>Ga0207667_10001600_pt1 | contig 28440 bp, 30 predicted proteins | sample KBSCornC52_FD_184301 | JGI IMG/M metagenome (GOLD analysis project Ga0207667, IMG submission 184301) | Corn rhizosphere microbial communities from Kellogg Biological Station, Michigan, USA - KBS Corn C5-2 (SPAdes) (version 2) | ecosystem: Host-associated > Plants > Roots > Rhizosphere > Soil ...
GGGAGGAACGAGGTATCATGCGCGGCCCCACAGCACGCGGCATGCCACCTGCTTTGCCGCACGAGCATGCAGCTACGAGGCGTTTTTCGTGCAGCGGGGCCGGGTGGCGGCTGTCGCGTTTCCGGCAGCTGTCGGTTTTCCGACAGCCGCGCTTCCAAGCGGCCCAACCCCGAGTCTAACGTGAGCGGAATGTCGAGCAGCCTGGAGCTGTTGCAAAGCCGCGAGCGCCTGCGCGTGGCCCAACGCTTCTTGCGACTGCGGCCCCGCATTGCCGGCGTCGCCGCCCTTGGCAACGCCGCATTCTTGGCCGCGTCGGCCGCGCCCGCCGCCCAGAAGGCCGCGCTCGGCTTGGCCTTCGCCACGACGATTGGCGCGTTCTTCGCCGAGGCGGCGGTGCTCGCGCACCGGGCGCTGAGCGAGCGCTGGCTCTTGGTCTCGCTGGCGTCGACGTTGGCGGCGCTGGGCGTGGGCGCCTTGCTGAGCGGCGGCCTGACCAGCCCCATCCTGCCCCTGCTGTTTGCGCCCACCGTCGTCGGTTTTGCAGCCTTCGCGCGGGCGCGCCCGAGTTGGCTGCTGTTCGGCGAAACGCTGTCTCTGTCGTTGCTACTGGGCGTGGTCGGGCCGCTCGCGGCGTTTCCCGAGCTACCCGCGCCCACCGTGCGCGGCATGTTGGGCGTCAGCAGCGCAGCGTCATTGGTGCTGTTGGCGGTCGGCGTCATCGGTCTGGTCGACGCCCACGCGCGTATCGCGACCGAGCTCGATCGGTTGCGCGGCGACATGCTGCACGAGGCCGAGCGGCGTGCCCTCAGCGTCGAGCATTTGGGCGCCCAAGTTGCTCACGAGGTGAAGAACCCACTGACGGCGGCGCGCGGCTTGGTGCAGCTGGTTCAGCGGCGGACGACCGACGAGCGTGACCAACAACGTTTGTCCGTGGTCGTCACGGAGGTGGATCGCGCCCTGCGCGTGCTGGAAGACTACCTGAGCTTCGCGCGTCCGCTGAGCGACCTCAAGCTAGGCTCCGTGAAACTGCTGCCGCTGCTCGAGGATGCGGCCGGGGTATTGGAAGCGCGCGCGCTCGACAAGCGCCTGACGCTGCGCGTTTCCGGCGAAGACTTGGAAGTCGTGGCCGATCGCCAGCGCCTGCGCGACGCGCTCTTGAACTTGATGCTGAACGCCATCACCGCCCTGCCCTCCGGTGGCACGCTGGAGGTCAGCGCGACCCGCGTCGGCCCGCGCGCCCGTTTGATGGTGGCCGACGACGGCCCCGGGCTGCCCCCCGAGCTGTACGCCCGGCTGGGCCAACCGTTCGCCTCCGGCAACGACGGCGGCACGGGCCTGGGCGTGATGCTGGCCGAGAGCGTGATGCGTCAACACGGCGGGCAGCTACGGATCGAAAACGAGCCAGGTAAAGGCGTGCGCGCGCTGCTCGAGTTACCGTTGGGCGGCGCCGAGCCAAGAGCGGAGCCGAGCTGAAATGGCCCAAGTCCTGATTGTCGACGACGAGAGCTCGGTGCTCTTTCTGCTACGCGAAGTGCTGGAAGAGCGAGGGCACGAGGTGGTGTCGGCCTCGAGCGGCGTGGAGGCGGCCACGTTGGCTGACAGCGGCAAGCTGGACGACATCGAGCTCGTCTTGAGCGACTTCGCCATGCCCGAGCTGGACGGGCTGGGCTTGCTGGCCGCGCTCAAACGTCACCAGCCTGAGCTGCCGGTCGTGTTGCTCACGGCGCGCGGGTCGGAGCGCCTCGCGGCGCGCGCCATCAAAGAGGGAGCGTTCGACTACCTACCCAAGCCGTTCGAGCTCGACGAGCTGGAGGCGGTGGTGGCGCGCGCCTTGGAAACGGGCAGCCTGCGTCGGGAGGCGCGCCGCGCGGCGGCGTCGGCGCTGCTCGGCCGAGCTTTCGTGGGTCGCGCTCCGGCGTTTCGGCGAGTCGTGGATCGCGCGCTCAAGCTTGCTCCGCGCAACGTGCCAGTGCTGGTGCGCGGCGAAACCGGGAGCGGCAAGGAGCTACTAGCGTCGCTCCTTCATACCGGTAGCGACCGAAAGAGCGCGCCGCTGGTCCGCTTCAACTGCGCCGCCGTCTCCGCCGAGCTCGCGGAGAGCGAGCTGTTCGGCCACGCACGCGGTGCGTTCACCGGCGCCACCGCGCCGCATCGTGGCTATTTTGCCCAAGCTCACGGTGGCACCTTGGTGCTGGACGAGGTGGGCGAGCTTTCACCGACTCTGCAACCCAAGCTGCTGCGCGCGCTACAGTTCGGCGAAATCCAACCGGTGGGCGGAGCCGTGACCCGTGTCGACGTGCGCGTGGTCGCTTGCACGCACCGTGATTTGCACGCCGAGGTGAAGGCGGGGCGTTTCCGCGAAGACTTGCTGTATCGGCTGGCGGTGGTGGAGCTGACGATGCCGCCGCTCGCGCAACGCCGTGAAGACATTGCGCTTTTGGCGGAGGTGTTCGCGCGCGCAGCCGCTCAACGCTTTGGCCTCGAGGGAGTGACGCTCGACGCCGAGCTCTTGGCGGCGCTCACGGCGCGGGACTACCCCGGCAACGTGCGTGAGCTGGAGAACGTCGTGACGCGACTGGTTGCGCTGAGCGACGGCGGTCCGCTCGGTCGAGCCGTCTTGGATGAGCCGGCGCCGGTGGCGGTAGCGCCAACACCGCTCACGGTGGATACCGGCTCGTTTCGAGAAAGAGTCGAGCAGCTGGAACGGACACTGCTCAGCCAGGCGCTGACGGCCGCGGGCGGCAATCAGTCCGAAGCCGCGCGAAAGCTCGGGCTTTCCCGGCCGACCTTCTTGGACAAGCTGAAACGCTACGGGTTAGGCTAAGCCCGGTTCGCGCCATGACCCTGTTCGCCATCCTCGCGCTCGGCTTCTTTCTCGGCATGCGCCACGCCACCGACTCCGATCACGTGATCGCAGTGACGACGATCGTGAGCCGCGCCAAGAGCGCCCGCGCCGCTTTGTGGGTGGGCGCACTTTGGGGCCTCGGCCACAGCGCCACCATCTTGACCGTCGGCGGCGCCATCGTCTTGTTCGGCTGGGTCATCCCGCCGCGCCTCGGCTTGTCGATGGAAATGTCCGTCGCGGTGATGCTGATCGTTCTGGGCGCCATGAACTTGAGCGGGGCGCTGTCCCGCATCGATCAGGTCGCCAAGGGTCACCAGCACGGGGAGCCGGAAGAAGTCTCGGTGCCCCACGTGCACCCGCGTGCACCGCTGCGCCCGCTGTTGATCGGCGTCGTGCACGGCTTGGCCGGCTCGGCGGCGGTGGCGCTGTTGGTGCTGACCACCATCAAGAGCGCGGGCATGGCGCTCTTCTACCTCGCCATCTTCGGCGCCGGCACGATGGCGGGCATGATGTTGCTCACTCTGGCCATGGCCTTGCCCATCAGCGCGTTCTCGCGCCGCTTCGCGAACGTGGAACAGCTGATGGCGCGCGTCACGGGTCTCGTCAGTATCGCGTTCGGCTTGTTCCTGGCGTACCGCATCGGGGTGGCCGATGGGTTGCTGTTGGGCGTTCCGCATTGGTCTCCGCGCTGACGTCGCTCGACCCAGCCGCGCTCGCACGCTGGCGCAGCGCCGAGCGCGTGGTGGCCTTGACCGGGGCCGGCATCTCCGCCGAAAGCGGCGTGCCCACCTTTCGCGACGCCCAAACCGGCCTGTGGGCGAAGTACCGCCCCGAAGAATTGGCAACGCCCGAAGCCTTTCTACAAAATCCACGGCTGGTGTGGGACTGGTACTGCTGGCGCCGCGAGCTCACGTCCAAAGCTCAGCCAAACCCCGGGCATCACGCATTGGCGGCCTTGCAGGCGCGCTTTTCGACTTTCACGCTCGTCACCCAAAACGTGGACGGCTTGCACGCGCGCGCCGGCAGTCGCGACGTCTTGGAGCTTCACGGCAACATCGCCACCACCCTTTGCTTCGATGAAGGAACCACGGTCAGCGACTTTGCTGACGACGGCCGGACGCCTCCGCGGTGCCCGCGCTGTGGCGCGCTCTTACGCCCCGGCGTCGTTTGGTTCGGGGAAAGTTTGCCCCGCACGGTGCTCGAGCGCGCCGAGCAAGCGGCCGAAGCCTGCGACGTGCTGCTGTCGATCGGCACCTCCAGCTTGGTGCATCCGGCCGCCGGGCTCCCGCTGTTGGCCAAACGGCGGGGCGCGCTATTGATCGAGGTGAACCCGCAGCCGACGCCGTTGACGCCCCACGCCGACGTGGTCCTGTCCGGACCAGCCGGCCAGCTGTTGCCTCAGCTCGTGCAGCAACTCGACGCAAATGTTGGCTAAGCTCCGCCGTGATGCAGCGCCCGCGTTGTTCCGTATTCATCGCCACCAGCCTCGACGGCTACATTGCTCGTTCCGACGGCACCTTCGATTTTCTGTCGATCGTCGAGCGCCCGGACGAGGACTACGGCTTTGCCGAGTTTTTCGCCAGCGTCGACGCGCTGGTGATCGGCCGCAACACCTACGAGACGGCGCTGGCTTTTCCCGAGTGGCCGTACGCCGGCAAACGCTGCATCGTGCTCACTCACCGCGAAACTCCTTCCGTACACGGCGAGCAATTCTTCGCCGGGGAACCCGCCGCCCTCGTCGATACGCTGGGCCTGTCGGGAGCGCAGCGTTTGTACGTCGACGGCGGCGCGGTCATTCGCCAGTTCTTGGCCGACGGCTTGATCGACGACTTGACGTTGTCGATCGTCCCCATGCTGCTGGGTCAGGGCGTCCCGTTGTTCGGTCAAGAAGTGCCCGAGCAGTTGCTCGTCCTGAAAACGAGCAAATCGTACGAGTCGGGTTTGGTACAACTTTGCTACAGTCGCGCTTCCGCTGAACGAGGTTGAGCAGGCGCGGGGTCGAGTCGGCTACCCGAGAGGGTGAAGCTCGTCGCGAAAGCGGGTATACATCCAACTCCCGATGGCGGGCGCCGATCTCGATTTCCGGGAGCTGTTCGAGCAAGCCCCGGCTCCTTACTTGGTGTTGACGCCCGAGCTCACCATCGTGGCCGTCAACGACGCGTATTTGCGCGCCACCATGACCCGCCGGGAAGACATCTTGGGGCGTGACTTGTTCCACGTATTTCCCGACAATCCCGCGGAGATCGCGGCAAATGGCGTGAGCAACCTGCGAGCGTCGCTGGAGCGGGTGCTGCTGCACCGAACCGCCGACACGATGGCCGTGCAGAAGTACGACATCCGCAAGCCCGAGAGCGAGGGCGGTGAGTTCGAGGAGCGCCACTGGAGCCCAGTCAACACGCCGGTGCTGCGCGACGGGCGCGTCGTATTCATCATTCACCGTGTCGAAGACGTCACCGATTTTGCCCGGCTACAGAGCAAGGGCAAACGCGCCATCGTCGAGACCGACAAGCTACGCACGCAGGTGACGCAAATGGAGCGCGAGCTTTTCGCGCGGGCCCAAGAGCTGCAACGCGCCAACGAGCAGCTACGCTCCCAACACCGCGAGCTCGTAGGCAAAGTCGAGCTGACCAGCGAGGAGCTGGCCAGCGAGGTCAGCGCACGCCAGCAGACGGAGGACGCGCTGCGCCGCAGCGAAGACCAGCTGCGCCAGGCCCAAAAACTGGAGGCAGTGGGGCGCCTGGCCGCCGGCATCGCCCACGATTTCAACAACCTGTTGAGCGTCGTGCTCGGCTACACCGAAGAGCTGCTGCAAGAGCTGCCCAAGACCCTTCGCGGCTACGACGATCTCACGGAAATCAAGCTAGCCGGTGAGCGCGCGGCCGATCTGGTGCGCCAGCTGCTCATCTTCAGTCGCCAGCAACTGTTGGCACCCAAAGTCGTAGGCTTGAACGACATCGTCGAAAACCTCGGCCGCATGCTGGCGCGCCTGGTCGGTGAACAGATCGAGCTCGCCTTCGTGCCGGACCCCGAGCTGGGCGCGGTGAAAGTGGACCCAGGGCAAATCGAGCAGGTGGTAGTGAACTTGGTGGTCAACGCGCGCGACGCCATGCCCGACGGGGGCAAGCTCACGATCGCCACCAGCAACGTGGACTTGGACGAAAGCTACGCCGCCGAGCATTTGGCGGTAGTGCCGGGGCCGCACGTCATGCTCAGCGTGAGCGATACCGGCGTCGGCATGGATCGCGCGACCCAGCAGCACATCTTCGAGCCGTTCTTCACCACCAAGCCCACCGGCTACGGCTCGGGTTTGGGGCTTTCCACCGTGTTCGGCATCGTCAAGCAGAGCCACGGCAGCATTTGGGTTTACAGCGAGCCCGGCCACGGCACCACCTTCAAGGTGTACTTGCCGCGAGTCGACCGTGTGGGCGCGCGCAAAACGCCCGCTGCCGCGCTGCAAGGCGGTAGCGAAACGATTTTGCTGGTGGAAGACGAGCCGCAAGTCCGAGCCATCGTCCACCGCACCCTCGAGCGCGGTGGCTACGCGGTGTTGACGGCGGCCGGCCCCGAGGAAGCGCTGTCCATCTGCGAGTCGTCGCTCATGCGCATCGACCTGTTGCTGACCGACGTGGTCATGCCGCAAATGAACGGCCGCGAGCTGGCCGAGCGCATCCGCGCGCTGCGGCCCACCATCAAGACGCTGTTCATGTCCGGGTACACCGACGACGCCATTCTGCGCCACGGCGTGCTGGACGAAGGCGTACCGTTCTTGCAGAAGCCGGTGACGCCCAGCAGCCTCAAGCGCAAAGTGCGCGAAACGCTGGACGCTCCCCCGCGCACCTGAAGCGGCGCTACCCGGCCTCGTTCAAACCTCGATCAGCTCGGCTTCCCAATTGGCGGCGGCGTTGACCTGAATGAGCAGCCCCTGAATGTCTCGCGCCAAATCTGGCCAAGCCACCCCCAGCTGCTGCTGATTTCGCAGGTGCAAGAGCGACTGCTCCAACAGCGACAACTTCAGCTCGATTTGCCGTTGCGAGTCGATCATGTGGGCCTGTTGCTCGATCTTGCGTTGGGCAAGCTTGATGGATTGGTGCAGCGTGAAGCGCAGCCCAAGGTCCTTCTCGGCCGCGTACGCTTGCGACAGCCGCGCGACCTCGTGCTCGGGCGGCGCCAGCCGCAGCTCCTCCAGCCGCTGCGCCAGTCGCTCTTGCAGCTGGCACAAGCGCAAGAAGGTCGGGCGCAACGCCTCGAGCTCGGCCAACAGGGCGCGCTCCGACGGCCCACGCGCCAGAGACTCAGCGCTCAGCACGATCCAAGAAATGCTCTGGCCTACCGCCAGCAGACGCGCGTTGTGGTCAGGAGCGAGGGTGCGCATGCCGTGCATGACCTCGTCGTCGAGACGGGCGCGACGTTCGTTGTCCTGCTGCTGCTCGACCTGTCGGCGAAACACCGACAAGCGTGGCCCGATCGCCAACCACACGAGCTCACCCGCAACCCCCACCAATAGCGGCAACGGTGACGCGGCGGCCAGCGAGAACAACGCCGAGCCGCCAAGCAAGATCAGGTTGTATTGCGAGTAGAAAGCAGTGGACAGGTAGCTGGGTTGGGCTTCGCTGGTCATGGCTCAAACCTTGGAACGACGGATGAACAGCACGTCGGTGCGGCGGTTGAGCGCGCGCCCCTCCGGTGTTTTGTTGGTGGCAACCGGCGCCGCGGACCCGTTGCCTCGCGCCACCAGGCGAGCCGCCGGGATACCGCGGCTGACCAAATAAGAAACGATGGCGGCGGCGCGCTGTTCGCTCAGCGCTTGATTGGCGCTGAAGTCACCCACGCTGTCGGTGTTGCCTTCGACGCGCGCGTACATGCCACCGGCAATCTGCAGCTGTGGCAAGACTTGCTGGTTGATGAGCGAGATGGCCTCCGCCGAGAGCCGATCGGAGCCGCTGTCGAACGTGATCGAAATCGGCTTGGTGAAGACGGCGGCACCGGTCCGCGCCACGTCTTCGGCCGCGACTTCCTCCGCCTTGGCCACGGGCTTGCCAGCCGCCTCCCAGATTGCCTTCACGGCGCGGTCGTCGCGCACCACGACCGGTGCGAAGCGGTCTTTGATTTCCGCCTCGGGGTAGTTGATCCAGATGCTGTCAGCCTGGTTGTAGACGCGATCGAAGCCGGGCGCGCTGCCGTCGAGGCCGAACAGACGCACGTTGTCTTCCAGCGTCGTCCATTTGGCCCAGCTGAGCGCGGCCAGCGTCTTTTCGTAGCCGAGCTCGTCACGAAAGCGCGGCGCGACCGTCGAGATCAGCTTGGCGGCGGCGGGTTTGTCACGCTCTCCGGCGGCGGCGGCCGCAAAAAAGGTGCGCGCCAGCTTTTGGGCCACGTCCTGGTGCTGATCCAAGAAGTCTTTGCGCGCGAACAACGTGTCGGCCACGAGCTCGGTGGCGTCCGCCGTCGAAAACAGCCGATGCGCGCCGGGGCGGCTGGCCAGGGCCAGCGTCACGTCCGGCTCCCACAAGCAGGCGACGTCGATCTCCTTCTTTTCGAACAGCACTCGTGCGTAGGTGAAGTCGTCCATCGAGAACTTGGTGGCTTTGCGCACCTCCGTCACTTGCTCGCGCGTGAGGCGCGAGTTGGTGATCATGAACTCGAACACGGTGTGGTCGGGCGAGAACATCAACACGGCGGACTTGCGCCCCAAGATGTCTTCGACCTTTTGCACTTCTTTGCTGGCAACGCAGGCGTCACCCCCGCGCGACCAGTCGATTTGCAAAAACGCCCGCGCTTCCACGTTTTGCGCGCGGTAGCCGGAGAGAGCGATCGGCAATTCGTCGACGGTTTCCCAAACGAAGTCGACGTCACCGGTCTGCAGCGCCTTGTTCTTGCTGGGCGCGTCCTCGATGAACACGATCTCGACGTCCAACCCTTCTTTGGCGGCAATCGAGCCCGGCTGCGTGCGCAGCCCACCGGCGCCCACCACCAGGCCCATGTGGCCCGGCCACTGCGAGAGCGCTACCCGCACCGGACGGTCTTTCAAAGGCGCGGACTTGTTCGCGGGGCTGAGCGAGGCGGCCGCCGCGGGTGCGTGCGGCGCGGCCGAGGCGCCCGGTGTGGTGGGCGGCTTCGGTTGCGTCGGCTCTGCGCTCGCCTGCAGCATGCCGCCGTAGGTCCGGTAAGCCGTCGCGCCCGAACCGATCAAGATGGCTGCGATCAGCAGCTTGGAGAGGCCAGTCAGTTTTTGCATCGGGGCGTGTGATGATCTTCAACACTCTCGCCCCGTTCGAGCAAGAGTTTGACGCCATTCGCCCAGCACGAAACACCGCCGACAAACAGCGCCGCGGATCGCTTGTCAAACCGAAACACTCACGACATCATGTCGTCATGAAGCGGCGAGCGTCAGTAGCGGAGGCCTCGATGCTCCGGCTCGCGCTCTTCCTCACGCTCAGCACCGCTGCCTGCAGCTCGGGCAAGGCCACCACCGACGAGCGGCACGATTTCAGCGACGGCGCGGGTCACACCTGCCAGGCAAAGCTCGCCAAAACCAGCCCCACCTCCTCGCCCGTGAGCGAGTCGGTCAGTTGTGACGGGGAAGCCAAGCAATGCTCGGCCGAGTCACACCCCTGCTTCGAGCTCAGCATCGATCGCGACAGCTACGCGATTCAAAATTGTCCGGCGTGCTGTCGCGGCAGCGCGAGCAGCTTTGCTTCTGCCGACTGCAGCCCGGTCGTGTGCGCCGGCGACGCCGACTGCGTTTACCGCCAAGCCAAGTGCGTGGACGGCGCTTGCACTTGCCCGAACGGCTATTGTGACTGAGCAGACTGCCCGTGACTTACTCCATCGTCGGCACCGATACCAAGACCCGCGAAGTGGGCGGCGCCGGTACGTCGTGCCTGACCGGCGACGACGTGTACGTGATCTACCGCGGCGTGCCCGGCCACGGCGTGGTGCACGCCCAGGCTTACTACAGCCTCTCGGCGCGCGATCGGGCCGCCGAGCTGCTCGGCGAAGGTGACTCGCCGGTCCAAGTGTTGGACGCGCTCACGCTGCCGTCGTTCGACGCCAAGATCGCCATTCGCCAGTATGGCGTCGCCGACGTGCTGGGCCGCACCGCCGGCTATACCGGCAGCGGCACCATGCCCTACGCGGCCGATCATCAAGGTAGCGCCGGGCAGTTCGCCTACTCGGTGCAGGGCAATATCTTGACCTCGGCCAAGGTGCTCGCCCAAGCCTCGGCCGCGTTCGAGCAAGGCGGTTGTGATTTGGCCGAGCGCCTGATGCTGGCGCTCGAAGCCGGCGCGCAAGGCGGGCAGGGCGACAGCCGCTGCACCGACAAGGGCATCCCCGCCGACTCGGCCTTCTTGCAGATCGAACGCCCCGACACCGCCGAAGCGGGCTACCTATCGCTCCGCGTCGAAACTTCCGGCGACGACAACCCTTTGCCCCAGCTGCGCGCCAAGCTCGACGCCTGGCGCGTTCAACACCCGTGTCCGGTCAAGTCGAACACCGGCGCGGCCGGCGTGCACGACGGCGGCTGCGGTTGCCGCGCGGCTGGCGTAGGCCCCAGCGACGTAACCGGCTTATTAATCGGCAGCTTGCTGATCGTCGCGTGGCGGCGGAAGCGGGCGCCCCGTCAGCTCGGCCCAATCCAAGCGCCGTGACAGCAAGCGGGCGCGGCGGTTCCAAGCCGCCACCAAGCTGAGCTGACCGCACACGAAATACATGCCCGTCAGCAGCCCCGGCATCATCCAGATCGAAGGCCGGTAGCCCGCGCCGATATGCTGCAACAACCCCAGCATCACGTTACCGAGCATGCCGAAGAAGCCACCCAGCAGCGCCGAGAGCAGCAGCGCGCGGCCCGGCGTCAGCAGCTGGTGCCGCTCGGGCCGAAGGAACAGCAGCGGTCCCCACATGTCGTCTCGGTCGTTCAGCTCGTTGAGCCGGTCGTCGGCTCGGAAAGTGCGATTGTCCATGACGCCGCCACACGTCGAAACGGCCGACAGCCGCGCGAGGTTAAGGGCCTGCGCGAGCCTTAGGGAGCCGCCGAACGCAGGCGCTGCACGGCTTCTCGCGCGCCGTCGACGTGCTGGCTGGCGCGCACCGCGCTGTCGAAAACAGCCACGATCTTGCCGGAGCGGTCGATGACGTAGGTGATGCGGGCCGAAACGCCCATCACGTCGCGCACGATGGAAGTCGCCCCGTAGCGCCGAGCCAGCTCTCGCCGTGGATCCGGCACGAGCGGAAACGTGATGCCGTGCTCGCGCGCGAAGCGATCATGCGTGGCGGCGTCGTCCACCGAGACGCCGACCACCTCCGTATCGCCCGAGCTGAGGGCGGCGTAGTTGTCGCGAAAGCCGCACGCTTCGCGTGTGCATACCGCCGTGAAGTCCTTCGGGTAGAAATAGAGGACCAGGTTTTTTTCGGCCAAGATGCCGCGCAACGAAAGCGCGCGGTCCTGCCCACCCTGGCGGGCCGTGACTTCGAACGAGGGGGCTTGGTCGCCGACCTTGAGGCTCATGAGCTGGGGGCTGTATGGCGCCTTTGCCGGTGAACCGAAAGTGGGCGTTTGTGGTTTGAGGCTCGTTGGGCCGAGTTTCGGGCGCAATCAGCTTGAACAGCGACCGCGAGTGGGGCATCTGATGCGGGATGCGCCCCAGGAGCCCGGCGTGGTCGCTCGCGTTCTGCCTCGTCGTAGGCCTGGGCAGCGCCTGTGGCTCGGCCGACACCACCACTTCCGACACGCCAGCCCCCACCTGCACCAAGCTGGTGATTGACACCTTGCTCGCGCTCGAAGACCCGCCGGATGGTGCGGCGGCTTGTGGCAGCGGCGATTGCAACTACCAAACGCAAGCAGGCTGCCCCGAAAGCCAAGCGTGTCGGCCCCAGTTCAACGCCACCGACCCCGAGGTGCACGCCGGCTGCGAAGCCTCCGGTACCGCGCAAACAGGCGACGCTTGTGACGCCCCCAGCGATTGCGCGCGCGGCCTGTACTGTGCGCTCGGCACCTGCCACAAAATGTGTTGTGGCGCCGACTGGTCGGCGTGCGACGCCGGTGAAAGCTGCATCCGCAGCGTCGACGTGCGCGCCGGCGGCCAGGTCATCCCCGCCGGGCTCGACCTGTGCTTTCCGGTCGGCACTTGTGATCCGCTCGATGCCGATAGTTGCTCGAGCGAAGACGGGCGTGAGTGCAAGATCGTCGACCCCACCGGCGCCGTCGCCTGCGCGCCCCGTTCCGACGCCGGGCTGGGCGACGCCTGCGCTCCCCCGACCGTGTGCAAACAGGGCTTGAACTGCGTCGGCGGCTATTGCACACGCCTCTGCCGCTTCGAAGAATGCGCCGAGCCGGGTTGCGGCGCCGACGAAGGCAGCTGCGTCCACTTCCTGCGCGACCCCGAGGGCGTGGGCGAGTGCACCCTCGGCCGCTGAGAAACGCCTTCATCCCGGCGCAAAGCTCGTCTCGCCACGAGACCCCCGGCCCGCCGCTCAAACCCCGAAAAACCCGTCGCCCCGCGCGCACCACCTCCACGTCGAAACCCCGTTGACCGCCCCGGCTTTTCGTGGGAGATACCCGCTCCCTTCGGTACCCCCGAAGGGCCGGAAACTCCGGGCCATTAGCTCAATTGGTAGAGCAGCGGACTCTTAATCCGTTGGCTCGCAGTTCAAGTCTGCGATGGCCCACAAAGTGAAGAGACGGCTCCCCGAGGCAACTTAGGGAGCCGTCGCCGGTTTGTGGGTCGCAGTCGCACCGACCATGGACGCTTGCGCCGACCAACGTTATGCGCGTTGGCATGGACCGGCGGCAGCGGAAGCTCCAAGAGAAACGGAAGAAGCGGGAGCTGGCAAAGAAGCGCTCACGGCTCGAGGCAGCGAGCAGGCCGAGCGAAGAGCAGCTCTGGGTGCGGGCAGGTTCTCGCGCGCCGTTTGGGCCCTGCTACATCAGCGTCGGTTGGGATGAGCCTGAAACGCCCGAATTGGTGTCCTTGGTGGTGACACGCCTTCTCGATGGCGGCGACTTGCTCCCCCACGTCTTGTTGCTCGATCGGACGTGTCTGGGCGTGAAGAATGCCATGCTGCTCGCGCCGATGAGCGACGAAGAGCTCGACGAGCTCGTCGAGCAGGTTGGGCTGCCGCACGGGGGCATGGAAGATTGCGACGCCCTGCTCGCGCAATCCATGGTGCTTCACGCCGTGGAGTACGCGGCCAAGCTCGGCTTTGCCCCAAACCCGGACTATCACCAGGCCCTCCTGGAACCCCGTCCAGCCGAGCTACTCGCGACGCCATGGGCTTCGATTGAACGCCCCCTGTACGTTCCGGGCCCTGACGACGACTTCCAGCGTGTTGTCCTGCAGCTACGGAAAGCCGTCGGCGAAAACTTCGAGCTCGGTGGGCTGAGAGCTGACTCGGAAGTGGCCGCGCTCGAGGACGAAGCGCCGGGCTAGTCATCGTCCTTCTGAAGCGCAGTCGCGGCTGGCCTCGCGGGATCTGGCACGGCGGCGTACGCTCGCGCCGCGCCCTGCTCGTACACCAAGCCGCCGCCAGCTTGCCCGGTGCGCCAACCCAGTCCAAGGACGAGCCAGGTAGCCAGCGCGGCAGCGCTCGCAACCGGCAGAGCGGAGCGGCGAGCGCCGAGCGCCGCCGCCAGCAACATCATGGCGAGAACCGCGCCGCTCGCTCCGACGAACGCCTCGGCCGCTTCTTCGTGAGCTTCGATGTAGCGCTCGGCCACTACTCGCTCGACGCGCTCTTCTTCGGCCTCTCCGCTGCGAAGCGCGAGCAGTCCAGAGCCAACCAGGATCGCCTGAAGCGCGACCGCTAAGAACCAGCCTCGGCGCGGCAGCCAATTCCGCCACCACGCGAGCAGCAAGCCGCCGGTGACGAGCGGCATCAGCACGCCCAGGGCCATCGGGATGTGAACCAACTTCGGGTGGAATAGCAGCGTGTCCATGGTGGAAATCTCCTTCGGTGATCGCGAGCGAAAACATGGCCAGCCGCGAAGGATCGAGCCATCCGCCATGTGTTAGATCACCAAGGTCGCGGGCAGCCGAGAAGCCAATGGACTCACCTGTCACATCTGAAGGACGGCTCTTGCGCGGCCTGTTCGCCGCCTTCCTCGCGATTGCGCTTCTGGCATCACTGGATTTGGCGTCGGACTTCAAGGCCGGCACGACCGTCGGCCACGCCATCGTGGAGGGCGGTTGCTTTCTGTTCGGACTGCTCGGAGCAATGCTTGCCGCTCGCCGTCTGATGCTGCTGACGCACAGCGAACGCGCTGCGCGCGAAGAGGTCGTCTCGCTGGCCGAGCGGCTCAAGGTCACCGAGGCGGACGCAGCCCGCTGGCGGAACGAATCGCGCGAGCTGCTCGATGGCCTGGGGGCAGCGCTCGATCGGCAGTTCCAACGCTGGCGACTGTCACCCGCCGAAAGGGAGGTCGCCCTGCTCCTCCTCGAAGGACTCAGCCACAAGGAGATCGCGGTCGTCCGCTCGATCTCCGAGGCCACGGCAAGACAACAGGCACGCGCCGTCTACAAGAAGGCGGGCCTCTCCGGCCGCAACGACCTGGCCGCCTTCTTCCTGGAGGACCTGCTGCTCCCCGCCGACGACCGAGCCTCGAGCCCGAAGTGAGCCTCCGCTAGCCGGCCACCACCCCAAAGACTCGGCCAATCAGGGCGGTGACGAGCATCGCGAGGCCGCCACCCAGGGTGACGCGCAGGGCCGCCGGCAGGGCCGCCGCGCCCCCAAGCCTGGCTCCGACTCCGCCAAGCAGGCCAAGGCTGACCAGCGAAAGCCCGGCGATCCATGGCGCGCGCAGATTGGCTGGGGCCACGAGCAACGCCAGGATCGGAATCAACGCAAAGCAGGCAAACCCCACCGCCGAGATCCCGGCCGCTTGCAGCGGGCGGGCCAGGTCTTCACTCTCCAGCCCGAGCTCGTCGCGCAAATGCGCCGCCAGTCGGTTCTTGGCGCTCAATTGCTCGGCGACGCGAGCCGCCAGCTCTGGCTCGAGGCCACGCCCTTCGTAGATGAGCGCCAGCTCGCGCAGCTCGCTTTGCGGTTGGCTCGCGAGCTCCGCCTTCTCTTGCGCAATATCGGCGCGCTCCGCGTCGCGTTGTGCGCTCACCGACACGAACTCACCCACGGCCATGGACATCGCGCCCGCCGCAAGGCCCGCCACGCCCGCGACCAGCACCGCAGATCGCTCCGCGGCCGACGCCGCTACGCCGATCATCAAGCTCGAAGTCGATACGATAGCGTCCGTCGAGCCCAGCACGAGAGCGCGCAGCCAGCCAGCGCGACTACTTTGGTGTCGTTCGACGTGAGACTTGTGAGGAGCCATGGGTGCCGGACATCCTAGTCCGGCGGCGAGCGCCCCGTACCCTCAGTGAAAGATGGCGAGCACCAAGGCGCGGAAGGCGGCTGCAGCCAGAATCGCCACGGCGAGGCCCGCGATGCCCACGAACAGCAACAATGCCCCCACACGGCGGGACGCAGGAGGCTCGGGAAGGCGGACCGGCGGCGGCAGCGACGGGCGTTCGTAGTCTGGTTCACTATCCAAGAACGCGCGATCGACCGGAGTAAGAGTGATGCGATCACGCGGGAAAGTACTGGGCGACGCCATGGCTTCTTCGCGGCTAGCCGGTCTACTCTGAATAGGTGCCGCTCGAGCTAGACGCGCAGGCAAACAAAAGAGCGAGCCCGGCGCTGCACTGTCGTTGCAAACGCCGGGCTCAGTGAGGCTCGAAGTAGAGACTCCCTACTTAGGGCAGCTACCTCCCTCGATGCAGATGGGCGCGCTGTTGCCGGGCACGGCGCAACAGGTCGTCGAATCGACGAGCGCGTTGCAAACCGCGTTGCAAGGGCAAGCGTTGCAGGCCGCCGCAGGCGCGTACTGGCGACAATTGCCGTTGACACACATTTCGTCCCGCCCGCAGACCTGGCCGCAATCGCCGCAGTTCAACGGGTCGGTGTCGGTGTCGACACAAGCCAGGCGGCCGTTGCCGAAGTTGCATTCCGTGAGCCCATTGGCACAGCCGCCGTTGGCGGCCGAGCAGGCCCCGGCCTGACACTTCTGGTTCTGACTGCAAGCCGCGTTGTCGCACGCCCCGCAGTGGCCCGGATTGCTCGTCAGATCGACGCAGGCCCCGTTGCAGTCGGTCAAGCCATCACGACACACGCATTTGCCGGCCGAGCACATCTGATTGTCAGCGCACTTGGTGCCGCATTTTCCGCACTGGTTGGGATCGTTCTGCAAATCGCGGCAGTTGCCGTTACAATCCGTGAGTCCCGCGTCGCACAGGCACTTGCCGCCGCCGCAAGTCTCGAACAACGCGTCGCACGCGATGTTGCACTGGCCACAATGGTTGGTGGTCGTCTGCGTGTCGACGCAGGTGCCGCCGCAGTTGCTCAGGCCGCCCGTGCACTCGCAGACACCGGCGTTGCAAACCTTCTTGGGATCACCACAGTTTTGGTCGGTCGTGCAGGCAACGCAGGTGTTGGACGCCACGTCGCAATACGGCTTCTGACCGCCGCAGTTGGCGTCACTCGTACATTGCACGCACTGGTGCGTGTCGACGTTGCACGCTTTGCTCGTCGGATTGGTCGAGCAATTCGCGTCACCCAAACACTGGACACAGAACCCTTGAGCGGTGTCGCAATAGGGGGTTGGAAGGGTGCAGGTTCCGGAGGTCTGACAGGTGGCCGCGCACGTATGCGTCGCCGGATCGCACGCCAACGCGGCGTTTCCGCAGTTCGGCGTCGAAAGGCAGGCAACGCACGTGTTACTCGCGATATCGCAGTAAGGTTTGAGCCCAGCGCAGGTGGTGTCATCCACACAGGCTACGCAGCTGTGAGTGGTCGTGTCGCAGGCCAGACCGCCTTTGCTGCCGACGCAGTTGGCTTTGCCGAGACACTCGACGCAAGTATTCGTTGCCGCGTCGCAGTAGGGCGTGCCGCCTTTGCAGCTGGAGCTATCGATGCAGCCGACACAAGCCCCACGGCTCACGTCGCAAATGGGCGTCTGGCCTCCGCAATCCGGGTTCGCGGTGCAGCCAGTCGCGCCGGGCGTCCCTGCCGCTCCAGCTTGTCCAGCCGCGCCCGCGAGTACGTCCGGGGCCCCAGCGTTGGCGGCACCCGCGATTCCCGGATCGACGGCACCGCCTAGAGCCTCGGCACCGGCCGTCGCACCGTTCCCGGCAGCGTTGCTGCTGCTCCCGCCGTTGGCGATGCTTCCACCCGTATGCGAGTTGCCCGCGTTGCCAGCGACGGCGCTGCCGCCGCTACTGGGACCGCTGAAGCTCGTGTCATCGGAACCGCACGCCAAAGGCACCGCCGCCGCGAGCGCGACGGCCACCAACCATCTCAGATTCTTCATTGTGTCTCCTAAGTAAGAGCTAGCCCTGACAGCTGAAGTCTTGTGGATCACACGTCTCGCCCTGGTTGCAGTTCGCGTCGACGATGCACTCGACGCAGCGGTGCCGCGTCGTCTGGCAATACGGATTGCCGCCGCCACAGTCGGCGTCGCTCATGCACTCGGCGCATACTCCGTCGACGCACGTCGGCCGATCGGGATTGCTACAGTTGTTGCTACCCAAGCACTGCACGCAAACGGCCAGCTTCGTGTCGCAGTACGGGCGACCATTGGCGCCGTTGCAGTCCCCGTCCGTCTTGCAGCTGGGCACGCACGTGTGACGCGCCGGGTCACACGTCTCGTTCATGCCGCAGTTGGCGGCGGCCAAACACTCGACGCACGTATGCTGTGGCGTGCAGTAGGGTTCGCCATTTCCGCATTGCCCGTCACTGGTGCATTGCACGCACTGATGGGTATCCGTCGTGCAGTGTGGGCGATTGGTACCGGCGCAATTCGGGTCACCCAGGCACTGCACACAGCTCATGGCGGTCGTATCGCAGTACGGAGTGGGACGTGAGCACTGCCCGGAGCCGCTGCAGGGCGTAGCCACCACAGCGCCACCCGTGCCTTGGGTCCCGCCGCCGGCGCTGGACGAGCCGCCGTTGCTGCCGTTGGAGCCGGCCTGAGCGTTGGCGGTTCCTGCCGCGCTGTTCGCGCTACCAGCATTGGCCGCGCCCCCGGTCGCAGTGCTGCCCCCTGAGCTGATACTTCCCGCGATTGCATTCCCGGCCACGCCGGTGGTGCCACCGCCGGCCGCTACCGAATTGCTGCTTTCGTCGCCGCCGCCACAGCCGACGAAGGCCAGCAACGGCAACGAGGTCACGATCAGGGCAATGAAGCCGCTCGCAAATTTTGTCATCGAAGTATCCCCAAGCTGTGGTCGCAGGTCGACCTTGCGAGCCGAAAGCCCGCCAGACCAGCCGCAACGAAAGGTGGTGTTGGGAATAGGTAGCGAACTACGTCCCTTCGCAGGCACGACTCACGCGGCGAGCGAACGGTCTGCCGCGCCGACGTACGGCTACATGTGGGTTCGAGTTGCCACGACACGCGAGATCGTGACAGCGTGTTGGCGTGCTTCCCGTCGTCGCTGTGCAGGTGGCGCCCGCGCCGCCAGCGGACCAACGAGAGCTGGCAGCGCTCTTGAGCGCGTGCTCGACGGCGCTGCCCACTGGGGCTTGTGAGCTGAAGCGCCCAGCGGCCCAGGAGACTTCCGTCGCGGCTCAAGCTCAGGTGACCTGGGACGAACGAGGCAACGCGCTGGTGGTGGTTCAGCTCGATACATCGAGTCACCAGCTCACGCGAGAGCTGGTCTTTTCACCCCGCGATCCCGAGCTACAACGCTGGCGAACGGCGGGCTTGACCATCGCGACCATGGTCGACGAGCTACGAATCGAGCGAGAAGAGCAGTCCACGCCCGCGTCAGCGCCGCCGCCAACGCCCGCCGGGGAGACTCCCACCGAGACGCCCGCTGCGCCCCCCGAGCCGAGCCTAACCGCTGCTCCCCGGCCGCTGCGCGAACATCCGAAGCCGCGGCATCGCGCGGCCGAGGCACCTCGCTTCCCCAGCCGTAACGCGCTCGAGACTGGCGGGCTGCTCGCGTGGGGTCTCGACGGAGCAACACCGCGGGGAGGATTGTACGCAGGCGGCTTGCACGACATGTCACGCTTGCCCGCGCTCGCTCTGGTGCGTGTGGCGTACCAGGTGTCGTCGCGTGATCAGCCGTCGCTCTCCTGGTTCGAGCTCGGGCTGGGGGGCGGCGCCTACCTGTCGCTGTCGTCGTTTCGCGTCGAAGCGCTGGGAGCGCTCGAGGTCGTCCGGATCATGGCGTCGGCTCGGGCCCCGACCTCGAGCGCCGTGGACGACGCGGCAGCCTGGCTTCCTGCAGCAATCGTAGTCGCCAGAGGGGTGTGGCCCGCGCGAGGTGCAGTCTCCGGTTCGTTGGGGCTGAGCGGGCAGTGGATGGCGCGACGAGTGATCGTGACCAACGCTGGGCAAGAGGTAGCGCGATCCTCCCCCTACAGTGTGGGACTAGTGGGAGGAATTCGCTTCGTCTTGTGAGAGCCGGTGCCTGCCTCTGGAGCGCCCGCGTAACCTCTACATTTGAAGTGGTGCGATCCGTACTCAAGACCGAGCGTCCTCCGCACCTCAGGGTGGTTTCCAGTGGCGCTGCCGCCCAGGTATCGCAGCCGACCGACGACGAGATCGTCGAGGCCGTCGAGCAAGGAGACGCCGAGATTGCCGAAGCACTCTACGACCGGCTCGGGCCGGTGGTGCGTGCGACGCTAGTGCGAGTCCTTGGCAAGCGCGACGCCGAGCACGATGACTTGGTGCAGACGGCTTTCGAGCAAATCTTCGTGTCACTGGCGCGGCGACGCTACGCGGGCGTGTGCAGCTTGAGATCTTGGGCCATCTCGATCACGATCAACGTCGCGCTCAACGCGCTACGCAAGCGCCGCACCGAACGTCGGTACGTCGACAACCTGCTCGATTCTCGGCAGCTCGAGGTCGCGGGAAGGATTTCTGATCCCGAGCGCGCCGCGCAAGTCGTGGCTCTGCGCGAAGAGCTGGCTAGTCTCTCGCCCGGAACGGCCGAAGTGATCGTACTCTTCGAGGTGATGGGCTGCGACCTAGCCGAGGTGGCGGCGGCGACGGGCCTTTCGGTGTCGGCCGCGCAATCTCGACTCGTTCGCGGCCGCTCCGAGCTTCGCGCTCGCCTCGACGCTCGCCAGGGGAAGAAGGGCTGGTCATGACGCAACCCGACGCCGAGCTCGATCTGCTTTTCCAAGACATGGCGAGGGAGAGCGCCTTGCCCGAACCAATGAGCAGCGAGGCGCGGCGCCGGCAGCGTGCCATTGGCGGCATGCACGCGATGCATCGTTCTCTGTCGGAAGGACGAGATCGCCCGCGACGTCGTCGCTACCACCTTTGGATGGGTGTCGCCGCTGCACTGGCGGTGGTGGGTACCGCGTTGGCGGCGGCGCGTGGCGCGCTGCACTTCGAGCTCGGGTCCCAGACGAGCGAATCACGCCAAAGCGCGGGGGTTGCGCCAAAATCGGCAGCCGCGCCCGTCGTCCCGTCGCTCTCGCCCGCGCTCGTTCCGGCACTCCCGCCGACCCCCGTGGCGGCTCCGCCCCCGGCGGCATCGCTGGGGCGCGGCAACGGCCGGCAACCCGACTCGAAGCCGACGTTGACGCCAACCGCCGAGCTAGAAGAAGTGAATCGTCTGTTCGTCGAAGCCAAACGTGCGCGTCGCGAGCACCGCGACGCCGAGGCTCTGAGCCTTCTGCAGCAATTGCTGACGAAGCACCCTCGTTCGGTGCTTACCCATGAAGCTACGGTCGAACGGTTTCGAACCTTGGCCAGATTGGGCCGGACCGACGACGCTGAGCGCTACGCGCGCGCCTACCTCGCCCGCTATCCGACGGGTTTTGCGGCCGAGGAGGCCCGAAGTCTGCTCGGAGCGCCCCCATGAATGCGCGCTGGTCCGCGGCGCTTTTCGGTTTGGCAGTCACGGCCGCTTGTGGCGGAACCGAGGAGCTGGCGCTCAATCCCACGTCCACCACGAGGTCCGGCGGCTCGGGCGACGGCACCATGACCACTTCCGGCGCGGGCGGCTCGCTTGCCGGGTCGGGTCACGTAGAGAACGCGGGCTCGCCATCGGAACAGGACGCGGCTGGCGGCCCGGCACGCGGCGGCGAAGCCCAGGTGACTTGCAGTACCGATCTGCAATGTCGAGAGCCAGCTCCACGCTGTTCCGAGAGCGGTAGCTGTGTTGCTTGTGCTTCGGACGATGACTGCCCGCTAGACGGGGCCCGTCGGTGCGACGCTCAAGGGCGCTGCGTTGCGTGTCGCGAGACCGAAGACTGCGGCGACAACCAAGCTTGTGACCCCCGAACCGGAGCTTGTCAGGCGTGCTCGGGCGCAGAGTGCACCGGCACGGGTGGAAGCCCCGAGGGTGGCAAGCCCTAGGCGTCACCCTCCTCGATGGCGGGTCAGTGGCTACGGCGCGAGCCAGTGGGCAATCTCGGGGAATTTCTGGAGCGCGCGGTCGCCGTGGGGGCTTTTGGCGAGCTGTTCGATGGCCGAAACGAAGGCGCTGCTGGTGGCGTTGACGGGCTCGGCCCAGGTTTTGAGGGCGGCGGTCGCGGTGATGGGGGCGGGAGAAATTTGAGGGATGTCGCTGCGGGGGGCGCCGCTGTCGAGCACGGTCGAAACGGAGACGATGCCGCCGGCGGCGCGCGCCTGCACGGCCGCCGAGTACTTCTCCCCCGGATGTCCGAAGCGATCCGCGAGGAGCATCAACATGGACGTGTGGTCGAGCACCGCGTGCTTGACGCTGCCGCGCTGGACCAGCGGAGATACGATCAGGCTGGGCACGCGCACGCCCGTGGTTTCGAAAGGTGGATAGCTGGCGCCGGGCGGAGGCGGACAGTGCAGTGGCCGCGGCGGGACGTGGTCGTAGAAGCCGCCGTGCTCGTCGTAGACGACGAGCATGACGGTGCGCCGCCAGCGTGCGGGATTGGAGGTCAAAGCCTCGTAGACTTGGCGCAGGAACGCTTCACCGAACGCCATCGGTAACGGCGGGTGGTTGTCGCTGGCGTGGCCGCTCAAATGCACCGGCGAGTCCTCGTAGTCGGGCTCGACCACGATCACCTTCGGTGACGAGCCGGCGGGCTCGTGCTGAAAGTCCACCGACAACCGCGAAAGGCGCCGAAAGTCATCGGTCATGAGCCGAGGCCACATCTTCGGCATCAGCGTGAAGAACGAGAGACCCGCCGAATAGACGCGCCACGGCACCTGATGCGCGTCGAGCCAGTCGAACAGCGTATCTTGATCGGGCAACAGCCCACTCACGGTCAACTCACGCTCCGAGTAGCCGCTCATGGCCACGAGCCGGTTGGGGTGGGTGGACGTGGGCAGCGGCGCAAACCAACGATCGCACACCGCGTATTCGCGCGCGAAGAACGAGGTCGCCGGCAGATCGGGCGACGTGATGAGCGCCATGGGCGGCGGATCGAGCACACCGGTAGTACCGGTGGCTCTTTCGTAGGCCTTCACGAAGCCGGTCATGGTGGGGCCGCCGGCGATCGGCGACGAGGCCAGCTGCAAAGCAACCATATCGCGCTCGTGCGGCAGATCGTTGGTGAATGGCGTATCCCGCGAGATGAAGGGAAACATCAACGACCCGTTGCTGGCGGGGTTGGCCAGGTTCGGATCCAGCAAGGAGCGCACGCCGTCGATGTCGGTGCGACCACCGTATTGCGGCAAGCACAGGTGCCCAAGCACGTGGTCGAACGAGCGATTTTCCATCATCACGACGACGATGGTGTCGACACTCTGCCTCAGCTCTTGAACATCCACGGCTCACCCTCCCTTGAGGCACGAGGTAAATACTTGGACGCCCAAGTTGCGCGGCACCGATGGCGTGCCGCATTGCTCCGCCGGCAGCAGCGTCAACGAGAGCTTCCATTCCCCGGTCAGCGGCAGTCCTTCGAAGGCGTTGGTGCTGGCGCCAGGGGCCAAGTCAGCGGCTTTGCCGGCGTGCTCGACGTGATAAGTGTGCTTGTCTTCGGTCAGGGTCGTGATCGAGCCAACCAAGAGCCCAGAGCTCACGAGCTCGGGGGGAGCAACAGCGACCACGCTCAGCGTGCGTTCGTTGCAGGTGGCGGACGGGTCGGAGATGGACTGGCCGATGGGCCCTGTCTTGCGATCGGCAACTTCCACGTCGGCGTCGCGCGCGGCGGAGCCGAACATGCCGCTGACCTCGAAGTGGTAACGCACGCTCTTGGACCCCGGAAACACCTGGGCCGTGCCGTTCGCCTCCACCTGTCCCGGAGCTTGCGCGCCCGTGATCACGCCCGCCTTCGAAGCGCTCCAGCTGAGCTTGACCGCGTCGCCACCACAAATGCGGTTGGGCTCGGCTTTGAAGGTGTAGATGGCGGGCGAGCAGCCGTACAAGCCGACCAGAACCAGAGTGAAGACCTGTCTCGTCTTCGTCAGGCTCAGTTTGGAAGCTCGGGCCGCCCACTGTGCGTATCGCAAGTGAATCGTGTTCATGGCTGTTTTTGCGGTGTGTTTGACCAAGAGCGCAGCGCCGTTCGGTCGCGACTAGCCGAGACCGGCGCCGGTCAAGATTGGGCTAGCGAAGATGTCTCGAGCGGCCACGGTCGGGAGCAGGTCGGCGCGCGCGGCTTTCCACGACTGCACGGCGTTGGCGCCCCACCAGCGTTCGACGACTTGCGGAGTATTCATGAACCACTGCCCCCAGTGCCCGCCGTAGGGAACCCCGGCCTGGCTGAGGGCAGCGCCGATGGCGGCGTGAATGGCCGGTAGCTCCTGGGTGTGCAGGCTTTGCAGCTCCACGAAGCAATTCATGGCTTTGGCGTTGGGCGCCAGCCAGCCGTTCGAGCCTTTGACGAAGCGAATGCCGATGCCGCCCAAATACTGGTGCTGGGCCGCGGCGAGTTGGGACGCGAGCGTGTCGAGGATGGTTTCCACGCCGAGGCGCGCCTGCGTTGCGTCGAACACGTACTCGGCGCTGGCGCCGCGCACGGGGTTGAAGTCGATGCCGAGAAAATCGGGCGGGCCGAACATGGCACCGGGCAAGGCCGAGGTGGAGCTGGCGTTCGCACCGTAGATCTTCTTGAGCTGGGAGCTGGTGACCAAACGCAACACGGGATTGCCGGGAAGCTCGATGTTCTGCTGGTAGAAGGTGACGAGCGCGGGCAGAAAATCGGCTAGGTCGGACTTGAGGCTGGATTCGGTGGGCGTGGTGATGACGCCGACCTGACCGGTGTATGGCACCTTGCGCATCGAGATCATCCACGCGCGCGGATCGGTTTCAGGAGACGGGACGTAGGGATTGACGATGAATTGCAGGTAGTCGGGGTCGGCGCTGTGCAACCCGTTGGCGTTCTTGGGGTTGCGGCTGGTCAGCACCGCACGCCAGCTGGCCCCGTCGCGATGCGCGGTTCGCTCGCGGTCGAGGTAGTAGAGCGGCACCGTCTCGACCACGACGTTGAGCACGACGCCGAGCGAGCCCAGGTGCACTTTGACGGCGCGGAACAGCTGGTCGTCGCTCAGCAAGTCGCACGGCATGCCGAACCAACTGGCCAGCGTCGACGCGGCTTCACCGTTCAGCGCGCCGACCGCGGGCTGGATCAGCACCGAGCGCGTGGGCGAAACGACGAGGTGCACCGCCAGCACCGTGTCGTGCAGCGCGCCGACTTTGAGATCGGCGCCGTGAGTACCGGTCGCGATTGCGCCCGCGAAGGTCTGCCCGTCGCTGGCGCCCGACGTCTTGAGCGCGCGCCCGGCCTTGGCAAGCTCACGGTTGACGACGTTGACGGTCATGCCGGCCGCGATCAAGGTGGCCCCAACGCCGCTTTGCGCGGAAAGCGCCGCGTACTGGGGTGTGAGCCACTGGGGCATGACCGCGCCGATGCTGCGATAGTTGCCCAAGTCGAGCATCGAGCCCCGCGGCTTGCCAATCGTCGAAAGCGACCAGCGCCCCCCCGGCACGCGCAGCGGCTGCCCCGTGGCGAACGCTTCGGCGACCACCGCTCGCACCGCGCCGCCGACTTCGGCCAGGAGCCCGTGCAGCGTGCCGGCTTGGGGCGTTACCTCGTAACGAGTGCAACGCACCTCGTCGTTGGCGAAGTGGATGTCACGCCACTGTTCGTCGAGGTGAGTGGTGAGCGCGGGATGGTTCGCAGCCATTTTTAGGGAACCTTGGGTGGTGGGCTGGGCGTGGTCGGAAAGCCGGTGACGGGGGCGAGCGCGCAGGCGTATTGAATCTCGGTCACGCCCCCGTGCCAGTTGGTCGCGACGTACACGTTGGCGACGCCGTATTTGCACTGCTTGCCGACGTCGACCTCGCGGTCGTAGGAGAAGTACGCAACTCGGCTTTCACAGTCGAAGGCGGCTGTGCCTGCCGGCGTGCAAACGTAGGTTCCATTCACGTTCGGATCCGATGGATTCGAATCCGGTCGTGGCACCTTGATCTTGACGACCTGCCCGCACCCCGTGAGACAAAAAACGAACAGACATTGAGCAAAACGCCTGTGATTCAGCACGTGATGTCCTTTGCCGTAGCTCTCCCGCGAGCTATGGAACCTTCGAGGCTATAGCGGTTTTTGGCCGCAGTGACCTGTAGTGATTATTTCATTCTATCGCCGATCGCGTGATCGAGCAGCGGCGCGTGCTCGCGCAGGTGGCTCGACTTAGCCCCGGAAGCTCGGTCCCCGAGCTAGAGCTTTGCGACCTCGAAATGCATTCCGTCGCGCCGTGCGAAGTGCCCACCCCAGTAGAACCCGTGCGCGTTTGCGATGGGCACGAGCGGACGCACCGAACCTTTAGCGCCGAGCGCCGCGGGGGTGACACCAAAACCATTCCACTGGGCGTTGATGTCGAACGCGCTACCGAAAGCGTGCTGAGAAAGGATGGACAGGCTTCCGCGAATGAAGCGCGGCACGAAAGACCCGGCGTAGCTCAGCAGCAGCCCCTTCAGCCCCGCGTCTTCCCACGCCTGGAATAGCGCGATGACGCGAGGAGCCACGAGCCGATGAAACTGAGCGTGCCCGTCAGCGGGCGCTCCGGACACACCCACGAGCTGAGGAATGACCACCTTGACGATGTTCTCCGCCGCCCAACTCGAGGTGATCCTGATGGCCTCGGGATTGCCGGGGACGGGCGCCGAAACGTAGGGATACTGGCCAAAGGCAGCCTGCCGGCCTGCCAGATTGAGCGGAGGGAAGTCGGGCTTGGGCGGCGAATCCAACGTGTCCGGCAGAGTCGGATCGTCGTCAACGACGTGAAACCCAAGACTCATCGCCTTGCCCAGGGTCAAGTTGCCGGCGATCCCATCGTCCTTCAAGCCCTGCGCGCGCTGAAACTCTTTCGTCGCGACTAGAGTCTTGTCGGTGAAGACCCCGTCGATTTCGCCGAGGTAGAGGTTCAAGCCTCGCAGAAAGAACTGCCAATGCTCGACGAGCGCACCTTTGGAACCGACTCGTAGTGTGTCCAACTTGATCTCCCCTGGTTATCAGACGACCGGCGCCTTGGGTCTAAAAAGGCTCGTGCCCCGGAAGACGCCGTGCTTGCCGGTTGCGCCTTGAAAGTCATGCCATTCGACACGCGCTCCCACGAGCTTGCCGTCGACCAAGGTTTGTACGAACGAACCCATCGGAAACTCCGCCGGCGTGAACTCCACCTTCCTGGCAAGGCCGGCAACCGGCTCCGGCACCGCGCCACTCCAATAGGCCCAGCCAACGGGAGGAGGAGGATTCGGCGGGCAACGCGGGTCTCCAGCAGCGTGCTGGGTGATCATGCGTGGGTCTGGAGTGGTTAGGAGCACGGCCGTCGTCGGTGCGGACGGAGGGCTCCAGGCGTCACGGATCGAAGTCACGCCGTCGCGAGGACCGCCTGGGAGCAGAACATCCGCGGGCGCCAACTCGAGCCCCGCTTGCATGGCCGTGCCGAGGGTTTTGCTGCCAGCGATGCCGTCTACTTTGAGCTGATGAGCGGCTTGGAAAGCCTTGGTCGCATCGACGCAAAGGGCCCCGAAAGCGCCATCGATTGGACCAACGTAGAAGCCCAAACCGTGGAGGAACGTCTGCCAGGCTTTGACGTCGTCGCCCACGTTCCCGCTTTGCAAGGCTCGCATCCATCCTCCTCGGCAATTGCCAGAAGATTTACGCTCACCTGCGGTCACCCGCTATGGTCATTGATTTGTGAGCTGCGGCCACCGCACTCAGGGAGAGCGGCCGTTTTTGATCGCTTCCAGCTCACCGGGCTCGAAGCGAAACTTCTCGGTGCGGGCGTCTTCGGCGGCGTCTCGGAACTTCCGAGCCAGCTCCGCCGCGCCCGGCTCGCCTCGCGCCTGCGCTTTTTCGACATAGGCCAGGGCTGTCCCCAACACCTGAGCCGCTTCGCGGTCGCGCCGCGCGACCAGGGCACTTCCCGCCTCTCGGAGCAGAGTCGCCACGTCCTCACGCCAATTGGAAGGGGCCATAACCCTTCAAGGTACGCGGGTTCGTCGCCAGTGCAAGCTCGTTGAGGCCCTCATGGCCGCTTCAATCCGTCCGATGTCACCCATGTAGGGCGGTGAGATACAGCTCTGCATCGACACCGCGACGACGGCCGAAGTGGACGCGACGTCGACGCAACCGGCAACCAAGCGAAGCCGGGACAGGTTACTTCAACGAGCTCGGCGGCACGGCTTTCACGTCGATTTCGAGCGTGGCGTCGGCCAAACCGGGCGACGTTGCGCGCACCAGCATTCGACCGGGCTCGAGACCCGACTGGACGATGACTTGGGCTAGGCCATTGAACAGGGCACGCCGGTAGGGCAAGGCCGGCGAGTCGATGCGCAAGCGCGCCGGGTGGACGCGTTCGGCGCGCTCGCGGGCGCGTTGGTCGGCAGGGGCGCTGGCGCTGACGACCAGCTCGTTCTGCGCCAAGAGCTGCGCCCTCGTCAGCTCGAGCTCGGGCAACCCAGCTGCCCCTTGCTCGTGGAACGATGCGAGCACCTTGCCATTCAACGCGACGGTTTGCTCGGCTCCGAACTGCCGCAGCAGCAACCGTACGCGGGCTTCGTCCGGCAAGTCGGGACGCGCGAAGTGGGCGCGAAAGACGCGACGACCGTCGGAGGCCCCCGCCTCCTTTACGTCGAGCTCAACGACTCGGGGTGAAGCGAAATAGCGATCGGGCTCGTGCGACGAGGGGTCACCGTTGCCGACGCCCAAGATGCGACCGGGACCCGAGAGCTGAAAGGTGACGTTCGGGCTCGCCGTCGGCACGGGTCGGCCGGCGGCGTCGAGCGTCGAAACACGCAGCACGGCCACGTCGACGCCGTCCGCCGCCAGCTGGGGCCGGTCCACGTCCAGGCGCAAGGAGCGAGGCGCGGTCGTGGTTTGGACGCTTTGGCTTTGCACCTCTCGACCCCGCGCGTAGCTGCGCGCCAAGAGCTCTCCGGGTTGATATTCGACCGACCACTCCACGTGGCCGTTCTTTTCGACCGGCTTTCTGCCGAGCGACGCCCCGTTGAGCCAGAGCTCGACCTCTTCGGCATTGCTGAAGACCCAAACGTCGACGGGCGTTCCCTCGCGCCCCGGCCAGGTCCAGTGCGGAAACACGTGCAGCACCGGCTCGGTGCCCCACCACGCCTGCAGATAATAGAAGCCGTCCTTGGGAAAGCCGCACG
>Ga0207667_10001602_pt1 | contig 28438 bp, 27 predicted proteins | sample KBSCornC52_FD_184301 | JGI IMG/M metagenome (GOLD analysis project Ga0207667, IMG submission 184301) | Corn rhizosphere microbial communities from Kellogg Biological Station, Michigan, USA - KBS Corn C5-2 (SPAdes) (version 2) | ecosystem: Host-associated > Plants > Roots > Rhizosphere > Soil ...
CGCTGGATGCAGGGCTGAAAAATGCAGGGCTGACCGGCCTGCCCGGCGCTCAGGTGCTCACAGTGCCTCGCCGATGAACTTGCCGGCGGCGCCGGAACAGATGCTCTGCTCGACATCGGCGGGCAGGCCGAGCGAGCGGATCCAGCGGGCGGGTTCGCGCTGCATGATCTGGTAGGGATAGTCGGTGCCGCCGAAGACCTGGCCCGGCGCGACCTGTGTCGCGAGATAGGTCAGGAATTGGGGATCGTAAACGTTGGTATCGTAGAAGAACCGCCGGGCCTGCTCCTGCGGCGAGAGCGTATCGCCCCCGTCGGCGCCCTGGCCGGGCGCCCAGCCGAGCTGCAGCCGGCCGAGCGTGGCGGCAAGCGTGCCGCCGCCGTGGCTGAAGCCGATCCTGAGACGCGGGAACCGGTCCAGAACGCCACCCAGGATAATCGAGGCCGCCGTCATCCCGGTATCGACCGGGAACAGGGCGAAGCCGGTGTAATTGGCATGCGGCGTGGTCAGGCCCTTGGCGGCGATCGGGTGCAGCGCATGGACGAAGACCGCCATGCCTTCCGCCTCGGCGGCTTCCCAGAACGGATCGAACTCGGGATAGCCGAGCAGCTTGCCGTTGATGTTGCTGCCGATCTCCACGCCCTTGAGCCCGAACTCGCGCTTGAGCCGCGGCAGCATCCGCGCCGCCAGGGCCGGGTCCTGCAGCGGAACCGAACCGAGCCCGCGGAACCGGTTCGGCGCGGCGCCGACCATGCTGGCGATCAGGTGGTTGGAAGCATCGCACAGGATCTGCGCTTCGGCCGGCTCCAGCCAGTAGGACAGGAGCTCGGGCATGGGCGAGAGGACCTGCATGGAAACATGCTCGCGGTCCATGTCCTCGATCCGCCGGGCCACGTCCCACGAGCGCGCATCGAGCGCGCGGAACGGGGTTTCGCCGATCATCAGGGTGCCTTCGACCGAGGACTGGCACTGCATGCAGGGCCAGCGCGGCGCGACCGCCGCATTGGGCGCAGGCGGGAAGTTGAGCGGAGAAACGTGCGCGTGGACGTCGATGAAACCCGTCATTGCCTAATCCTGTGCCAGAGCGTCGCCGGATCAGATCCTGCGGCTGATCACTTCCTTCATGATTTCCGAGGTGCCGCCGTGGATGCGGTGGATCCGCGTGTCCCGCCAGAGCCGGGCGATCGGATACTCGTTCATGTAGCCCGCCCCGCCGTGAAGCTGGAGCGCCGCATCGACGATGTGCCAGACGTTCTCGGAATGCCACAGCTTGGACGCCGCCGCCTCTTCCGACGACAACTTGCCGGCGAGGTGGCGCATCCGCGCCCAGTCAAGGTGGGCCCAGCCGGCCTGGAGCCGCGCGGCCATGTCGGCCAGGGTGAACCGGGTGTTCTGGAAATCGAAGATCGGCTGGCCGAAGGCCTTGCGCTCCTTGACGAACTTGATCGCCTCGTCGAACGCCCGGTGGGCCTGGGCCTGGGAGATGCTCGACAGCGACAGCCGTTCCTGGCCGAGTTCCGACATCATGTAGCGGAAGCCGTGCCCTTCCTCACCCAGCAGGTTGCTCACCGGCACGCGGACATCGGTGAAGAACAGCTCCGAGGTATCGGCGCCGTGGAGGCCGATCTTGTCGAGGTTGCGGCCGCGGGCGAAGCCGGGCGTGTCGGTTTCGACCAGCAGGAGCGAGACGCCCTTGGCCCCTTCCCCGCCGGTACGCGCGGCAAGGAACACGAGGTTGGAGAGCAGGCCATTGGATATGTAGAGCTTGCTGCCGTTGACCACGTAGTGATCGCCGTCGCGCCGGGCCGTGGTGCGCAGGTTCTTGACGTCGGACCCGCCACCGGGTTCGGTCATGGCCAGCGAGGTGATGATCTCGCCGCTGATCATGCCCGGCAGATAGCGCGCCTTGAGTTCATCCGACCCGTAATTCAGCAGGTAGGGCGCGGTGATCAGCGACTGCAGGCTGACCCCGACCGGGCAGTTCATGTAGCCGATCTCTTCCAGCAGGATGAGGTCGTAGGAAATGTCGAGCCCGACGCCGCCATATTGTTCCGGCATGCTGGTGCACAGCAGGCCCGCCTCGCCGGCCGCGCGCCAGAACGCCACGTTGGTGATGCCATCGGCCTCCCACTGGTCGAGATAGGGTTCGGCTTCCTTGGCGAGGAACCGGCGAACGGTGTGCCGGAACTGCTCGTGGCTTTCGTCGAAACCCATCCGCGCACTGGTATTCAGCATGCCGCTTCCCCTGCCGGTCCTGGCGCCGGCCTTACCCGGCATCACTCTAGGCAAGCTGGACAGGCCGGGGGAAGCAAAAGGTGCCGCACCGTTTTACCTCGCCGGCAACCAACACGGATGTGGAATGTCCCCGCCTGCGGCCAAATAGCGGCCTTCAGGCGGGCTGCTTCGGTGCACTTGGCCTATCATTATCCTGTGCGACCGATAGGTTTGCGGGTGGAGAGATAAATGCATGACGGCAAGTTGAAGGCGGAAATCGGGCCCGGCATCGCCGCGGCCACGCTGATCCTGTTTGCGGAAGGCGACGGGCGGCCCGCCGAACACCTGATGATCCAGCGCTCCGAGCAGATGCGCTTCGCGCCCAACGCCCTGGTCTTTCCGGGCGGCCGGGTGGACGAGGACGATCATCACATCGCCGGGGACCCGGCCCGGGTCGACCTGGGGCTGGCCGATCAGGTCGACCGGGCGCACCGCATCGCCGCGATCCGCGAGATGCTCGAGGAAGTGGGCATCCTGGTGGGGGTGGCGACATCGCGCGCGGTGGACGCTGCCGCGCTGCAGGCCGGCCTGAAGCAGAAGGCCCCGTTCAGCAGCCTGCTCGCCGACGCCGGCGCCAGGCTCGACCTTTCTGCGCTTGTCCCCTGGGCGCAGTGGCACCCGCGGTTCGAATCGCACCGGCGGTTCGACACCCGGTTCTACATCGCGCGGCATGACGGCGACCGTGCGGTGAGCGTCGATGTCGACGAAGTGGGTCACGCGCGCTGGCTCCATGCGGAGCAGGCGATCGCCGAGTCCGAAGCCGGCACGGCGAAGGTCATCTTCCCGACCCTGTGCAATCTCGAGCGGCTGGCGGCCTATCCTGCCTTCGACGAGGCAGCGGCCCATGCCCTGACGATCACCCGCGGACCGATCTCCCCGTTCATGGAGGTGGACGCGGAGGGCGAGCAGTGGGTCTGCATCCCGGACGATGGCGGCTATCCCCGGACGCGCCGGGCGATCTCCACGCTGCAGATGCCGTGACTGTACCAGGCCCGGATCTCGCGGTCTATTACGCCCCCACGCCCAACGGGTGGAAGGTCTCGATCTGCCTGGAGGAGATGGGGCTGCCTTATCGGCTGGTTCCGCTGGACTGGGCGGGAGACCTGCCGGCGGATTTTCTTGCGGCGAGCCCCAATGGCAAGATCCCCGCGCTGGTCGACGTCGATGGGCCCGGCGGCGAGCGCCTGTCGCTGTTCGAGAGCGGCGCGATCCTGCTCTACCTTGCCGACAAGACCGGGCAGTTCATCGACCCGGAGCCGGCCGGCCGCTACACCACCATCCAGTGGCTGTTCTGGCAGATGGCCGGGCTTGGCCCAATGGCGGGGCAGCACGGGCATTTCCTGCTCTACGCGCCCGAGAAGATCCCCTACGCAACCGCGCGCTTCGGCCAGGAGGTGCGGCGGCTCTACGCAGTGCTTGATGCGCAGCTGACGCGAACCGGCGCCTTCGTGGCCGGCGCGACCTATTCGATCGCCGACATGGCCTGCTTCCCGTGGATCATGACCCACAAGGCCCAGGGCCTGACCCTCGACGACTATCCTGCGATCAAGACCTGGTTCGCCACGGTGCGCGCGCGCCCCGCGGTTCAGCGGGGGATCGCCGCCGGCGGGGGTGTCGCCGCGATGCGCGGCAGCAACGGGCCGCGGCCGACGATCCCGACCCTTTCCCAGCCGGAGGCCACGCCATGAAGATCGAGATGTTCTTCGATTGCTCGAGCCCGTGGAGCTATCTCGGCTTCGAGCGGATCCAGCCGCTGGCGGCGAAGTTCGGGCTCGAGATCGGCTGGCACCCGGTGCTCGTCGGCGGGATCTTCAACGCGGTGAACCCCGGGATCGAGTGGAACAAGTCGAAGGGCAACATGCCGCCCCGCAAGGTCGACTACCACAACAAGGTCATGCAGGACTGGGCCGACATCACCGGCATTACGATCCGGTTTCCCCCGGCGGGCCATCCGATCAACAGCGTCAAGGCCATGCGGGCCTGCCTGGTGCTCCAGCCGATGGGCCAGATGATCCCCTTCGCCCGCGCCTGCTACCAGGCCTACTTCGGCGAAGAGCTGTCGCTGGCGGAGGACGCGGTCCTGCGCGACATTTGCGGCAAGGTCGGGGTGGATGCCGACTGGCTGCTGGGGCGGATTGCCGAGCAGGACGTGAAGGACGCCCTGCGCGCCGAAGTCGACGATGCGATCGCCCGCGGCGCCTTCGGGGTGCCGACCACCTTTCTCAACGGCACGGACATGTATTTCGGGGTGGATTCGCTGCAGCTGGTGGCCGCGAGGCTGGAACGCTGGCGCGACGCGGCCGGCTGAAGCCGGACGCAGCAATGGAACGGCAGAGAACAGAACACAGGCTTAGGAGAGAGACCGTGCTACAGAACACCGCCGAGCGCGCGAGCGGCGCCAGCCCCGCCCCGGCCCAGGCCGCCCCGGCCGGCACGGTCTCGACCGGGCGCGCCTGGTACACGGTGCTGCTGCTCAGCCTGCTTTACGTCGTCTCGCAGGTCGACCGCAGCATCCTGGCCCTGCTGGCCGAGCCGGTGTCCAAGGCGCTGGGCATCGACGACCGGCAGATGGCCCTGCTGCTGGGGCTCGGCTTTGCCCTGCTCTACGCGTTCGGCGGGATCATCCTCGGCCACTTCGTCGACACCCGCAACCGCCGCGTGGTCGCGACCTGCGGGATCGTGCTGTGGAGCGCGGCGACGATCACCAGCGCCTTCGCCACGGACTACTGGACGCTCCTGCTGCTGCGCAGCGGCGTGGCCCTTGGCGAGGCCGTGCTGATGCCGACGGCGATCTCGCTGATCGCCGACCTGTTCCCGCCCGAGCGGCGCGGCCTGCCGGTGGCGGCGTTCACCTCGATCGGCAGTTCGATGACCTTCGGCTCGTATATCTTCGGCGGCGCGGCGGTCAGCCTGGCCGGCGCGCTGGCCCCGGGATCGCACATGGCGGTGTGGCAGCTCTCGCTGATCATCGTCGGTATACCGGGCCTCGCCCTGGCGCTCATCTTCGCCCTGAGCGCCGCGGTCCCGCCGCACCGGCATGCTATCGTGCCGGACACGCCGGAACTCAGTATCGGCGCGATGTTGGCCCACTTCACGTCGCGCGGGCGCTTCCTCGGACCGCTGCTGAGCCTGACCGGCCTCAACTGCATCTATGGCCTCGCCATCGCGATCTGGCTGCCGACCGTGCTGATCCGCGAGCATGGAGTGAGCGCGGCGACGGCCGGCTATCTCGTGGGCTCGTTCGGGGTGCCCTCGGCGCTCATCGGCAACTTCTTCTGGCAGGGGGTCGCCACCCGGATGCAGCGGAACGATCCGCTCAGGGGCAATCTGCGCGCCTTCATCATTCCCGCGCTGGTGGTGGCCCCGCTGAACGCCGGCGGCCTGCTGACCCACAACATGTGGATCCAGCTCGCCGGATTCGGCATCGGCACCTTCTTTTCGACCGGCTTCAACGTGCTGACGCCGCTCTCGGTCCAGTACTATGTCCCGGCCGGGCTGCGGGCGCGCATGGTCACGGTGAACTTCCTGCTGATCTCGGTGCTCGGCTACGCGCTCGGCCCGTGGGCCGCGGTGGAACTGGGCCTCCTGCTGAGCCACGGACCCGACAGCCTGCGCCTGGGGCTCGCCGCGGGCGCGGCCATCACCTGGCCGGTGCTGATCATCGCCACCCTGGTGGCCATCCGCAACGTGGACGGCCCCGCCGCGCAGTAACGCCTCAGGCGTCGATCACCCGGCGCCCGCCGCTGACGGGGATGTTGATCCCGGTGGTCCACGAGCTCGCGCGCGAGCACAGGAAGATGACGTGGCCGGTGATGTCCTCGGCGGTGCCGTAGCGCGCGCCGAAGGGCGAGGCGACCGAGGCCTTGTAGGCCGGGTCGGACAGGACCTCGGCAGTGAGCTCGGACGGGAAGAAGCCCGGCGAGAGCGCGTTGACCGCGATGTTGTCCCTGGCCAGGGCCCGGGCCAGATGCTGCGTCAGCCGGATCACCGCGGCCTTGCTCGCGCTGTAGGAGAAATGGTTCAACGCCCCCGCGCTCATGCCCACCAGCGAAGCGATGTTGACCACCCGGGCCGGATCCTCCGGCGTGGCCGCCGCGCGGAGCAGCGGCAGCAGCGCCTGGGTCAGCAGGAACGGCGCGGTGACGTTGAGGTCCATCACGCTGTCGAAGGCCACGCGCGGGAACTTGCCGAGCGGCGCTTCGATGGAGGTGCCGGCATTGTTGACGAGGATGTCGAGCCGGCCCTGCGGTTCGAGTGCCGCGACCAGTCCGGCAATCCCCTCGTCGGTGCTGACATCGGCGCGGATGCCGTGGACTTCGCCGTATTGGCCGAGCTTCTCGACCGCCGCATCGAGGCGATCCTGCCGGCGGGCGCAGATCCACACCCGCGCGCCCGCGCTGGCGAGCCCTTCGGCAATCATCTCGCCGATCCCGGCGGTGCCGCCGGTTATGAGGGCAATCTTGCCGGAAATGTCGAACAGCTGCTTCACGTCCATCGCCTGCATCCTCTCCACGCGGAAGTCCCGCCTCGGCACCTGCGCGCACTCACCCCACCTTACCGAACGCCGCAGTTCACACAACCAGACGGTTGAACGAGCCGATCCCGCCGGGAATATTTCGACGCCTACTTGTTGACTGCGGTCCTGCGTGGCCGGCGCGATTGGCACTGCCGATGCTTCGCCCTAGACGTTGCGGCACACCCAAGGAGAGCGACTAAGATGGCAGACGGAACCGCAAAAGGCCCCCTCGCCGGAGTGAAGGTGCTGGAAATCACCACCATGATAGCGGGTCCCCTGGCCGGAGCGATGCTTGCCGACCTCGGTGCTGCGGTGACGAAGATCGAGGGAACCAGCGGCGATCCGTTCAGGTGGGTCCCGCCGATGCGCAATGGCCTGTCTGCGCACTACCTCGCGGTGAACCGCCACAAGCGCAGCATCGCGCTGGATCTCAAGAGCGAGGGCGGACGGGCGATCGCCCAGACGCTCGCCAATGAGGCCGACGTCATGATCGTCAACACCCGGCCTGCGGCCATGCAGCGGCTTGGGCTGGACTACGAGACGCTGAAGCAGACCAACCCGGGCTTGATCTACGTGATGATCAGCGGCTTCGGCCCCGACGGCCCCTATGCCGACCGGCCGGCCTACGATCAGGTGATCCAGGGCCTCTCGGGAGGCATGTACATCCAGAGCGACGGCGCGCTTCCGGCCAAGCCGCTGCGCTCGATGTTCGTCGACAAGTACAGCGCCAGCGCCGCAGCCAGCGCGGTTTCGACCGCGCTCTATGCGCGCGAGAAGAATGGCGGAGTTGGCCAGTTCATCTCGGTGCCGCTGCTCAAGGCGTTCTCCTTCCTCAACCTCGTCGACAACGTGTACAACTACACCTACGTCAACAGCGAGGACAAGCTGATCGCGCCCAACGTGACCCGTCCGTTCCGCACCGCCGACGGCGTGTTCATGGGCTATTTCCAGACCGACGAACTGTTTGCCGCGGTGTGCCGCGCATTCGGCATGGAGCACCTGCTCGACGACGAGCGGTTCAATGCCCCGATGAAGCGCGTGGCCAACTGGGACGCGATGTGGGTGGAGCTCGAGAAGGGCTCGATCAAGATGACCTCTGACGAACTGGAAGCCCTGGCGATCAGCGAGGGGTTGCCGGTGGCCAAAATGAAGTCGGTCGAGGAGTTCATGGAGGATCCCCAGGTCCAGCACCTTGGCTGCGTCGAGCACTACGAGTCCGAGCGCTACGGCCCGATCACGCAGATTGCCCACCCGGTCGACTTCAAGGGGACGCCTGCGCTCGGCGGCGGCGTGGCCGCGCAGCTGGGCGAGCACACCGATGAAGTCCTGCGCGAGCTCGGCTACGACGAGGAGCGGATCGGCAAGCTCCGCGCGGACAAGGCGGTCCGCTGACGGCCCTGGCATTCCGCAGCGGCTGGTGCGCGGCGTCGGGCCAGCACCAGCCGCCGTTGATGCGACCTACTTCGACGGCGCCGGCGGTCCCCCAGCCGTAGCGAGGCTCCGGCGCAGGAAGCGCCAGCCTTCGGGCAACTTGACCAGTTCGTCGGTGTATTCGCCGATCAGGTAGGGGGCCTTGGCGACCCCGTCGGTCACGTCGTAAACCGCGACATAGGCTTGGAGCGAGGCCGTCTGCCCGTCGCCATCGACAGCGACATTGCTGAGGAAATGCCGCCGCTTCTGCGCGGCGGAGCGGCCCGCTTCGAGGAAGGCCCGGATTGCGGCCCTGCTGTCGCCCAGCACTTTCCCGTTCGCTTCGAGCACGCCATTTTCCGCGAACATTTCGGCGATTTCGGGATCGCGAAGGTCGGTCCCGCGGCTGTAGCGCGCCACCAGTTCCAGGATGTCGACGCGGTCCTTTTCCGTGAGTGCCATGGCGGCGATCGTCTCCCTGCGTTGTTCTGCGCTTCGCTCCCTGCCTATAAGGAGATCGGCCGCCGCGCCATATTTCCCGAACAACTATTCGGTACGTCATTCTCCCGGGGCGGGGTTGATGAGTTCGCCGATGGCCGCGGGCCGCAGCTCCGCCTGCAGCTGGTCCAGCCGGCACTGCCGCGGCGCCTTGTCGGGACGCCAGCGGAGGAACGTGGCGCCATGGCGCAGGCGCTGGCCGGTGACCTGGTCATAGCCAACCTCGATCACCAGCTCCGGCCGGACCGCGCACCACTCGGTGCTGCGCTCCCCGCTCCAGCGGCTTTTCCCGCCCGGCGCGCTGCCGTCGAAGGCCGATGGCGCAGCGAGCGGAGTCAGGCGGTCGAGCATGGCCGAGCGCTGGCCAGCGTCCAGCCCGGCGACGAAGCCGACGTGGTGCAGTCGCTCCTCCTCGTCGTAGAGCCCGAGCAGCAGCGAAGCGAGCGCGGTTCCGGACTTGTCGGTGCGATAGCCGCCGATCACGCAGTCCGCCGTCCGGCGCACCTTGTACTTGGCCATGGCGCGCTCACCCGGGCGGTAGGTCCCGGCGCGCAGCTTGGCGACGATCCCGTCGAGCGCGCCATGGCTGCGCGCCAGCCAGTCTTGCGCGGTAGCGCCTTCGCTGGTGGCAGGCGAGAGCCTCAGCAGCGCCGGCAACCCGCGGGCGGCAAGCTCTTCCAGCATGGTCCGGCGGCGGTCCAGCGGTGCATCAATCAGCACGGCATCGCCGCATTGCAGGCAATCGAACAGCATCAGCCGCGCCGGCGTCTCGCGCGAGAGGCGCGCCACGCGGCTGGCCGAGGGATGCAGCCGCAGCTGCAGGTCGGCGAAGGACAGGCTTTCCCCCCGGGGCAGGACCAGCTCGCCATCAAGGACCAGGCGGCTCTCCGAGAGCTGCAGAACTGCGGCGACGATCTCCGGGAAGTACCGCCCCAGCGGCTTGCCCGATTTCGACATCAGCGCCACCTCGTCCCCGTCACGGAAGGCAAGGCAACGGAAGCCGTCCCACTTGGGTTCGAACTGCCATTCGTCTCCCGTCGGCAGCTCGGCCACCAGCCGCGCCTCCATCGGCTCGGTGGAGATCGGCACGGCCAGATGCGGAAACATCGCCATGCCAGGAGGAAAGATCGGGGCGCGGGCGGGTTCCGGCGGGGCGGAGGCCGCCATTCGAGGCGGAATGACCGCGGGTGACGGGCAGGACTGTCCGAATGGCGGGGGTTGCGCCGCCACCGGGAACACCTAATATTCAGCCGGATGGTTGATTGCCGCCGCGCAGCCCTGCGCCGGTGCGTGGCCATGCCCGAAACATTGCCGAGGACCGAATGGCCGCAAGCGTTTATCCCGAACTGAGCCGGCGGGCGTCCGGATGGCTCAAGTTCCTGTGGGACAAGGCGACCGCCCCCGACGACTGGTCCTATTTCGGAACGCCCAACCCCTGGTGGGACAATATCAGCAATCCCCCGACCGAACTGTTTGGCCGGTTCGATCTCAACCGCTCGACCTACTCGATGGGCATCATGTGCGACCAGACGCCGGCCTGGCGCGAGGTCTATGCCCGCATCTGCAGTGAGCTGATCGAGCGCCATACCGGCTACTGGGCCTCGATCGACTGGTCGGAGCAGATCGGCTACGATCCTCGCCAGGCCGATTACAATAACCCGCAATACCAGCGCTTCGCCCATCTCTACGAGCGGTTCATGCCGCCGCACCTCAGGGGGCAATACGACACCGCTGGCTGGGTTGCCCAGGGGGTGCCGCCGTGGGGGCTTCAGCCCGATCCGGTCGGCTCCACCGGCAACTTTTTCTTCCGCGGTTTCTTCGGCACGATGCTGTCGATCTACTCCTACGTCTCGCGCGATGGCCGCTGGGAGCAGCCGTTCAACATCGCCGGCTACAAGAACCAGCAGTTCGAGTGGACCCACTCCGGGATCGCCCAGTTCACCAGCGATCAGTGGCGGGAGTTCCCCTGGGGGCCGCACTGCGAGAACACCAAGGTCTGGCCTTATTGCCTGGCGCACGGCGGGCTGGGCCTGCAGCTCTATGACGCGGCCCATGGGACCGACACCCATTCGGCCGCCCAGGAGTGGATGGGTTACTGCAAAAAGAACTACATGAGCGTCGCCTCGACCGGCAAACTCGAATGGTTCGCCCTGTTCTACGATCCGCTGATCAACCACGTCCAGACCCTGCCGCCCATGGGCGGGCTGGCGCCGGCCTGGTTCATGCTGCCGCAGGACCGCGACCTCGCGCTCTACGTCTACGAGGCCGCCATGGCCGACAGCGGCTGGAACGATCCGCGCCAGCCGATCCCCAAGCACGCGCCCAACGACCCGCGGATGATCACCTTCGCCCTGCTTCACGCCAACGAATTCGGTGACGTGACCGGCCAGGAACGCCTGCGCGAATATGCCGAAAGCCACTTCGGCCCGCGCTTCTTCGGCGATGACGACGACCGTTTCGGCTGGTGGTTCGGGTTCGACGACGAGAAATATCCGCGCGGCCAGTGGAACGCGATGATGATGCTGAGCGAGGTCAGCAAACCGGACTCGTGGTTCAACCTCTTCGCCCGCCCCAACTTCGCCAAGTTCGACGAGCCGACGGTGGAAGGCGTGGACTTCCCCACCTTTGGCCTGAGCCAGGCGTGGAACGACCTCAAGGTCGGGATGCTGGCGGTGAGGACCTACGGCGGCCCCGCGCGGCTGGGCGAGACGACGACCTTCTCGATCACCCAGCTCCCCGATCCCGCCGCGGTCTTCGTGCGCTGCGACGGCGAGACCTTCGAGCAGTGGGAGATCACCGGGCCGGATTCGATCCGCATCACCACCACGATCGGCACCCACCGGTTCCAGATCTACACCGGCTATCACGGCGGCAAGCCCAAGCCGAAGGAAGCCCGGCAGGACAAGGCGCCGAAGCCGAGCAAGCTGATCCGCCAGGCCAAGCCCGCTGTCGTCGCCCCGCCGGTCAGCGGATCTTCGATGCCGCCGCCCAAGCAGGTGATGGTCCCCCTGTCGACCGGCGGCTGTCCCTGCTGCTGAGATCTTGGCGGTTACCCATGGGCTGTTACCCAGGAGTTCTTCATGGCCGACAACGCCAGTGCCAGCCCGCCGCTTGACCGCGCAGCCATAGTCGCCCGGCTCGCTGCGGCCGACGCGCCCACGCTGCTCATGTCGCTGATCCATCTCAGCGGGGACCTCTCGCTGCTGGAGGGTCCGTACAAGCCGGCCGAGCTGTCAGCCGAGGATGAAGCCGGGATCCGCGCCCGGGTCGCCGACCTGCTGGCCAGCGGTGAGGCCCCGCGGCTGGCCGCGCCCGATGAAGCGCAACTGAGCGCGATGGCCCGGCTCTTCACAGGCACGACCTCAGACGCGGGTTACGGTGCCTTGCTGCAGGACCAGCTGAGCTCCGCTGCAAGCTCGGATAGCTCAGCGCCCGCCGTGCCGGACGACTACCCGGTGCTGGTGATCGGCGCCGGTGTCTCCGGCCTGATGGCGGCGCGGCGGCTGAAGGAGGCTGGCTTTCCCTACCTCCTCGTTGACCGCAATGCCGGCCTTGGCGGGACCCTCTACCAGAACCGCTATCCCGGCTGCCGCGTCGATGCGGCCGATCTCTCCGGCCCCTCCGCGCTCGATCCCGCCTGGCAGTGGTCGAGCCCCAACCCGCCGCGCGAGGAAGCGCTCGCCCGGGTCGAGCAGTTCGCCGAGGCGCATGGCCTGCGCGACGACCTGGCGCTCGAGACTACGGTGGAAACGCTCGCGTTCGACGAGGCCGGCCAGATGTGGACCGCCGGCCTGCGCAAGGCCGGCGGCGCGGTGGCGGAGCGGCGCTTCCGGGCTGTGTTCTGCTGCGTCGGCCCGTTCAGCGAGCCGTTTTATCCCGATGTGCCCTGGCGCGAGAAGTTCCAGGGCGTCAGCCTGCACACCGGGCACTGGGACCCCGCGATCGACCTTTCCGGCAAGCACGTGGCCGTGGTCGGAACCGGGTGCAGCGCCCTGCAGCTGGTGCCGGAGATCGTCGACCAGGTCGCCTCGCTGGTGATCTTCCAGCGCTCGCCGCCGTGGCTCGCGCTCGACGAGCACTATGCCGGGGACAGCGGGGACGCCCTGCGCTGGGTGATGCAGCACGTGCCGTTCTACGCGCAGTGGCACTGGTTCGGGCACCTGTGGCAGGCGGAAAGCGCCCTCCCGGAGCTGACCTTCGATCCGGCCTGGAAGGGCCAGCCGGAAACGGCCAACGCCCGCAACGCACAGACCGCCGGGGATCTGCGCAGCGCGCTCGAAGCGCGCCTTGGCGATAACCCCGCGCTGCTCGCCAAGCTGACGCCGGAATACCCGCCGCGCGGCAAGCGGCTGCTGCGCGACGATGGCCGCTGGCTCGCCGCACTGCAGCAGCCCCATGTCGAACTGAGCCCACACCGCCTGAGCTCGGTCAACGAAGGCGGCATCCGCAACACGATCGGCCACCAGTACGACGTCGATGTCCTGATCTACGCGACCGGGACCAAGGCGCGGTTCCCGCTGAGCACGATCGCCGTCCGCGGCCGCGGCGGACAGTCGCTGCGCGAGCTGTGGGGCGAAACCCCGCGCGCGCACCTCGGCATGACCGTGCCCGGCTTTCCCAACCTGTTCCTGGTCCACGGGCCGGGCACCGAGCTGCCCGCCACCGGCGCCGGAGCCTTCGCCGCCGAATGCCGGGTGCGCTATGCCCTCGCCTGCCTGGGCGAACTCGCCGCGCGCGGGGAGCATACTATGGAAGTGCGCAGGGACGCCTACGAGGCCTATGTCGCGCGCTATGCCGATGCGGCGGACCGGATGGTGATGGCGAGCCCCCTGTGCTCCAGCTTCTTCCTGAACCGCCACCACCAGGTGATCAACGCCTGGCCGTGGCGGCTGGTCGACCTGTGGGACTGGACCGCCCACCCGGACTTCGCCGCGTTCACCTTCAACCGGGAGCGCTCGATCGCCGCTTAGGTCTAGCCTCGTCCGCGGTACGAGGCGACGCCCTGATCGGGCACCCACAGGCCCTCGGGCGGCGCGCCCGATTGCCAGAACACGTCGATCGGGATCCCGCCGCGCGGGTACCAGTAGCCGCCGATGCGCAGCCAGCGCGGCTGCATCTCGGTGAACAGCCGCTGGCCGATGCCGACGGTCACGTCCTCGTGAAAGCCGGCGTGGTTGCGGAAGGCGCCGAGGAACAGTTTGAGGCTCTTCGATTCGACGATCGTCGCCTCGGGCGCATAGTCGATCACGAGGTGGGCGAAATCGGGCTGGCCGGTGACCGGGCAGAGCGAGGTGAACTCCGGCGCGGCGAAGCGGACGAGGTAGAGCGTCTCGGCGCGGGGGTTGGGCACATAGTCGAGCACGGCTTCCTGCGGCGAGGCGGGGAGCGCGCTCTGCCGGCCGAGGTGCAGCGGGGCGGATGGCTGGGTCATGGCGGTGAGCCATGGGCCAAACGCGCGCGGCGCACAAGTCGGCGAAAGGGCACGGGTGGCCGAACTACGGCGCGCAGTTCATTGGCGGTTCAGTGCGTTGGAGGGCTAGCCGCAATCAGAGAGCCCGATGCATCACCGCCCCCGTTTCCTGCCGATCCTCCTGCTGGCTGTCCTGACTCCGGTCGCGCCGGCCGGGGCTCAGTCGGCCAGCGACTTCCGCCTGCCGCCGGGCGCCGCGCCGCGCGCGCAGGGTCCGGTCGATCCGGAGCGCCCCGCCACGCCCACGGTGGAAGCGCCGCCCACCCCCCGCGCCAGCACGCCGGCGCCTCTCCCCTCGCCCACGCCCACTCTGGCCATTCCGCCAGTCGCACCGACCGCGACCCCACCTGCCAGCCCCGCGCCCCGACCCTCTGCCCCGCCCGCGCGCGGCAAAACGGTTGCGGTTCCGTCCGAGCCGATCCCCGCCCCCTCCACTCCGCCGGCAACAACAGCGTCACCCGCACCGCCGATCCTGACGCCGCCGACAGCCGCGCCGCCGACCCTCGCCCCCGCCGCCCCACCGCCCGCGCTTGCCCCTGCAGCGCCAAGCGGCGCGATAGCCTGGTGGTGGCTCTTGCCCGCAGCGCTGGTGGGCGGCCTCGCCGTCTGGTTCGGCCTCGCCCGCAGGACCCGCGCGGCCGCAGAAGAACCGGAGTTCGTGCGCCCCCGCGCCATACCCGAGCCCATTGACGCGCCCGTAACCTCCGCCTCACCCGAACCCGCGCCCGCCTCCGATCCGCTGGAACTGACGCTCGAACCTCTGCGGTTCAGCGTGACCTTGATCAACGCCACGCTGCAATACCGCCTCACCCTGACCAACCGCTCTGCCGCCGTGCTCGGCCCTCTGCAAGTCGCCGCCGACATGATCGCCGCCCACGCCTCATTGCCCGAGGAAGCCCAGCTCGGCCTCGACGGCGCCGGCCTCGAGCTGCGCCACGACCTGCCCGCCCTCGCGCCGGGCGAAACCGCCGAGCTCAGGGGCGAACTGCGCCTGCCGCTCGCCTCCGTGACCCCGATCCGCTCCGGCAGCGCGTCGCTGCTGGTGCCGCTGGTGCGGCTGCGGGTGGAAGGCGCGGGGCCGGCCCGCACCACCGCCCTCGTCGTCGGCGAGCCGCCCGCCAGCCCGGGCGGCCCGCTGCGCCCCTTCCGGCTCGACCAGGGCCCGCGCATTTTCGCCGCGGTCAGCCAGCGGGCGCTCGCCACCGCCGCCTGACAATCCGGCCAGCCAGCGCCCGTTAAGAAGCCTTCGTTATGAATCGGTTGTCGAAAGCCCCTCGACGCGAGGCAGCGCCGAGGGTAACTCCTTCGCAGTCGCAGCGAGGGAGGAGGAGCCGCGTCGCATGGATAGCCTCGTCTCGGTTGAATGGCTGGCCAATGAAATGGCCGCCTGCGATCTGCGGATCGTCGATGCCTCCAAACACCTGCCCGAGGCTGGCCGCAATGCGCGCGCCGAATACGAGGAAGGGCACATTCCGGGCGCAGTCTTCCTCGATCTGGAAGACCTCGTCGATCCCGCCGCGCCGGTCGAGAACACCCTTCCTTCCGCCGAACGCTTCGCCAGCCGGATGCAGGCGCTGGGCCTCGGCGACGGCAGCCGGATCGTGCTCTACGACGATTCGGCGGTGAAGACCGCCGCCCGCGCCTGGTTCATGCTGCGCATGTTCGGGGCGCACCACGTGGCGATCCTCGATGGCGGGCTTTCCGCCTGGATCGCCGCCGGCCACCCGCTCGCCAAGGGCATGGAAACCCGCCGCCACCGCCATTTCACCGCCTGGTCCGACCCCGCCCAGGTCCGCACCAAGGCCCAGGTCCTCGCCAATATCGCCAGCAAGGCCGAGCAGGTGATCGACGCCCGCGGCGCCGCGCGCTTCACCGGGTCCACGCCGGAAAGCCGCCCGGGCCTTGCCGCAGGCCATATCCCCGGCTCGCTCAACGTTCCCTACACCGCGCTCTACCAGCCCGACGGTCGGTTCAAGTCCCCCGCCGAGCTGCGCGAGGTCTTCGCCAAGGCCGGGGTCGACCTCTCGCGCCCGACCGTCACCTCCTGCGGCAGCGGGGTGACCGCCTGCGTCGTCGCCTTCGCACTCCACCTTATCGGCAAGGACGACGTCGCGCTCTACGATGGCTCCTGGGCCGAATGGGGCGCCGACCCAGCCACGCCAAAGGCGCTTGGGGATGCGGTTCCCGCCTGATAGGCAGCCTTCATGGCAAAAGGCCCGACTGACCAGCTCTCCCCCGCCACCCGCCTGACCACGGCCGGCCGCCGTCCGGAGTGGACCGGCACCGCCGACCAGCCCGGCGCGGTGGTCAGCCCGCCGGTCTGGCGCGCCTCGACCCACCTCTATCCCGACACCGCCGCGCTGAAAGCCGGCCCGCGCCACAACGAAGACGGCCGCTTCTACTACGGCCGCCGCGGCGCGCCGACCCAGTGGGCGCTCGCCGAGGCCCTGACCGAGCTTGAGCCCGGCGCGGGCGAGGGCGGCGGGACCATGCTCTATCCCTCGGGCGTCGCGGCCATAGCCGGGGCCCTGCTCACTGCGCTCCGCCCGGGCGATGTCCTGCTGATGACCGACAACGCCTACGACCCCAGCCGCGCCTTCGCCCGCGGCTGGCTGGCGGAATGGGGCGTGGAGACGCGCTGGTTCGACCCCCTCGCCCCCGCCGCCTTCGCCGCCGCCTGTTGCGAGCGCACCAGGGCCGTCCTGCTCGAAAGCCCCGGTTCGCTGACGATGGAAGTGCAGGACGTCCCTGCCCTCGCCGCCAAGGCCCACGAGCGCGGCGCCTGCGTCATCCTCGACAACACCTGGGCCAGCCCGCTCGGCCTCGCCGCCCTGTCGCACGGCGTCGATATCTCGGTGATGAGCCTCACCAAGCACGTCGGCGGCCATTCCGACCTGATGATGGGCAGCGCCACCGCCGGGGCCGAATGGTACGGCAAGCTGCGCCGCACCGCGCAGGTCACCGGCCAGGTCGTCAGCCCCGATGACGCCGCGCTCGCCCTGCGCGGCCTGCGCACCATGGGCGTGCGGCTGGAGCGCGAGACCGCCTCGGCCCTCGCCATCGCGCAATGGCTGCAAGGCAGGCCCGAAGTCGCCCGCGTGCTCTGCCCGATGCTCCCCGGCGCGCCCGGGCACGAGCTGTGGCAGCGCGATTTCACCGGCGGCTGCGGGCTGTTCTCCGTCGTGCTCAAGGGCGGCACGGCTGAGGCCCGCAATGCCCTGATCGACGCCCTCAGCCTGTTCGGCATCGGCTATTCGTGGGGCGGGTTCGAAAGCCTCGTCACCCCGCTCGACCCGGCCTCGGCCCGCTCGGCCACGTCATGGCCGCCCGCCGGCGAAGACCCGGCCGATCGCTTCGGCGTGCGCCTCTCGATCGGCCTCGAGGACCCGGCCGATCTCCAGGCCGATCTCGAACGCGGCCTCGCCGCCTGGGCCGCCGCCCGATGATCCCGCGCTGGCATCACTGGGCGGCCGACGTCGCCGATGCCGCCGACACCATCGGCTTCGACTACGGCCACACCCGCATCTCGCTCTACCGCGCGGTCCTGGCGGTCATCGTCCTCTTTGCCGTCATCCTGTTCGGCCGCCTCGCCAGCAAGGTGATCCGCGGCCTGTTCTCGCGGATGAGCAACCTCGATCCCACCCAGCGCCTGCTCGGCGAGAAGCTGGTCTCGATCGTGGTCTGGGTGCTGACCGTCCTGATCGGGATCGACGTCCTCGGCATCAGCCTGACCGCGCTCACCGTCTTCTCCGGCGCGCTGGGCCTCGCCGTCGGCTTCGGCCTGCAGAAAACCTTCGGCAACCTCATCGCCGGGATCATCCTGCTGATGGACCGCTCGATCAAGCCGGGCGACGTGATCGCCGTCTCCAGCGGCAAGGACACCGCGGTCGGCCAGGTCAAGAAAATCGGCATCCGCGCGGTCTCGATCACCACGCGCGACCAGATCGAATACCTCATCCCCAACGAGATCCTGATGACCAGCCAGGTCGAGAACTGGTCCTATTCCTCGCGCGACGTGCGGGTCCGCGTGCCCGTCACCGTGGCCTACGGCACCGACATCGAACGTGCGGAAAGCCTGATGATCCAGGCCGCCCGCGCGGTGAAGCGCGTCCACAACGAGCCCTCGCCCAGCGTCTGGCTCAAGGCCTTCGGCGACAATGCGATCGAGTTCGAGATCCAGTGCTGGATCGACGATCCCGAGGAAGGCGTCGGCAATGTCCGCAGCGACGTGCTCAAGCAGGTCTGGCACCTGTTCCGCGAGAACGGCGTGGAGATCCCCTTCCCCCAGCGCGAACTGCGCTTCGCGGGGCCGCTGAAGGTGGAGCGCGAGGCCGACTGACGGCGGGAAATCGCGCGTATCTGCGAAGTGCCGGGCCGAGACTGACAGCATTGCGGGCGCCACGCCCGTGGGTAACCTTGCGGCAAATTCGCGAGAGGCCCGGGCGGCGGGCTGCCGAAGGGGAGAGCAGAGCCCATGTCGATGATCGATTCCGCGCGTGACGGCCCAATCCTGACGATCACGCTGAACCAGCCGGACCGGCTGAACGCCCTGACCATGGCGGGCTGCTTCGAGCTCGACGCCCTGTGGACCACGCTCGAGACCGACGACACGCTGCGCATCGCGATCATCACCGGGACCGGGCGGGCCTTCTGCGCCGGGCACGACCTCCACGACGACATCAACGCCCCCCTGCCGGACTCGGGCTGGGCCGGGCTACATCGCCGGAAAACGCTCGACAAGCCGGTCATCGTCGCCGCCAATGGGCTCACCGTGGGCGGCGGTTTCGAGCTCGCCCTCGCCTGCGACCTGATCATCGCCGACGAGAAGGCCCGGTTCGGGCTGCCCGAAGCGCTGGTCGGGTTCGGGGCGCTGGGCGGCGGGGCCAGCCTCCTGCCGCTGTCCATGCCGTGGCACGTGGCCATGCGCTACCTGCTGACCGGCGAGCTGATGGACGCCGAGACCGCGCACCGCTGGGGCCTGGTCAGCGACGTGGCGCCCGCGGGGACCAGCCTCGATGTTGCCCGCAGATATGCCGAGAAGATCCTCGAGAGCGCACCCCTGCCGATCCGGGCGCACAAGGCCGTCGCCCGCGCCGCGGTCGAAGGGGCGCTGAACAAGGAACAGCTGCACGCGCTGTCGATCGAATGGTTCCACCGCATCATCGCCACGGAGGATTCGCGTGAAGGCGAGGCCGCGTTCCGGGAGAAGCGCAAGCCGGTGTGGAAGGGCCGCTAGGCGGCTGGCGCGGTCGGCCCGAGGTCTCCGCGGTCGAGCCCAAGTTCGGCCATCTCGCGCTCGGCCTTGAACACGCGGCCGGTATATTCCTCCGGATTGGCGCAGGCGGCGAAGTAGACGACCATGCGCGAGGGAATGCCGGTGTCGATCATCGCGGCCTGGTGTTCCTCGGGCTGCGCGCTCATGCGCTCGGCGACCACTTCGGAGGCGACGAAGCCGGGGTGCATGGTCATGACGTAGACGTTGAACGCGCGCAGTTCTGCCGACGCGATGTTGCCCAGCCGGTCGAGCGCGCGCTTGCTGGCGAAATAGCTGGGAACGGTGGCCACCTGCCCCATCGAACTCATCGGCGGGACGACCTCCTCGACGAGGCGATGGGCCTCGGCCGAACCTGTGGTGAAGTTGATGATCCGACCGCCGCCGCGCGCGGCCATGATCGGCGTGACCAGCTGCATGAGGATGAAGGGCGCGTGGACGTTGACGTCGAAATCGTGCGACCACTCCTCGAAGGTTATGTCGAGGAAGGCCTTGGTCCAGACCGTGCCGACCGTTGCGGCGGCGACGTTGACGAGGAGGTCAATGCCGCCGAAGCGGGCCACGGTCTCGTCCACCAGCCGGCGCAGGTCGTCGCGGTTGGCGAGGTCGACCTGGACCATCAGCGCCTCGCCGCCCAGCGCCTCGATCTCGCGGGCGGTGGCGCTGAGGCTGCCGGGAAGCGTCGCCGCGCGGTCGACGCTCCGCGCGGTGATCGCGACCTTGACGCCGCGACGGGCAAGGTCGAGCGCCACCTGGCGGCCGATCCCGCGGCTGGCCCCGGTGACGATCGCCACTTTGCCGGTGAGATCGAGTTCCTCCTGCCGTTCCATCGCTCATCCTCCGTGAGGGCCAACTGCTAGCCGTCGGGCTGCGGCCGCTCGCAATTTCCCCTTTGCTGTCACGGCTTGCCCGCCGGCGCCAGCCACGCTGGCCGGATCGGCGCAATCACCGCCCATCCGGCAAATACGCGAGAGTTGCGCGAGGGCTGGTCCTCACCTGTCGACCCGGGCCAACCCTTCCCCGGTGCACTTTTCGCGTATTCCCCGCTTGGCCCCGCCCATGGTCTGAACTGGCAGGTTTCGCGCCAGCTCGGAAAGGGCCCCATGGACCAGAACTCACCATCCCGCCGCCAGTTCATGGCGGCCGTCGGCAACCTGGCGAGCGTCAGCTGGGTCACGCTCTACTGGCCCCAGATCGCCCAGGCCGCCGAGCAGGCCGAACATGCCGGGCACGACCATCACATGGGCGGCGCGCCAGTCCCCGCGCCGGCCGGCTTCACCACGCTCACCCCCGCCGAGGCCGCCGATGTCGACGCCATCGCCAACCAGATCGTCCCCGGCGGCGATCTCCCCGGCGCGCGCGACGCCAAGGTCGTCCATTTCATCGACAATTCGCTCGGCTCGTTCTGGGCCGAGCAGCTGCCCTCCTTCCGCAAGGGCCTCGCCGCCTTCCAGGCCGCGTGGAAAAGCGGCGGCTCACCGGCCGCCTTCGCCGCCGCCCCGGACGAGCAGCAGATCGCCTTCCTCCGCCAGGTCGATCACACCGCCTTCTTCCTCGCCGTGCGCCGGCTCACCGTGCTCGGCCTGATCGCCTGGCCGAAATACGGCGGCAATTTCGAGAACCTCGGCTGGAAGCTGCTGGGGGTGGAGGACAACCACGTCTGGACCCCGCCCTTCGGTTACTACGACGTCGATTACCCAGGGTTCAAACCCTACCCGGGCACCAAGCCCTACACGACCGAGGGAGCCGTCTGATGGCCCGGAAAACCTACAAGCCCAGCGAGACGGTCGACTTCGTGGTGGTCGGCTCCGGCGCCTCCGGCGGGGTCATGGCGCGCGAACTCTCCCGCGCCGGCCACAGCGTCGTCTGCATGGAACAGGGCCCGCGCATGGCGCCCGAGGACTTCGAGCACGACGAGCTGAAATACCGCAACCTCTCCGGCATCACCAACAACCCCGTCGCGAACCCGCAGACCTTCCGCAGCGACCCGAACAAGAAGGCCGAGCGCCTCCCTGGTCGCAACGCGCTCACCTATGCCCGCATCGTCGGCGGCTCGAGCGCGCACTTCAACGCCAACTTCTGGCGCCTGCACGAGATTGACTTCATCGAGGGCAGCCGCTGGGGCTCAATCGAGGGCGCCAGCCTGGTTGACTGGCCGATCACCTATGCCGAGCTCGAACCCTATTACACCAAGGTGGAATGGGAAGTCGGCGTCTCGGGCTTGGCCGGCGCCAGCCCCTTCGATCCGTGGCGCTCCAAGCCCTATCCGATGCCGCCGCTGCCGGTGAAGTCGTCGGGCGTCCTGTTCGAGAAGGGCGCGCGCAAGCTCGGCCTGCACCCCTTCCCCGCGCCGATGGCGATCAACTCGATGTTCTACAAGGGCCGCCCGGCCTGCGCCCAGTGCGGCCTGTGCGGCGGTTTCGGCTGCGAGGTCATGGCCAAGTCGTCCTCGGTCTGGACCATGATCCCTGAGGCCGAAGCCACCGGCCGCTGCGAGGTCCGCTCCGAAAGCTACGTCTTCCGCATCGGCATGAACGCACAAGGCCGCGCCACGGGGGTCCACTATTTCGACAGGGACAAGGTCGAGCATTTCCAAAACGCCCGCGCCGTGGTGGTCTGCGCCAATGGCTCGGAAACCCCGCGCCTGCTGCTCAACTCGGCCACCAACAGCCAGCCGGAAGGCCTCGCCAACTCCAGCGGCAAGGTCGGTCGGTACCTGATGTTCAACAAGGGCGGCGGGTCCATGGCGCGGTTCGAGCACCCCTTGAACGAATACAAGGGCGCCAACGTCACCCGCATCCTGCATGATTTCTACGATTCCGATGCCAAGCGCGGCTTCTACGGCGGCGGCGGCTTCGACGCCCGCTCGGGCGGGCCGCTCACCTGGGGCCAGAACGTGCCCGACGGCACGCCCTCGTGGGGTCCCGGCTTCAAGGACTACCTCGCCTCCTACACCTACTGGATGAACTGCTCGGGCCACGGCACCTCGCTCGCCCAGGAGACCAACCGGGTCGACCTCGATCCCGAACTCAAGGACGCCTGGGGCATTCCGGCGATGCGGGTGACCTACAAGGACCACCCGGACGACATCAAGCACGCCAACTGGCTGGTCGATCGCTCGATGGAGATCATGGACGCGGCCGGCGCCATCCAGATCGAGCCGAGCGAGGTCGGCCCGGCCTCGGGCGGCGTCCACCTCCTCGGCACCTGCCGCATGGGCAATGATCCGGCCACCTCGGTGATCGACAAGTACCACCGCACCCACGACGTGAAGAACCTGTTCCTCTGCGACGGTTCCTCCATGGTCACCTCGGGCCGCGGCCAGCCGACCCAGACCATCGAAGCCCTCTCCTTCCGCGCCGCGGACTACATCAACCGCTTCGCCAAGGCCGGCGAGATCTGACTTTGCCTAGGATCCTCCCCGTTCCTGCGCAGCAGGAATGGGGAGGTGGCACCGCAAAGCGGTGACGGAGGGGCCACTCGCACGCCCCCCGCAAATTTCCCTTTCCCCCCGCCAAAGCATTCTGACTCGCATCCTTGTGCCCAAGCGGCCATTTGCGCCCCCATGCGAAATGCCGCCCCTGCACCCGGAACGGTCCACCTCGTCGGCGCCGGACCCGGCGATCCCGACCTTCTGACCCTGCGCGCGGCGCGGCTGATCATGAATGCGAAGGTGATCATCCACGACGGGCTGGTCGAGCCGGCGATCCTCGCCATGGCTCCCCGCACGGCGCGGCTGATCTCGGTCGCCAAGAGCCGCTCGCGCCACACCCTGCCGCAGGAAGGCATCAACGCCCTGCTCGTGCACGAGGCCATGGCCGGGAACGACGTGGTCCGCCTCAAGGGCGGCGATCCATTCATCTTCGGCCGCGGCGGCGAAGAGGCGGAAGCCTGCCGCGCGGCGGGCGTGCCGGTCGCGGTCGTCCCCGGCATCAGCGCCGCCAACGGGGCCGCCGCCGCCGCACAGATTGCCCTGACGCATCGGGATGCCGCTTCGATCGTGACTTTCGTCGCCGGCCAGTGCAAGGGCCTCACCGAGCAGGACTGGTCCGGCCTCGCCGGCACGGGCCGGACGCTCGTCATCTACATGGGCGTGGCGACCGCCGAGGCGATCAGCGAGAAGCTGATGGCCGATGGCCTCGCCCCGGACGTGCCGGTGGCCGTGATCGAGAATGCGACGCGGCCCGAGATGCGGGTGCTGCGCGGGCCCCTCGCGGGGCTGGCGCGCCTGATCGCCGACAATCGGGTGAAGAGCCCGGCCCTGATCGTCATCGGTGAGGTGGCGGCGCGGGATACACAAGAATTGCGCAACATCGCGCTGGAGATTGCACAGTGAAGATCCTGACGGGGAATGATCTGAAGACGGGGGCCGTCGTCTGGTGGGACGGCCGGGAATGGTCGCTGCACGTCGAAGACGCGGTCGACGCGGGTGACGATGCCGACCGCATCCTGGCCACCGAAACCGCCGCCTGCCGCGTCAACGGCGGCTATGCGATCGACGCCGCGCCCGGCCCTGACGGCCGCGCCCGCCCGGCCCACATCAAGGACCGCATCCGCGCGCTCGGCCCGACCGTGCGCCCCGACCTGACGCTGAAGCCGGCCGATCCCGAAGCCGGAACCTGGGTGATCTGAGATGTACAAGTACGACAACTACGACCAGGCCATGGTCGACGCCCGCGTCGAGGAATTCCGCGACCAGACCCGCCGCCGCATCGAAGGCCACCTGACGGATGACCAGTTCAAGCCGCTGCGGCTGAAGAACGGGCTCTACCTCCAGCTCCACGCCTACATGCTGCGCGTCGCCATTCCCTATGGCACGTTCAACTCGGTCCAGATGCGCAAGCTGGCCGACATCGCCCGCCGCTACGATCGCGGCTACGGCCACTTCACCACCCGCCAGAACATCCAGTACAACTGGATCAAGCTGGAGGAAGCGCCCGACCTGCTCGCCGAACTGGCGACGGTGGAGATGCACGCGATCCAGACCAGCGGCGAATCGATCCGCAACGTCTCGGCCGACCAGTACGCCGGCGCCGCGGCCGACGAGATCTGCGATTCCCGCCCCTGGGCCGAGGTCATCCGCCAGATGACCACCTTCATGCCCGAGTTCTCCTACCTGCCGCGCAAGTTCAAGATCGCGCTGATCGCCTCCCAGGAAGACCGCGCCGCCCTGCGCTGGCACGACTTCGCCATCCGCATCGTCAAGAACGAAGCGGGCGAGACCGGGTTCGAATGCTACGCCGGCGGCGGCATGGGCCGCACCCCGATCCTCGCGGTCAAGGTCGCCGATTTCGTCCCGCCCACGCAGATCCTCTCCTACCTCGAGGCGGTGCTGCGCGTGTGGAACCGCAATGCCCGGCGCGACAACATCCACAAGCAGCGGATGAAGATCCTCGTCCACGAACTGGGCGAGGCCGAGTTCATCCGCCAGGTGGAAGCGGAGTTCGCGCACATCCTCACCCTCGACCACGATTTCCCGCAGGCCGAGTTCGACCGCGTGGCCGCCTACTTCGCGCCCCCGGCGTGGGAGACGGGCCTCAGCGACGAGATCGACCGCTCCGACCCGGACTTCGCGCTCTGGGTCGACAGCCAGGTCGTCGCCCACAAGGCGCCCGGCTATGCCATCGCCAACATCAGCCTCAAGCCCGTCGGCGGCATCCCCGGCGACATCTCGGCCGAGCAGATGGACCTCGTCGCCGACCTCGCCGACAAGTACTCCTTCGGCGAGATCCGCGCGACCCACGCGCAGAACCTCGTCCTTCCGCACGTCCGCAAGTCGGACCTGCCGGCGCTGTGGGCGGAGCTCAACGCCGCCGGGCTGGGCGAGGCCAACCTCGACCTCGTCACCGACATCATCGCCTGCCCCGGGCTGGACTACTGCTCGCTGGCCAACGCCCGCTCGATCCCGGTCGCCCAGAAGATCGCCGAGCGCTTCGCCGATCCGGCGCGCCAGCGCGACCTCGGCGAGCTGAAGATCAAGATCTCCGGCTGCATCAATGCCTGCGGGCATCACCACGCAGGCCACATCGGCATCCTCGGCGTCGACCGCAAGGGCACCGAGAACTACCAGCTGCTGCTCGGCGGCTCGGGCGCGGAAGACGCCTCGCACGCCAAGATCGTCGGCCCGGGCTTCGACGAGGCCGGCATCGTCGACGCGCTGGAGCGCGCGGTCGAGCACTACCGCACCGTGCGCGAGCCGGGCGAGCGGTTCCTCGACACCTATCGCCGGGTCGGCATGGATGGATTCAAGGAGGCAATCTATGGGTAATCTCATCCGTCTGCGCGACGATGCCGCGGCCGACGAGCCCGCCGTCTCGCTCGATTCCTTCCTCGATCAGTCGAACGCCAGCGCCGTGCGCATCGAGGCGGGCGACGACGTGCGCCAGCTGCTCCCGGTGCTCGACCGCGTGCGCCTGGTGGAGGTCGACTTCCCCAAGTTCCGCGACGGCCGCGGCTTCTCCACCGCCTCGATCCTGCGCGAGGCTGGCTACAAGGGCGAAATCCGCGCCACCGGCGACGTGCTGGTCGACCTTGTCGCCTTCATGCGCCGCTGCGGCTTCGACGCCTTCGAGCCCGATGTCGCGATCGATCCGGCCGTGATGGAAAGCTCGCTCGCGCGCTATGCCGAAGTCTACCAGTCGGCGGCCGATGGCCGCTTGCCGATCTGGGCCAAGCGGCACGCCCAAGCCTGACCACCTCCCCGCACTCGAAGGCAAATTCCATGACGGAGCACACCGTGAGCGCAGACCGCAAGGTTGACCGGATCGATACCGGCCCTCGGTTCACCGAGGCCGATGCGGTGCGGCTCAACCGGATGTTCCGCGGCGCGGAAACGGCCGAGTGGCTGTCCTCGGTGCTCAAGGACCAGCTCGCCGGGGATGTCGCCGTGGTCTCCAGCTTCGGCGCGGAGAGCGCGGTCCTGCTGCACCTCGTCGCGCAGATCGCGCCGGAAACCCCGGTGCTGTTCCTCGATACCGGCAAGCACTTCCCGGAAACGCTCGCCTACCGCGACGAGCTGGTCGCCCGGCTCGGCCTCAACCTCGTGGTCCTCACCCCCGATGCCAAAGACCTCGCCAAGCGCGACGAGAGCGGCCTGAGGTGGTCCTACGATCCCGACGGCTGCTGCGAGATCCGCAAGGTCAAGCCGCTCGCCCGCGCGCTGGAGCAGTTCGATGCCTCGATCACCGGCCGCAAGGCCTTCCAGGCCGCGACCCGCGCCAACCTGCCGCGCTTCGAGACCGACAAGTCCGACGCGCAAGGGCGCCTGAAGATCAACCCGCTGATCGACTGGTCGGCCGAGGATCTCGCCGCCTATTTCGAAGCCCACGACCTCCCGCCCCACCCCCTGGTCGACCAGGGCTACCCCTCGATCGGCTGCTCCCCCTGCACCCACAAGGTCGCCCCGGGCGAAGACCCGCGCTCGGGCCGGTGGAAGGGCTGGGACAAGACCGAATGCGGCATCCACGTCCCCGGCCAGGATGATGGGAAGGGCGACGAGCTGCCGCCCGGCTACGATCCGGTCTTCTGAGGCGCCGATCCGCCCGGGCTTGGTCCCGGAACTGCTGGCTGGGCAGGGGGCGAGCTCGCCCCCGGCTGGATGACCTTGGGCCGGTCCCATTTGGTCACCTCCCATGCCACCAGTGGCGCACAGTCCCCAGATTGTGTTTGATGACGTGGCCTGACAGTGGTAATGCTGCATCGCAGCAAATAGCTCAAGCACTTGGGCGGACCGTGATGGTTCCACGTCTTCCCGCAGATTGAGGCTGCAGCCGGCTCGTTCGTCATGAAAGCAACATAATGGGCGATGCCATGCCTGACCGGACCATCGCCACACCCTCACCCTGGCTGACCGCGGCTGAAATGTGGCGATCAACCGGGGAATTCGCCGCACTGTGGCTGAGCACGCCGCTACTCGCCCTAGCCCCCCGCGGAGATGGGCATTCGGTCCTCGTCCTGCCCGGATTCGGCGCCGGCGACGCGTCGACCTGGGCGCTGCGCAGCTATCTCGTTGCGATTGGCTATCGGGCCATGACGTGGTCGCTGGGGCGCAACATGGGCTATCGCACGCTTGGTCAGGCGGAGCAGCGGCTCCGCACCCGGGTCGAGCAGATTGCCCAGGATTCCGGCTCCAAGATAAGCCTGATCGGATGGAGCCTGGGGGGCGTCATGGCGCGCCAGATGGCCAGGGAACATCCCGAGCTGATCCGGCAGGTCATCACCTTGGCCGCGCCCTTCACCGGCAACCCGACCGCCACCAGCGTGCGCCCGATCTACGAACTGCTCTCCGGCGAGGATTTCAATTCGCCCGATGTCCTGGCGGCATGGAAAGCCAACCGGACCCCGCCGCCCGTCCCCACGACTTCGATCTATTCCCGGACCGACGGGATCTGTGCCTGGCAGAACTGCCTGGAGGTCGAAACCGATCTGGCGACGAATGTGGAAGTCCACGGCAGCCATATCGGCATGCCGCACAATCCGGTCGTATTCGACATCATCGCAAACCGGCTAGCCGGTGAAGGTGCCGCCCGGCCGGGCGCTTTTTGACGCAAGGGTGCTTATGGCTACGTTCGTTCCGGAACCGCCGATCGCCGGCTTTCAGGACCTGCTGGATAAGATGGCCCAGGCGGCGGCCGCCGGGACACCCGAATGGGATGCGCTTACCCCCCAGCAAATCCGCGAAGTCACGGAGCGGATGCGAGTGCGCGAGCCCGCGCCAAGCGACGTCGCCCGGCATGACCTGACCATCGAACTGGAAGGCCGCGCCCTGAAGGCACGCCTCTATGTCCCCGCGAACACCGCGGAGATCGGCCCCGGCCTGGTCTACTTCCATGGCGGCGGCTTCACCATCGGCAGCATCGACACCCACGATGTCCTGGTGGAGCGGCTCGCCCGGGCATCCGGCGTGCGGATCCTGTCCGTTGACTACCGCCTTGCCCCCGAACACCCCTATCCCGCGGCACATGACGATGCGGTGGACAGCGCCAGGTGGGCGTTCGATCAT
>Ga0207667_10001607_pt1 | contig 28413 bp, 21 predicted proteins | sample KBSCornC52_FD_184301 | JGI IMG/M metagenome (GOLD analysis project Ga0207667, IMG submission 184301) | Corn rhizosphere microbial communities from Kellogg Biological Station, Michigan, USA - KBS Corn C5-2 (SPAdes) (version 2) | ecosystem: Host-associated > Plants > Roots > Rhizosphere > Soil ...
GCTCGCAGACCGGGCTGTCGTCGCCCCCGCAGAGCACCGCGCCGGCACGCTGGGCGCGGCCGAGCGCGTTCATCGTCCGCATCCGCGCCGTGCCCAGGCGCTCGTCGTACATCCGGCCCGCGCCGCCCCAGAGTTCGTCGAACTGCGGCTGCATCGAGAGATAGATGCCCATCCGCGCGCACGCCTCGATGTGCTCCGGGCGCGCGATCTCGAAGTGCTCGATGAAATGCCGGTTCCCGCGCGCGGACGGCTTGCCCCCGAGCACCCGCTCCCAGGTGGCGATGCATTGCTCGATCGCGCGGTCGCCGATCGCGTGCACGCCGGCCGAGATGCCGATCGCCTCGGCCGTGGCGAAGTAGGCGTAGACGCGATCGTCCGAATAGGTGAGCGTTCCGGTCCCGCCCGAGGCGAACGGCTCGACGACCGCCGCCGTGCAGCTCCCGATCGACCCGTCCAAGAAGACGTCGCCGCCGACGAACGGCAGCCCCAACTCCGCCGCGAGCTGCGGATCGGGTTCGCAGATCTTCGGATACCACTTGCCCGGGAGCCCGCGCATCGCGTCGATCTCGGCGGCGTACGCTTCGCGCGGAAATCCGACCAGTTGGGCGTGCAGGTGGAGCGCGCCGTTGCGGATCGCAAGTTCGGCCGCGCGCCGTTCGGCCCGGCGTTTCGACGCTTCGGTGAGCCCGGCCAGAAACGCCGCCTGCGCGCGCCAATTCGCGTCCAGGAACAGCTTGCCGGTCGGCCGGCCGTCCGCCGCGCGTTCGATCCCCGGCGTGTCGGGCGGCAGCCCGAGCCACGCCAGCGTCGCGCGGTTCACGACGCAGGAATGCCCGTCGACGCGCACCAGCATCGCGCGCGCGTCGGCGTGCGTCGCCTCGAGCGGCGCCGCGTCGGCCGCGCGTCCGTCCGTCCAGGCGCTCTCGTCGTATTGGCCGGCGAAGACGACGCCGTCATCGCGCGGCAGGCCCGCCACCTGCGCGAAGTACGCGTCGTACGAACGCGTCGCGTAGAGATTTCTCTCGCCCAGGAAATAGCCGGTATCGGTCAGGTGGACGTGGCAGTCGGCGAAGGCGGGCAGCACGGTCGCGCCGGCCAGATCGCGACGCTCGACGCCCGCGCCGACCTCCCGCGTATCGAGCGCGACGATGCGCGTCCCGTCCAGGACGAGCGCGTCGTGACGGCGGTAGGCCCTTCGCCCCGGGTCGTAGGCGTAGGCGCGAGCGTTGACGAGGGCGAGCATGCCGTCCTCTTGAATGGCCGGGCATGCCCTCCTCCATGGGTGCGAACGGATCTCCGTTCAAGACCGGCGGCATCATCGCCGGCTTCCTCATCCTGTGGATCGCCGGAGACGTGGCAGCCCAGCACTACGTCAACACTCCCGGCTACAGCCCGTGGTACGTCGGCGGCGCGCTCGACCTCGCGCTGTTCTACGCGCTCGGCGCGCGCTGGTGGCCGCTGGTCGTGCTCGCCGACCTTCTGCGCGGGCTGCTGTTCGACGGACACGGAATGTCGTGGGTTCCGCTTCGCCTCGAACACGGCATCATCTCCGGCCTCGGATACGCCGGAGCATATCTCATGCTGACCGGTCCGCTGGCGGTGACGTTCTCGGTGCGGACGGCGCGCGATGCCGTCCTGTTCGTGCTCGTCGCCGCCGTCCTGGCGCCGGCCGCCATCGCGATGGCGCTCACGCCGTTCCTGGTCGCGAGCGGGACCTTCCCTCGAAGCGACGCACCCATCCAGTTCGCGCGCTTCGTCGTCGGCGACGGGATCGGGACGATCGCGCTCTTCCCGGCGTTGGTGATCCTGCTCGAACGGGTGGTCGGCGATCGCTCCAAATTCGATCCGCACGTCGAACCGGCGGAGTTCTGGCTCGCGACGGCGTGCACGGTCGGCGCGGTCCTGGTGGCCTACGCGCTCGCGCCCGGCGACCTCGGGGCGCCGCTGCTGGCGATCCCGTTCCTGCCGATGGCGTGGCTCGCGATCCGCGCCGGCATCGTCGGCGCGTCGATCGGGATCTTGGTCGCCGACGCGACCGCTACCGTCCTGCAGATCGTCGCGCACGCGCCGTCCGGCAATCTGATCGTCTATCAATCCTTCATCGCGACGAGCGGCGTGATGGCGATCGTCCTCGGCGCGATCGCCTGCGAACGCAACCGCCTCGAACGGCGTCTGCGCCGGCGGGCGGAGACCGACGCGCTCACCGGTCTGCCCAACCATTCGAGCCTGATCGAGTGGATGCTCCGGCGCGGCGACAAGAACGTGGCGCTGGTGGTGGCCGACGTGGACGACATGCGCCTGCTCAACGAAGGCGTCGGCCGAAGCGGCGCCGACGCGCTCCTCTCGCTCCTGGGCGAGCGGCTCGCGGCCGTCGCGACCGCCAGCTCGATCGTCGCGCGCGTGAGCGCCGACGAGTTCGCCCTCGTCTCGGAGGCCGTCCACGACATCGACGCGATGACCGGCGCCCTGCACGCCTGCGTCGAGGAGCCGTTCACGCTGGCGGAGGCCCGCATCTATCTCTCGCTCTCGCTCGGCGTCAGCGTCGGCCCGGGCCGCGATCCCGACGTGCTGATCCGCGCGGCCGACGCGGCCGTCGACCGCGCCAAGGCGACCCACCGGCGCGAGGTCATCTACACCGGCGACGCCGACACCGCGCGCGGCCAGACGCTGCTCGGCGAGCTCCATCGCGCCGCCGACGAAGGCGAGTTCGTGTCGTTCTACCAGCCGATCTACCGCCGCGTCAACGGACGGTGGGCGTTCGTCGGCGCCGAGGCGCTGCTGCGCTGGGAGCATCCCGAACGCGGCATCCTCAAACCGGCGGCGTTCCTGCATCTGCTCGAGCGGCTGGCCCTGGGCGAACGCGTCGGGTGGACGACGATCGAAGCCAACGTCGCCCAGGTCAAGCGCTGGCGCGAGATCGACTCCGAGTTCACCATGTGGGTCAACATCTTCGATCGCCAACTGCACGATCCGAAGTTCAAGGACCGCCTCCTCGGGTTGCTGGCCGCGCACGGCCTCCCGCCGGCCGCCTTGATCGTCGAGATCAACGAGACCATCGTCACCGCGGACGAGGCCGAGATCGGCGAGATCACGCAGGGGCTCCGCGACGGCGGCATCCGCGTCGCGATCGACGATTTCGGGACCGGCGGATCGTCGCTCGGGCGGCTGCGCGATACGCCCGCCGACGTGCTCAAGATCGACCGGTCGTTCGTCGCCCGCTGCGAGATCGATCCGCGCGCGCGCGCGGTCGTCCAGGCGGTCATGCGTCTGGCCCGCGACGTCGCGCTCGAAGTCGTGGCCGAGGGCGTCGAGAACGCGATGCAGCTGTCGATGATCGAGTCGCTCGGCTGCGAGCTGGTGCAGGGGTACGCTCTGGCGCATCCGATGCCGGCGGAACGGATCGACGGCTACCTCGCGGAAGGGCGCTCCGCCTCGGCGTGAGGCTCCGCCTCGGTCGAGGGATGAGCCGGTCCCCCCACGGGGACATTGGTTCAGACTGGCGGCGGGCGCGCCTCGTGCGCGCGAAGGATTGCGCTCTGTCGCTCCGCCCTCCAGGCTCCGCTCTGTCGCGACGCGCCCGCTTCACCAACGTCCCCGTGGGGGGACCGGCTCATCCCTCGACGTCGTTGTCGCCGGCGATTCGGGGATCAGCGGAGGATCTGGGAGGGGCGGGTGCCGAGCCAGGTGGAGAGGTCGGTCTTCTCGGTGTTGTAGGCGCCGGATGCGAGTTCGCGGCGGAGTTCTCCGAAGGTGCCGAAGGCTTCGGCGAAAGCGTCGTGCTTGTGGATCGATTCGTAGTTCACTTGGCTCGCGAAGACGAACGTGTCGTCGGGGAGATCGGCGTAGACGTCGAGCGAGCGCGCCAGGATCCCGCGGACGACGTCTTCGACGAACTTCGGATTGTGGTGCGCCTTGTTGACGACGAAGAACTCGTCCGGGCGCTTGAGCAGGTCGTAGGTCTCGCTCGACATCGAGTTCTCGACGATCTCGACCAGATCGTCGGCCCGGACGGCGAACGCGTCGTCTGAGGCGCCGATCAGCACCGAGCCGCGGCCTCGCTGGTTGTGGGTCGCGACCGGAAGCGCGTCGAGCGCGCGCTCCGCGTCGGGCCGTGCGAAGCCGGCCTCCATCAGCTCGGCGAGCGAGTGTTCGCGCACCATCAACTGCGCGCACGGACAGGCGGTCATGCCTTCGGCTTCGACGCCGACCACCCGGCGGGTCGCACCGTCGGCGTCGGCGTGGGCGATGCCGATCAGGGTGTAGGTCTCCTCGCCGCGCTTGCCGCTGACCGGCGTCCAGCGCTCCAGGCCGAAATCGGCCTGCAAGCGCACGTCGGCGCGGACCGCGGCTTGGCTCCCGACGATCTCGCGCGCGATCGCTTCGACCAGCCGTTCGATGCGGGCGGGCTCGTCCACGCGGGCGAGCACGTCGAGGGTCGCCTCTTCGAGGATCTCCGAGAATCGCGACATGTGCACGCCCGCCTTGTCCGGCGCGAGATCCGCGACCATCGAAAACGTGCCGTTGAACACGCGCGCCTTGCCGTCGATCTCGAGATGCACGATCCGCTTGACGGACGAGACGCCCACGCGCCCGAGCGAGAGGCGCACGTCGGGCGCCTCTTCCTGACGATTGGCGACGAAGCGCAGGCTGCGCTCGCGACGCCGGACCCCGGACTCGCCGAGCGCGGCGGCGGCGGCGCCGTAGGCCGGCGCGATCTCGGCGAGCGGGATCAGGTCGTACGGACGCGCGCGCAGCTGCGGATGTTCGTCGTCGTCGAAGCGCAGTACGTCGACGTCGATCGGCCGGGCCTGCAGCCGGTGCCGGCCGGCCCGGCCGATCGCGACCTCGACGTCGCGGACGAACCGTTCGAGCGCCGGACGATCCAGCTCGGTCCGCACCTCCGCAGCCGCGTTGAGGAAGGCCGGCCCGTCCGCGCCCTCGGCGGGAGCGCTCTCGTAGAACGCCGAGACGGCCGCGATCGCGACGCGCGCGCGCAGCCGTTGGAGCGCGGCCAGGATGTTCGCTTGCCGGTCGCCGAGATTGGAGCCGATCCCGAGATAGACGTGGTGCATCCGAGGCCTCTTCGGCACCCTCGCGGAAACGCTTGCGCCGTGAGCGAGTTCGAGGTCGCGTTCGGGAGCGAGCGGACGCGCCGGTTCCGACATCCGCACGCGGTCCTTCGCGCGGACGCGGCCGGCGCGCAGGCGGCGTTCGACGCGGCCGACGCGGCGCTGCGCGACGGTCATTGGATCGCCGGGCTGCTGGAGTACGAAGGCGGCGTCGCGCTGGGCGTCTTCGATCCGCCGGTCGACGACGTCGCGGACGAATCGCGCGCCGACGCGTTCGCGCTCGCCTGCGTCCGCGCGTCGTTCGAACGCTACCACGAGGCCGCCCGCGCGATCGCGCGCGCCATCTACGAGGGCGACGTCTATCAGGTCAACTACAGCGTCCGCTACGACCTGCTCTTCGACGGCGCTCCGGGCGCGCTCTACCGGACGCTGGCCGCCCGCGCGCGAGCGCCGTACGCCGCCCACCTGCGCGACGGCGACCGGCACGTGCTCTCGTTCTCTCCGGAGCTCTTCCTGGAGTTCGAGGGTGGACGCATCTCCACCAGGCCGATGAAGGGCACCTCGCCGCTCGAACGCGAGCGCGATCTGGAGTCGCCCAAGAACCGTGCCGAACATCTGATGATCGTCGACCTCCTGCGCAACGATCTGCATCGCGTCTGCACCGACGTCATCGTGGATCGGCTGTTCGAGGTCGAACGCTACCCGACGTTCGCGACGATGACCTCGACCATCTCGGGCGCGCTCGCGGCCGACGTCCCCCTCGCCCGGGTCTTCGGCGCGACGTTTCCGTGCGGGAGCGTCACCGGAGCGCCGAAACGGGCCGCGATGCGCCGGATCGCGGCGTTGGAGAACCGGACCCGCGGCGCGTATTGCGGCAGCATCGGATTCCTCTCGCCGGAGCGGCGCGGCTGGTGGAACGTCGCCATCCGTACGGCGCAGATCGACGCCGCGCGCGGCACCGGGCGTTTCGACGCAGGCGGCGGGATCGTCGCCGACTCGCTCGCGCACGAGGAGTTCGCAGAGGTCGGCCTCAAGGCGCGCTTCTTCCTGGAAGCGTGCTCGAGCGTCGAGCCGATCGAGACGTTCGCGGGCGGCGACGCCGCCGCGCTGGCCGCGCACCTCGCGCGCCTCGGCCGGACCGCCGCGCGGTTCGAAGTGCCGTTCGACGAGCGGGCGCTGCGCGAGCGGATCGCGGCCGTCGACGCGCCCGGCGTGCTCGTGCGCGTGCGCCTGAAAGGTGACGGCGCGCAGGTCGAGGCGCAGCCGCTCGAAACCCCGGCCGAACCGGTCCGCATCTGCGCGAGTCCCGAACGCGTGCGCAGCGACGACCCGATGCTGCGTTGGAAGACGAGCTGGCGCCCGCACTACGAACGGGCGGCAGCCTACGCGGCCGGTCGCGACTGCTTCGACGCCCTGCTCGCCAACGAGCGCGGCGAGATCACCGAAGGCGCCCGCACCACCGTGTTCGCGCGGATCGATGGCACGCTGCTCACGCCCCCGCTGACGGCCGGGATGCTGCCCGGCATCCTGCGAGCCCGGCTGATCGCCGCGGGCGAGGCAAGCGAGCGGACGTTGACGCTCGCGGATCTGCGCGCCGCCGGCGAGATCTTCGTCGGGAACTCGGCGCGCGGGATGCTGCGCGCGCGTCTCGTCGAATCCTAGCCGCATGACGGACGCCGCGCACCTCTACCCCTACGTATTGGCCCCCAAGCTGACGCAGCAGATCTGGGGCGGCGACGCGCTCGTGAAGGTCTACGATCAGGCCGGAGATCCCGGCGTGAAACTGGGCGAGTCGTGGCAATGCTGGGACGCCAACCCCGTCACCAACGGGCCGCTGGCGGGCACGACCGTGGCGGACTTGCGCGGGCGCCTCGGCGCGGACCTGCTCGGCGACATCGACGCCGACCGCATCTTCCCGATCCTGACGAAGATCATCGACGCGCGCGATTCCCTCTCGGTGCAGGTCCACCCCGACGACGCCTACGCGCAGCGCGTCGAAGGCGAACCGTTCGGCAAGACCGAGTGCTGGTACGTGCTCCATGCCGATGAAGGCGCCGAACTCGTGCTCGGATGGACGCGCGACACCTCGCGCGAGGAATATCTCGAGCGCGTCGCCGACGGATCGCTCGGCGACATCCTGCGACGCGTGCCGGTCGGCGCCGGCGAGGTCTATTACCTGCCGTCCGGCACGCTTCACGCGATCGGCAAGGGCATCGTCGTCTTCGAGACCCAGCAGGCCAGCGACCTGACCTATCGCATCTTCGATTGGAACCGCACCGGCGCCGACGGCAAGCCGCGCGAACTCCACGTCGACAAGGCCGCCGACGTGCTGAACTATCGCCGCGGCGAGCGCGCGGCGATCGCACCGGTCGACTACACCTTCGAGAACCTGCGACGCACGCTGCTGATCGCCGACCCGCGCTTCACCGTCGAGCACATCGTCGCGAGCGCCGATCCGGCATCGATCGCGACCCAGAACCGGCCGCTGATCGCGATGGCGCTCGACCGGCGGCTCGCGATCTCGTGCGACGGCGGCAGTGCGACCCTCGAGCCGTATCACACGGCGCTGATCCCGGCGGCCGCCGGGTGGGCGACGTTCGCCTCGGCCGACGACGCCGCCGCGCCGTTCATGTTCGTCACCCCACCGGCCACGCCCGAGACGGTCCCGGTCCGGCTGCTGGCCGCCGGCGTCGATCAAACCCGCGTCGACGCCTTCACGGACCAGTTCCGCTAGCGGGGGTTCGCGCTAGAAACGATACGCGCGCATGCGGCGGCGCAACTCGTCGCCGACGGTGACGGCATCTTCTTCGACCAGAGGGCGGGGAGCGGCGGACAGGCGCGCGATATCCCAGCGTTCGTTGTCGGCGGTGCCGAAGTAGCCCTCGATCCTGGCGGCTTCGGCGTGGCTCATCACGTGGTCCGCGTCGATCGGCACGCCGTAGAAGGCGGCGATCTTGGCGCCCACGTAGCAGAGCGCGTCGATCAGCGGTTCCGTCAGCGGATACGCGCCGAAATCGTCCGGCTTCGAGCCCTCCATGCTCATGATCGAGATGCCGAGCGCGAACGAGTTGCGGCCGCGCGTGTGCTGCGCGTAGGGCTGCTCGGGCTCCGCGTATACGTCCCGCATGTTCGCCCGCGGATCGTGGGTGTTGACCACCACGATCTCGCCGTCGTCGTCGGTGGCCACGCAGAAATGATAGGCCGGAAAGACCGACCGGTAGTCGTGCGCGGACCAATGCGTGTAGATGCGCTCGATCCGGCCCTCCGGGAACTCCGCCGGCCAGTCGGCCAGCCTCCAATGCGGATACTCTTCGATGCGATGCGCTTCGGCCATACGGTCGACGTTCGCGCTCGCCGCATCAGGACATTCCCGGCGGTCCGCGGAACAACGCGAGACCCATGATCGCCGGCTCTACCGATCTCTTGCAATGGCACGACGGGCTCGCGCCCGGTCACACGCGCGACGCCGACGGCGCTCTGCGCCTGGGCGGCGTGCTCGCGAGCGAGCTGGCGGGCGCCTACGGCACGCCCCTGCTCGCGCTCGACTACGGGGTGCTCGACGCGGCGATCGCGGAGTTCTGCGAGGCGTGCGCGCCCCATCGCATCGACATCGCCTACGCCGGCAAGGCCTTGCTGCTGACGCCGCTCGCGCGGCGACTGAAGTCGACATCTCTGGAACTCGACGTCTGTTCCCTCGGCGAGCTGGCGACGGCCGAGCGCGCCGGTTTTCCGGCCGCGCGCCTGACCCTGCACGGCTGCGGAAAGCCCGACGCCGAGCTGGACGCGGTCGCCGCCGGCCGGGTCGGCACGATCGTGGCGGACAGCCTCGAGGAGATCGGGCGGTTGGCGGCGCGCGCGAGCGCCGACAGACCGATCCGCACGATCCTGCGCGTGAACACCGGCATCGAAGCGCACACCCACGAATTCGTACGGACCGGCGGAGACAACACCAAGTTCGGCGTCCCCACGCGCCAGCTCGACGAGGCGATGGCCGCCCTGCGAGCCGCGCCGGGACTCCGGTTCGCCGGCCTGCATTCGCACATCGGCTCGCAGATCTACGACGCCGAGGCGTTCGTCGAGAACGTCCGCTCGCTCGTCGACCTGGCCGCCCGCTTCCATCGCGCCGGACTCACTAGCGAGAAGCTGATCGTCGGCGGCGGGTTCGGCGTGCAGACCGATCCGAACGGCGAGCGCACCGTCCCGATCCCGCAGACGATCGCCGCGATCGCGGCCGCCGTGGATGCGACCGTGCGCGGCGCCGGCATCCCGCCGGTCCGCATCGGCATCGAACCGGGTCGGGCGCTGATCGCGCGCGCGGGCACGTCGATCTACACCGTGATGGCGCGCAAGCGCCAGCAGTCGCGCACGTTCGTCGTGATCGACGGCGGGCTGGCCGACAATCCGCGCCCGGCGCTCTATCAGGCCCACCATCACGTCGCGGCCGTCGCGAACGGCGAAGCGGACGAGCGCGTGGCCGTCTGCGGACGCTCGTGCGAGAACGATTTCATGGGCGACGCCGACCTGCCGGCGCGCCTGGCCGCCGGCGATCTGGCGGTCATGTGCACGACCGGCGCCTACACCTACAGCATGGCGAGCAATTACAACCGCTTCGCAAAACCTGCCGTCGTCGCGATCGAGAACGGGACGCATCGCCCGATCGCGCGCCGCCAAACACTGGACGAGGTACTCGAACTTGACTGCGATACGTAGATCTCTGGCGGCCTGCGCGCTGGCCGCGCTCGCGACCGGCGCCATCCCGGCCGGCGCGGCCGACCTTTCGGTCGTGCGGGCGCTGCCCAAACCGGTCGCGGGCGGCGTGCCTTGGAGCGCGAGCGACATCGCATCGCTGCGCAAAGACCTCGCCAAGGCGATGGAGGGCCCGGCGCTGCGCGGCGCGCACGTCGGTCTGCTGGCGGTCGACACCGCGCGCGGCACGACGCTCGTCGCGCAGAACGCCGACGGCGCGTTCCAACCCGCCTCGAACTTCAAGCTGCTGGTCGGTTCGACGGCGCTCGAGCGGCTCGGCCCGTCGTTCGCCTTCCAGACGCAGGTGCTGGCCGCCGGCACGATCGCGGACGGCACGCTGACCGGCGACCTGTACCTGCGCGGCGGCGGCGACGTGCATCTGAACGCCAAGGATCTCGACGACGCCGCCGCGGCGATCGCCAAGGCCGGCATCACCCGGATCACCGGGCAAGTCGTCGGCGACGCTTCCCGCTACGACGACCGGCGCTATCCCGACGGCTGGGACTACGACGATCTGCCGTGGGATTACGCGCCGGTGGTGACCGCGCTCTCGTTCGACGAGAACGTCCTTCATCTGTATATCTCGCCCGGCGCGGCGCCCGGCGAACCCGGCGTCCTGCGGGCCGACCCGGTGACGTCCGCCATCACCCTCGACAACCGCCTGACGACGGGCGAGCCCAAATCCAAAGACACCTCGACCTTGACGCGCCCGTGGGACCAACCCCGCACCATCCGCATCGGCGGCTCGTATCCGTTCGGCGCGAAAGAATCCGGCGATATCCGCCCGGCCGCGCCGGATCCGGCCGAACTGGCGGTCGCGGTCTTCAGCCAGGCGTTAGCCGCCCACGGCGTCACCGTCGTCGGCGGGACGCAGACCGGCGGCGTCGCCCCGGCCGGGGCGAGCGTGCTCTGGTCCCACGCCTCCGAACCGATGCCCGAGTATATGGCCGACTTCTGGTGGCCGAGCGACAATCTCGTCGGCGAACTCTTCCTTAAAGAGATCGGGGCTGCCACCGCGGGTCTGCCGGGCACCTCCGAGAACGGGGCCAAGGCCGAGCGGGCGTTCCTCACCTCGATCGGCATCGACCCGGGGACAGTCACCATCGCCGATGGCTCGGGACTTTCGAACTACGACCGGATCACCCCGCGGGCGCTGGTCGCGATCCTCCAGCACGACTGGAACGGCCCCAACCGTGAGCTGGTCCTCGAGGCGCTCCCGGTCGCCGGCGTCTCCGGAACGCTGCGCAACGCCTACAAGGGGACGCCCGCCGAGAAGAACGTGTTCGCCAAGACCGGCTCGATCAGCCACGTCCGGACGGTCTCAGGCTTCATCCGCACCAAGCGCCACGGGGCGGTAACCTTCTCGTTCCTGGTGAATGATTGGATCGACCAAGCACCGCATGCGAGCGAGCGGCTCGCCATCGTCCGCGGCGCCGTTCTTTCGGAGTTTGTGACGCACTGATGCTCGGCGCCCAGTTCGAACGCGAGATCCGCGAACAACCCGACGTCTGGCGCGCGCTCGCGACGTCCACCAAGGCCGCCGAGCTGGCGCACGCGATCCGCGACCGCGACATCGTGCTGCTCGGCAGCGGCAGTTCGCTCTATATGGCGCAGCTCGGCGCGCTCGCATTCCGCCGGCGTGGGATCCGCGCGCACGCCCTGCCCGCCACCGAAGCGACCCTCGATCACGTGGCCTATCACGGCGCGGCCGTCATCGCATGCTCGCAGAGCGGTCAGTCGACCGACCTGCTGCGGGCCCTGGACGTGCTCGAGCCCAAGACCCTGATCGCCCTCACGAACTCGCCCGACTCGCCGCTCGGGCATCGCGCCGACGTGACCGTCGACGTCGGGGCCGGCCACGAGGCCGCGGTCCCCGCCAGCAAGTCGGTCAGCGCGACGGCCGCGCTGCTGCTCTGGGCGGCCGCCCTGGTCGGCGGGAACCACGCCCGCAATGCCAACACCCTGGTCGAGACCGCCGAGGACGTGCGCTCGTGGCTCGACGGGCCCGACGTCGAAGCCGTCCGCGAAGCGGCCCAACGGATCGCGCGCCGCCGGAGCGTCGTCATCGTGGCGACCGGCTACGGCTATCCGATCAGCCTGGAGACCGCGCTCAAGCTCAAGGAAGCCAGCTACATCCACGCCGAGGGCTTCTCGGCCGGCGAGTTCCGGCACGGCAGCGCGGCCATGCTCGACGCCTCGTGCGCCATCATCGGGATCGTCGACCAGGTCGCCCGGGAGATCGTCAACCGGCCCCTGGTGGAGGCCTCGCAGGCCGAGTCCCTGCGGTACGTCATCGGCGGCCATATCGGCGACATCCCGCTCCTGGGTCCGGTCACCGGGGACCCCTTCAACACCCTGGCCTGGCTGGTCGCCGCCCAGATGATCGCCCTCTATACCGGGCGGGCCCGGTACGTCGAAAGCGACGCCCCCCGCGGCCTGGCAAAGGCCATGATCTAGCCGCAGGAACCGGGACCCTTAACGCGACATTAAAAGACACGAGCGAACGCGTGGGCCCACCACCGGTTCGCTTTTCTTTTGTCCGGGGACGAAAAAGGCTGGGATGCGGGAGAGCACCTGTCGAGCGTCGCCGGAAACGATGGAGATTACGCATCTTATGCTACTTTCACGATTTCGGCGTTCGGTAAGCCTGGTTCTTACCGCCGCCATCGTGTGCGTGACGCTCGCGTCCGGTCCGGCCTTCGCCGGCACCACCGGCACGATTAGCGGTACCGTTACCGACGCGACGTCGGGCGCTCCGGTCGCCAACGCGACCGTCGCGGCCGCGTCCCCCTCGGGTTCGCGCACGACCACGACCGACTCGAAGGGCTTCTACGTCCTTCAGGCGCTCTCGCCGGACACGTACACCGTCTCGGTGCAAGCCGTCGGGTACGAGGCGACCAGCCAACCGGGCATCTCGGTCTTCCAAGACCAGACCACCCCGATCAACGTCTCGGTATCCAAGACCCTGACGACGATCGCCAAAGTCAAATCGCGCTCGGCGAGTAACCTCGTCCGGCCCGACACCACGGCGGATACCTACACCATCTCGGGCGAGCAGCTCAATGCGGTCTCGCTCGGGAACAACACCCACAAGACGCTCTACCAGTACGTCGCGACGATTCCGGGCGTCACCGGCAACACGTACGGCAGCCAGCCGCGCATCCAGGGCGGTTCGGCCGCCGATATCTCGTACGAGTACGACGGTATTCCGATCAACGAGCAGATCACCGGTCTGTTCACGACCAACCTCTCGAACGTCGGCATCGGATCGCTGGTGGTCAACACCGGCGGACTGAACGCCTCGCAGGCGGGCTCCGGTCTCGGCATCATCAACAGCGTCGTCAAGTCCGGTACCTATCCGGGCTTCGCGAACGTCGCCTATGCCGCTACCCCCGTCTACCGCAACGTGTACGAGACGCTGGAATACGGCGGAGCCACGCAGAACAAGAAACTGTCGTGGTACTTCTCGCTCGATAACACCAACGCGCTCAACGAGTACAACAACAACCAGACCTATCCGCTTATGCTGATCGAGCAGGCGAACGGTCCCGGCGTCATCAAGACGCTCGACCTCCAGGCGAACTTCCACTTCAAGCCGACCAACAACGACGATTTCCAGTTCCTCATCCAGAACGGCGTCGGCGAGTTCGGCTTCGGCTACCTGATGGCGCGTGCGCCCGGCGAACCGCTGCCGCTCACCGCTCTGCCGTGCGCCGGCGCCACCGTCGTCGCGACGCCCTCGGGCGGACCGACCTACACGGGCGGCTCCGGCGGCGTCGCGCCCAACGGCCAGCCGTGCCCGGTCGGCCTGTACTTCGGTACCGCCTCGACGCAGCACGACGGCGGGAACATCTGGCATCACTACTCCGGCATCGGGAAGATCCAGTGGAGCCACATCCTGAACGATCACTCGTCGTTCATGGTGCGTCTCTCGGAGAACTTCAACCAGTACATCTTCGATCAGCCGATCGTCGACTCGAACCTGCCGGGGTTCCAGAACAACGGCGCGGTCAACGTCAACCCCGCCTGCCCTCCCTATCCGTACACGCCCGGCACGCCCGTCGCGGGATACCCGAACGGTCCCGGATCGACCGGCGCGTGCTTCCAGTTGAGCAACTGGCTCTCGACCGGATACTATCAGGATCGCCGCTCGAACATCTATCAGCTCGACCTGAAGTACAACAACGACCTGAACGCTAACGCGCGCATCGAACTCGGCGCGGGCTACACCTACGCCAAGAACCTCCGCGAAGAATACTACACGGGCTTCTTCAACACGCCCGGAACGTGGAGCAGCCAATGGCCGGCCCTGGTGGACGCCAGCGACTTCCCGACCAAGACGCCATACGCATACGCGCAGGGCGACTTCAAAGCCGGCAAGTTCCTGCTCAGCCCCGGCCTGCGCTGGGAGAGCCGTAAGTACGACTACGCGTTTATGGGCGGACGCACCGCGTCGATCGTGGTGCCGACCTTCGCGTTTAACTACGCCGCGGGTCGTCGCGACGTCATTCTCGGATCGATCACCAGCTCGGCGTCGCTCCCGGCCTCGTACGTCGCCTATCGCTACGTGCCGCCGGGACCGCTCAACGGACCGACCGAGTCGTACTACTGTAGCGAGTACAATCCCACATCGTGTAAGGTGGCGCTCGAACCGACGCGGATCCACCGCTACAGCCTGATGTGGGAACGCCAACTCGACGCGAACACGTCGATGAAGATCGGCTGGTTCGCCAACAGTTCCACGAACATCCTGATGAACTATACGCCGTACACCCTGGACACCACCAAGACCCCGCCGGTCTGGGTGAAGGTCCCGGGGACGACCGGCTTCACCTGCCAGTGCGGTATCCGCAAGGGCGACGGGATCGAGTTCGGCATCAACCATCTGGACAACCGCAAGTCGGGCGTCTCGTGGTGGCTGGCGTCGACGTTCTCGAACTTCTTCACGAACACGACCAGCTCGCTCACGACGCCGTACGGCAGCGTCGCGCTGCCGCCGAGCCTCGACGGGCAGCTGTTCCGCTCGTCGGATCCGCCGCTCATCGCCTCGTTCACGGCGGACGTCCATCAGGACGACTTCCACTTCTACCCGCAGGTGTACTACCAGTCGCCGGTACGCTGGTACACGGGTAGCTTTACCTCGACCACCGGCAAAGTGACCCGCGTCCAGCAGCCCGCGATACCGTGGATGCAGGTCAACGCGACGGTGGCTTGGGACCTCGGCCAGAAGAAGGACTGGAACGTCGGCGTCCAGGGGATGAACATCCTCAACAATAGCCACGGAACGACGCCGTGTTTCGCGTCGTCGCTCTCGTCGGCGGGCCTCGGCCTCGGTTGTGGTGCGACTCGCCCGATCGGCATCGGCACGAATGCACCGGGCGCCAACGCCGGTGGCTACCAGTACCTCAGCGTGAGCCAATCCACGCCGCTGTTCTTCTTCTTCATCCAGAAGAAGATCTAACGGTCGAGGACGCCTCGTAACCCCGCGGGGCGATGCAGCGATGCATCGCCCCGTTTTTTGTCGAAAGAACATCCATGCTTCGCACCCTTCTCGCAGCGGCCGTCCTGGCGACCTCGCAGGCAGGCGCCACGCCGGCGCCGATCCCGTCGCCCACGCCGGTACCCGCACCGGACGCGCCGGTCTATGCCGGAAACCCGGCGACCCACTACCGGCTCGAGTCGCGCCCGCTCGGGATCGACCCCGATGGTACCGCGCGCTGGCTGGTGGTCGCCCACTTCTTCGACGCGCAGAACGTCGAGACGAGGATCCTGGCCAACAGCGACCTGAGTTGGGAGAGCGATCGCGGTCACGTGCAGTGGCAGAACCGGATGCGATACGGCTCGCCCGCCGCGATGGTGACGACCACGCTCGCCGGACCGATCGTGCTGCGCGTCCGGGCCAACAAGCCTGCCTTCGGCGTGCAGCGCATCGTCACCGACACGCGCCGGTGGAAGGCCCAACCGCTGGTCGCGCGGGCGCTCGGCCCGCATATGGTCCAGGTCGGCATCTTCCCTCGCACCGCGCGTGCGACCGCCCTGTGGCGCGTCGCACCGGGCGGCGCGCGTCGCCTGCTGGCATCGCTGCCGGCGGGCTCGTCGACCTATCGCGACACCGCGGCGGCTCCCGATCGCACCTACCGCTACGCGCTGACGGGCGGCGCGCACGCCGTCTACGCCGCCGCGCGCACGCCGGCGGAACTGCCCGCCACCAGCGTCTCGCTCGCGTCGGGCAAGGGCATGTGGCTCTACTGGTCGCTCAATCCGCTCGACGACAACTACTACGGCAAGCTCGACCCCGACGCCATGGTGGCGCAAGCCGCCAAGAGCGGCCTGCATTACGTCGAGATCCGCACCGCCTACGGCGCGATGTGGCAGATCCCGCCCGCGGCCCGGCCGAAGATCGACGCGATCATCGACGGTCTGGCTGCGCACGGCATCGTGCCGATGGGCTGGACGGTCCCGCGCGAGGCGACGTTCGAAGACGTCTCGGCGACCGTGCGCACCGCGCAGTACCGGACCGCCAAGGGCACGCCGCTGCTGGGCGTGGCGGTCGACTTCGAACGCGGCGACGACTTCATGGGCGGCGATCCGAACGGCCTGGCCGCGCTCTGGATGTACGAGCAGTACCTGCGCGAAGCGGTCGGGCCGAAGTACCTGATCGTCGCGACGGTCGAGGACCCGTCGTTCGAACACCTCGACGAGAGCAAGTATCCGTTCCGCGAGATCGCGCGCTACGCCGACGTGCTGCAGCCGATGGCCTATTGGCGCATGATGCGCCGCACGCCGACGACGGCCGCCCTGGTCAAGACGCTGATGGTCAAGTCGGTCACCACCCTGCTCGCGCTTTCGGGACGCACGCTGCCGGTCTCGATCGGCGGCCAGACGACCGCCGAGGGACGCAACGGCTATCCGCCGGCGGACGAGATCGTGGCGAGCCTGGACGGCGCTCGAGCGGCCGGCGCGATCGGCGTCTGCTACTTCGACTGGAAGGGCACCCAGCCGTACCAGTGGGACGCGCTCGCGAACTACACCTGGTAGGATGACGAACTACATCCTGCGGCGCCTGTTCTTCGCGGTGCCGACGCTGCTCGGCGTCGCGGTGCTGGCGTTCGTGCTGATCCACATCGCGCCCGGCGGCCCGGTCGCGGCGCTGGTCGGCGATCGCGGGACGCCCGCCCAGATCGCGCAGGTGACCCATTCGCTGGGGCTCGACAAGCCGCTCTACGAACAGTTCATCGCATGGATCGGCGCGCTCGCGCACGGCGACCTGGGCTTCTCGTACGTCCGTCAATCGCCGGTCGCGGCGTTGATCGCGGAGCGCCTGCCGGCGACCCTGCTGCTGATGGGCTTCGCCCTGCTGATCTCGATCGCGATCGCGATACCGCTGGGCGTCGTGCAGGCGGCGCGTCAGCGCACCCGCTTCGACCGCATCGCATCGCTCGCGGTCTTCATCGCGTGGTCGATGCCGACGTTCTGGTTCGGCACGCTGCTGATCGCGCTCTTCGCGGTGACGCTCGGATGGTCGCCGGTCGGCGGCCTGCAGACCATCGATACGACGGCCTTCGATTGGCCTTCGCGGCTGGCGCATCTGGTGCTGCCGGCGGCGACGCTGGCGATCGTCTCGATCGCCGGCTGGAGCCGCTACGTGCGCGGATCGATGATCGAGCAGCTGCGCGAGGATTACGCGCGGACCGCCGTGGCCAAGGGGCTCGGGCCGTCGACGGTCCTCTTCAAGCACGTGCTGCGCAACGCGCTGATCCCGTTCATCACGCTGCTCGGCAGCAGCCTGCCCGGGCTCTTCGGCGGCGCGGTCATCACCGAATCCATCTTCGCCTATCCCGGCATGGGGCAGCTCTTCTGGCAGGCCGCGCTCGATCGCGACTACGCCACCCTGCTCGGGATGACCGTCATCACCGGCGTGCTCGTGATCCTCGGCAACCTGCTCGCCGATCTCGCCTACGGCATCGTGGACCCGCGCGTGCGCTATGAATGAAGACGAAGTCGCAACGCGCCCGCGGCTCCACGTCACGGCGATCGCGTGGACGGGACTGGCCTGGATCGGGCTCGCGATCGTCGCGTGTGCGCTCGCGCCCTGGGCGCTGCACCTGAGCGCGACCGCGACCGACGTGGCGAACGCCTACGCCTCGCCGAGCCTCGCACATTGGTTGGGCACCGACGGTCTGGGCCGCGACGAGCTCGCGCGCCTGCTGGTCGGCGGCCGGATCACGCTCTCGGTCGGCGCCATCGCGGCGGCGGTCGCGATGCTGATCGGCACCGCCTACGGGGCCGTCGCCGGCTATTACGGCGGCGTCGCCGATGCGATCCTGATGCGCTTGGTCGACGTCTTCCTCTCCGTCCCGACGCTGTTCTTGCTGCTCTTCCTGGCCGCCATGTTCCACGGCAGCCTGATCGCGCTGATGCTGGTGATCGGGGCGACCTCGTGGCTCGGCCCGGCGCGCCTGGTGCGCGGCGAGGTGCTCTCGCTCAAGGAGCGGCTGTTCGTCGAAGCGGCGCGCTCGGTCGGCGCGAGCGACGCCCGCGTCATCTTCCGCCACGTGGTCCCCAACGCCGGCGGGACGATCATCACCACGACCACCTTCATGGTCGCGACCGCCATGCTCTCGGAGACGGCGCTCTCGTTCCTGGGCATCGGGGTGCGCGCCCCGATGCCGTCGTGGGGCAACCTGCTCTCGAGCGCGCAGAGCGACCTGTTCGCGGGCGCATGGTGGCTGATCGTGCCGCCCGGCCTCGCGATCCTGGCGACCGTCTGCGCGTTCAACTTCCTGGGCGACTGGCTGCGCGAAGGTCGCGACACCGGCGTGGCGGGCACGTGAAGCGGGGCGTCGCCGCGCTCCTCGCGCTTGCGCTGCTGACCTCATGCGGCGGCGCGCGCACGGCCGAGACGCGCGATCCCGACCTGATCGTAGCCGCCTGGATCGCCGGCCCCGCCGGACTGAACCCGGTCGTCTCGATCTCGAGCTCGTCGACCATGGTCGAACACCTGATCTTCACGCCGCTGATCGACCTCGGACCGGACATGCTGCCGCGCTGGTCGACCAGCCTCGCGCAGCGGGTCGACATCACGGAAGGCGGTACGCGCTACGTCTTGCATCTTCGCAAGGCGCGCTGGTCCGACGGCGCCCCGCTCGACGCGGACGACGTCGTCTTCACGATCCGGCTCGCGATCAATCCGAACATCATCGCCGGGTCGACGTCCGACTTCACGCTGATGCGCAGCATCCGCGCCCTCGACGCCCACACCGTCGAGATCCGGCTCCGCAGCCCGTCCCCGCCGTTCTTGCTCAACGCGCTCGCGAACGACACGTACCCGCTTCCCAAGCACGTCCTCGGGAAGTTCCCGCCGGACACCAAGGCCGAAGCGGATTTCGTCAACACCGACGCCGCTTTCAGCCAAGACCCGCTCGTGAGCGGTCCGTTCCGCGTCGAACGCAGCGTCTCGGGCGCCTACATGATCCTCGGACGCAATCCGGCCTATTGGGGAAAGCCGTCGATCCTGCCCGAGATCGCCTTCCGCGTCTACCCGCAGCAAGATTCGCTCTACGCGGCGGTCGACGCGGGCGAGGTCGACGTCACCGATATCCCGCCGAACCTCTGGCGCGTCCGCAAGCGATTGCACGGCGACCACCGTTTCGTGAACTGGCCGTGGAACGTCACGTTCTATCTTCTGCCGAACTTCCGGGACCCGCATATCGCCTTCATCAAGGAACGCGCCGTGCGTCAGGCCATGCTGTATGCCATCAACCGGCGCTTCATCATCGACGGCATCATGAGCGGACAGGCCGACATCCTCAACGGTCCGCTTCCCTCGTTCTCGCCGTACTACGACCCGAAGGTCGTCCGCTACGGCTACGATCCGGCCAAGGCACGGGCGCTCCTCGAAGGCGCCGGATGGCGCCTCCGCAACGGCATCCGCACCAAGGACGGCGTCCCGCTGCGGATCACGATCACGACCGGCGGAGCGACGGACGCCATCGCCTCGAACATCGCCGAGCTGATCCAAGAGAACCTGCGCGCCGTCGGGATCGACTGCGCCCTCCAGAACGAGGAGCTGCAGACGTTCTTCGACGACCTCCACCACTCGCGATTCCAGCTCGCCTTGCGCGGCCGGATCCTTAGCCCCTATCCGGACGACTATCAGTCGTTCGGGTCGGAACAGACGCGCGAGAACGGCGGCTACAACCTCGGGTATTACAGCAACCCGGAGATCGATCGCCTGATCGAGGCGGCGCGCTCGGCGCCGGATCCGGCGACCGCGCGCGCGGCGCTGAACCGCTACCAGGAACTCGCCGCGGTCGACGTGCCCGCGATCTTCCTCTACTCGAACCGGCTCGGGGCGGTCGTGCCGGCCGACCTCGAAGGCCTCGGCCTCACGCCGCTCGCGCCGGCGGCGCTGCCGATGGATCTGCAGTTCTGGCATCGCTCGCGCCGACGGTAAGGCGCGCGAATCCGGGAGCCGTCTACGGTCTGATCGCGGCCGCGCTGTTCGGCGCGAGCACGCCGGCCGCAAAGGCGCTCCTGACCCACGCGACGCCGCAACTCGTGGCGGGACTGCTCTACCTCGGATCCGGTGCCGGACTCGGGCTGGTTCGTCTGGTCGGGAAGCGCGGCGCGCGCGAAGCCCCGTTGCGAGGAAGGGACTGGGCGTGGCTGGGCGGCGCGATCTCGCTCGGCGGGATCGTCGCGCCGGTGCTGCTGGTCAACGGTCTCGCGGTCACGAGCGCCGCGGCCGCATCGCTGCTGCTCAACCTAGAAGGCGTCGCGACGGCACTGCTCGCCTGGATCGCGTTCCGCGAACACACCTCGCGCGCGATGATCGTCGGAACCGCGCTCGTCGTCCTCGGAGCCGCGACGCTCTCGTGGACCGGTCACCCGTCGCTCGGCGCCCTTTGGGGTCCCCTGCTGATCGCGGCGGCTTGTCTGTGCTGGGCCGTCGACAACAATCTCACGCGGAACATCTCCGGCGGCGATCCGTATGTCATCGCTACGACCAAAGGCCTGGTCTCGGGCGTCGTCAACACGGGCATCGGACTCGTCCTCCTGCACGATGCGCTTCCCGCACCGGGAGTGACGGCCCTCACCGCGATCGTCGGATTCTTCGGATATGGCTTGAGCCTCGTCTGCTTCGTGCTGGCGTTGCGGTCCGCCGGAACGGCTCGTACCGGCGCGTACTTCTCCACCGCGCCGTTCGTCGGCGCCGCCCTTTCCGTCGCGTTCCTCCGGTCGCCGTTCGATTGGCGACTCGTCCTCGCCGGCGCGCTGATGGCGGCCGGCACGTACCTCCACCTACGCGAGGATCACGGCCACATGCATACGCACGACCCGCTCGAGCACGACCACGCGCACGTCCACGACGCGCACCACGGGCACGAGCACGCCCCCGGCGATCCGCCCGGAGAATCGCATGCCCACCCGCATCGGCACAGCCGGCAGACGCACGCCCACCCGCATTTCCCGGACGCCCATCACCGGCACGATCATCCGGCCGAATAGCCTCGCACGCATCCAAAGCGGGGGTCGCATGCGTTCTAGGAGCATATGAGCGAGAAAGCCACGTTTGCCGCCGGGTGCTTCTGGGGAGTCGAGGCGGGCTTCCGTCTGATCCCCGGCGTCGAGGACGCCGTCTCCGGCTACACCGGCGGACATACCGCCGGACCCACCTACCCGCAGGTCTGCTCCGGCACGACCGGCCACGCCGAAGCCGTCGAGGTCACGTTCGACCCGGCGCGCGTCACCTACGCGCAGCTCCTGACGGCGTTCTGGAGCATGCACGATCCGACCCAGATGAACCGGCAAGGCCCGGACGTCGGCACGCAGTACCGTTCCGCGGTCTTCTTCCATTCGCCCGAGCAGGAGCGCGAAGCGATCGCCTCGCGCGACGCCCTCCAGGCGACCCTGGCCAAGCCGATCGCGACCGAGATCGTCGCCGCGACCACGTTCTACCCGGCCGAGGCGTATCACCAGCGCTATGCCGAGCGCAACGGCATCGCGTGTCACGTCCCGACGTTCTGATGCGCCGCTCGGCCTTCATCGCCATCCTCGGCGGGTTCGCCGCGGTCGGGCTCGCGATGCGTCGCGCTCCGGCAGCCGGCGCATACGAGGTCGCGCACACCGACGCCGAATGGCGCCGGATCCTGGGCCCCGATCACTATCGCATCCTGCGCGAGGGCGGCACCGAGATCCCCGGGACCAGTCCGCTCAACGAGGAGGCGCGCCCCGGCGTCTACCGCTGCTATGGGTGCGACCTCGACCTGTTCTCCTCGAAGGCGAAGTTCGATGCAGGCGAGGGCTGGCCGTCGTTCTGGACGGTCCTTCCGAACGCCGTCCGGACGCACGACGACTACGAACTGGTCGAGAAGCGGACCGAGGTGCATTGCCGCCGTTGCGGAGGCCACCTCGGCCATCTCTTCGACGACGGCCCCAAACCGACGGGCCTGCGCTACTGCATCGACGGGCTCGCCCTCCGCTTCGCGCCGAAGGCGACGCCGAGGGCTTGAGGCCGTCAGGCCGAAGGCAGAAGGCCGTGAGCGTCTCCGAACCCCTGCCCTTCACCGACGAGGTCGAGCGCGAGACGCGCGCGATCTACCGGCGCGCGTCGCACGTCTTACCGGCCGCCGAATGGCCGCTCTACGCGCCGTACGTGGCCGCCATCAACCGCCTCAAACGCGAACGCAACGCCGTCATCCTGGCGCACAACTACCAGGTGCCGGAGATCTTCCATACCGTCGCGGACATCGTCGGCGACTCGCTGGCGCTCGCCTACGAGGCCGCCAAGGCGCAGGCCGACGTGATCGTGCTGTGCGGCGTGCACTTCATGGCCGAGACGGCCAAGCTGGTCAATCCGTCCAAGACCGTCCTCGTACCGGACCTGCGCGCCGGCTGTTCGCTCGCCGACTCGATCACCGGCGCCGACGTGCGGCTGCTGCGCGAGAAGTATCCGGGCGTCCCGGTCGTCACCTACGTCAACACCTCGGCCGAGGTGAAGGCCGAATCGGACGTGTGCGTGACCAGCGGCAACGCGGTCAAGATCGTGCGCGCGCTCGGCGAGAGGCGCGTGCTGTTCATCCCCGACGAATACCTCGCGAAATACGTGCAGACGCAGGTCCCCGAGATCGAGATCCTCGCGTGGAAGGGCCACTGCGAGGTCCACGAACGCTTCACCGCCGGTGAGATCCGCAGCTACCGCGAAGGCGATCCTTCGCTGGTCGTCCTCGCGCATCCGGAGTGTCCGCCCGACGTCTTGGCCGAGGCCGACTACGTCGGCTCGACGCAGCAGATGATCGACTACCTGGGCGCCAAAGCGCCGCCGCGCGTCGTGATGATCACCGAGTGCTCGATGGCGGGCAACGTCAGCGTCGGCTTCCCCCAGATCGACTTCGTCAAGCCGTGCAACCTGTGCCCGCACATGAAGCGCAACACGCTGCCGAAGATCCTGCGCTCGCTCCAGACGATGCAGTACGAAGTGACCGTCGACGAACGCGTGGCCGAACGCGCCCGCGCGTCGGTCGAGCGCATGTTCGCGCTGATGAAGTAGCCATGCAGGATCTTCGCCACGGACTGGACCGCCTGCTGATCGAACCCGCCGTCCGCGCCGGACTGCTCGAGGATCTCGCGCATGGCGGCGACCTGACGACCGATGCGATCGTCCCGCGCGACGCGCGCTCCCGGGCGGCGTTCGTCGCCCGGGATGCGGGCGTGGTCGCCGGGACCGACTGCGCGCGCCTGGCTTTCGAACTGCTCGATGCCGGCGCACGCCTGACGGTCCTCAAAGCCGACGGCGAGCGGGTCGCGAGCGGCGAGACGATCGCGATCGTCGAGGGGAGCGCCCGGGCCGTCCTGACCGGCGAGCGGACCGCCCTCAACCTGCTCTGCCGCCTGAGCGGGATCGCGAGCGCGACCCGGACGCTCGCGGACGCGATCGCGCACACCAAGGCTCGCGTGGTGGACACGCGCAAGACCATCCCGGGACTGCGTGCCCTGCAGAAGTACGCCGTCCGCTGCGGGGGCGGCGCCAACCATCGCTTCGGCCTCGACGACGCGGTGCTGATCAAGGACAACCACGTCGCGCTCGCGGGTTCGGTCACGGAAGCGGTCCGCCGCGCACGCGCCGCGGTCGCGCATATGGTGAAGATCGAACTCGAGGTCGACTCGCTCGATCAGCTCCGCGAGGCGCTCGCATTGCCGATCGACGCGGTCCTGCTCGACAATATGACGCCCGCACAGCTTCGCGAGGCGGTCGCGCTCGTCGGCGGACGGTTCGTCACCGAGGCGTCGGGACGCGTGGACGCGCGCACGATCGTACCCATCGCGGAGACCGGCGTCGACCTCATCTCGGTGGGATGGCTCACGCACGGAGCGGGCTCGCTCGATATCGGCCTCGACATCGACCTGCGCCCGCCGGACGAGGCGTCTTAGGAGCGGACCGCCTTGGCGCGCTGCTTGAGGAGCGTGTGGATGGCCGAGTGGCCGCCCTTGTGCTCTTCGCAGTGCTGCTGCTCGCAGTTGCCCTGGAGACAGCGTTCCTTCGCCAGAACTTCACAACCCGGCGATTCGCAGGTCCGGCGTTCGGTCGACGTGACGCGCGACCATTTGCGTTTGATTCTCGGCACGACCGTTAGGTTGCGCGATAACGTTTTCGCGCCCCTGCCCCGACGTCTATTTGTGATAGACCTTGAGGCCGAGGATCGAGAGATTCAATGCGAGCGTCACGGCGTTCGCCAAGATGATCGGGACGGAGCCCAACTCGATGCCGTACCACAACCACAGCGCGACGCCGATCGCCAGTACGGTCACGCCGAAGCCCGAGATGTCCGAGGCGGACCGGCGCTTCCAGATGCGGAGCACCTGCGGCACGAAGGCCGCCGTGGAGAGCGTCCCGGCCGCCAGGCCGAGGACGGTGACGAAGGCGCTCACCGGCGATGCTTGGGCGGCGTCACGCGCACGCGCAACGGACCGAGATGCTCGACGCCGAGGGCGCGGTTGAGCCGGTCCAAGTCCGCGACGAAGACCGTCTTCGCGCGCTCGCCCAGCTCCGCCGAGCGGCTGTCGAAGCGCTCGATCGACGCCTGCTGGGCGGCGGTCGGCGGGCCGATATAGCCGGCCAGGATATGCCGCAGGAAGCCGATCTGGTCGATCAACTGCGCCGGTGCGCGATAGGCCGCGTTCTCACTGCCGTCGCCGTTCGCGAGCGCCGCTGCGATCGCCGCGGCGTTCGAACGGTACGCGGCCACCTGCGCCCGCAACGCCGGCGTCATGGACTTCGCGGGAAGCGCCGCGATCTGCATCTCGAGACCGCGCAGCTCGTTGAGCGCGACCTCGTCGCGCTCCTGGATCTCCGCCAGCCGCGCGAGCGCCTCGAACTGCGCGCGCGCGTCGGCCGGCGTCGCGGTCAGTGCCGGGTCTAAGCGCACGTGGACGGGCGCGGCATACGTGCGACCGCCGGCGACGAGCTGCGCGGTATAGGCGCCCGGCAGCACTTCGGGACCGTCGACGTGCAGCGAGTAGAAGACGTAATACGGTCGCGCGTCCTGGACCGCCGTACGGCCGCCCGGCGGGTCCGTCTGCAGATCCCAGACCACCTGATCGAGGCCGCGCTTCGCCGGTCCGCGCAGCGTCCGCACGACCTTGCCGGCCGCGTCGAGGATGCGCAGGTCGACCGTCGCGCCCTTCTTCTTCGACGCGACCAGCGGCGAGAGATAGTAGGTGAGGGTCGCGCCGTACGGCTTGTTCGGCGCCACGAACTCGCCGCGACCGTATTCGGTGACCGGACGCGAGACGTAGCGCCAGGCGGTCGCGGGCGCGAACAGCGCGGCCGGCGCGCGCGTCGCGGCGGCGAGCCCTTCGAGCGGCGCCAGGTCGTCGAGGATGGCGAACCCGCGCCCGTGGGTGCCCGCGATCAGGTCGTTCGCATCGGGCTGGATCTTCAGATCGTAGACGGGTACCGGCGGTTCGCCCAACTGCAGGCTCGTCCAATGGGCGCCGCGATCGAAGGACGCGCTGACGCCCCGTTCGGTGCCGGCGAAGAGCAGGTCCGGCTGGCGCGGATCCTCGAGGATGACGTAGACGTACGACGGCAGTCCGCGCGAGACGTCGCGCCAGGTCGCGCCGTAGTCGGTGGTGACGTACGCGTACGGGCGCCGGTCGCCCAAGCGATGCCGGTCGAATGCGACGTAGGCCGTGCCCGGCGTCGTCTCCGACGCGCGGATCGATGCGACCCACGATTCCGGCGGCAGCCCGGGCACGTTCGCGGCGACGTCCTTCCAGCTCGCGCCGCCGTCGCGGGTGACGTCGAGGTGGCCGTTGTCGGTGCCCGCCCACACGGTCTTCGCATCCTTGGCGTCTTCCGAGATCGCGTAGATCGTGCAGTAGGTCTCGGCGTTGGTGTTGTCGTGCACGAGCGGGCCGCCGCTCGGACCGAGCTTCGCCGGCTCGCACGGCTGCGAGAGATCCGGGCTGACGGCCTCCCAATGGGCGCCCCGGTCGGTCGTCCGGAAGAGCACGTTGCCGCCGAAATAGACCGCCGCCGGATCGTTCGGCGAGATCGCGATCGGCGCGCTCCAGTTGAAGCGATACGGGTACGCGCCCGCTCCCGTTCCGAAGGTGATCAGCGGTTGCGGCGAGATGAAGCGCGCCTCGCCGGTGGCGAGGTCGCGGCGCACGATATCGCCGAAGTGGGTGTCTTCGTAGACGACGTCGGGATGGAGCGGATCGGCGAGCGCGTACTGGCCGTCCCCCCACTGCGAGATGTTGCGCCACGCGGCGCCGGTGACGCCGTCGTCGTTCCAGAGCGTGTTCGGTCCCCACCACACCTCGTGGTCCTGCATCCCGCCCATGACGTGATAGGGCGTCGCGCGATCGTATCCGACCCGGTACACCTGCGCGAACGGAACCGTGTCGATCAGGCTCCACGTCCGGCCGCGATCGACCGAGAGGTCGAATCCCATGTCGCTGCCGTTGAGGATCCGGTCCGGATCCTTCGGATCGATCCACAGATCGTGGTTGTCGCCGCCGCCGCCGAGCGGCACGAACTTCTTCCCGCCGTCGGTCGAGACGCTGTTGCCGCCCGACGCGAGATAGACGCGATCGGCATCCTTCGGATCGACTCGGATTTGCGAGAAGTAGAACGGCCGGAAGACCAGATCCGGACTTGCGTTGACCAGCGTCCAATGCGCGCCGGCGTCGTTCGACCGGTACAGGATGCCGTGTTTGGTCGGGACCAGCGCGTAGACGACGTTCGGGTGATCGTACGAGAGCGAGACGCCGACGCGATTGATGATGCCGCCCGGGAGTCCGTCGTGCAGGCGCGGGTCGGTCAGCCGCTTCCAGGTCCGTCCGTTGTCGACCGATTTGAACAGTCCGCTGCCGGAGCCGCCGCCGCGAAACGTCCACGGCTGTCGGAGGAAATCGAACGTGCCGGCGTACGCGACGCGCGGGTCGCGCGGATCGAAGGCCACGTCGCTGCCGCCGGTGGTCGGATCGACGTAGAGCACGCGCGTCCAGGTCGCGCCGCCGTCCTGCGTGCGATAGATGCCGCGCTCTCCGCCGGGCGTCCATTCCGGGCCCAGCGCCGCGACCAGGATGACGCGCGGATCGCGCGGATCGATCGCGATCTTCGCGATGTGCTCGCTCTGTCGCAGGCCGATCGGACGCCACGTCTTGCCCGCGTTCTTGGATACGAACACGCCGTCGCCGATGGCGGCCGTGTTGCGCGGGAAACCCTCGCCCGTCCCGACGACGACCACGCGCGGATCGCTCGGCGCGACGGCGATCGCGCCGATCGCGCTCGAGGTCCCCGCATTGAAGATCGCCCCGAACGTGAGCCCGCCGTCGGTCGACTTGTAGAGCCCGCCGGAGGAGTGTCCGAGATAGACCGTGCGCGGGTCGCCGGGAACGCCGGCGACCGCGTCGAGCCGCCCGCCCAGCACCGCCGGTCCGACGTCGCGCCACGAGATCGAGCCGAGATCGGCGGGCGAGAGGCCGGCGGCGGTCAGGAGCACGGCGGCACAGAGCGCGAGACGTTTCACCTTCGGGTCATAAGCCATCCGGGGACCCGGCCCCTACTGCACGCGCGTGGCGCCGCTGCCGGGAACGAAGAAAGCCCGCCGGCGGAGCCGGAGGCTTTCTGAACTGGAGCCGACGATCCGATTCGAACGGACGACCTGCTGTTTACGAAACAGCTGCTCTACCGACTGAGCTACGTCGGCCCAAGGGGCGCCGACCAGGTTCGCCGGACTCGGCTCGCACCCTGCCCGGCAACGGCCCGCCGCCGGGACCGGGGTGGGGCTCTCGCTGCCCGCATCCGGCGTCCGCCCGGCGGGTTTCATGGGAGCATGGACGAGATGACGACCACGCTGCGCATCGGCGGGATGACCTGCGAGAACTGCGCCCGCCACGTGACCGACGCGCTGGCGGGCGTGCCCGGGATCCGAGCCGCCCGCGTGGACCTGGCGGGCGGGACCGCCACCATCGACGCCGCTGCCGGCGTCTCCCGGGAGGCGATCGCCGCGGCGCTGGCCGACGAGGGCTACGACCTGCTGTGATCCGGACCGAACTCGCGATCGGCGGGATGACCTGCGCCTCG
>Ga0207667_10001609_pt1 | contig 28404 bp, 28 predicted proteins | sample KBSCornC52_FD_184301 | JGI IMG/M metagenome (GOLD analysis project Ga0207667, IMG submission 184301) | Corn rhizosphere microbial communities from Kellogg Biological Station, Michigan, USA - KBS Corn C5-2 (SPAdes) (version 2) | ecosystem: Host-associated > Plants > Roots > Rhizosphere > Soil ...
TGGACATCGGAGAGCAACTCCAGTGAACGAGTATCGAAGTCGGCCTTCATGCCGACGCCGCGCAGTATAGAGCCCGGCTCCTGAATTACGCTGGGTGCGGCGGTGGCCATGCGCTTGTCCTGGGTCCACACGGTGGCGTTGGCGGTGTGGATTTCGGCTTCCGAAATTTTCGGCGTGGGTGGACGCCGCATGTCGACCTTGCCGATCAGCTTGACGGTGTTGTTGTCGGCGCTGACCCACGCGTACTGCGAGGTGCCGTTCCATTCGGAGCCATCGCTCGCGACGAAGTAATACTGCGGCGCATTGACGTACAGTGAATCGTTGCCTTCGCGACGCGCGAGGTGCGGCGCGGTCATCGTGAAGGCCAGCTTGCCGTCCTGCCCGAACGCATGCAGCGTGAAATGATCGAGTTCGTAGCTGGAGCGCGGTGGCCCGACGATCGCGACCGGTTTGGGCGGCGGCTTCAGCCACCACACCAGCAACTGCGTGATCGCGGCCGCGACCACCAGCACGACCAGCCAGAAAACGGTGCGGCGATCCTTCATCCCCGCCCTTGTATTTGCGTGCGCGCCGCGAGGATCAGGTCACACACTTCGCGGGCGGCGCCGCGGCCGCCTTTCGCCTTGGTGCGCCAGTGCGTCGCGCGCCGCACTTCGGGTTGCGCGTCGGCCACCGCGATCGCGAGTCCGCAGATCGACATCGGTGCGAGGTCGGGTTCGTCATCGCCAACGTAGCAGGCCTGGTCGTTGCTCAATCCGGATGCGTGCAGGATGTCCTGGAGGCAACCCAGCTTGTCGGACTTGCCCTGATAGACATGGTCGACGCCAAGTTGCTCGGCGCGCAGTTCCACGGCGTGGCTGACCCGCGAACTGATCAGCGCCACGTCGATGCCATGCGCGCGCAACCGCTTGATGCCGAGGCCATCGTGCACATGGAACGCCTTGATCTCGCGGCCGTCCTCGGTGAACCACAATCGCCCGTCGGTGAGCGTGCCGTCGACGTCGAACGCGACCAGCTTGATCTTCGCGGCGCGGGCGAGGATGTCTTGCGGGATATCGGCAAGATTCGACATGTGAGAAGTTGGCGAGGAATTGAGAGCGACGGGAGACATGTTTCCGAGCCGTCGTTCCCGCGCAAGCGGGAATCCAGTGTCTCTTCTGCCATCGATAGATCAAGGCACTGGATTCCGGATTCCGCCGCGCATGGCGCAGTGGCCCCGGAATGACGACAAGATTATGCCGCGTTCTCGAATCCCGCGGCTCCGATATTCAAACCACTCTGGCGCGCAGCAGATCGTGGATGTTCAACGCCCCTACCACGCGCTGCGCATCATCGACCACCAGCAGCGCGTGGATCTTGTAGGTTTCCATCAACTGCGCGGCTTCGGCGGCCAGCTTGTCCGGGCCGATCACCTTGGGGTTGTGGCTCATCGCGTCGCCGACCGACGTGGTGCGCAGGTCGACGCCATGGTCGTCCAGCATGCGGCGCAAGTCGCCGTCGGTGAATACGCCCACGAGGTGCGCGTCGCCTTCCACGATTGCGGTCATGCCGAGGCCCTTGCGGGACATTTCGATCAGGGCTTCGGTGAGGGTCGCGTCGGTGCGCACCAGCGGGATCGCGGCGCCGGTGTGCATCACGTCCGAAATCTTGAGCAGGCGGCGGCCGAGCGCACCGGCGGGATGCGAGCGCGCGAAATCGTCGGCGGTGAAGCCACGCGCTTCCAGCAACGCGATGGCCAGCGCATCGCCCAGCACCAGCGCGGCGGTGGTGCTGGCGGTGGGCGCGAGACCCAGCGGGCACGCTTCGTTGCTGACGCTGGCATCGAGGTGCGCGTCGGCATCGCGCGCCAGCGAGGAAAGCGGATTGCCGGTCATCGCGATCAGCGCGTTGCCCTGCCGTTTCAGGAACGGCACGATGGTCAGGACTTCTTCCGTCTCGCCGGAATTGGAAAGCAGCAGGACCACATCTTGCCGCGTGATCATGCCGATGTCGCCGTGGCTGGCTTCGCCGGGGTGCACGAAAAACGAAGGCGTGCCGGTGGAGGCGAGCGTGGCTGCGATCTTGCGCGCGATATGGCCGGACTTGCCCATCCCGGATACCACCACGCGCCCGGAACTGGCCAGGATAAGGCGGCAGGCCTTGCTGAAATCGCCGTCGATCCGTGCCTCGATGTCGGCGATGGCCCCCGTCTCGATGCGGATGACCTTGCGTGCACTTTCGACCAGCGCGGCGCGCTCGTCATCGTGGAAAGGCTTGGGCGGAGCTTCGACGGTACGCGCGTTCATGCGGGTGTGCTCCTGAGCCGAAACGCGATTTCCAGTAACATCGCCGTTTCGCATTGTACAGGCGGCAGGCACGCCTTCCATGCATCCGGCAGCGGATGCGCGGTGGCCGGCCGGCTTCGCGTTCGAGTAAGGTTCATGCAATCCAACGAATTGAAAGCCCTGCTGGAAGCGGCGTTTCCCGGTGCCCAGGTGCACGTCGCCAGTCCCGACGACGTGCATTTCCAGGCACAGGTCGTGACCGAAGCCTTCGTCGGCAAGCCCACGCTTGCCCGCCATCGCATGGTGTACGCGGTGCTGGGCGAACGCATGGGTGGTGAGGTCCACGCGCTGTCGCTGCGCACCCTCACGCCGGCCGAAGTCGAGGCGAACTGATGGCGCGCATCGTCATTTCCGGTGGCAAACCGCTCAACGGCGACGTGTGGATTTCCGGCGCCAAGAACGCGGTGTTGCCGATCCTCGCCGCGTGCCTTTTGGCCGACGAGCCCGTGACGATTGGCAACGTGCCGCACCTGCACGACGTCACCACCACCATGGAATTGCTGGGCCAGATGGGTGCCGAGCTGGCGGTGGACGAACACATGCGCATCCGCATCGATCCGCGTCCGACCGACCGCTTTTCCGCACCCTACGAATTGGTCAAGACGATGCGCGCGGCGATCGTGGTGCTGGGCCCGCTGATCGCGAAATACGGTCAGGCCGACGTGTCGCTGCCGGGCGGCTGCGCGATCGGTTCGCGCCCGGTCGACCAGCACATCAAGGGGCTGCGTGCCCTCGGCGCGGACATCACGGTCGCGAACGGCTACATCAAGGCGCGCGCGAAACGCCTGAAAGGCGCGCGCGTGGTGATGGACATGGTCACCGTCACCGGCACCGAGAACATCATGATGGCCGCGGCGTTGGCCGAAGGCACCACCGTGATCGAGAACGCGGCCGAGGAACCCGAAGTCTGCGATCTCGCGCACTGCCTCAACGCGATGGGCGCGAAGATTGGCGGCATCGGTACGACGACGCTCGTCATTGACGGCGTCGAGCGCCTGCATGGTGCGCATTACGAAGTGTTGCCAGACCGGATCGAAACCGGCACGTTCCTCGTGGCCGGCGCGATCACCGGTGGCAAGGTGCGGGCCAAGCGCACGCGTCCCGACATCCTGAAATCGGTGCTGTCCAAGCTCGAAGACGCCGGGGCGCACATCAACTGCGACAGCGATTCCATAGAAATCGACATGCGCGGCAATCGTCCCCGCGCGGTCGACATCACCACGGCTCCGTATCCCGCGTTCCCGACCGACATGCAGGCGCAGTTCACCGCGCTCAATTGTGTCGCGGAGGGCACCGGCATCATCACCGAGACCGTGTTCGAGAACCGCTTCATGCACGTGCAGGAACTGCACCGCCTCGGCGCCGACATCAAGGTCGAAGGCAACACCGCGATCGTGCGTGGGGTCCCGCAAATGTCCGGCGCGCAACTGATGGCGACCGACCTGCGCGCATCCGCGTCGCTGGTGCTGGCGGGGCTGGTCGCCGACGGCGACACTACCGTCGATCGCATTTACCACATCGACCGCGGCTACGAGAACATCGAGGAAAAACTCGGCGGGTTGGGCGCGCACATCCGGCGCTTGCCGAACTGACATGTGCTTCCCGAACCCGCCGATTGGCGGAGCGGCGTTCTCGTTGCCCGGCGGGCCTCCGATTGCCGTGCGCGGCATTGGTTTTTGCCCGTCATCCCGGCGCAAGCCGGGATCCATTTTTTCTCTCGCCAGAAAGGGTGCTGCTGTTTCGGCCCCGCTCGCGCCTGGGACCCTCGGATTGAACCCGGTCTTGGTCATCGCCGCGAAGGCGGGACCGCTTCGCAGAGCGTCACGAAAGGCGGGTTGGCACCCGCCCTACCAGAGCAGGCCATGACGACGGCGCCATGTAGGGCGGGAGCAGCGAAGCGCATCCCGCCGCTTCTGATCAACGCGCCGACCAGCTCTCGAGCTCGAGCGAAAAATCGTTCTTGCCGCGCTGGTCGATCTTGACCGGCGCCGGCAGCTTTCCGGGCGCAAACCACGCCTCGAACCCTTCGCCCTCGTCGCTGCGGCTGACGCGGGTGGCATCGAAGGTGCCGGCGGGCACGCTCACGTTCTGCTTGCCTTGCGCGGTGAAGTGCTGGGTTTCGATGCGGTCGCGCACCGCAACGGGCAGCGTGAAGTCGGTCTTGCCCGCGGCAAGGCCGGCGGCGAGCGCCAGCGGCACGGTGTGGCGTTCGACCGCGCCGGGCTGCGTGGGAAAACGGGACGTGCCGTTGTCGTCCACCACGATGGTGTGGCGCGCCCAATCGAAACGGACGCTGCGATGTTTCTGCTTCAAGGCCGATTTCATCGTGTAGTCGTAGCTGATGCCTTGCGGCGCGTCGCCGAGCCACTTGAATGTCGAAACTTCGCGGGTGCCGGCGGCCAGCAAGGAGGCGAGGCCGGCCGTGCCCTCGCTTTGCGTGGTGAAGGTCCAGGTGCCATCCGCACCGGGCGCCAGGGTAAGCGTCGCCTTTCCGATGGGCGAGCCATTTTGCAACACGCGGTAATGCGCGGTGAACGCAGGCAGCGGCGGCGCCGCGGCGATGGCGGAACCGAATGTCGCCGTAAGCGCGACGGCGAAGAACAGCCTTAAAAGTTGATGGCAACGCATGGCATTCAATGTGGCGGAAGCAGTTGCGGCGCAGCCTGACGCGGCCCGCCTGAACGCACGCTCACGGGGCGATCAGGCTGCCCGACGCATTCAGCCGCAGCGGCATCGACAGAGGTGCACCGTTGAAAAGCACCGCGCCGTCGCGCTCGCGCACCGTGCCGCGTGCGATGGCGTCCACGCAGGCGACGAGCAGGCGATGCTCCTGCGACAGCAGTCGCGCCGCGAGTGCGTCTTCGGTGTCGCCGGGATGGATGTCGATGCGCGCCTGCGCGATGACCGGCCCGCCGTCCAGTTCGGCGCTGACAAAGTGCACGCTGGCGCCGTGCTGGAGGTCGCCGGCCTTCAGCGCGCGCCGGTGGGTGTGCAGGCCGCGGTATTTCGGCAGCAGTGAAGGGTGGATGTTGATCATCCGCCCGGGCCACTGCGCGGTGACGCCGGCATCGATGATGCGCATGTAGCCGGCCAGCACCACCAGCTGCGCGCCGCTGGCCGCGACGTTCGCGAACAGTGCCTCGTCGAATTCGCGTCGCGACGCAAAGGATTTCGGGTCAAGCCCAAGCGTGGGAATCGCGTGCGCTTCCGCGTTGCGCAGCGCCGGCGCTTCGGCCTTGTCGCTGGCGACCAGCACGATGTCGATCGGCAACCCTCCGGCTGCGCGCGCGTCGATCAATGCCGCGAGGTTGCTGCCGCGGCCGGAGGCGAGCACCGCAATGGGAAAGCTCATGCGATGTGGACGCGCGAGTCGCCTGCGGCTGCAACGACTTCGCCGATGGTCCAGCTTTGGAGGCCGGATTGCGCGAGCGTCGCTTGCACGCCGGCCAAGTCGGCCGAGGCGAGGATCAGCGTGAAACCGATCCCGCAGTTGAAGGTGCGCCACATTTCCGCGCGCGCGACCTTGCCTTCGCGTTGCAGCCAATCGAATACGGGCGGCATCTTCCATGCCGACGAATAGATCGCGAGCCCGAGTCCGTCCGGCACCACGCGGATGATGTTTTCCTGCAGGCCCCCGCCGGTGATGTGGGCCATGCCATGGATCGTGCCGCGTTGCGCGCGCAGCAGCGCGAGAATGGGTTTCACGTAGATGGTGGTGGGCGCCATCAAAGCGTCGGCCAGCGTGCCGCCGCCGAGCTCCTGGTCGAACGGATTGCCCGCGCGTTCGACGATCCTGCGGATCAGCGAATAACCATTGGAATGCGGGCCGCTGGATGCGACACCCAGGATCACGTCGCCCGCGTGGATCGCGCTACCGTCGATGATTTCCGATTTTTCGACCACGCCGACGTTGAAACCCGCGAGGTCGTATTCACCCGGCGGATACATGTCGGGCATTTCCGCCGTCTCGCCGCCGATCAGTGCGCAGCCGGCGAGTTCACAGCCTTTCGCGATCCCGCCGACCACCGCGACCGTGGTGTCGACGTCGAGTTTGCCGGTCGCGAAATAATCGAGGAAGAACAGCGGTTCGGCGCCCTGCACCAGCACATCGTTCACGCACATGCCGACGAGGTCGATGCCGATGGTGTCGTGGCGGTGCAATTGCTGCGCCAGTTTCAGCTTGGTGCCTACGCCGTCGGTGCCCGAAACCAGCACCGGCTCGCGATATCGGTTCGACAAGTCGAACAGCGCCCCGAAACCGCCAAGACCGCCCATCACCTCGGGACGGAAGGTTTTCCCGACCAGCGGCTTGATGCGTTCGACCACCGCGTTGCCGGCGTCGATGTCCACGCCCGCGGCGCGGTAGGAAAGGGCGTCGTTGTCGGAAGTCACGGCAGTCGGGGGTGCGTCGTTGGCTGGCCGGAATGGCTGAATGCGCAATGATAGACGTTGACGCCGTGATTGGGCAGACTTGCACCCAATCCGTCCGAGGTGCGTGGCCATGTTGCGAATTTCCTTGTCCCTGCTGCTGGCGCTGGGCATGGCCGCGGCTGCCTTCGCGCAAACGCCGCCGCCCGCCGATGCCACGGCGCAGGCGGTCGCGCCCGCCAATCCTTATTCGGCGACGGTTCCGGTGGCCGGTACCAGCGATGTCCAGCGCAATGCCGCGATTGCCGCCGCGCTGACCGAAGTGTTGCAGCAGGTTTCGCCGGGATTCGCCGCAAGCCCTGATGTGCTGGCGCAAGCGTCGGGCTACGTGCGCAATTTCCGCTACAGCCGCCCGGCGTCCGGCAACGGCTTGCAGTTGCAGGTGGATTTCGATCCGGGCGCGGTCAGCCGTCTGATCGCCGCGAATCCGGGCGGTGTTGCGGTTGCGGGCGCCGCGCCGGCAGCGGGTACCTCGGCCGCCGCGGCCGCGCAGGGCGGCAGCGGCACGCTCTGGGTGGACGGCATCGACAACAGCCACGCGTTTGCGAGTCTCCTTTCCACGCTGCGCGGCGACACCGCCTTGCACGACGTCATCCCGGTGGGTGCGGAGGGCGATGGCGTGTTGTTGCAACTCGGTTTCGACCAGCCGCTGGCGACGGTGCTGGCTGCCCTCACGGCGCCGAACGGACACCTTGCGATGGAACAGCAGCCGCATCCGGGCGCCGACGCTTCATTGCGCTGGATGCCGTGAACGCACCGACGTCGTGAGCGGACGATCGCCAGCGACCGGCGATGCAGGCGACAATCCGTTGCGGCATCTGCCGAATCTGATTTCCTGCTTGCGGATTGCGCTGGTGGTGCCTTTGATCGTGGCGATTTTGTCGGGCCGTTACGAATTTGCATTGGTGGTCGCGGGCGTCGCGGGCGTCTCCGACGGCGTGGACGGCTGGCTGGCACGGCGGTTCCACTGGCAAAGCCGGCTGGGTTCGATCCTCGATCCGGTCGCGGACAAGTTGATGCTGGTCGGATGCATGGTGGCGCTCGGCTGGTTGCATGAAGCGCCACGCTGGATGGTGGTGCTGGTGGTGGTGCGGGATGCGGTAATCACGCTGGGTGCGCTGGCATGGCATCGCGTGCTGCGCAATTTCCAGGCGCGACCAAGCTGGCTGTCGAAAGCCACCACGGTGGCGCAGATCGGCTTCGTGCTGCTGGTACTGGCCACGCAGACATTCGGCTGGCGGGTGCCGATGGTGCTTCCGGTGTGGATCGTCGCGATCCTCACCGTCGCCAGCGGCATCGATTACGTGGTGCGCTGGGGCCTGCTGGCGCGGCGTGAACTGAAGGGCAGGGGAGCATCAACATGACCAACGCACAACGCTGGCAGTGGCTGCTGATCGTGGCGGTGATCGGCTGGCTGATCTGGCTGCTGTCGCCGATCCTGATGCCATTCATGCTGGCCGCCGTGTTCGCCTATCTCGGCGATCCGCTGGTCGACCGGTTGGAACGCCTGCGAATGAGTCGCGGGTTGGCGGCCGCCATCGTGTTCCTGGTGATGCTGCTGATCGTGGCGCTGGCACTGATGCTGCTGGTGCCCTTGATCCAGCGGCAGATCGCGCGCTTCATCGCCGCGCTGCCCGCGTATGCGGCGTGGTTTGCGCACGATGCCGTGCCGTGGCTGGAGCAAAAGCTCAACATCCCGCCCAGCGAGTTCGACCCCTCCACCCTGATCGCGCGGGTGCGCGAACATCTCGGCACGGTCGGTGGCATCGCTGCGGCCGCGCTCGGTTATGCAACGCGTTCGGGCCTGGCGCTGATCGGCTTCGGCGTCGCGGTAGTGCTGGTGCCGGTGGTGACGTTCTATCTGCTGCGCGATTGGGACAAGCTGGTCGCGCACGTCGATGCATTGCTGCCGCGCGAGGCGCAGCCGACGATCCGTCGGCTGGCGCACGAAACCGACAGCGTGCTCGGCGCGTTCGTGCGCGGGCAGTTGCTGGTGATGCTGGGTCTCGCGATCTACTACGCGATCACGTTGAAACTGGTCGGACTGGATGTCGGGCCGCTGATCGGCATGATCGCGGGATTGGTGAGTTTCGTGCCGTATCTCGGCTTCATCATCGGCATCGTCGCCAGCCTGATCGCAGTGCTGGTGCAATTCCACGATGTGTATCACCTGATTTTGGTGCTGGTGGTGTTCGGGGTCGGCAATCTGCTGGAAAGCTACGTACTGGTGCCGAAGCTGGTCGGCGACCGCATCGGCCTGCATCCGGTTGCGGTGATCTTTGCGGTGCTGGCGTTCGGCGAACTGTTCGGCTTCATCGGCGTGCTGCTGGCGTTGCCGATGGCCTCGATTGCGATGGTGTTGCTGCGCTTCCTGCGCGGCCGCTACGAAGCAAGCACGCTGTTCGGGGGGCGCGAGCCGCCAAAGATCGTGTCGGCATCGGGTACGCCTGTGGAAGAGGCGAACAAGGCGCCGCCACCCGTACCTCCGGAAACGCCGCCACCCGCATGATCCGGCAGTTCCCGCTCGACCTGCGCTGGCCGCCACACCAGCGGCTCGACGCATTCTGGCCTGGGGCCAACGTACCCGCGCTGCAGGGTGTCGCCGACATCGCGAACGGCGGCGTTGGTTGGCTGTACCTGCACGGCGCATCCGGCACTGGCAAGAGTCATCTGCTGATCGGCGCATGCCGCGCAGCGATCGAGACGAATCGTGCTGCGCGCTACGTGTCGCTGGCGCAGTTTCCGGTACCGCGCGTCGATGCGATCGCGGCCATCGATGCGGAAGGATTGCTCGCGATCGACGATGTGCAGGCGATCGCCGGTGATCGCGAGGCCGAACGCGCGCTGTTCGATCTCTACAATCGCGCGAAAGCCGCAGGCGCGCGGATGGTGTTCGCCGCCAACGCAGCGCCCTCGGAAATCGGCATCACGCTGCCTGACCTGGTTTCGCGTCTGGCGATGTGCACGCAGTACGCGCTGCGTTCCCTGGACGATGCCGGCCGTCGCGCGATGCTGCGCGTGCTGGCCGGCCGTCTCGGCCTGCGATTGGACGACGAAGTGCTGGATTGGTGGTTTGCGCGCCAACCGCGCGATCCCGCTTCGCTGGTCGCGTTGCTGCAGCGCGTGGATCGCGCGTCACTGGCAGCGCAGCGGCGGATCACCATTCCATTCCTGCGGGAGCTGCTGGGCCAGCAATGAACTGCTTGCGACATGGCACGGCAGCATGGCAACCATGCATGGGCTGATTGCGGCGTCATCCCTTCGCTTCAGGTCCAATCCGCTATCCTTGTACACTTTCGCCGGCCACAATCCGCGGATCAAGGACATGAACGTCGCCCGCCTGCATACCCATCTCGATCGGCTCGAAGCCGATTCCATGCGCATCCTGCGTGAAACGGTGGCGGAATGCAGGAAGCCGGTGCTGCTGTATTCGATCGGCAAGGATTCCTCCGTCCTGCTGCACCTGCTGCTGAAGGCGTTTTATCCGGCCCAGCCGCCGCTGCCAATGCTGCACGTCAACACGACGTGGAAATTCCGCGAAATGATCGAGTTTCGCGACCGCATCGCGCGCGAGAAGAATGTCACCCTGATCGAGTACATCAATCAGGAAGGCGTAGGCCATACAGACCCGGTCGGCGATGCATCCCGGCACACCTATGTCATGAAGACGCAGGCATTGCGCGCGGCGTTGGCCCAACATGGTTTCGATGCGGCGATTGGCGGCGCGCGCCGCGACGAGGATCCCGCGCGCGCCAAGGAGCGCGTGTTCTCGCTGCGCGGCGCCGGCCAGCGCTGGGAACCGCGCAAGCAGCGCCCGGAACCGTGGGGCCTGTACAACACTCGCCTCGCGCCGGACGAAACGCTGCGCGTATTCCCGCTGTCGGACTGGACCGAACTGGACGTGTGGTTGTACATCCGCCGCGAAAACATCGAGGTGGTACCGCTGTATTTCGCGAAGGAACGTCCGACCTTCGTGCGCAACGGCGCGCTGCTGGTGCGCGATGACGACCGCGTGCCGCTGGAGCCGGGCGAGAAACTGGTTCCGAAGATGGTGCGTTTCCGCACGCTCGGCTGTTGGCCCTTGACCGCAGCGGTCGAGTCCGAGGCCGCCGACCTCGACGGCATCATCGGCGAGATGCTGGACACCCGCGAGTCCGAACGCGCGGGCCGCGTCATCGATCGCGATCCTTCCGATTCCATGGAGCGCAAGAAGCGTGAAGGCTATTTCTGACGAAGCCGCGAGCATAGCCGTCGCGGCGCCGGCATTGGCGGCGCGCCTGGCCGCACTGGAAAATCGCGACACCCTGCGCCTCGCGATGTGCGGCAGCGTGGACGACGGCAAGAGCACGCTGCTCGGCCGCCTGCTGGCCGAAGCCGGGATGGTTCCCGACGATCGCCTCGCGCAGATGATCCGCGACAGCAAGACCCACGGCACCCAAGGCGGCAAGCCCGACTATTCATTGCTGCTCGACGGACTGGAAGCCGAGCGCGAGCAAGGCATCACCATCGACGTCGCGTGGCGTTATTTCGGGACCGACAAGCGCGCCTTCATCGTCGCGGACTGTCCCGGCCACGCGCAGTACACCCGCAACATGGCCAGCGGCGCTTCGAGCGCGGAACTCGGAATCGTACTGGTCGATGCACGCGCGGGTGTCCAGACCCAGACCCGTCGGCACACCGCGATCCTCGCGATGTTCGGCGTGCAGCACGTGCTGTTCGCGGTCAACAAGCTGGACCTGATCGACTACAACCACGCGCGCTATCACGCGATCGAGCAGGAATGCGTGAAGCTTGCGCGCGACCTCGGCATCGGACACGCGGATGCGATTCCGGTTTCCGCCATCAATGCGGACAACCTGGTTGTCGCCTCGCCCAAGACGCCGTGGTACACCGGCAAATCGTTGCTGGAATACCTGGAAACCGTGGAAGTCGAGCGTCAGACCGACGCCGCGTTCGCGCTGCCGGTGCAATGGGTGAACCGTCCCGACCACAACTTCCGTGGTTACGTCGGCACGGTCGTCGGCGGCCGCGTCACGCCGGGCGACGAAGTGGTGGTGCTGCCGTCGGGCCGTCTTTCGCGCGTGCAGCGCGTGGTCGGTGGCGATGGCGACCTCGACGTTGGCGAAGCGGGGCAGGCCGTCACGCTTACCCTGACCGACCAGATCGATGTCTCGCGCGGCGACGTGATCGCCGACCCCACGCTGCCGCCCGAAGTCGCTGCGCAGTTCGCCTGCCATCTCTTGTGGCTGGATGATGCGGCGCTGCTGCCAGGTCGGCGCTACCTGATGAAGCGCGCGAGCGGCACCATCGGCGCGCAGGTCACCGAGATCAAACACCGCATCGATCCCGATACCCAGGCGCATCTCGCGGCGACGCGCCTTACCGCCAATGAAATCGGCGTGTGCAACCTGTCGCTCGATTCCGACATTGCCTATCGACCGTACAAGGACGATCGTCGCCTCGGCGGCTTCATCCTGATCGATCGGGAAACCAACGCCACGGTCGGCTGCGGCACCCTGGACTTCGGCCTGCGCCGCGACCGCAACGTGCATTGGCAGCAACTGGACGTCGATCGCCTCGCGCGTTCCCGGATCAAGGGCCAGACCCCGCGCTGCCTGTGGTTCACGGGTCTCTCGGGTGCGGGCAAATCCACCATCGCGAACTTGGTGGAACGGCGATTGCTGGCCGACGGGTTCCACACCATCCTGCTGGATGGCGACAACGTGCGGCATGGCTTGAACCGCGACCTCGGCTTCACCGACGCCGACCGCGTCGAGAACATCCGGCGCGTCGCCGAAGTCGCCAAACTGATGATGGACGCGGGCTTGATCGTGCTGGTGTCGTTCATCAGCCCGTTCCGCGCCGAGCGGCAACTGGCGCGCGAGCTGATCGGCGAGACCGGGTTCATGGAAGTGTTCGTGGACGCGCCGTTGACGGTGTGCGAAGAACGTGACGTCAAGGGCCTGTACGCGAAGGCGCGCGCCGGCAAGATCGCCAACTTCACCGGCATCGGTTCGCCGTACGAAGCACCGGAGTCGGCTGAAATCCACCTGCGTTCGGATCAGGAGTCTGCCGCTGATTCCGCGGCGCGCGTGGTGAAGGTTCTGGCCTCGTAGGGCGGGTCTCGACCCGCTCGAGGCGGCGTCAATCGCGCACGCGGAAATGTTTCGCGCGGCGCGCGACAAGTCCGAGCGCGACGCGATCCGGCAGCACGTCCATCAACGCCTTGATGGCGCGATTGGCGCGTCCGGGCACGCACACCACTTGGCCGCGCTCGACCGCATCCAGACCTTGCCGAACCACGTCGTCGACGTCGGACCACATCCAGCCCGGCAGTTTCGAAACCAGTTTGCGCGCGCGGCTGACGTCGTGGAATTCCGAATGCGTGAAGCCGGGGCACAGCGCGCAGACGTGGATGCCGTATGCGCGATTTTCCATTGCAAGTGCCTGCGAGACGTGCATCAGGAATGCCTTGGCCGGCCCGTAAAGCGTATTGCCGGGCGTCGAAGGCACCAGGCCGGCCAGCGAAGCCACGTTGAGGATGCGTCCATAACCACGCTCGCGCATCGCGGGCAGCAGCAGATGGCAAAGTTGCAGCGGCGCGCTCATCAGCACCTGCATGAAGCGCGCGTGGGTTACCCAATCCACCTTGTCGTAGCGGCCCGGCACGCCGTAACCCGCGTTGTTGATGAGGATGTCGATGGCGCGTCCATCGCGCGTGGCGGCCGCCGCGATGCGCTCCGACGCGGACGGATCGGAAAGATCGTCGGCGATCACATCCACCTCGATGCCGTGCGCGTCGCGCAATTCGGATGCCAGCGACTGCAGCCGGTCCTCGCGGCGTGCGGTCAGCACCAGGTCGCAGTCGCGCGCGGCGAGCTGTCGGGCGAATTCGGCGCCGATGCCAGCGGAGGCGCCGGTGACGAGGGCGCAATGACGCGCGGGAGTTCCCATTTCGAAGCGTCTGTCTTGAAAGTCAGGCCATGGAAGGCCGTTCCGGCAATTGTGGATTGGAGGCATCATGTCAAACAAGCCACGCTCGTGCAGGAGCGATCATGGACGATCGCATCGATAACGGTTTGCGCGCGTCGCGTCCGGTTGGCTATCCTCGCGGACCTCAATGAAAAGGAGCACGCCATGCGCCGCAAATGGGTGGGTGGCAACTGGAAAATGCACGGTTCGCGGGCCATGGCTTCGGCGCTGGTCGGCGCGATTGCGGAGGCGAACACGGACACCGTCGATGTCGCGGTGTTTCCGCCGTTTCCCTACCTGCGCGAGGCCTGCGCGGCCGCCGCCGGATCGCGCATCGCGGTCGGCGGACAGGACGTCAGCGAATACGAATCCGGGGCGTTCACCGGCGAGGTGTCGGCGGCGATGCTGCGCGACATCGGCTGCGCGCTCGCGCTGGCCGGTCACTCGGAGCGCCGCCAGTACCATCGCGAGAGCGACGAACAGGTCGCGGCGAAGGTCGCCAAATCGCTCGAACATGACCTCGTGCCGGTGCTGTGCGTAGGCGAAACCCTCGACCAGCGCGAAGCGGGCCAGACGACCGACGTGGTGTCGCGCCAGCTCGGCGCAGTGATCGCCCATTGCGGCATCGCGGCGTTCGAACGCATCGTGGTGGCCTATGAACCGGTCTGGGCGATCGGCACCGGGCGCACCGCCAGCCCCGCCCAAGCCCAGGAGGTCCACGCATTGCTGCGTAGCCAGCTTGCCAGGGACGATGCTAGAATTGCCGGTTCGACCCGCATCGTTTACGGCGGCAGCGTCAAACCCGGCAATGCCGCCGAGTTGTTCGCCCAAACCGATATCGATGGCGGCCTGATCGGTGGCGCGGCCTTGCAGGCCACCGACTTTCTTTCGATTTGTGCGGCGGCGGGCTGAAGCCGGCTTCCGTACGGGAACGACCAGATGCTGTTCACGATTTTCAGCGTGTTCTATGTGCTCATCGCGGCGGCGATGATCGTGCTGATCCTGATGCAGCGCGGTGACGGTGCCAACGCCGGGGCCAGCTTCGGCGGCGGCTCGTCGGGCACGGTATTCGGTGCGCGCGGTTCGGCCAGTTTCCTCACCCGCACCACCGCGGTGCTGGCGGGATTGTTTTTCGTGCTGAGCCTCGCCATGGGCATTTATCTGAGTCATCACGGAGTCGTGCCGAACACGCAGCAGGCGCTCGGCGTGATGGCGGGGGCGGGCAACTCGGCGCCGGCGGCATCGTCATCGGCGGCGGCGCGCACCTCGCCGAAGATCAACCCGCTGGCCGCACCGCCGCTGGGCAGCGCGCCCGCAAGCAGCGCCGCGCAGTCCGGCGTACCGGCCCAGCCTTCGGAAGTGCCGACAGCGCCGGCGTCCGGGAACGCCGCCGCAGGCTCGGAAGTGCCGACCGCACCGGCCAAGCCTTCCGCGCCGGCCAGCAGCGCACCCCCTGCGTCACATTGATTCGGTTTTTGCTTTGGTGAATAGTCGCGCACACGGATGTGCGCGGTGTTTCCCAGGGATGGGTTTACGGTCCACGCCCAGGTGGCGGAATTGGTAGACGCACTACCTTGAGGTGGTAGCGCTTAACGGCGTAGGGGTTCGAGTCCCCTCTTGGGCACCAATCGACGAACGCGCGATCGCGAACATTTCGCATCGCGCGTTTTCGTTTGTGGATCGCGATGATCGTGGTGCGCCGCGCGATGCGATCCATTCGCGATTGCCGGTGCGCGATTGCGACATGCGCCGGTGCATGCGAAAATCCCGTAGCTAACGCGGACGGAATCGAATGCTCAACGGCTACTGGCCCATCCTGCTGTTCCTGATCGTCGCCGGCGGCATCGGCGTCGCGTTGATCGTGGTCGGCTTGCTGGCAGGTCCGCGCCGCCCGAGTGCCGAGAAATACTCGCCCTACGAGTGCGGCTTCGAAGCCTTCGAAGGCACGCGCATGAAGTTCGACGTGCGCTACTACCTCATCGCGATCCTGTTCATCCTCTTCGATCTCGAAATCGCGTTCCTGTTTCCGTGGGCGACGGTGTTTTCGAAGATCGGCATCGTCGCGCTGATCGAAATGTTCACGTTCCTGCTGCTGCTGGTCGTGGGCTACGTGTACGTCTGGAAAAAGGGTGCATTGGAATGGGACTGATTTCCGCCATCGACAAGTCGATGCACAACCCGGTGCCGATCGGGAGGGTGGACGACATTCTGCGCCCGCAAGCCGACAATCCCATCGTGCAGCGCGGTTTCGGCGTCACCACCGTGGATGCGCTGTTCAATTGGGCGCGCACCGGTTCGATGTGGCCGATGACGTTTGGCCTGGCTTGCTGCGCGGTGGAGATGATGCACGCAGGCGCATCGCGGCTCGATCTCGACCGCTACGGCGTGATCTTCCGGCCCAGCCCGCGCCAGAGCGATGTGATGATCGTCGCCGGCACGCTGGTGAACAAGATGGCGCCGGCGCTGCGCAAGGTGTACGACCAGATGCCCGATCCGAAGTGGGTGATTTCGATGGGCAGTTGCGCCAATGGCGGCGGCTACTACCACTATTCGTATTCGGTGGTGCGCGGCTGCGACCGCATCGTGCCGGTCGACGTGTACGTGCCGGGCTGTCCGCCGACTGCCGAGGCGCTGGTTTACGGGATTCTGCAATTGCAGAAGAAGATCCGCCGCACCAACACCATCGCGCGGTGACCTGACCCATGAGTCAGACGACCCCCGAACAACTGACCGAGCGCCTGCGTGCGCGCTTCGGCGACAAGATCGACAACGTCGGCGTTGCGCATGCGCAAGCGACCATGGAAGTCACGCCGGCGGATCTGGCCGAGGTCTGTACCGCGCTGCGCGACGAAGCGGATTTCCGCTTCGCGCAATTGACCGACCTGTGCGGCGTTGATTTCCTCTCGTTCGGCGAGGACGAGTGGGCGACGTCGCAGACCGCAACGAACCAGGGCTTCGGCCGGGGCGTGCAGGGCGACAACGTGCAAGGCCGCTTCGGTTGGGAAGATCGCCCGAAGCATCCGCAGTTCCTGCGCCGCTTCGCTTCGGTGGTGCACCTGCTTTCCTACGAGCACAACATCCGCTTGCGCGTGCGCTGCTTCGCGCCGGAAGATGACCTGCCGGTATTGCCGACGCTCACGGGCGTGTGGCCGGTCGCCGACTGGTACGAACGCGAGGCGTTCGATCTGTACGGCATCGTGTTCGAGGGCCATCCCGACCTGCGCCGCATCCTCACCGATTACGGTTTCGTCGGGCACCCGTTCCGCAAGGATTTTCCGCTGATCGGCAACGTGGAAGTGCGTTACGACCCCGAAGCCCGGCGCGTGGTGTACGAGCCGGTGACCTCGGTGACGCCGCGCGTGACCGTGGCGCGCGTGGTGCGCGAGGACTCGCGCTGGCCGACTTCGCGTGCGGAAGCCGCCGACGAATGGAAGGACAACTGACGTGGCTGATGCAACCGACACAACCGGCGAAATCCGCAGCTACACGATGAACTTCGGCCCGCAGCACCCGGCTGCACACGGCGTACTGCGCCTGGTGATGGAGATGGAAGGCGAGACCATCATCCGGATCGACCCGCACATCGGGCTGCTGCATCGCGGCACCGAGAAGCTGGCCGAATCCAAGCCGTTCAATCATTCGATCGGCTACATGGATCGGCTCGACTACGTGTCGATGATGTGCAACGAGCACGCCTACGTGCGCGCGATCGAGCAATTGATGGGGATCGAGCCGCCCGAGCGCGCGTTGTGGATCCGCACGCTGTTCGATGAGGTCACCCGCATCCTCAATCACCTGATGTGGATCGGTTCGAATGCGCTCGACCTCGGCGCGATGGCGGTGTTCCTGTACGCGTTTCGCGAACGCGAAGAACTGATGGACGTTTACGAGGCGGTGTCGGGCACGCGCATGCACGCCACGTACTACCGCCCCGGTGGCGTGTACCGCGACTTGCCCGGCAAGATGATCCAGTACAAGGAATCGCCGTGGCACAAGGGCAAGGACCTCGCACGCATGAATGCGTGGCGCGAAGGTTCCATGCTGGATTTCCTGGACGCGTTCAGCGCCGACTTCCAGCACAAGGTCGATGAATACGAGGAACTGCTGACCGACAACCGCATCTGGAAGCAGCGCACGGTCGATATCGGCATCGTCAGCCCCGAGCAGGCGTATGCGCTTGGCATGACCGGCCCGATGCTGCGTGCGTCCGGCATCGAATGGGACTTGCGCAAGAAGCAGCCGTACGCGAAGTACGCCGAGGTCGACTTCGACATTCCGGTCGGCACGCACGGCGATTGCTACGACCGTTACCTGGTGCGCGTGGCCGAAATGCGCCAGTCGGCGTTGATCATCCGCCAGTGCGTGGATTGGCTGAAGAAGCATCCCGGCCCGGTCATCACCGACAACTACAAGGTCGCGCCGCCCAAGCGCGAGGACATGAAGGAATCGATGGAAGCACTGATCCATTGGTTCAAGCTGTTCACCGAGGGCTACAGCGTGCCGGCCGGCGAAACCTACGCCGCGGTCGAAGCCCCCAAGGGCGAGTTCGGTTGCTACATGATTTCCGACGGCGCCAACAAGCCGTTCCGCGTGCACCTGCGCGCACCCGGATTCGCGCACCTGTCGTCGATCAACGAGATCACTGCCGGACACATGCTGCCGGACGTGGTGGCGATGATCGGCACCTACGACCTGGTGTTCGGGGAGATCGATCGATGAAGGCCACCGGCAATTTCGACAAGGTGAAAGACGTCGACCCGATGCAGGCGTTGACGGCCGACACGCGTGCGCACATCGATCATTGGGCCGCAAAGTTCCCGCCCGACCGCAAACGCTCGGCGGTGATCCAGGGCCTGATGGCGGCGCAGGAACAGAACGGCGGCTTCCTGACCGACGAGTTGACCGCCGCGGTGGCCAGGTACCTCGGCATCCTGCCGGTGTTCGCCTACGAGGTAGCGTCGTTCTACTCGATGCTCGAGACCCGGCCGGTCGGGCGCAACAATGTGGCCATCTGCACCAACATCTCGTGCTGGCTGAATGGCGCCGACCGCATCGTCGAGCATTGCGAAAAGAAGCTCGGCGTGAAGCTGGGCGAAAGCACGCCCGACGGGCGCGTATACCTGAAGAAGGAAGAAGAATGCCTGGCGGCATGCTGCGGCGCGCCGATGATGGCGGTGAACGGGCATTACCACGAGCATCTGACGCCCGAGAACGTCGACGAAATCCTTGACAAATTGACGTAGGAGCGCGCCGGCGCACGAGCAACCCGGTCGCAAGCAGGCAGGTTTCCGCAAAGAGCAATCCATGAGCTACGGTCCCGAACCCAAGGAACACCAGGTCGTCTACACCACGCTGCATTTCGATACGCCGTGGACGATCGACAACTATCGCAAGACCGGCGGCTGGCAGGCGTGGGAGAAAATTCTCGCCGAGCAGCCCGACCCGGCAACGATCGTGGACGAGCTGAAGAAAAGTGCGTTGCGCGGCCGCGGCGGCGCGGGGTTCCCGACCGGCATGAAGTGGTCGTTCATGCCGCGCAAGGCGCCGGGACAAAAATACATCCTGTGCAATTCCGACGAGTCCGAGCCCGGCACCTGCAAGGACCGCGACATCCTGCGCTTCAATCCGCACGCGGTGCTCGAAGGCATGGCGATCGCCTGCTACGCGACAGGTTCGACCGTGGCCTACAACTATCTGCGCGGCGAGTTCCACCACGAGCCGTTCGAACACATCGAACAGGCCCTGCACGAGGCGCAAGCGGCGGGCCTTTTGGGCACCAACATCCGCGGCACCGGCATCGACGTGACGATCCACAACACACTCGGCGCCGGCGCCTACATCTGCGGTGAGGAAACCGCGCTGATGGAGTCGCTGGAGGGCAAGAAGGGTTGGCCGCGCTACAAGCCGCCGTTCCCGGCCAACTTCGGCCTGTTCGGCCGCCCCAGCACCATCAACAACACCGAAACGTATGCGTCGGTGCCCGCGATCCTGCGCGGTGGTGCGGAATGGTTTTTGAATCTGGGCAAGCCCAACAACGGCGGCCCGAAGATCTTTTCCGTATCGGGCCACGTGAACAAGCCCGGCAATTACGAGGTGCGCCTCGGCACGCCGTTCGCGGATTTGCTGGAGATGGCCGGCGGCGTGCGCAACGGCCACAAGCTCAAGGCGGTGATTCCGGGCGGTTCGTCCATGAAAGTGCTGAAAGCCGACAAGATGATGGCCTGCACCATGGACTACGATTCGATCCGCGATGCAGGCTCCGGCCTCGGCTCGGGCGCGGTGATCGTGATGGACGAAACCACCTGCATGGTGCGTGCCTGCGAGCGCATCAGCCAGTTCTACCACATGGAATCGTGCGGGCAATGCACGCCATGCCGCGAAGGCACGGGCTGGATGCATCGCGTGCTGGCCCGCATCGTCGCGGGCGGCGGTACGCCGGAAGACCTGCATCGCCTGAAAGCCGTCGCCGGCCAGATCGAAGGCCACACCATCTGCGCGTTCGGCGAAGCCGCGGCGTGGCCGGTGCAGGCGTTCCTCGCGAATTTCTGGGACGAGTTCGAGTACTACTGCGAGAACGGGCGCTCGATGGTCGACGATCAAATGAAGGTGGCCGCATGAGCGCCCAGCCCAAAGACACCGCGCCACCGGTGGAAATGGTGGAGTTCGAGATCGACGGCCATCCGGTGAGCGCCCCGAAGGGGTCGACGATCATCCAGGCATCGGATGCCGCGGGCATTCCGATTCCGCGTTTCTGCTATCACGAGAAGCTGCCGATCGCCGCGGTTTGCCGCCAGTGCATGGTGGAAGTGGAGATGGGCGGCAAGCGGGTGCCCAAGCCGCAGGTGGCCTGCGCGACGCCGGTGGCGGCGGGCATGAAGGTGTTTACCAAGACGCCGCTTGCCATCCACGCGCAGCAGAACGCAATGGAGTTCGTGCTGATCAACCATCCGCTGGATTGCCCGATTTGCGACCAGGGCGGCGAATGCGAGCTCCAGGACCTGTCCATGGGCTATGGCCGCTCGCTGTCGCGTTTCACCGAGCGCAAGCGCACCATCAGCGACGAGAACGTGGGGCCGCTGGTCGCCACCGAGATGACCCGCTGCATCCATTGCACCCGTTGCGTGCGATTCCTGGGCGAAGTCGCCGGCAGCTACGAGTTCGGCGACTTCGATCGCGGGGATCGGCACGTGATCGGCACCTGGATCGGCCGCGGTATCGGTTCGGAACTGTCCGGCAACGTGATCGACGTGTGCCCGGTGGGTGCGCTGACCGACAAGGTGTTCCAGTTCAAGGCGCGCGCCTGGGAACTGATCGCAAAGCCGTCGATCGGCTACCACGACGCATTGGGTTCCAACCTGTGGCTGCACACCAAGCGCGGGCAGGTATTGCGTGCGGTGCCGCGCGAGAACGAAGCGATCAACGAATGCTGGCTGGCCGATCGCGACCGCTACAGTCATGAGGGCCTGTACGCACAGGACCGGGCACAGCGGCCGATGATCCGCAAGGGCGGAGAACTGGTGGAGGTCGAATGGGACGAAGCCATTGCGTTCGTCGCCGATGGCCTGAGGAAGGCCGGCAGCGACGTCGGCGCACTGGTCGCCCCGATGACTTCGTGCGAAGAAGGCGCGTTGCTCGCCGAGTTGCTGCGCGGTCTGGGCAGTGATCGCATCGATCATCGCCTGCGCGTGCAGGATTTCAGCGACGGCGGGCCGGCCGGGGAGGTGTTCGGCATGGCCGTGCAGGATGTCGCCGAGATTCGCGCGGGCCTCGTGATCGGCAGCAACGTGCGCCATGAAATGCCGTTGCTGAACCAGCGGCTGCGGCGTGCCACCCGGCACGACGCGTCCAAGCCGCACATTTCCAACATGGCGAACTACGACATCGCCAAAATCGATGGCGCGCGGATCTTCGCGTTGAATCCGGTGCATTTCGACTGGAGCTTCGAGCTGGCCGGCGAAAAGGTAATGCCACCGCAGGATCTGGTCGCGGCGTTGTTGCGCTTGGCCAGGGCTGCCGGTGTCGCCGGCGACGAGCCTGCCCTGGCCGATGCCATTGCCGGCGCCGCGGACGACGACGAGGCGCGCCAGTGGTGCCAGGCGTTGCGGGATGCCGGCTCGGCGGTGGTGATCCTGGGCGACGTGGCCACCCAGCATCCGCAGGCGTCGTGGTTGCGCGCGCTCGCGCGCGGCATCGCGAAGGCGACGAACAGTGCGTTCAACGAATTGCCTTCCGGGGCCAACGCGGTTGGCCTCGCGCGCGTGGGCGCGCAATCGAGTGACGGCGCGAAGGACATTCTGGAACGCGTGCCGAAAGCGTTGATTGCCTGGCAGGCGGGATCGCAGGACACGTTCGCACCGGCGGCTTATGACAAGGCGCGCGAAACCGCCGGGTTCTGCGTGTACGCAGGCGCTTATCTCTGCGAAGGCGTCAAGCGCACGGCCGATGCGGTGTTGCCGTTGGGGCTGCCGCCCGAGATCGATGGCACCTACGTGAATGTCGATGGCGTGGCGCAAACCGTCGCCGCTGGTTCGACGTTGGCTGGGCAGTCGCGGCCAGGCTGGAAGGTGCTGCGTGCGCTGGGCGGCGCGTTGGGCGTAGCCGGCTTCGACTTCGTCGATTTCGGTGACGTGCATGCGCGCGTCGCAGACCGCGTCAACCGATCTGCTTCCGCGGTGGCGACCCGACTGGCTTCGCGTGTCGACTCGGCGCAAGGTCAACTTGTTCGCGTCGGTACCGTGGGCATCTATCGCAGCGATGCCGTAGTGCGTCGTGCCAAGGCCTTGCAAGCGCATCCCTTGAACCGTGCGCCGGCGTTACGTATCTGCGCCGATGATGCGCGTGCACTTGCGCTGCTGGATGGCGTCAAGGCCGATGTCAATGGCGCGGTCTTGCCGGTCGTCATCGATGTCGCGGTGCCGAAAGGCTGCGCGTGGATCGAAGCCGGGCATGCCGCGACCGCCTCGCTGCCGCCGCACGGTGCGGTACTCACCATCAAGGCGGTGGCCGCATGAACGACGCACTCATCTTCGGGTGGACGCTCGGGAAGATCCTCGCGATCGCGGTGCCCGTGATCATCGCCGTGGCGATGTACGTGTGGTGGGAACGCAAGGTGATTGGCTGGATGCACGTGCGCATCGGGCCGAACAAGATCGGCCCGTTCGGCCTGCTGCAGGCGTTCGCGGACGTGGTGAAGCTGCTGATCAAGGAAGTGATCATCCCCACCAACGCCAACCGCTTTCTGTATTTCGCCGCGCCGTTGCTGTCGGTGATCCCGGCGCTGGCAGTGTGGGCGGTGATTCCGTTCAACGGCGGCGGGTTCGTGCTGGCCAACGTGAATGCGGGCGTGCTGTACGTGCTGGCGATGAGTTCGCTAGGCGTGTACGGCATCATCCTGGCCGGCTGGGCGTCGAACTCGCGCTACGCGTTGCTCGGTTCGATGCGTTCGGCCGCGCAGATGATCTCTTACGAAATCTGCATCGGCATGGCGCTGGTGACGGTGTTGATCCTGGCCGGCAGCCTCAACTTCACCGCAATCGTCGAGGCGCAGGCCGGCGGCAAGGGCCTGTTCGATTGGTTCTGGCTGCCACTGCTGCCGATGTTCCTGGTGTTCTACATCTCGGGCGTGGCTGAAACCAACCGCCTGCCGTTCGACGTGGCCGAGGGCGAATCGGAAATCGTGGCGGGCTTCCATGTGGAGTATTCGGGGTCGGCGTTCGCGCTGTTCTTCCTCGCCGAATACGCGAACATGATCCTGATGTCGTTCCTGGTGTCGATCCTGTTCATGGGCGGCTGGCTCAGCCCGTTCCAGGGCTGGCACCTGGGCTGGTTCTCGGAGCCGGGTTGGTGGTGGCTGTTCCTGAAGTTCTTCGTGTTCGCGACGTCGCTGTTGTGGTTGCGCGCGACCTTTCCGCGCTATCGCTACGACCAGATCATGCGGTTGGGCTGGAAGGTTTTCATTCCGATTTCGATCGCGTGGATTTTCGTGGCGGGTCTTTTCCGTTTCTTCGGCGTGGTGACGATAGGGCACTGAGATGAAAAAAGTTGTCGACTATCTCAAGAGCCTGTTGCTCCTGGAACTCGCGGCCGGCCTGTGGGTGACGCTGAAGTATCTCTTCAAGCACAAGTACACGCTGCGTTTCCCGATGGAAACCATTCCGCGTTCGGTACGTTTCCGCGGGCTGCACGCGCTGCGCCGCTACCCCAACGGCGAGGAGCGCTGCATCGCCTGCAAGCTGTGCGAAGCGGTGTGCCCGGCATTGGCGATCACCATCGATTCGGCTCCGCGTGCGTCGGACGGTCAGCGCCGCACCACGCGCTACGACATCGATCTATTCAAGTGCATTTATTGCGGCTTTTGCGAGGAAAGCTGCCCGGTCGATTCGATCGTGCTGACGGACATCCTGGAGTACCACATGGAACGCCGCGGCGAAAACATCATCACCAAGCCGCAACTGCTGGCGATGGGCGACCGTTTCGAGAAATCCATTGCGGCCAATCGCGCGCAAGACGCGGCGTACAGGTAATCGCGCATGAATCATTCGATCTTCCAGATGGTCTGCTTCATCGCCTTCGCCGTGGTCGCGGTGGGCGCAGCGCTGGCGGTGGTGTCGGTGAAGAACACCGTGCACGGCGTGCTGGCGCTGGTGCTGACGTTTTTCTCGACCGCCTGCCTGTGGATGCTGGCCGAGGCCGAATTCCTGGCGCTGGCCCTGGTGGTGGTGTATGTCGGCGCGGTGATGGTGCTGTTCCTGTTCGTGGTGATGATGCTGGACATCGAGTTCGAGCCGATCCGCGAGGGTTTCATCAAGTACCTGCCGATCGGTATCGGCGCGGCGGTGATCATGCTGGTCGAGATGCTGGGCATCATCGGCATCAAGGCCTTCGACGTGCCGGCCGGCCCGAATCCCGCGGGTGTTTCCAACATCGAGTGGCTGGGCACCGCGCTGTTCACACATTTCCTTCTGCCGTTCGAGATCGCGGCGTTGATCCTGACCGTTGGCCTGGTCGCGGCGGTGGTGCTGGCACTGCGCGTGCGCACGTTCTCCAAGCGCCAGAATCCAGCCGCGCAGTCGGCGGTGCGCGCGCCGGGTCGCGTGCGCATGGTCAAGATGGCCGCCGTGGAATCCGCGGCTGTCGAACCCGTCCGGGAGGAGCCGCGATCGTGAGTATTCCTCTTTCGTGGTACATCGTGTTCGCGACGGTGCTGTTCTGCATCTCGATCGCAGGACTGTTCATCAACCGCAAGAACGTGATCGTGCTGCTGATGTGCATCGAGCTGATGCTGCTCGCCGTCAACACCAATTTCGTCGCGTTCTCGCGCTTCCTCGGCAATCCGTCGGGACAGGTGTTCGTGTTCTTCATCCTGACGGTGGCGGCGGCCGAGTCGGCCATCGGGCTGGCCATCGTGGTGTTGATGTTCCGCAACCGTCGCACGATCAACGTCGACGAAATCGATTCGCTGCGCTACTAGGGAGACGCCAAATGCGCCCAGAACGCTACCGCGCTCCCTCAGGCGCGGCCAACAAGGGGATCATCGTGCTGCGTGAGGTGCAAGCGTGATCAGCCAGAATCTCCTGATAGTGCTGGCGATCGCGCCGCTGGCCGGCGCGTTGATCGCGGGGTTGTTGCGCAACCAGGTCGGCCGCGCGGGCGCGGCGGGCATCGCGATCGTGTCGGTGGCAATTTCGTTCGCGCTGTCGTGCGTGGTGTTCTATCAATTGGTATGGGGCGGGGCGCCGGTGTTCAACGCCGATGTCTACACCTGGCTCGAGGTCGGCAAGCTCACCATCGGCATCGGCTTCCTGGTCGACCGCCTGACCGCGCTGATGCTGGTGGTGGTGACCTTCGTGTCGCTGATGGTGCACATCTACACCATCGGCTACATGCGCGACGACCCGGGCTTTCAGCGCTTCTTCGCCTACATCGCGCTGTTCACCTTCTCGATGTTGACGCTGGTGCTGGCCAACAACTTCCTGCAGTTGTTCGTAGGCTGGGAGCTGGTGGGTCTGGTGTCGTACCTCTTGATCGGATTCTGGTTCGAGCGCCCGAGCGCGAGCTTCGCCGCGTTGAAGGCGTTCCTGGTGAATCGCGTGGGTGACTTCGGTTTCATCCTCGGCATCGCCTGCGTGCTGTACGCGTTCCACACGCTGGATTACGGCACGGTTTTCGCGAACGCCGATAACTTGTCCGGCCGCACCATCGAGGTGGTTGGTGGACATCCGTGGTCGCTGGCGACCGTGATCTGCCTGCTGCTGTTCGTCGGTGCCTGCGGCAAGTCGGCACAGGTGCCGTTGCACGTGTGGCTGCCGGATTCGATGGAAGGCCCGACCCCGATCTCGGCGCTGATCCATGCGGCGACCATGGTCACCGCCGGCATCTTCATGGTGGCGCGGATGTCGCCGCTGTACGAAATGTCGACGACCGCACTGTCGGTGGTGCTGATCGTCGGCGCGACCACCGCGTTTTTCATGGGCCTGGTCGGCATCGTGCAGAACGACATCAAGCGGGTGATCGCCTATTCCACGCTGTCGCAGCTGGGCTACATGGTCGTCGCGCTCGGTGTGTCTGCTTACGCGGCCGGCATCTTCCACCTGATGACGCACGCGTTCTTCAAGGCGTTGCTGTTCCTCGGCGCGGGCTCCGTGATCGTGGCCATGCACCACGAGCAGGACATGCGCTACATGGGCGGCTTGCGCAAATACATGCCGATCACCTGGATCACGATGTGGATCGGCTCATTGGCGCTGGTGGCGACACCCGGCTTCTCGGGATTCTTCTCCAAGGATCAGATCATCGAAGCGGTGGGCGATTCGCACATCTTCGGCGCGACCTATGCGTACTGGTGCGTGCTGCTGGGCGTGTTCGTGACCGCGCTGTACAGCTTCCGCCTGTTGTACATGACGTTCCACGGCAAGGAGCGCTTCAAGGTCGAGCACGGGGCACACGATTCGCACGACCATCATCAGGGCTTGCTGGCGCACGCGCCCAAGGAATCGCCGTGGGTGATCACCGTGCCGCTGGTGCTGCTGGCCATCCCGTCGGTGATGATCGGTTGGGTCGCGATCAAGCCGCTGTTGTATGGCGGCTGGTTCGGCAGCGCGATCAAGGTGCTGCCCGGCCACGACGTGCTGGCGCACATGGCCGAAGAATTCCATGGCACCGTGCCGATGTTCTGGCACGCGTTCCTGAGCGCGCCGTTCTGGATCGCGGTTGCGGGGTTCCTGGTGGCGACCTACGTGTATTTGTTCAATCCCGCCATCGCCGATCGCGCTGCGCGGATGTTCCTGCCGGTCTTCAAGATGCTCACCCGCAAGTACTGGGTGGACGAGATTTACTACAACCTGTTCGCGCGTGGCGGCGTGAAGCTGGGCCGCGCGTTCTGGAAGGGCGGTGACCGCGCGGTGCTGGATGGCGTGATGATCGACGGTTCGGCGTCGGTGGTCGAGCGCAGCTCGCGCGTGCTCCGCCGGCTGCAGACCGGGTTCCTGTACCACTACGCGTTTGCGATGATCGTGGGGTTGATCCTGCTGCTGGGCGGGTTGTGGTTCTGGGGGTTGCGATGATGGCCACGTGGATCCCGACAGGGGGAACAGGGAACAGGGAACAGGGATGTCTCTGGCGTTCCTTGTCTTGCCGTTCCCCGTTCCCCGTTCCCTTTTCCCGATTCAAGGATCAGGCATGAGCAACTGGCCCATCCTCAGTGTCCTGATCTGGTTTCCGTGCCTCGGCGCGATTGTCGTGCTGCTGGCGGGCAACGCACGTCCACGTGTCGCGCGCTGGCTGACGTTGGCGTTCACCGTCATCACCTTCGCGCTGAGCCTGGTGATGCTGACGCAGTACCAGATCGGTCCCGGCGGCTTCCAGTTGCAGGAAAACCTGCGCTGGATTCCCGGCATCAACACCAGCTACCACCTCGGCGTGGACGGCATCGCGGTTGCGTTGATCGTGCTGACCACGTTCACCTCGATCCTGGTGATCGGTGGCGCATGGCAGGTGATCAAGGACAAGGTGCACCAGTACATGGCCGCGATGCTGGTACTGGAAGGCCTGCTGATTGGCGTGTTCTGTGCGATGGATGCGCTGTTGTTCTACCTGTTCTTCGAGGCCATCCTGATCCCGATGTTTTTCCTGATCGGCATCTGGGGTGGTCCGCGGCGAGTCTACGCGACGCTGAAGTTCTTCATCTACACGTTCTTCGGCTCGATCTTCTTCCTGATCGGCCTGCTGTACATGTACCACCGCGCCGGCAGTTTCGACCTCGCGACGCTGTGGGCTTTCCCGTTCACGATGCGGGAACAGAGCTGGCTGTTCTTCTCGTTCCTGATCGCGTTCGCGGTGAAGACGCCGATGGTGCCGGTGCACACGTGGCTGCCGGACGCGCACGTCGAGGCGCCGACCGGCGGCTCGGTGATCCTGGCCGCGATCATGCTGAAGGTCGGCACCTACGGCTTCATCCGCTTCTCGCTGCCGATCGTTCCGGATGCCTCGCAGCACTTTGCGTGGCTGATCATCGTCTTGAGCCTCATCGCGATCATCTACATCGGCTACGTCGCGCTGGTGCAGCCCGACATGAAGAAGCTGGTCGCGTATTCGTCGATCGCGCACATGGGCTTCGTGACGCTGGGCCTGTTCATCGTGTACATGCTGGCGCGCGGCCAGAACGACGCCCAGATGGCCGAAC
>Ga0207667_10001610_pt1 | contig 28402 bp, 18 predicted proteins | sample KBSCornC52_FD_184301 | JGI IMG/M metagenome (GOLD analysis project Ga0207667, IMG submission 184301) | Corn rhizosphere microbial communities from Kellogg Biological Station, Michigan, USA - KBS Corn C5-2 (SPAdes) (version 2) | ecosystem: Host-associated > Plants > Roots > Rhizosphere > Soil ...
GATCTTGGTATTGCGCTTCTTGAACTCCGGCTCCAAGCCCGCCATGTGGCCGAGTTCCGTTGTGCACACGGGCGTGAAATCCTTCGGATGAGAGAACAGAACTGCCCATCCATCCGCGATCCACTCGTGGAAGCGGATGGAGCCTTGGGTGGTTTCTGCCGTGAAATCCGGCGCGACATCGTTGATGCGTAGCATTACTGGAGATGATTCAAGCGTGGCAGTACTCATAATGCCTCCTCGATTGAAATTCTGGGATCTGGAGTAAAAAACGTCGGAAAAACAAAACCCACCCAAGCGGCTGCCGGGTGGGTCAGATCTTTGTGCCTACCCACACGCCGGCGCGAAATTACAACAGCATCGCGGGTGGGACGTCTGCATGCCGATAGGATACGCAGCGTCAAAGTACCCGTCAAACGTAAGCCTTCCCCGAAAACGGCTCCTCGAGCGCGAGCAGACACTCACGCCTTGCGAGAGTCCTTTCCCGGGGGCATTCAGCCTTTCTCCGGTTGCTGTATTTGGTGGGTAGCGCATTAAATTTCCTGGAGTAATCCTAAATTCCTGCACCTAAATGTCCTCGATTGCAATCCAACCCACATGGCAGGCCAGGCGCGCAAATTCGCTTTCACCCAGTTCGATGTGTTCACCTCCCGTCCACTCGAAGGCAATCCCCTCGCCGTTGTACATGACGCGTCCGGTCTCTCGGACTCGGAAATGCAATCCATCGCTCGCGAAATGAACCTTTCCGAGACCACGTTCATCTTCCCGCGTGAGGTTGCCATCGAGCGCGACCGGGGCACGCGCGTGCGCATTTTCACTGTGCAAGAAGAACTGCCCTTTGCAGGGCATCCCACGCTTGGCACCGCATTCTTCCTTCGCGGCACTTCCGGCGCGCGGGAGACCAGACTTGATCTCAACGTGGGGACAATCCCGGTGAATTTTGAAGAGCGCCCGGGCGAGCCCGTTTTTGGCGAAATGACGCAGCGTGACCCCGAATTCGGCATGACACACGATCGCCAAACCATTGCGAGCGTAACCGGCGTCCCTCTCGAAGATCTTGATCCGGCTTTGCCGATTCAAACCGTCTCCACCGGAACGCCTTTCACCATGCTTCCCATCCGCAATCTGGAGGCAATGGGCAGGCTGCAACTCAAGCAGCGCGAGTCCTCGGAATACTTAAAGAAGTCTGACGGAAGATTTTTTTTCTGCGTTACCCGCGAGACTGTTGACTCCTCGGCACGCATTCACGCGCGGATGCTTTTTTACAATGGAGAGGACCCCGCCACCGGTTCGGCATCGGGTTGCTGCGCCGCATGGATGGTTCAGCATGGAATTGCGCGGCCCGAAGAGCGTGTCATGATCGAGCAAGGCGTCGAGATGATGCGGCCCAGCCGGATTTTTGTTCGTGCCTCCCGAAACAATGACAGAGTGGTTAATGTACGGGTCGGTGGAAATGTTGTTGAAGTTTTGCGCGGAGAACTCTTCTTCTGAATGCGCGGACGCGAACATACGCGAAAAATCAGCGCACGCACACACGCTCGGTTTTTGCAACCGGGAAATTTCGCATTGGCATTCGCGTTACTTTACACGCGGTCCTTCCGTCGATAGGATTCATCTCGCTCTAGTCGATTTTTCAACCAATTTTTTTCCATTTTTCTCGCGGAGACACCCCGCGCTGGTTAGGAATGTCCGATGAAACCGAAAAGAACGATCCTCTGCGTTGATGACAATGAACAATCACTCTCCATTCGCAAAGTGTTGCTCGAAACGCGCGGCTATCGCGTGCTCGCGTACACCGATGCAAAGCAGGCTCTGGACCGCTTCGCGCTGGGTGGCGTGGACTTGGTGTTAACCGACCTCGTCATGCCTGGCGTAGACGGTTCCAAGCTCATCCAAGGCGTAAAGAACATTTCACCTGAAACTCCCGCCATCCTGGTTTCAGGGACAGTGAAGATTTACGAGCACGAGAGTTCTGCAGATCTTTTCCTGGCGAAAGGGATGTACATGCCCGCGGACCTGCTCGAGCGCATTCGTCTCCTTCTGGTTCGAAAGCGTGGACCGAAACGATCGCATTTCCGCAGTGCCGCCGCGCCCGAACCCCCGGTATCCAACTTTACTGCCGCGACCGCATGATCCTGGCGCCCGACGAAGGGTGCTGGCATGTCCTGAGACCCTTCGTAGGCGCTTCCCGGGTTCGTTCCGCACTAGCCACACAGGACGAGCCGTGAGAGTCGGATAGCGGCACAAGAGGAGCGCCCCGGGACCGCGAACTCCGGGTTCCTTCCATCAAGGCCCACCGTTTGCTCCCTCATCGGTGTTGTAAGATCTATACTTCGCATGCCCCCTATCATCGAAGCTCTAGATCTTCGCAAGACCTATCACATCGGGAAAATCGACGTGAACGCGTTGTGTGGCGTTTCGTTCACCGTAGAAAGAGGGGAATTTGTCTCCATCGTGGGACCTTCGGGGAGCGGGAAGTCTACGCTCTTCTACTTATTGGGAGGCTTGACGCGTGCCGATGGCGGCAAGGTCATCATCGATGGTATTGATTTCGCCCAACTTACCGATGCCGAGCGCACTCGCATGCGGAAGTCGAAGATTGGATTTGTATTTCAGAAGTTCAACCTCTTGCCGACCCTCGACGCGCGCTCCAATATAGAGGTTGCTATCGACATCGCCGGGAAAAACGGCGACCACGACCCAGGTCATCTGGAAAAAATCATTGAGCTCCTGGGTCTCACGAAGCGCATGAGTCACCGGCCGGCGGAGCTTTCCGGAGGCGAACAACAACGTGTCGCCCTGGCGAGAGCGCTGGTGAATCGCCCTGCCATCGTGCTGGCGGACGAACCCACCGGTAACCTGGACTCCAAGAACTCGGAGATCGTCCTCAGCATGCTCCGCCACTCCAACAAGGAGCTGGGTCAGACGGTGCTCATGATCACCCATAACCCGGAAGCCGCGGCCTACGGCGATCGCATCATCCACATGCGTGACGGCCAGATCGTCAAGCCGGAGCAGGATCCTCAGTGGCATACCGGACACTAAAACATTTCAGATGCGACTGGAATTCTAGCGAGCTGGTTGCCAGGTGCCATCGGCGGAGCCGTCGGGACTAGCGAGTACGACGACGTAGCCGTCTGGATCACTCATCCAACATTCCCAATGATTCGGTCCACCGGTCTCGCCTGAAGGGGGATTTCTATGCTTTGGAAGTAGGATCTTTACTTCCATTTCGACCGCGCGTTCGACCGCTGCGTCAAAATCTTGGACCTCAAACCATAATAGGACGCCATTTCCGTAGGGGCGATCCTCGGGATTGCCGATTCGCCCGTGGTGATGCTCTATCCCGAAACTATGAAGCTGCAACACGAGTTCGCCATGCCACACCAGCCGCTCGTATTCTCGTCCTCCATGATCGCTCCGGCACCCCAGCAACCGCTGGTACCAGCGGCTGCTTGCTTCCACGTCAGTTACGGCAATCAGAGGTTGGGGCTGCATGGACGTCCTCCTGTGTGAGTCCTGAGATTCGATCTCGTCTGCCGTGATCGAGGCAGATCCATCCACTATCTCACCCATCGGGAAAGTATCGTGGTTAAAAGGGTGCGAGAACGAAAGATCGTCCGATCTCGATTCTCGCGAGAAGCTGCGGGCTAGTTTATAATCAAGTCACCGAGCAGGAACTGAACCCGAGCAGGGAGTTCCGCGCGCCGATCCCTGGTAAGCCGAGGGAGCAGGTCTTTTGAGTGTTTCGTGCTGAGCGGGAGTAACTCAGCGGTAGAGTGCGACCTTGCCAAGGTCGAAGTCGCGGGTTCAAATCCCGTCTCCCGCTCCAGAAATCATGCGCCTTTCCTCGGGAAGGGCTTTTTCTTTGTACCCGCACTTGTACCCGCTTACGCATCCGTCCGGGGTCCCATTGCGCGCGATAAGGACGGGGCACCCCGCTCTGGTTCCAGTTTTATTTCTTCGGCCGCGATTCCGGGGGGACCAATCCCGCCAAACGGTAATACACAACAAGCTGGCCGTAGTGCTCGCCGCTGTGCTCGATCAAACCATAAGCTATGTCGAGGGCGCGCACTTCCTGATGGGCGTATGGCACGGTCTGCATGAGCCCTTTTTCGCCTTTGGATTGAAGGGCAGCTGCGCCGTCAGCGACGGACTTCTTGACGAATGCAACGATATCGGCCTTGGTCTTGTAGCTCTCCCGCTTCGGATCTTCTCCCGCCGGAGGCTTCTGCCCCATGACTGGATTGGTGAAGTAATAGCTGGCTCCAGCAGCATGCAGCAACTGCTCGGCGAAGCTGCGCTGTGCGGGCGTGGGCTTGAAGTCGTACTTGTCTTCGGGAAAATCTTCGGCCATGGCGACGAGCTTGTGCCCGATTTCATTCCACGAATCGAGCACAACCTTCAACTCCGGATCGGCAGGTTTGACGGCTGCTTCTTTTTTCATGGCGTCCTGCGCATGAGCGGGAAAGGCAAACACAGACGCGAGCAGGGCCATAGCGAGAAACGGAAATCTCTTCATTGTTTTCTCCACGATTGAGTTTCGCGAACGGTCACCGGGAAAATCGAAGCGGCAAAGTGGCTGCCAGTCATCCATTGACATGTTGATGGATTTCAGCGCTTCTCTCACCTACTCCAACCAGACTTCGTAGGTCATTGTGGCATTGTAAGCCTAGCCTACCTCCAGTACCCGCACGGGCGTAGGTCTTCGGCGTTGTTGCGGGGGAGGGGAGGGTGCGAAACTAGCTAAGTTGTAGCGGGGACTGCAAAGCGCAACATTGCCAAGGTCGAAGTCGCGGGTTCAAATCCCGTCTCCCGCTCCAATATCGAGAAAATCTCTCTTCGTTCCGCGCCTGGTCCCTACGTTTGGACTATCGCGGCCAAGAAAAATCAAGACCAATCGAGCCACGCGGGAAAGCACGTGCGAAGACGCTCTTTGAGGGTCGTCTTCCTTAGACCAGCTTCGCCGTGCAAGCAGAGACAGTCATTCCTGCACAGAGACGATGCTGCACGCGTGCGACCCGTCATCCACCCACGACGTCCCGTCCGCGAACGCAACTTGCTGCAAGAAAGCCTGCACATATGGGTAAAGAAACTGCTGGGCCAGATGTGTTTCCCAAATCGAGGTACGACGCCCATGCGCTGACATGTGCACGTGGTCTCCGAGCGACAGCGGAAAGCTGTGCGCCTTACCGGCATGATCGAAAAACTTCAGTGCGAAGCGATAGCTCGCAACCGGTTTGCCGGCAGTGCTATTGAACTCAATCGCGATTTGCGAATTGATGTTTTTTACCAGAATTGGCTGGATCGGGCACGACCCGCTCTGCGCCTTGGCCATACATGGAAACACTGTCGAGGCAGCCGCGAAAACCACCAGTATCTGTATCAGCGAATTGTTACTGTACTGTCGCATAGACCGTCTGCTTGAAAATGTGGTTGGAGTTGTCCACCGCTTGTACCGTAATTCTGTGCGTTTTGCCGCGGCTCATGGAAACGTACGCATTCATGGAACTGCCATTCACCTGATAAGCCTTGGTTGTTCCATCGACCCAGACCTCCAGATGATTTACAGAGGTGCTGTCCGTTGCCTTCGCGATGATATGAACCGGATTGAGCACCGCCGAGTTCGCCGTAGGTTGGCACACTGTGACCGTGAGATTTGTGGTGCTGATTGAACAATTTGGCAGCAGCGAAAAATTCAAAGAAGCGGTTGCGCCTGCGCCCACGGTCATTGTGGAACTCGCGCTCGCAAAGCCGGGTTGCGCGGCGCTTACCTTAATCGGGGTTCCGGGTGGGACGTTGAGCAACGTGTACACCCCGCTGGCGTTCGTAATCGTGTTGCCGCCGCTAAAGCTCACAGTCGCACCGGCCAAGCCCGTGGCGGTGTCATCTTTGACAATCTGCCCCGTGATGGTGCCCGCCGTTCCTCCGGTCGTACCACCTCCCCCTGAAGAGCCCGATGTTCCGCCGCTGCTCCCACCGCCGGAGCTTGAAGTCGAAGTAAGGACGAAATTCTGAGTCACCGTCGCCCCGCTTCCCAGGCTGACCGTAGCTGTAAATGGGTTAAAGCCAGTGGCGGAGACCGTCAATTGATAGGTTCCGCCGGGAATGCTTCCCGACGCGTATTGGCCCGATGTATTGGTTGTGATTGTCTCGTCAAACGCGCTCGTGCTCGCGCTTCCCACGAAATGGATCGTTGCTCCGGAGATCGCCGCCCCAGTACTGTCCTTCGCCGAACCTTGAAACTGCCCCGATCCGGTTCCCAGGAACAGCTTGCCGGTTGCCGTCATACCAGGTCCTACTTCGATATTCCGCCCCACGGGCACATAGCTTCCGGAACTCGCGACTACCGAATACGTATTCGGCGCCAACCCGCCCAAGACGTAGGTGCCGGCAGCGTTTGTTGCGGTCGACGCGGCGTTCGACTTAATCGCCGCATTGGGCAACGCGCTACAGGACGAGATGTCTTTCACCACACCGGAAATGCTTCCGACGCCTGTTCCCGTCCACTTGTGCCAGGGAATCGTGAACTGATTTCCGGAGTCAGTGAGAGAGCTGTTCAAGTATGGCGAGTAGGTCAGCACGTCGATGGTGTCAGTCGAGGGATGGAACTTCATGATGCGCAAATATCCGTTCCCGCCGTTCGACATGTTCTGGTAGTTCGCGAGAATTTGGTTGACCAGATTTCCATTCGATCCCATGTCTGAGCGACGCCCAGTCGAGTCCTGGCCCGCACCTCTGACTTCGTGTCCGCTCAATACCAGGCTGATGTTCTTGTACTGGCGCACAAGCTTCGTCCACATTGCATCCCCATCGTTGTCTCCTCCAAGGCCGTAATACTGCGCGTCAAAGCTGTTACACGCGGAAATGCGCGTGCTGTCGAAGTACTCGTAAGCGTGGGTGATAATGATGGCTTCTGCACTGGGGTTGTTCTGAACTACCTGCGCTGCCCAGGAAAGAGCAGCGTCGCGGGGATAGAATTCGAGCGCGAGTATCAAAAACTGTTGACCGTTGATCGTCACGAACCCGTAAAAGTTCTCGTTGCTTCCCTGTGGGTAACTTCCTTGCCAGTAAGCTGCATTCTGGTATCGTGACGGGCCAAAATAATGGTTGAAGTTAGACGTCGACGAGGTTCGCCCATTCGGGTTGTTGCCATCGTAATCGTGGTTCCCGATAGCGGCGAAGTATGGGATGTGGGCACTATCAAAGCTCTTGTAAGCCGAGTCAGCGGTAACCCACTGCGCCGAACTGCTGCCATTATTCACAATGTCTCCAACTCCGAGTACAAGTTGAATGTTTAACGCTGTGGCGTTGCTCACGATCCACTGTGTCTGAGAATTGAGAATGGCAGGATAAGACTCGGAGTAATACTGAGTGTCCGGCAAGACGATCACGCTGAAGTCTGCGTTTTGGGCTTCAGCTCTGGGTAGAAACGAGAGGAGCAAAGGGATCAAAAACGAAACAGAAAAGAAACGACTGCGAACGAACGAAAACATTGGGGTCCCGACTGTTACACGCTTGTGATGCCGAGTTGAGGAAGAAGGTGCTTGCAACGAAAACAGTGAGAAAACAAAAAATACTGCGTTTCTCATCGAAAAACCCAGTACCAGGAAGTAAGGGCAGAGAGCATCAAGGGCGCGCATTCCGTCGCCCCTCGACCGTGAAGCGCTCCATCGAAAGTTGATTGGTGGCATAGAAATTCCTCTCGGTTCGGAGAGAAGTGACATCGCCTGAGATCTATTCCGCGTTATGTCCCGCCATCTGTAGCCGTTGTGGTCGACAGGTGCGAACGCAAGAATGAGCTCCTTCCGGAATTAGTGAGCAAGAAAATATCTCGCTCAGATCACTGTTGGGGGGATGTAATCGTGTCAGGTCGCTTGAATGGAGTCAGGAATACTGCCTCACCATTTGCTGTGGCCCGTGCGGTATCTACGCTGACAACCAATCGAGTCGACAGTTGTCGCAGTTCAGAGCCCCGTTTCATGAGTGCTAAAATCGCACCGGTGCCGCCAAGAATTAGATTTCACGGCTGCACCCTGCCCATGCCCCGAGCTAAGTTGGCATCTTAGGTTAAGAGATTGGGAGATGATTTTTCACCTGTCATGACTGTCAGGTTAGGGGAGAAATTGTTACTAGGAGTGCTCCTCGCCGTCTTTGATGTCAGATGTCAGCGAGTCCTGCGAAGGTGGGTTCGCGAAGGTCTTTCTCAACCTATGATGGTCAGGCAGTCTTACGCCCCGCCTTGTCGGCTGGCGTGACCTTATCCAGCTCTTCGGTGCTTTGGGCGTCCAGCTTCTTGATGAGTTCCTGCGCTAGTTCGGCCACTTTGTCGGGGTCTTGTTCGGTTGCGGTCAGTTTTGCAATGTCTTGCCCACTACCGGGTGAAGCCATGCCGTTTTTCGGCACGAGGCACCTCTCGAAACTAAATTTTCGGGTAATCGAATAATATCGCGTTTCTGGTTCGGCGCTCGTAAAATTTGCTAAGGATTTGTCAATGGAAGCTGGCAGCTCTCACCGGCTGTGGCCGCATTGCCTGCTAAGTGTTTGACATCACAGCAAAGCATGAATGTCATGAATGTGAAGAGTCGCCTTGGTCATCATCCACTCCAATCAAATGTGCAAATTCGCGGGTGGACTAACATGCGACACCGCTGACATGCACAACGTTATCCAATCTGCGTTCCAGGTATCCCGCCCCCCCACCTCGGATGTCGGATCAAGGTGCGACACTACAGTGGCAGTAATTCGAGGTATATTCACTTCGACCGACGCTTCGACTGGAGTTCTAGATATCAAAATCCAGGCGGACAGCGTGCATAGCGGCAGGGAGTCTAAGGACAACAAGCTGAAGGAGAAAAATGCTTCGATGTGAAGCGAAATCCGTATATAACATTCCATTCCACGAAAATCATACAAACGAGTCCTGACACTTTTGAGAGGCAGGGGTGGCACGGGAACGATCAAGGGCTACGGGCGATCAACCGCAAGGATTATGGATTGGGAGGCGGAACTAGGTTCGTATCAATTGCCGATCGTCTGGACGTTACAAATGACTTCAGGGCCACACGGGTCGGACCTCCTCTGGTCTTTAAGAAGCGATAATCAAGAACCATTCACGGAAGCTGCGATCACTCCTATGAAGCAGAAGTCAAGTTTTGCAATCAGGCAAAATTGCAATCTGCCCTTGTCATTCGCGTCTTTCGAACTCCGTGAGAGCGATGCCAGCCGTTATGGGCCGCGCTTGACGGTGGCGTTTCTTGGCGCTTTGTTCACCTCCAAAGCTGCGGTATCTTAGGAATCGCTCATCAGTAAGACAGCAGTGAGCTGGAGCTGGCCGGTTCGTGATGCGTCCAAGTTCACACGGGCAGGCCAGATCCTTCTTTTTCCCATCACGCGCCGCCGACCCACCCTTACATCTCTCGCCTTAGTCCGGGCTCCTCTCGTTTCTGTAATTCTCTCCTAGGGCTTCCAACGACACTGACTCCGGCAACATCTCACCGGCAAGTTCGGCGCCTCGCAATTTCCAGCGGGCGCCATCAAGGAGTTCCCCCATGCGGCAGTGCCGTGCATGCCTTGCTCTTTCTCTCTATTTGTTCCTCCCTGGTTTGTTACTGCTTGCTGTGGCCAATGCGCAAACGCCAGCCTCGTGCACGTTTACCATGTTCAGTCCGCCAGCCGGATTTTCCGGCGACTTTCTGCCCATGGGCATCAACCACTACAACACTGTGGTCGGAGGCGCCTATACCACGAACCAAAATTCAGAGAAGGGCTTCACTCGTTTCTCCGGAGGCGGTGTCAGCACCTTTGCGCCATCGGGCGCCCTCTTTACGGTCCTGAATAAGCGCAATCTGAACGGCACTTCCGTCGGCCAGTATGGCAGTTCAGACACCGGCACCTTTCCGCTCTCCGGTACGCATGGACTGATCCTCAATTCAAAGTCCTTCGCCACATTGGATTATCCCGGCGCGGGTGCGACGGCGCTCACAGGTATCAACAAATGGAACACCATTGCCGGGACTGCGCTCAGCACCAGCACCGGCGGCGACTTCGGCTTCAGGCACGCGAATGGGACGTTCTCCAAAATCATGTTTCCGCACTCCGTGCAGACTACCGTCGCCGCAATCAACGACAAGGGGGTGATCGTCGGCGGCTACGAGCTGGGCAGCTTCGAAAATCCCTGGTCCGGCTACATTCTGCAGAACGGCGCGTTCAAAAGCCTGAGTTACGTACCCTCAGACATCAACAACTCAGGAACGATTGTTGCCGGAAATCAGATTCACTTCTCCAACGGAACCGTCAAACAAGTGAACGTGTCCGGAGCCAACAACGTTTCTGTGAACGGGATCAATGATCTCGGAATCATCACCGGTGCGGCGCATTTCGGAGGCACGCCCGGGACCTGGATGGGTTTCATTGCCACCTGCCACTGATGGATGGGGCAAGGCTCGCGCTCTCATCCTGGGTGCTGCGTTCCTTCAGGTGCGAGCCTAGCCACGGTCACGCTTTTTCACGGATTCATGGGCAAGCCGGAAGTTGATTGCTGATCTATAAAGGTTTGGACGGCAGGAACGACAGTAAACCTGGATTGGAAACATAACTCTTCAGTAGCCCACATAATAGTGCAATTGGCGCGGTACCCAAGTGGTAAGGGAGGTCTGCAAAATCTCTAAGAATTCGCGCCAGACACGGGTTTCAGCGACTTACGCGTTCCCCCGCAGCCTTCATTCGGGGCAATTCGGGCAGTTTGGAAGCCCGCGCACAACGCGAAAACACAATCATTCGCACGTGCCACCTAGATTAGAGACGCCAAGCCTCACTAGACGCTAAAAGAGCTTGCAACTCAGGCGGGAACGCGGAATAGGCGACTCCCTCGCTTCGAGCAATGTCCATTAAGCGCGACGATGCTCCCACGTTCGATTAGTGCGCCTTCCCAAACCCCTCTCCTTTGCGAAGCGCTTCCAATTCAGCCAACAAAAGAGGTTTGTGAATGCACTTCGCTTTTGTGATCCGCTAGCACTAGTGCCAGCCCTGCCTTCTGATTTGGCCAAATGCTTCTCACTAGCTACAATTCTCAGCGTCCCCGAGACAAAACCGTGAAGCTGCCCTTAATCGAGTTCGAATCTACCCTGTCCGACTTCGCCGCTGCCCTGAAAAAAGGCAGCCGCACTGTTGCCGCCCCGCCGGAAGTGCGAAACAGACTTGCGGCGGGGTCACAAGAATCCAGGTCTGGACACTGCCATGCTTCGGCTGTCGGGTGGGTCGCCGCGTGCTGCTCCTCATGAAGTCCTTGTCACGGTTGCTGCGCACTTGTTTTTGTGCGTGGATCTTTTCGCTTCTTGTTTCGGCAAATTCCCAGGTGTTTCTGTGGTCGCAATCCAGTGGCGGCCGCGGCGACAATTCAAAAGCACTGAACAGAAGCGGCACCATAGCTTCTGAGCAAGAGAACGCCCGCATCCTGCTCTTGGAAGACATCCAGTCAGGCCATCTTGCCGAAGCTATCGGTCGCGGTCGTGAGTTCGCCGCTCGCTGGCCCAACGTTGGAGAAATCCATCATTTGCTTGGGTTGGCGTATTTCAAAAGTCAGCAAAGTGCGTTGGCTGTTGACGAACTGCGAAAAGCGGAAAATCTCGAACCCTCAAGTCCAGACATTCCTTTTGACTTGGCGTTGGTCTTTCTGAGCCAAGCGGAATACGCCGCCGCCGCCCCCGAACTGGAGAAAAGCGTAAAATTCAAACCAAACAATGTGATAGCCCACATCCTCCTTGGGCGCACTTACCAGAACACGAATCGAACATTGCAGGCCGTCGATGAGTTCAAGATCGCCGTTCGCATCGACCCCTCCGTTTCTCTTGGTCACTACCACCTTGGTTTTGCGTATGGCAGTTTGGGGCTTAATGAACGGGCGATTCGCGAATACAAGAAGGAGATCGAGCGTAGCCCAAGTAATCCCGACGTGCTTTATCAACTCGGGCACACTCTGCTGGAATCGGGTGAGCTGAAATCAGCACAGGCATACTTGCAGCGCGCCAGCGAGGTAGATCCCCAAAATGCAGATGCTCTGTACGACCTGGGCAAAGCAATCCTGCTCGGAGGCGATGCCAAAACAGCGATTACACGGTTGCAGCGCAGCGCTGCTTTGAAACCTTCTGATCCGGGACCTCATTTTCAATTGGCTAAAGCCTTCGACAGACTCGGTAGAGCTGAAGATGCACGCCAGGAGCGGCAAAGATTCGCCGAACTGAAGAAAGCCCAAGCGCAATCAGGAGGAATGGCTTCGGGCCGAACTCAGTGACCGATTCTCCGCGGATCCAACTCCTCAGCATTGCCATTCTGTGTGTTATTGGGACGTTCTTTGCAACTCCTCAGGCGCGGACTCGTTCGGCAGGGTCAAAGTCCTCTACCTCGCAATCTGCGCAATCAGCTCCGAAGGCGGTAACCTCAATCGCATTCTCTGACGTGACTGCCTCAGCCGGCATCGAGTTCCATCTCACCTGCGGCACTGCCGAAAAGCGCTACATCATGGACTCAATGTGCGGAGGTGTCGCTATCTTCGATTACGACAACGACGGTTGGATGGACCTCTACTTCGTAAACGGCTCAACGCTCGAAGATCTTCGGGCGGGCAAGGGACACACCGGAAAGCTTTACCACAACAACCACGACGGCACTTTCACAGATGTGAGCGCAAACTCAGGACTGAACCAGCGTGGTTGGGGCTTCGGTGTCGCGGTCGGAGACTACGACAACGACGGATGGGAGGATCTCTACATCACCTACCTCGACGGCGGCATTCTGTATCACAATAACCACGATGGTACTTTCGCCGACGTAACTCTACAAGCCGGTGTCGCCAATGCGGGCCACTGGGGTACGAGCGCCAGCTTTGGTGACTATGACAATGACGGAAAGCTGGATCTTTATGTCGCCACGTACGTCGATCTCGATCTGAACCATCTCCCGGAATTCGGCCAGGGGCCCTTCTGCACCTATCGAGGTATTGCGGTGTCGTGCGGCCCCCGTGGTTTGAAAGGGGCGCGTGACCGCCTCTTCCATAACAATGGTGACGGCACATTCACCGATGTCACCGAACAGCTCAACATCGACCCTGGCGACTACTACGGCCTGGGAGTGATGTGGTTAGACTACGACCTCGATGGTTGCGAAGACATCTACGTAGCCAACGATTCCACTCCATCTTTGCTGTATCACAACAACTGCCATGGCGGCTTCGACGAAGTCGGGACTCAGGCTGGCGTAGCCTACAACGCCGACGGCAAGGAGCAAGCTGGAATGGGCGTCGACAGCGCCGACTACGACAACGACGACTGGCCCGACATCGTCAAAATCAACTTTTCTGACGATACCAATAACTTGTATCGAAATGATCGGGGCAAGGAGTTCACCGACAAGGGTGGTCCGTCGGGGTTTGGTCCCATCAGTACACCTTTCCTCGGTTTCGGAGTTAAGTTTCTCGACATCGACAATGACGGCTGGCCCGACATCTTCATCGGCAATGGTCACGTGAACCCTCAGGTCGATCAGCACACCTTTGGGGTGACCTACGCGGAACGCCCACTCTTGTTTCGCAATTTGGGGAATGGCAAGTTTGAGGAAATTGGAGAGCGGGTCCGCTCAGTCATCGCGAACGCGAAGCCGCCATTTTCTCGACGCTATGTAGCTCGGGGAGTTGCCACGGGTGATTTGTGGAATCGAGGCGACGTCGATATTGTTATGACCGTACTCGATGGCTCACCGCTTATTTTCAGGAACGAAAGTAGGCGAGCCGGGCAGAAAGGCGCCGCAAACCACTGGCTCGGAATAAAGCTAGTGGGGACAGATTCGAACCGGGATGGATTTGGAGCTCGCGTTGAGATTAAAGCCGGTGGACTGAGGCAGGCTGCCGAGGTGCGCGCGAACTCAAGTTTCGAATCTGCCAGCGATCCCCGCCTTCACTTCGGGCTCGGCACTGCCCGCCAAGTTGATTCCACCACAGTTCATTGGCCGTCGGGAAAAATCGATACCCTCGGCCCAGGTGCTGCCGATCGGGAGGTAGTAATCAGGGAAGGCTCGAGCCCGGCACGACCCAGTTCTAAATGACCGTTCTGACCTGCTTACCGGCTGGAAACTCCGCTTTGCTTCAACAACTTGATTGTTAACATCAATTTCGCTTGAGGCCTGTCTCTTTGCACTCAGGTTTGTCCAACTGATGAATTCCGGAGCATACATAATCCGTTCCGTCATGTACATCGATCCATGTAGGATCCATTAGGTTATATATGTCGACTTATACAGGGAATCCGAGCTTGACAGTAAAACCGAAGTGGTAGCAAAATCTCCGCTGCCTGGTGAAAGGCAATGTGATTGGGGTCACATTTTGGGGACTTCGGGTCGTGGGCTGAAAACTTGGAAAGAGGGTTGGCCCAATGACGATCCGGACGCTCTGCTTGCCTTTCTGTTGTTCCCTCTTCGCTCTCGCTGCCCTTGCCCAAATCCAAAACGGACAGCTTTCCGGCGACGTAACCGATCCCTCGGGCGCCGCGGTTAGCAATGCGCAAGTGCAAGTGCAGAACACTGCTACGGACTTAACCGTAAGCGCTACCACGAATCAGCAGGGCCACTTTGTTGTGAATCAGGTTCCAGTCGGTAGTTATCTGGTAACGGTAACCGCTGCAGGCTTTCGCACTGAATCCCACAGCGGGCTGGTGGTGAACGCCGGATCGATCACCCACTCCGATTTCAAACTTCAGGTCGGGTCCACGAAGGAAGTTGTTGAGGTATCTGGGGAGACACCAGTTGTCGAGACCGAAAGTTCACAATTGGCAGTAGTCGTTAGCGGAGCTCAGGTGGCCAATCTGCCCCTGAATGGCCGCAACGTTTACGACCTGATTCAGTTGGCTCCCGGTGCCGTCAATGTGAATGGCACGGATTTCGAGAATGGCCACGGCACCGTAGTGAACGGACTTCGAGAAAACTTCAATGGCTTTCTAATCAATGGCACATCAAATAAAGGATTGAGCGGCGGGGTTAATAACGTACCCATTCTTGACACGGTCGAGGAATTTCAACAGCTCACGTTAAACAACTCTGCGCAGTATGGAAGCAGCGCCGGCGCGATCACAAATCTTGTAACGAAGTCCGGCACCAACAGTTGGCACGGCAGCGCCTGGGATTTTGTTCGGAATGACAAGCTGGATGCGAACGATTTTTTTGACAATAATGTCACCCAAAACCCAGACCCACGTGACCCGACGAAGCCATTCCACCCGCCGCTACGCTTCAATCAGTTCGGGGGTACTTTGGGTGGCCCTATCATGAAGGATAAGCTGTTCTTCTTCATTTCCTATCAACAGAGCCACTTCACAACCAATGCGCCGCCGACCCCGATTTTTCAGGAGTCGCCTGAATTCCGTCAGGCCGTCATGGGCGCATTGCCCAATTCAGTGGCCGCACTCATGTACAAGAACTTTGCTCCTTCCGGAACGGGCTCGAACTGCACAACTTGGCCGGGAGCTGTTGCGACAGAAGGTATAACTGGTATTCCGTACATTGACGCGTCCTTTGCCGCCCTCGATTCTGTAATGGTTAAGGGTGTCACACCCTTTATCTGCGACAGCATCGCTATCTATGGCCAGCAAACACAGACCTTTGGAAACCTCTTTCAGGGCAAAGAGGCGTCGGGCAGAGTTGACTTTACACCGAGTCCCAAAGACCGTTTCTTCATTCAGTACAACTGGCAGCGAACCACGGATACGTTCGGGCCGTGCACAACTGCCTGTACTCGAGGGTTCACCAATCCAACACACAACATTTACCCAAACGGACAGTTCACTTTTAACCACACATTTAATCCCCATGTGTTGAATGAGTTCCGAGCCGGCTACACAAGTTTCTTGCAGACGATTGGGACCAATATCCCGGGAGTGCCTTCCTTGGTCTTTGATGACGGCGTATCTGGGTTTGGCTCTTACAATGGCTACCCTCAGCTGTTTAAGGAGCACGAGTATAGCTACGGCGACATGGTGTCAATCAACCATGGCTCGCATAATCTGAAAATCGGCGCGGAGTTTAAACGGAATATCGAAAACAGCGAGTTCAACGTTGCTCGCCCATCATACGAGTTCTTCGACACCATCTGGTTTGCCGCTGACGCTCCCTACTTTGAGGTAGCGGGTGTTGATCCAGGTTTTAACTCCGGAAAACCTGCACAACTTGCAACCAACATCCGCCACTGGCGCAATCTTGAGTTCGGGGCCTACTTCCAGGACGATTGGAAAGTAAACCGCCGGCTCACTTTGAACCTTGGACTGCGTTATGACATTTTCCAGCGCCATCACGAGCTAGACAATCTGGCAACTACCTTCATCCTGGGATCAGGCAAGAGCATCCTCGATGACACTGCAACGGCAGCCGGTCAGCTGCGCAGCGCAAACGTAGACTGCACCGATCCCCGTGCGACGTTGGCCGGGGTCTGTGGTCCAGGTGGTTTCGCCTCGGCGAAATCCTTAGGCAAGGGCGATCACAATAACTTTGGTCCTCGCATTGGTTTTGCTTGGGACGTGTTCGGCGATGGCAAGACTTCGTTGCGCGGCGGATTTGGCGTTTCCTATGAATCGACTCTCTACAATCCTCTTTCCAACTCGCGATGGAACCCTCCGTATTATTCCTTCAATGAAGCTGATAGCGCAGCCTTGGACGGCGGTGATTCGGTGATCGTCTATGGCCCCACCACCTGCGACTCGACCGGTTCCGTTTGCAACCCGAGTGGAGCCGCCCCTACGTACCTGGGGGCACCTTCGAACCCGGGCCAGGGCGTTGGCGCCCAGGCTGTAGGGAATCTGTCCGGGTGGGCTGCAGCCAACCCGCAAACGGCGTTCTTGACAGGCATTATCTTCCCGCAAGGTGTGCGCGACCCGTACGTGTACAACTACTACTTGAGCACACAACGCCAAATCTTCCCAAAGACTACGCTTCAGATCGACTACGTCGGAACAACGGGCCACAAACTGTTTCGTGCGGATGACATCAATCGTCTTCCCGGAGGCCGGATGCCTGTCGGAGCCTGTGTGAAGGATGACATTGGGCGTACGCTGTGTGGAACGCCTAGTGGGCACATAAACGGCAACTATGGCACTCTCCGCGTTTGGGAGAACGCCGTAAACTCCAACTACAACGCGCTGCAGGTGGGCCTCAAGAAACAGGTAGGACACGGTCTGCTATTTAACGCGAACTATACCTGGAGCCACAGCATTGATAACGGTTCGACTTGGCATAGTGGCGCAACAACCGCAAACGGGGACGCCGCAGGCGACGGCTTTACCACCGACTGGACCCGGCCTAACCTCGATCGCGGCAACTCTATATTCGATATTCGGCACCGGATTGTGCTGAATTGGGTCTGGAGCCTGCCTCTTGGAAACCATAAGGGTTTCGCGGGGGCCCTACTGGGTGGGTGGTCGTATAACGGTGACTTCGCGTATCAAACCGGTGCACACTGGTCTCCGTACACTCGGGCGAACGAAGATCTCGTAGAAACCTCCGACCTTTCAACTCCTTGTAGCGTAGCTGACATTAACGGCGGCAATTGCACCAATATCGGTGGCGATTTCATGCTCAGCCGTGCTAATAGCCATGGTAGAAACTCGCGCCCGAACTCCACTATTCGTGGCTTTAGCGGAGCCACCCACGACATGTGGGCCAACGGCTTCGGCGGTCACTTCCTGGATGGCACGATCTTCAGTAGTTCGCCATGTTTAGGCTGCCCCGGAAACCTTGGGCGTAACACGTTTGTTGGGCCTCCCCAATCGGTTTTCGACATGTCTCTCTTCAAAAACTTCCAAATTGGGGAGCGAGTCAACTTCAGATTCAGCGTTGAGGCTTTCAACGTGTTCAATCACACAAACTTTGTCCTGGCGAACTCTGGTCAAGCTTCACTAGAGACAACTCACAACCAGATTCCCACCGAGGGTGACGTGCTAAATGCGACGGGCGCGCACTCAAACTTTGGACAGGCTGGGGGAACCTTGAATGCCCGGAATCTCCAGCTAGGTCTGAAATTGACATTCTAGGCTAGCTGTAAACAGGGCTTGTGGCATTGCAACAAGCCCATTTACTTTCCACTTTAACCAGGCGACCAATGCGCTTCCGCGCGCAACTTTTCGGGGCTATTCTTCTCATCTATTGCACTTGCGTGTCCGCTCAGCAAGGCGGGGTTGGCAGCATTATCGGGGAATTACGCCAGGTGCGAGGCGATTTTCCGGGGCGCATCTTTGTAGAGCTTCAATTCCGCAGTGCAACCATGGCAAGCGCCTACTCCGACGAGGAGGGCAAATTCAGCTTCAATGGGTTAAACAGTAATCCATATCACGTCGTCATCCACGACGATCACTATTATCCTGTCGATCAGCTCGTCGTCCTGGACGTCTCGATATCGCCGACTTTAGTAGTGCATATCGGTCTCACCCCTCGCCAGGAACAAAAACAGGATCCACTTTCAAGCAGAACCAAGGGGAGTACCTCCAACACCGTGGCCCCCTCGGAATATCAAAAGCGTTTCCCGAAAGAGGCCCGCAAGGAATTTGACAAGGGAGTCAAAGCCGACAAAGATGGTCAAAAGGAAGAGGCGATACGACACTATCTGAAGTCTCTGGATATCGCTCCCGACTATTACCCCGCCCATAATAATCTTGGTTCAGAGTATTTAGCAAAAGCAGATTTCGCTGCCGCTCGCAACGAATTTGAGCAGGTAATTCGGCTGAACCAAGGCGATGCCGCTGCTTACTTCAATCTTGGCAACGCTTGCATGCTCATGGGGAAATTGCCGGACGCCGAGCAATACCTCAACCAGGGAATGCGGCGCGAGCCAAACTCCGCGCTGGGCCATTTCTTGATGGGCTCGTTGCAAATGCGCCAGGGGAAGCCTGACGAGGCGGAACGAATGTTGCGGGATTCCATTCGGCTTGACCCGGCAATGGCAGAGTCGCGCCTTCAGTTAATCAATCTTCTCTTGTCGCGCGGTCGGCGAGATGACGCTGCAACCGAACTCCGCTCCTTCGTCGCTGCTTTTCCGGAGAACGTATTCACACCGAAAGCCAGGCAACTGCTTCACAAACTGCAAGGCGAAGGCGTAATGCGAGACTAACGGATGCACCGGGAAGTTCACTTACTCCGACTTCGGTTGTCTGTTTCTATTGCTAATCAGTTCGCAAAAAGCTGTCTTCAATTCGCAGGCGCGCTTGTACTCGCGGGCTGAGAGAGCCTTGCGCTTAACCTGCTCATAGGCGAAACCTAGGTTGAGGTGGGCTTCGGCAAACCCGGGTTGTATTCGCAACGCGCGTTGGTAGGTCCTAATCGCGTCGTCGTGGCGCCCCGTGCGCTCGTAGCAGACCCCAAGAAAATTCAAAATCCTAGCATCCTTCAAGCCTAGCTCGACTGCTTTCTGGAAATGTGGGGCTGCCGCAGCGTAATCCTTCTGTTCGTAGTACAGCATGCCCAAATCTCGATGCGAGATTGCGAAATTGTCCTGGATGGCTATTGACCGATTTAGGTCCGCAATAGCGGCGACCGTATCCGTTCGTGCCTCTATGGACCCCAACTGGTAGAGCGCCTTATAGTTTTGCGGATTGAGCGTCAGTGCCTGCTTGATCCAGTGCCGGGCTTCCTCGTACCTAGCTGTGAAAGACAAGGCCGATGCCAGCCCCGTCATCGCCTGATAAAACGTCGGATTCAATTCCAGGCATTTCTGAAACTCCTTGGCGCTGGTTTCCCAATCCTTGCGGCGGGCGGCGGCCTCTCCTGCCATGAAAGGCAGGATGTACATCTTCGGCTCCTGCCGCTGCACATTGGCGAGAAGCTGCTCCGCCTCGGGGAATTTCCCCACGCGAAACGCGTCCTGCGCTGCCAAAATCGTGTTGAATTCCTCAACTTTATCTTTCGGATCGGCAAGCCCTGTACTCAGCGTTTCCGCCGAGACAGGCGACCGGTACGCGACGTATCCAAGCGCCCGAAGCTTTTCCTGCGCACCCGCTGCCAACGAACTTGCCTGCGTCGACGCCGGCGCAGCATACCTCTTCGATTGCAGCAGAACGTTCAGCTTCTCTTTCATCACTGCCAGCGTAGCCGGCTGCTGCGAGGCAATATCGTGTTTCTCTTCAGGATCGGTGGCCTCGTCGTACAATTCGGGCCTGGGCGCATCGATGTAGCGATAGTGACCCACCTGCAGCGAGTGCAGTGGACTCCATCCGAATGAACTGAATGGATAGAAGGTCTCGCTGTAGTTCGCACTTCTCTCGGCGCCGCTTTTCCGATCCAGCAACCCCGGGGCGCTGAACTGGTTTTCGATTTTTTCTTTAATGCCCGCGATGTGCAAGAGCGTGGGCGCGATCGCGATCGTTTCCACTGGGTCGGAGACGCGCCGTATTTTGGAACCTCGGCCGAGAGGCAGTTTCACTATCAACGGAACGCGTACGGTGGAGTTGTAGAGAAAGAATCCGTGCTCCTGCTCCCCGTGCTCGCCCAGCGACTCGCCATGGTCACCTGCCGCCACGATCAGCGTCCGCTGGTACTGCTCAGCGCTTTTGAGCCAGGTCATCAGTCGTCCGAGTTCATGATCTGCGTACGCGATTTCTCCGTCATAAGGACGGTCGCGGTACTCCGTCCGATATGGCTCCGGCGGATTGTAAGGACTGTGCGGATCGTACAGGTGCAGCCATAAAAAGAAAGGACGCCTGCTAGCCCGCATCTTCTTGAGCCAGCCAATCGTGCGAGTCACGCTGGCGTCAGCTCTCCGATCCACCAGGCCGGGCTCTTTTGTCTGGAAGGCTTCCGGCGAAAACGCGTCGTCGTAGAAATCAAAGCCTCGGGCGAGCCCCCAGCTGCGGTCGAGCACAAACGCGCTTACCACCGCGCCGGTAGCGTAACCGTTTTCCTTGAACGCCTGGGCGACCGAGCGGAAACGCGCATCGAGCGGCTGTCCGGTGAAATCCTGCACCCCATTCTGGAAGGGATACGTGCCGGTTAGAATCGCCGTGTGGGATGGCCACGTCAGCGGGACCTGCGAAACCGCATGCTCGAACAAAACGCCATCCTCAGCAAGCGCGTCCAGCGTTGGCGTGTGGATCTTTGAGTAGCCGTAACACCCGACGTGATCCGCACGTACTGTATCGATCGTGATCAGGATAACGTTTGGTTTAGCAGGCCCTTGCGACCGCGGCGATTGCGGTGAAGCGGATGCACAAGCGAACACACCGCAGAGCAGCAAAACGCGTATTCGGCTGCGGCTGGTCATTGCGGCTGTACCTGCTGTGCCCTGCGCATTTCTTCCTGTGCTTGTTGGTCCATTCCTTTCGCTGAGTAAGCTTGGGCCAAATCGGCGTGAATGGAAGCATCCCGCGGCAGAAGTTCCGCAGCTTTCTGCAATTCCACAATCGCCTCATCCAGTTGTCCCTGATAAAGCAGCACCTCGCCCAGCGCCTTGTGGGGCAGCGGATAGTCGGGCGCAACGCTTTCAGCCTGCCGCAGGGCCGCCACTGCCTCTGGGACCATCTTCTTCTGCAGATACGCGGCGCCGAGATTGTACGCAGCGTCAAAGTTGGTCGCGTCGAGCTCCAGAGTGCGTTTCAGCATGCGGATTGCATTTTCCATGTCTCCGCTTCTTGCATACGAAAGGCCCAGCTGATAAGCCGCAAGAGCATACTCCGGACTCAACTCCAGCACCCGCTGCAGGTGTGCAATCGCATCGGGAAAACGCTTCATGCGGTAGTAGTTCAGGCCGAGTATGTAATGCGCGGGAATGGAATCCGGCTCAGTCTTCAGCACCTGGTCGAGCTTTGCCGCGGACTGTTCGTACCTGCCGTGCTGGCTGTCAGCCATAGCATCGGAAAACAATTCGTACGTCTGAATGCGGTCCTTTGGGTCCGGCAGGCTGTGATTGTTGGTCGCAGCTGACCCGCCACCTGAGAAGGCCGCATAACCGAGGGCCCTGAGCCTCTCCGTCAATGCAGGATCAAGCCCGGCTTTCGACGCCAATTCCTGCCTGGCGCTGTAGTCGCGGATCAACTCGGAAAGCTTGGCGGATAACGCCTGCGCCACAGCGGGTTTCTGGGAGAAAAGATTGTTCGTCTCTCCTGGATCGGCGCTCAAGTCGTATAGCTCAGGTTTGGGTGCGTCGATAAAGTGATAGCGATCGGTCTCGATTCCTCGAAGCTCGCTCCAGTTGAAATGCAGGCGCGGCAGGAACGTCTCTGCGTACAGGCTGCGGGACTCTTGCGGCTGGCTCTCCATCAACCGCAGCAGGGTGCGTCCCTGAACCTGAGCGGGAATCGGAATATGAAGGGCTTCGAGCACTGTGGGCATCAGGTCGGCGAGGTTCACCAGTTCGGTGGATGTTTTCGCATTCGCGCTAACGGACCCCGGCATATGAACGAGCAGTGGCACGTGAAGCGTGGCGTTGTAGATAAAGAAGCCGTGGGTCTTTTCGCCATGCTCGCCTAAGCTCTCCCCGTGATCACCAGTCAGCAAAATGAGTGTGTTCTGATACAGCCCCTTTTCTTTCAGAAAGCGTATTAAGCGCCCAACCTGTTCGTCGGCAAAAGCAATTTCGCCGTCGTAGGGATGCTCTTTGTATTCCGTGCTGTAAGGCTCAGGAGGCTGGTAGGGATAGTGCGGGTCGTAAAGGTGCATCCAGAGGAAAAACTTCTTCTGATAATTCTTGCTCAGCCAATCCAGTGTCACATCTGCCACTACATTGCCGGGGCGCTCCATCTGGTCGAGGTTCGCTTCCTGCAGGCGATTGAAGTCGAAATGGTCGTAGTAGAAATCAAAGCCCCGGTTTAAACCGAACCTTGAATCGAGCACCGCCGATGCAACCACCGCCCCGGTCGCATAGCCATGATTCTTCAGTACTGAAGCAAGGGTCGCTTGACTGTCGCTCAGCTTATTGCCGGCGAAGTCGTGCATGCCGCTGAATGTCGGATATGTACCCGTGAAAATGGTTGTGTGCGACGGCAGAGTGACGGGAACCGACGTGTAGGCCCTCTGGAAACGCACCCCACCCACTGTCAGTGAATCGATGTTGGGGGTGTGGATCTGCTTGTAACCGTAGCAGCCAAGATGGTCGGCGCGGAGGGTATCAACGGTTATGACAACTACGTTTGGTTTATGCGCGGGATGGATCGCTTTGCCGTAGGGTGCGAAGCAACAAAGCGCCGTAAGCACCACGAAACAACGGGGAGAAACATGGGTTGGCCGAATTATATCCGATGCTCCAAAGGCCGCTGCCCCTCAGCACCATCGTATACCTGTGCTAATCTGACGCCAAATGAGAGCCGCTGGTTTGCTGCTCACGCCGTCCTTTGCCTTCTTCTCGTGTATTGCCCTCGGACAAACCGTGGCCCGCCCCCCGGACGTCTTCCTTATTACGCTCGATACGCTCCGCGCCGACCACGTGCACTGTTACGGCTACAAAGATGTCCAGACCCCTGCGATCGACAGCCTGGCTTCCGACGGCGTCCGTTTTGAGCAGGCTTTTACACCAGCTCCAATAACCAACTCTTCCCACGCAACGATTCTCACGGGTTTACTCCCCAGTGTGCATGGCATGACCGACTTTGGCGTTCCACTAGCGCCGGATCATAGGACAATGGCTGAGCTTCTGAAGGCGAACGGCTACCAGACAGCTGCCTTCATCGGTGCAATCATCCTCGACAGCAACACGCTGGCTCCTGGCCTGAATCGTGGCTTTGATTTCTACGACAACTTTCCAGAACATTCTTCTGCAAAGTCACGCTGGGGACGCGTCGAGCGCCGTGGCATGGACGTAAGCACTCGCGCTCAAAAGTGGCTGGCGGCGCATCCTGCGGGACCACATTTCCTGTGGCTGCATCTCTACGACCCCCATGATCCTTACGAGCCGCCCGCTCCATACTCGCAGACGTACAAAAATCATCTTTATGACGGAGAGATCGCCTATGCAGACTCGGCGCTAGGGAACTTCCTGGACTTTATCAAACGGCATGATTGGTACAAGCAGGCAATCATCATCATCGTAGGGGATCACGGTGAGAGCTTAGGCGAGCATGGCGAAGACACTCACGGGATCTTCCTTTATGACTCAACGACGCACGTCCCTCTGATTGTGAAGCTGCCCGCGGGTGCAAATCTTGGAAGGACGATCGCCGCGCAAGTGCGCACTACCGACATCCTCCCCACAGTTCTCGATCTTCTTTCCTTTCATGTTCCCGATGGGCTGAATGGGGGGTCGCTGAAGCCATACCTCGCAGGAGGCAAAAACCAAGACCGACTTGCCTTTGGGGAGACTGATTACCCACTCCGTTTCGGATGGGCGTCGTTGCGTTCAGTTCGCACACCGGACTACCAATTCATCGAGGCGCCGCGCCCTGAACTCTACGAACTCCGGACTGACCCAGGCGAACACAACAACCGTTACGAGCCTTGGGACGCAGCGGTAAAAAGTGCACGCGCGATGCTTGCCGATCTGCGTTCGAAGCTTCCGGAGAAACCTGCGTCCGATGCCACTGTACCGCAGCAAACCATGGACGAACTGAGGGCGCTGGGCTATCTGGGACGTGCAGATGTGGGTAGTTCGACGACTGTTCCGGAGCCCTCGCTGCTGCCCGATCCCAAGGACAAGATCAGGGAGGCAAACCTGCTGCATCACGCCATGATAGCTTCCGAGGACAATCGTCCAGCCGAGGCCCGCATGGCCTTGGAGAAGGTGCTCGCGAGTGATCCACAGTCGCCCACGGCACTGCGGCAACTCGGTGAACTGGAGCTACATGCTGCCGACTACGCCAAAGCCGCGGATCATCTGAGGGCGGCCCGCGTTGTTCGTCCCAATGACACCATTGCTGCGTGGCTTGAAGGATGCAGTCGGGAAAAGCTCGGCGACTACGCTGGGTCTCGGGATGCGCTCGAGACCAGCTTGAAACTTAACCCAGGCCAGTTGCAGGCACGCCTGCTGCTTGGGCACGTCTACTTGAAGTTGAAAAATCCGGAGGCTGCGGCAGACCAGTTTGAAGCCGCATCGCTGATGGATGAGAAAAATGTTGCGGCGAAACTAGGTTTGGCCCATGCCGATCTCGCGATGAAAAAACCTGTGGCCGCGCTCGACATAGCTAAGGCGATTGCGAAATCTGACCCGCGGAATGCGGAAGCCCATGACCTTATGGCAGACGCTCTGGAAGCTCTGGGGAAAGAGCGGGATGCAGCGAACGCGCGCAATCGTGCCCGGCAGTTGCGCAAGAAATAACTGTCGTAAAGCAGCTCTCAACTACTTCTCGGCTACGTTGCCGTTGTTTCCCTCAAAGATTTCCGTCAATACGCGTCCGTGCATCTGCGGCGGCTGTGCAATCCCGTAGATATGCAGAATTGTCGGGGCAATGTCGTAAACAGAAGCCTCGAAGCCCATCAGTCGCATGTCGTGCTTGATCCCTGGGCCCATCGCAAAGAACGAACCCGGCACGTCATCGCCATCTGCGAAGTCATGCTTGGCAATCACGGGAGTGGTCTTCTCGTGGTCCATGTGCGCATGGGGGTCTGTCTCTTCGAACTCGCGCAGCGGCTTGATGCCATGATCGGAAACGATGAAGACATATGTGTTTTTGTCGATGTTGTCCAGAATCGTTCCCAGCACCTTGTCGAATGCGATGTACTGACTTGGGAACGCGTCGGGCCGAACGGCATTGATTTTAGGGTTGTACCCGGCGTTGAACGGGGCAATCGGATAGAGCCAGTGCCCAGTGCGGTCTTCGCACGACTGCACCATCCAGGTGAAGTCTGTGGGATGATTTTTCAACAGATATCCAAAAAGTTTCGTTTGCTGTTCGCGAATAATCTCAACCTTCTTCAGCCAGGCATCGATAACTTCGGCTTCATGCCCTCTAAGTTGTTCCGCCGAAGGCATCCGCTCGCAATCGATGTAAAAATCCCCGACGTTCTTCAACAGCTCAGCTTTCATGCTCGCGGGATAAACCGGCTCGCCGCCTTCGACTTCGGAAAGCTTGGGAGCGCAAAGGACGCCGTCTTCGCAGTTCTTCCCGCGTGTCAGCATTCCACTGATCATGAAACCGTTCACGGGCATTACTGGGAACGTCGCGGGCACGTTCGCCATTCCAACGGTCACCCCGTTCTTCGACAGAAACGACCAAATCGGCTCTGTCTTCAGCATATTAGTGTTCGCCGTAATGCCACCGACAAGAAATCCAGTTACGCCATGCTCTTCAGGCTTCGTGCTTGTGAACATCGTGGTGTACACGCGAGGGCAATTGGGAGCTGGGACCGTACGCAACTTGCCATAGGCGCCATTCTTAATGACGCGCGAGAGATTTGGCAGTTCTCCTTTAAGCAGCAATGGCCGCAGGATGTCGAGTTCCATGCCGTTTACCCCCACGACTACGACATGGGGTTTTGGCTTTGTACTTTTTTCCTGGGCAGTGACCCTCAGCGACAACAGCGATAACGATAATGCGATAGCCGCGAAAGCACGTTGCGACATAGGGACCCTCGGGGCGAGAAACGGCTCTCGGCGGAAATTATACGCCAGCACCTCGCGTGTTTTCGCGCCTGTCAAAGACTCAGAGTCAAATCAAAGCACACCCAAGGCTTACGATTTATTAGCCACCAAATTGTCGGAACTGTCCTGATTGACAGGAAGGACCCGCAACCCGTGATCAGACGATTCCTTGCGCCGTGGCGAACAGGTACGCGCCAGATAGGAACCACTTGATGTGGGAGAGAGTGCGACCGCCCTTGCCATCCTTGGCGTGCTTGGTCCGAATCGCCGTAATCTGGTGCCGCTGAACCTTGGTAAGTTTTACCTTGCCGAGATGCGGTTTCCAGTTGGTCCCCCAAACGCGCTTATACCGTTGGCAGTAGGAGCCGAATTTTTCGGATTCACCCCAGGGCAGGTAGTGCTTCTCTATGAAGTCTGCAAGGACGATGTCGCGGGTAACGTATTCGCGCTTGGCATTGATTTCTTCGAGGGCGCGCTTTATCAGCGGCTCGACATCGCTCCAGGAGCGGTACAGATCGTTCTTCGGGGCCAGCATAATGAGCTTCTGCTTACGCTTGCCCTTGCTTGGCCCCTCTGTGTAAACTTCGTCGGTATAATAGCGAAGGTACCAGGCGGTAGGCGTTTCGCCATCCGCCCGGTTGGGGAGAAGGCTTGCGATTCCGATCTATAAAGGTTTGGACGGCAGGAACGACAGTAAACCTGGATCGGAAACATAACTCTTCAGTAGCCCACAATAATAGTGCAATTGGCGCGGTACCCAAGTGGTAAGGGAGAGGTCTGCAAAACCTTTATGCGTCGGTTCGATTCCGACCCGCGCCTCCATTCTTTAGGGACGAAAGCAAAAATTCAAAATGTTGGTCCCTTGAAGTGCTCCCTCTAGTCCGCAACGAAGGACGACTGATAGACGGCGTCTCCCTGAGATGTCGTCGAGATGTGACAACAGCAGCGGGTAGGGTGGGAGATCAGAGATTGTCTCTGTGCTGGGATTTGTCCCATTCAGCCCCGAATAGGGATTATCGTTAGTGTGATTGAAACCAACCGCAAGCTGGCAGCTGTCTCGGATAGATCATTACAGCATTCGGGACGTTCTTTCGGATGTCCGGTGCCAGCTCCAGCGAAAACGGATCCCGAGACGATTGCATGGACAGGCGATAATATTCCGTTATTGCTGAGTGCATGCGCGAGGCAAGCGTCTTTACCTCTTCGAGCTTCTCAGCCTTAATGTCATAGTCATGCTGAGAATCACCGAGAATATTCTCTCCGAGCGCATAACCTCCAGTACTCAAACTCAGATTCCCCACGTCTTCATAATTTGGAGTAAAGACCATCGCGGCCAATTCATCGACGCCTCCTGGCGTAAACCTAAACATCCCACCCTGAGAACTGCCGATCATGACTGGGCCCAACTGAAGACCAAACAATCGAATCTGGCGATCGGCCAGCTCTTTTCGCACTCTTGAATAGCTCGCCTTATGTTCACTTTCCAGTCCTAAGGTGAACAAGAAGATGGAGTCACCGGGTTTGGGTTCATGAAACGATTCTGCTCCTTTTAGGAGTACATCCAGCACACCGTCATTGCCAGGATCACCGCCTCCGGTTTGCGTTTCGAGTGCCTTGGCCGCCGAAATAATCACCTCCGGGGATGAGCCGAACGGCAAGGATTTGCTTCCGCGAGCGGCCAACAGGGCAAAGGAATCCTGGGAGCGGGCCTCGGAAAGCATGTCAGCCACGACACTGGACTCTACCGCACGGATCTTCGGTGGTACGCTGCGCCCGGTTTCGAGAACCAGCAGAATTCGGCGCGGACCAGTTTCGTCATCTGCCGCCACTACTCTGAGAGGGGCATGCTTGGTCCGAGCGACAAACTGCTCCTTCTGG
>Ga0207667_10001612_pt1 | contig 28380 bp, 27 predicted proteins | sample KBSCornC52_FD_184301 | JGI IMG/M metagenome (GOLD analysis project Ga0207667, IMG submission 184301) | Corn rhizosphere microbial communities from Kellogg Biological Station, Michigan, USA - KBS Corn C5-2 (SPAdes) (version 2) | ecosystem: Host-associated > Plants > Roots > Rhizosphere > Soil ...
CACTCGCCCGCAAGGGAATAATCCAGCGAGGCGTACCCCCGTGAGATCGACTTCAGCCGATCGTAGAAGTCCAGCACAATTTCATTTAACGGCAGTTCGTACGTCAGCAGGACCCGTATCGGCGTCACATATTCGAAGTTGATCTGCTTGCCGCGCTTTTCCTCTACGAGCTTGAAAATGCCGCCCACGTACTCTTCGTTGGTCAGAATCTTCGCCGTTATTACCGGCTCTCGGATCGCTTCGATGTTGGTTGGATCTGGCCAGCGCGAGGGATTATCCACTTCCAGCACCGTGCCATCGGTGAGGGTAACGTGGTACCGCACGCCGGGGGCCGTCGTGATCAGATCAAGCTCGTATTCGCGTTCGAGCCGCTCCTGGATGATCTCCATGTGCAACAGGCCCAGAAATCCGCAGCGGAACCCAAACCCCAGCGCCACCGAACTTTCCGGCTCAAAGAAAAACGAAGAATCGTTCAGCCGCAGCTTCTCCAGAGCGTCCCTCAGCAGTGTGTGCTCGTGCGAATCCACGGTATAGAGGCCCGCGAAGACCATTGGCTTGATGTCTTCGAATCCCGGCAACTGCTCCGCAGCAGGCCGCTCCTCCTCGGTTACCGTGTCGCCGATGCGTGTATCGCTCACGGTCTTAATAGTCGCGGCGAAAAATCCTACCTCGCCGGCCGAAAGCTCCGCAATTTCCACCGGCTTCGGCATCAGTACACCCATCGACTCAACTTCGAAAGACTTCCCGTTCGACATCAGCCGGATGCGTTGCCCCTTGCGCATCGTCCCCTCCATCACTCGAACCAGCACAATGACGCCCCGGTACGCGTCGAACCATGAGTCGAAAATCAGCGCCTGCAGCGGCGCATCCGGATCGCCCATTGGCGGAGGCAACCGGTGCACAATCGCTTCCAGCACTTCATCCACACCCTGGCCCGTCTTCGCGCTTACCGGGATTGCGTCGGTCGCATCCAGACCAACAGCCATTTCAATCGCTTCCTGGGTCCGCACAATGTCCGCCGAAGGGAGGTCGATTTTGTTGATAACGGGAATAATCTCGAGCCCATGATTGATCGCCAGGTAAGCATTGGCCAGCGTCTGCGCTTCCACACCCTGGGTGGCGTCCACCACCAACAATGCCCCTTCGCATGAAGCCAGAGATCGCGATACCTCGTAGCTGAAGTCGACGTGTCCGGGCGTGTCGATCAGGTTGAGCTGGTAGGTCTGCCCGTCGCGCGCCTTGTAAAGCATGCGTACTGCGTGGGCCTTGATGGTGATGCCCCGCTCGCGCTCCAGGTCCATCGCATCCAGAATCTGTGCCTGCATCTCACGACCGGTCACTGATCCGGTCAATTCGAGCAGACGATCACTCAGCGTCGACTTTCCATGGTCAATATGGGCAATAATTGCGAAATTTCGGAGGTATTTTACGTCCATTAGAGGTGGGGTATCACTGCAGGAACACTACGAAAATGAGCGATGTCTCCATGGCATAGCTTATCATCGGCATAGTGCTTCAAGACGGTCTCATCTACCGGCGCATGAACGCGCAAGCTTCATGAGCCTGCGCCTATTGACAGGTTTACCGGCATTCTTTTCGTGAGACCGTTTCTTTTGCGCTTTTGGGGTAATGTTGTCACAGCGTCAACTGTTGCGCATGATTGCGATTCGTCCTCGTAGCCTGGCTTGCATCGTTCCGGCCGTTGCGCTGGTCTTCTCAGTGTCGGCCTGTGGCCCCTCCAAAGAGGCGTCTGCTATTGCCACCCCGCCTCGCCAGGCCCTTGCGCCCGCTCTGCCTCCGACTGCAAAGCCGCAGGCGTCTGTCCCCGCCCCTCCGCCGCAGTCGAGCGCCCAGCAGCAAAGCGTAAAGGACCTCATCCAGCAGGTCGAAGGTGCCTACACCGATGGCCAAGCCGACTACAAGAAAGGCGATCTCCTCGCTGCTCGAAGAGACTTCGACCACGCCGTCGATCTCATGCTCACAAGCGGTATCGACATCAAGTCCACCCCCGAGCTACAGGACGAATTCGACCGCATCGTCGACCAGATCAACGGCCTCGAAATGGAAGCGCTGCGTCAAGGGAACGGCTTCACCCCGAAGACTGAGGACACGCCCGCCGAAGCCGCTGAGGAGGTCACCTTTGTCGTCGATCCAAACATCGTTGCAAAGGCGAACGCCGACCTCGCCACCACCAAGTCCGATCTTCCCCTCGTCGTCAACGACTATGTCGCCGCATATATCAATTTCTTCGCCAACACCACCAAAGGCCACAACACGCTGCTTCATTCCTTTCAGCGTGCGGGGCGATACCGGCAGATGATTCAAAGGGTGATGAGCGAGGAGGGCGTCCCGCAGGACCTCATCTATCTCGCCGTTGCCGAATCCGGCTTCCAGCCGCGCGCCGTCAACCGCAAGTCCCGCGCCGGCGGTATGTGGCAGTTCATGCCCCGCGGCAATTATGGGCTTCTCCGCAACAGCTATGTCGACGAGCGCTTCGATCCCGAAAAATCCACCCGCGCCTATGCCCGCTACATGAAATACATCTACCAGCAGCTAGGCGATTGGTACCTGTCCATGGCCGGCTATGACTGGGGCACCGGGAATGTTCAGCGCGCTGTTCAAAAGACCGGCTATGCCGATTTCTGGGAGTTGTACAAACGCAATAACCTGCCGGGCGAAACCAAGAACTATGTCCCTGAAATTCTGGCCGCCATCATCATCGCCAATCACCCCACCCAGTACGGTTTCGACGAGATCACGCTTGACCCTCCCGTGCTCACCGACACTGTCACCATCAACTACTCCGCCGACCTGCGCCTCGTCTCTGACATCGTCGGTGTGCCCGTTGACGAGCTTGTCGCCCTCAATCCCAGTCTGCTTCGCATGGATACCCCGCCGGATACGGAGTTCGATCTCCATCTGCCCGCCGGAACTGCAGCCATTTTCCAGGAAAAAATCGCCGCCATCCCCCTGAGCAAACGCAATTCGTGGCGCTATCACAAGGTCACGCCGGACGATACCCTGGCTTCAGTCGCTCACACCTACAGCGTGTCGGTTTCCGCGCTGGCCGACGCCAACCAGCTCGACACTACTTCCAAGCTCGAAGGGGTCGAAGCCCTGATCGTCCCGGTTCCCGCGGCGGCAGCGCCCTCGTCACATACCGTCTACTACACCACTCGGCGAGGCGACACCCTGGTCTCGGTTGCGGATCGCTTCGGCATTTCTCTCTCCCAGCTCCGGCGTTGGAACAAGCTCTCCGCGTCCGGCATTCGGATCGAAGCTGGTCGTCGGCTTCATGTCGCCGAGCCGACTCTGGTGCGCACCGCAAGCAGCCGCAGCCCACGCGGAAAGGGCAAGGCGGGTCACACCCATGAACTTACCACTACGGCCGAACCCGAACGCGAGCCCTCCGGCTCTCGCTCCTCTCACGCGAAAACATCCTCTGCCCGTAGCTCGCACACAAGCCGCACGACGAAGTCGTCTTCATCACGGAGCTCGCACAAAGGAGCCTCCGCAAAGGGCTCGACGCGAACCAAAGCGTCAACGCGCAAACGAAAATAGCATGCAAACGAAATTCTCGCAGCGTGTTTTGATAGTATTTCGTGCAATGTGTTGTTAGAATGGCTCCGCATGCGGAGTTGATTTGCCGCAACGCAGAGACGCAAAACCCTACGTGGGCAGCGGTAGACCGCTGGAGGCAATCGGATGGACGAAGTGATCAAAATGTACGCGATGAATGACGGTAATCCCGATCTGGAGCCGGCTGAGTTGAATGCCGATCACGATGAAATGGAAGAAGACGACGATATCGAAACCTCGAACATTCTCACCTCCTCCGATGATGACGAGGGTGAGATCGAAGAGGGTGTGATCATCGCCGAGATCATTCCAGAAGCGGCCCCGAAGAAGGCACCCGCCAAAAAAGCAGCCAAAGCTCCGGCAAAGAAGGCTGCTGCAAAAAAGGCTCCCGCAAAGAAGGCAGCCAAGAAAGCTCAGGCCAAGAAGGCAGCCAAAAAGGCTCCTGCGAAAAAGGCCGCTAAGAAGTCCGCCAAGAAGACCGCTGGCGCCAAGGGCGGAAAGGCCGCAAAGAAATCTGCGGCGAAGAGCGCTGGTAAAACTACTAGAAGAGGTAAAAAGTTGGCCGTTAAGAAAGCAGCAAAGAAAGCTCCTGCAAAGAAAGCAGCAAAAAAGGCTCCTGCAAAGAAGGCAGCAAAGAAGACAGCAGCAAAGAAGGCAACCAAGAAGACCGCTAAGAAGAAGTAGTTTTCTTGCAGCAATATCTCAAAAGGCAAGCAAAAGAGCCCGGCAATCCCGCCGGGCTTTTTTGCGTCTGTACTCTGGCCTGAGTCTCATATTCGGATCCACCCAACGCATGAGTGGCACGGGTGGGTGGCATTAGCAAGGAGCTAGAAGCTGTTTGACATGCCATTTCTGATGCTCGATGTAATCCTCGATCAGGAATCCCAATGTTACGGGCGCATCGTCCCCGACCACACATTGCGTCTGCAGCCGATCCTCCGGAATGCGGTCCACGACCGAAATCAGGATTTCGTGCTCCGTCTCCCACCAGGCCAGCAGCCTTGACCATGTCTGTTCGGCGTACCCATGCGCGGCGACCCACGCATCCTGTGCATACTGGGGCCCTGTATACGAGCCCTCGGTGGAAGCGCGGACAAACCGCTGCCGGTTGTTCGCAGCAGAGTCCAGCAGGTGGCCCACGATCTGTTTCCGTGTCCACCCGCCCGGACGCCAGGGCACGTCCGCCAACGCTTCCGGTAGAGACACCAGCGCCCGATGCACCTCATCCAGATCTGCCCGGAACTTCCATGCAACGTCGCTCATGGCTTTCTTCATCCCCATTGGATTGGGCGTCCCCGAGCCTACCCGAACTGGCCGAAGGGGCGCTCGCCTCGGGGCCCCCGGGGAATTTATCGCTGGAAGCTGCTGTTAGCTTTTCTTCAACTGCTGAATCGCTGCCAGCACCTCTTCCGAATGCACTCGCGGATCGACTTTGGTCCATACCTTTACGATCTTCCCGTTGGGGTCGATCAGAAAGGTGTTCCGGTTCGCAATCGTCATCTCGCCGAAGTGCCCGAGCGACCCGTATTCATCCACCACCTTGTGATCAGGATCAGCCAGAAGATGGAACGTCAGCCCGTCCTTGGTGCAGAACTGCTTGTGGCTGTCCACCGTGTCCACGCTCACTCCGAGGATGACCGCGTTGTCGGCCTCGAATTTCGAGAGATCACGCTGGAAATTATGCGCCTCGATCGTGCAGCCCGGTGTCATGTCCTTGGGGTAAAAATACAGAACCACCCACTTGCCGTGATAGCTGTCCAGTGAAATCGGTTTGCCCTCCTGCGAAGGCAGCGTAAACGTGGGAGCCTTCTGCCCCGCCGCCGGCATCGAGGCATCATCAGCCGCATGCACCGTCATCTGCGGCACCAAAAGAGCAAGCGCCGCCACCGCAACACACAGAATCGACTTCTTCACCTGTAACCTCCTGTTCGGAAAAAGGGAATCATTGCCATTGATTCCGGGTCCAACGCGCGCCGGCGCAGCAACGCACCGGCTTTCTTAAGGACGCGGCACAACCTCGGGGAGACTCCGCGCTGCCCGCCAGTATAGTTCCAGACACCGGATGCAGTTGTCATCGGGCCGGTTTGGAGGGTTTGCGTCCGCAACAATTCTGTTCTCGGCCTCTCATTCCCTACTCCCTACTCCCTACTCTCGATGTCCCTCGCGCGGCACTCCCACGACTGCAATCCCCGCCTCCGTCGCCCTTTTCAGCAGTTTCTCGCGATCGAACAGCAGAGTCCGGCCCGCCTCAACTGACAGGCAGCTTGCCCCCGCTGCAATCATCGTCTCAATCGTCCTGATCCCGATCACCGGCACATCAAACCGCATGTCCTGGTTCGGTTTCGCGACTTTGACGACGGTAAGGAGGCGCTCCAGCGTAGATGCCGCCGAACCATCACCCTCCTCCAGCGACTTCATCAGCAACCCGGCCCGCTCAATTGCCGCGTCCGTCCCCTCCATTGCCTCCACCGCCACGCAAGCTTGCGCCGCTACCACCACGGTCTGCCCGATATCGAACCCCGCCAGCGACCGCGCAACACCCAAGCCGTACTCGATGTTCTTCCGCTCGTCGTCCGTCGGCGCTCGTCCACCCGCGGCCACGGTCAGTGGTCCCTCTTCCGCAAGCAGCGGCTCGAGGAACTGCGTCGAGCTCATCAGCTCGATACCCTCATCCGCCAGCACCTTCGCAACGGCGCCCAGCAGCATATCGGTATTGCGCGTACGGAGATTCAGCAGCAGCTTCGCCAAGCGCCAATCCGGCCGAATGCTACTGAATATTTGTTTATGCTTCACCTGCCCCGCCATCACAGCGGCCTTTACATCCTCTTTTTGAAATGCCTCGATCAGCCGCGACAATTCCCCAAGCGAAAGCCAGTGCACCGTGATCTTCTCGTCCATCGCCGCTCGATGATTGATCTCCGGATCCGTCTCCTCCCGAATCGCCGCCACCGTCACAGAGAATCCCTGCGCCCGCGCCGCATCCAGCAGCAAAAACGGGAAACGGCCGTTGCCGGCAATCAGTCCGAGCTTCATGGCTTTACTTGATCACGCCCCGCTGGCTCTTCTTGATAAAATCCGCCAGCAGCTTGGCATCCTCGCCTTCCATCGCGCGAATCTTCTCAAGCGCCTGCGTCGTATTCATCTTCGCAGCCAGCAGGTACCGGAACGCCTTCTGCAATGTCTGCAGCCGCTCCGGCGTGAACCCGCGCCGCGACAGCCCGATCTTATTGATCCCGAACGCCCGGTTCTCGCGTTTTGAGGACGTCAGCGAGAACGGCAGCACATCTTGCGTCACAATTGTCCCGCCGCCTATGAACGCATACTTCCCCACCGTGCAGAACTGGTGCACCGGGCTGAAGGCGCCTATTGTCGCGAAATCCTCGATAATCACATGCCCCGCCAGAGTCGCCGCGTTCGCCAGAATGCAACCGCTGCCCACGTGGCAGTCATGGCCGATATGCGTATACGCCATTAGCAGGTTCTTCGAGCCCACCCGCGTAATGCCGCCGCCGTTCGCAGTCCCGCGGCTGATCGTCACACATTCGCGAATCGTGTTCTCGTCGCCAATTTCGGTTTGCGTCGGCTCGCCGCCGTACTTCAGATCTTGGGGTGGTACCCCGATGGACGTGAACGGATAAATTACATTCCGCTCGCCGATCCGCGTGTGCCCATCCAGCACAACATGCGAAATCAGCCGGCAGTCCTCGCCCAGCACCACGTCCGGCCCGATCGTTGAAAACGGCCCCACCTCGCAGGAGTCGGGAACCACCGCTCCTTCGGCAATTACCGCACTGGGATGAATGCTCACTCGCCCTCCGCAGCCGGGGGCTCATCGCCGTGCGCCTTCCTCTCGCGCTCCCGCGTCACCACCGCACAGGTCAGCGTTGCTTCGCAAGCCAGCTTGCCCTCCACTGTGGCGCGGCCATGAATTTTCCCCGCCCGCGACCGGAATGACAGCACATCCACCTCGATCCGCAACTGGTCACCCGGCGTCACCGGCCGGCGAAATTTGGCCCGTTCAATGCCTGTGAAGACCACCAGCTTCGAATGCCGATCCTCCAGCTCGTGGGTCATGATGATGCCGCCAGCCTGCGCCATCGCCTCCACCACCAGCACGCCCGGCATGATGGGATACCCAGGGAAATGCCCCTGAAAGAACGGCTCATTGATGGTCACATTTTTGATCGCCACCAGGCGCTTGGTCGCCTCGAATTCGGTAATCCTGTCGATCAGCAGAAAGGGGTAGCGGTGAGGAAGAAACTCCAGGATCTCCTGGATGTCGAACGTCATTCTATGGCTCCAGAAAGCGCGCAAACACAGTCCCGCGCTCCCTGAGGATTATAACGAAGGGATTCCGCGATTCCGACCTAGAGCTAGCGGCTACTTCTTGACCCTCTTTGCAATGTCATTGATATCCCAGAAATCCGCCGGCAGATCCACGTTGTAGTGCGCCTTGTCGATGTACATCTGCCGCACCGTCTCATCGTTGTGCATCCGCGTGATTGAGTAGGCTGTGGGCAACCCATTGACATCGTGATAATCCGCGTACTCCTCAGTTTCCGTGTTCTTGTCCTTGTAAAGCGGATCGCGCCACTGGAAACTGCGGCTCAGCGGCAGATGCGTCTGCACATCCGTCTGAATCGTGATCGACTCATTTTCCGGTGAGATCAACGTCACCTGGTCGGCCATATGCCGCTCAGCCATTCGCTGCCCTTCGTAGACCAGAATTGTCTTCGGATCCTTCAGCCAGACCTTTACGGCCAGTTCGATCGAGTGATCGCGTCTCCTGAGAAAATCATCCACCTGCTCCTGCGGCAGAGGCTTCGCACCGCGATAGGTCACTTCGATCCCTTTGCGTCCCTCGTAGAACTGGTACACATCCTTGTGCTTGCCGTACTCAAACCGATCGCGATCGGGCCACACGTGGCACTCATAGAAAAGCAGCGTCCCGGGATCAGGATCGCCGTGATGAAACGCAGCCAGATGTCCTTCACGCGTCACATTCTTCAAATTCAGCCATGCATCGCCGCCCAGAGCCTTCACCATCTCATCCAGCACCGTGCGCGCCTTCGCCGCATTCTTTTCCGCAGAGGGATCAACCGCCGGCGAGGCAATCTTCGCGCCCGCGTCATCGTCTGCCTGCGCCCTCATTCCAAGCGGCATTGCCAGCACAACTGCCAGTCCAACCGCCCAACCCTTTCGCATTCGTTTCTCCTGACCTTCTCCCCACTCTGATGCTGATAAGACCAAGTGCCGCTCCGCATCGGACCAGCTTATAGCTAGCAGCTACCCGATCAGTACCGCGCCGCCATTCACATTCAATACTTCGCCCGAGATGAATCCAGCCATCGGCGTACACAAAAACAGCACAGGCCCCGCAATTTCCGTTGTCGTGGCGACACGTCCAACGGGAATCCCCGCCCGGATCTTCGCCCCCAGCTTCGGATCGCCCAGCGTACCGGCCGACATATCCGTCGCCACCCAGCCTGGAGCCACGCAATTTACCAGGATCCCGCGTGGCGCCAACTCGCTCGACAGGCTCTTTGTCAGACTGATCAGCGCCCCTTTCGTAACGGCGTAGTCTGCATGCAAGGCCTCGCCACGCTGGCCTGCCGTGGAACTGATCAGCACAATATGCCCCTTCGGCCCGTCCTCGGCCGTCGGCGCCGGGCCTTGCAACTGCATTTGCACAACTGCCGACTGCACAAGCCCAAACACCGAATCCAGATTCACGGCAATCGTGCTCCGCCACTGCTCCTCGGTCATTAGCTCAATCGGAGCGTCCTCCGCGGGCCAAACGCCATGGTTCACCACCAGCGCGTCCAACCGCCCAAAGGCTTTCACCGCGGCTCCCACCAGTGCCCGACCGTCCGCCGGGGAATTTAGATCCTGCTCAATCGGCACACACCGGCTCGGTCCGCCGCACTCGTCCATCAAGGTCAGTGCCAACTCCTTGGCCTGCCGATAACTGAAAACGACCCGCGCTCCCGCAGCCGAAAACAGCCGCACCGTCTCAGCGCCAATCCCGCGCGACCCGCCCGTAACCAGCGCCACCTTCCCGTCCATCACTAACGAAACACCAGTCATAAGCCCAACCTATAGCCATCTCCCCCGGTTCGTAAAGTGGGTCGCCGCCCAACCTCCCTTGAGGAAAGCGGCTGCACGTATCGGGCCTGGGAGGCGGAGCCAGCAGCTCGAACATTCTGCATCTTCCCCGTCTGCTCCCCGTCCAATAGCTAGCCCATCTCTTATGGGACGAAGGGGAGCCCTCATGGCCACACTCCCAGCAACGACGCAGGCCAGTCACGCCTTCCCCCCGCGCATTCAATCCTCGTGTGAGTTCTCGCAAGTCCTCATGAAGCTCCAGCGGGCTACGCATCTCATCGCCTCCTCGCTTGATCTTGAATCGCTCCTCGACCGGGTCGTGAACGACATAGCCACCTCCATCGGCAACGTCGAAGTCGACGTGTGGCTCCGTGATGGCGATGCCAACGAGATGGTCCTGCAGGGTGTTTGCGGTTGCACCAAATACAAGAAAGGCCAACGCCTCCAGATCGGCGTACAGGGCATGGTGGGCCATGTCGCCGCGACAGGCAAAATGCGCTACGCTCCCAACGTTCACCAGGATCCGTACTACATCGGCTGTGAACCTGAAACCCGCTCCGAGGTCACCATCCCGCTCAAAGCGGGTGCTCGTGTGATCGGCGTTCTCTGCATCGACCACTCCGAATTAGACGCATTCTCTGAAGACCAGATCCAGATCCTCGAGGCGCTCGCCGGACATATCGCCATCGCCGTCGAAAACTCACGCCTTTTCCAGAACGAGCGCAACGAGCGCGAACGCCTGCAGCGCGAATCGGCCGATGCTCGCGCCATGCAGCGCGCACTCTTCCTCAAACCGCAGCCTCTCGTTCCCGGCTTTGCTTTTGAAACCGCGTGGCATCCCGCGGGCTCGGTCGCAGGCGACTGGTTCGATTTCATCGATCTCGGCAACCAGCGTTATGGAATCGCACTCGCCGACGTCTCCGGCAAAGGCATGCCTGCCGCACTGCTTATGTCCGCCACGCGGGCTCTTCTGCGCTCCATCGCTCCGCTCTACACATCGCCGGGACAAGCGCTCGGACACCTCAACCGCACGCTCGCGGAAGACTTCCCAACCGGAAAGTTCGTCACCATGGTTTACGGAATCCTCGACGCCGCGTCACGCCAGATCACCGTGGCCAGCGCCGGACACTTGCCACCGCTGGTGATCAACGGGCACTGTAAGTTTCTCGAGGTCGACACCGGCCTGCCACTCGGACTCGGCGCGTCCTCCTACCCTGAGAGCACAATCACTCTTGGTCCGGGCACCAAGCTGCTTTTCTATAGCGATGGCATCACTGAAGCCATGAGCGCAATCGACGAGGAAGAATTCGGCCCAGCCCGGCTGATCGAGCACTTCGTGCAACCGGAAGCATGCGTCGACAGTCTCATCGCCGAGGTGCAGAAGTTCGGAGTTGGTTCGGAACATACCGATGACGCCACAGCGCTTCTCATCCGCAGTCGCTGAGAAGCGCAATTGACTCTGATCTGCTGATCGTCGTTGCAGCAGCGTATGCTCGACGATGCAGCACTCCGCTTTCGAAGATTCGACGACATTGCGATGACATTTCGCATGTCGATCGCATTGCGCCGTGAAATTTAGAGCGACCTTTGAAATTCCCCCACATCTAACAGCCATCCGTCTTGGAATCCTCACAGTTGCCAGTGACGGATTTCTTATTTCAGCGATGATCAAACGTAAGAGGACTGTTCACATGGGAACACCTATGTTCGTAAATGAACGGTCCGGAGCAGAACTAGCTCCGCAAGCCATCAGCACCGGTACCCAATAGCTTTTGCCGCAACGCTAGGCCCCTTCACTTTGGAAGAGCAATTGCTGCTCAAGACGTGGAATTCAACTCCCCGGAGTTCCATCTGAATGAAGCAATTTGAACCATTCGCGCTGGACACTTCAAATGAGTGCCTCTGGCATAACGGCGCGCAGATCACCCTGGCCAGCAAGCCCTTCTCTGTTCTGCGCTACCTCGTCGAGAATCCCGGCCGTCTCATTACGCACGACGAACTGCTCGATGCCCTCTGGCCCGAGACCTACGTGCAACCTCAGGTCTTGCGCACCTACATACTCGAGCTCAGAAAGATTCTGAACGACGATGCCAAGGCACCTAAATTCATCCAAACCATTCCCAAGCGCGGCTACAGCTTCGTAGCGACGATCAAGGACACGTCTGCCCCAGCAGTGACGACAAACCAAACTGAGCTCAACTCTCCGACGCTCGCAGACCTCGTCGGGCGCGATGACGAAATCCTCCGCTTGCAAACAATCGCGCTCAGGGCGGCAGCTGGTCACAGACAAGCCGTCTTCATCACCGGAGAAGCAGGGATTGGAAAAACCTCCGTTGTCCATGCTTTTCGCGATGCAACGCAGACGTGCATGGCCTACGGAAATTGCGTCGAAGGGCTGAGCGACAAGGAACCGTACTACGCAATTCTCGAAGCACTCGGGCACTGCCTCACGTCGCAGGATAATAACGACAAGCCCGCGGCCGGAACTGCGCGCATGCGCACTTCGCAGGATCACCCCGGCCAACTCTGCGAAGCTCTCGAAGATCTGGCGCGAGAGAAACTCTTCATCCTCGTGCTCGAAGACATCCAGTGGGCGCACCAATCGACTCTTGAACTCGTCTCCGCAATTGCGCGTCGTAGCACGCCCGCCAAACTGCTCGTCATCGCGACCTACCGGCCCCAGCATCACTCGACAAATCTCTATCTCAAGTCCATCAAGCAGGACCTGCTCGTCCGCCAGCTCTGCACGGAAATCGCTCTGGAGCCCTTGTCCAAACAGTCTGTCAGACGCCTACTCAGCCGCCGACTCGACCAGCAACAACTGCCCACGCAGCTCGATGACTTCATCTATCAGCGCTCTGGTGGCAATCCCCTCTTCGCCAACGCGCTCCTCGATCACATGATCGCGGAGCAAGCGCTCGTGCGCATCGGCGACGGCAGCGATGCGAAATGGCATCAAACTACTTCAATCTCCAATCTCGACATCAGCGTTCCGCACGAACTCGCCCGACTCATCGAACTGGAAATCGATCGCCTCACCCCGCAAGAACAAAGGGTCCTTGAAGCCTGCAGTCTCATGAACATCGCCTTCCCGGTTTGGGCTGTAGCCACCGCCCTCGAAGAAAATTCTGAAATCATCGAACAATTCTGCGACGATCTCGAACGCAGAACTGGCCTGATTCGTCGCGCAGGCCACGACGATCTTCCCGATGGCACGCGTTCCGATTTCTACGCATTCGCGCACCAGTTCTATCGCGAAGTTCTCTACCAGCGGCAAACAACAAGCCGGCGCGCCAAGGGCCACATCCGCATCGCCGAACAATTGAAGGCTCTCTTCAACGGACGCGAACCCGTCGTCGCAAGCGAAGTGGCGTTTCACTTCGAAGCCGCCGGCAAGTGGCAGAGAACAGTCTGCGCGCTGCGCGCTGGTGCCCTCCATGCGCGAGAGAGACGAGCTTACCAGGACTCAACTCAATTCCTCACCCATGCGTTGCGGGTCGCTGAGAATATGGGAGAACCGGAGCGCACCGCCATCACGAATGAACTCGCGGCCGAGTTGCAGAGCCTGCGAGAAATAGAAGCGCGAACGAGATCGCAGCAGCAAAAAGCAAGCTGAAGATTTGACGTTATCTGGACGAAACCTTGACGACTATCTTTTCAGGAATCGCTAACGTGTGAATACGGCAAGGAGGATTCACACATGCGATCGATTCTTCGCAAAGCGATTTTGGCATCAGCATTCGGCGCCGCGGTAGCACTCGCAGGCAACAGCGCCAATGGCAGCAACCGAGTTAACGTACCTTTCAATTTCACCGTTGCCGGAAAAACGCTTCCCGCTGGTGGCTACCACCTCGTTCACGATCCCAGCAGCGCCTTCGTCACTCTTCGTAGCCTCGAGTCGAACGATAGCTATACGTGGCTGCTGACCCCGGGTCCCTCTGAGTACGACAAAAAGATCGCCCTCAGGTTCGACGATCTCAACGGCACTCACGTCCTTCAATCGGTTCAATACGGTTCGATGGTCACACCCCGCCTCGACAACAAGTCAATCGACATCGAGCGCGAGTCCAGAGGCCAGTGATCGTAGCTGCCCTCCCCCACAGCAAACAGCACTTAATTCCGTAAGGGCGGCTTCGATCATCGAAGTCGCCCTTTCGCGCTGTGTCCACTCCGCACTTGAAGGATGCATATTCGCTCAGGCTTAACAGCAAATGGCAGATCATCGCCTCACAAGACAATCTCTTAAAATCTGAAATACGCACCGATCATCGGCTGCGCCGTATGCGTAAACCGATCCGTCGACGTGAACAGCTTTGTCAGGTTCGGCGCCTTATATAGATTGCCGCGGTACTGGAACCGTAAGCCGAGATGCGGCAGCACACCCCAGTCGAGGCCCGCGCCATACACAAACAGGCCCTTCGTTGAACTACTCGTACCGGTCTGGTTGCTGTCCGGCTGGTTGAACAACACTCCCACCCCGCCAAGTGCAAATGGACGCAGGTTTGCCGCGTGAACCGACACCAGCCAGTCCGCCGTGACCTCGTGCGCGGCCGCCTTCACCGTCTGTGTAGTGATCACCGTGCACGTCGTACCCCCGCAATCCGGCTTGTACGTCTCATTGCCGCGATTGTACGAGTAAGTGGCTTCATACCCGACCAGCGGATTTGAAATGTGCCGAAGCTCGACGATGCCACCCGCCGAGTTCGCCGGGCTCTCGATCGTCCCGTTCCCATTTGTTCGTCCGCTGAATGATCCGTACAGACTCAGTGCCACGTCTGTCTGCGCACACGCGGAGGCCGAAGCGCCCAGCATGCAGAATCCGACAAGAAACAGGAATGCCTGATAACAGAATGTCTGCATCGTCATCTCCTCTTGGATGCTTCTCTCGCGATCAGGTGCAGCAATATGGAGCGCTCGCGAGGTTCAACCTACGTGCCTCAACCCTCTATGGACGCAAAAGTCGCCGGTAAGGAGGTTAGATCTCTTTAAGTGAGTGATTACTGACGTACAAGGTCGATCCGGGCAATCCGAGCGACGCCGCTCACTTGAGGGAAAAGGACCGTTCCTCTCCCGGACGGAGATGCCGAGACGAACCACCTCGCAGAAGGCGCCGGGGCGGCGCGGAACCCTCTTCGACGAGGCCTACTAGATCGCCCGCACCAGTCGCACCGGCAAAAAGATGATTGCACTGACAAGCTCCAGGACCCCACCCACTGCGATGCCCACGATCCGGAACGGAATAAGCAGAAGCCACACAATGGGATAGGCGATCAAGGCCAGCAACGCGAGCGGCCAACACAATACCAGGAGGATGCACCACAAAATAAACTTCACCATGTCTCTGCCTCAACCTCAGTCATCCAGACATACGCGGGATATCGTCCCCCGGTTCCCCAAGCCTACTTCGTCGCCCGGCCTTTTCTTCCGACAGCCGCATCGGAGCGAGTCTTGTCCGGCTTCGTCGGTTTCTCGTTACTCGTCAGCCGCTTTTTTCGCTCTCGGATCAGCTTCTTACGTTCCCCCTCCGGCAGGGCCAGAATAGCCCTGGTCCGCTTCGGAAGCCTCTCGAATATCAGTGCGTGCGCTCGCCTGAGCTCTTCTTCAATCTCCCGCGGACGCAACGCGTCCGACTGCTCCAGTGTCACCCAGAATGCCTTCGCAAGGTACGGACTTGGAATGATCCCTTCCTTTTCGATCAGCTCATGAAACCGTTCCGATCCGCAGTGGAGCCAGAGAACGCCGGTCCCCGCGCCATCCAGATCGGTCATTGCAAACATCTTCCCCCCGATATCCCGATCACCAGCCCAGTAGACGAGGTGGTGGCCCCAGTTCATCGTTTCCGCCGCATACGGCAGCGCCATGCAAATCTCACGAATGCGCTCGTTGTCCATGCCGGAAAGTGTAGCCCGATGAATTCCGCAAAAATTCGGAAAATACTACTTGACGCCATACACTAGTTGTCATACAGTATGTGAAATACAGTGTATGTTGCACAGCAGTACCGAGGCACAGCATGACCGTCGCTGACAGCACATTCGAAAACCTTCGCCTCGAACTCCGCCGTGGCTGCCTCACTCTTGCCGTACTGGCCCAGCTCCGGCAGGAACACTACGGATACACGCTTCGCAAGGATCTGGCCGAGCGAGGTCTCGAGATCGATGAGAGTACGCTCTATCCGCTGCTCCGTCGGCTCGAGACTCAGGGACTTTTAGCCAGCCAGTGGCGCGAAGAAGACAAACGGAACAAACGCTTCTACCGCCTCTCACCGGAAGGCGAGCAGATCCTGTCTCGCCTGCTCGATGAGTGGAACAGCATCAACGCCTCCGTTACCCGCATCCTCGATGCCAATGACCCGGAAACCAAGTAAGGACAGAGCCATGGAACTTCTCGACCGCTATCTCCAAGCCGTAAGAAAGTACCTGCCCGTGCGCCGGCAGGACGACATCATTGCCGAACTCCGCGCCAACATGGAGTCGCAGATCGAAGATCGCGAGTCAGAGCTTGGCCGTCCACTCACCCAGGGCGAATCCGATGACTTCCTGCGCAAGATGGGCCATCCCATGCTCGTCGCATCGCGCTACCAGCCGCAGCAGTACCTCATTGGGCCCACGATGTTCCCGATGTACTTCTACGTGCTGCGGATCGCGATGCTGTGGGCGTTCATCATCTGCATGATCGTTGCCGCGGTTGTCACGCCACTGACACAGACGGGTGGGCAAGCGGTGATCGACGCGCTGTTCCGGACACCGGGCGTTCTGGTACAGGTCGCCGCGTGGATCACCCTGGTGTTTGCTGCATTCGATTTCGCCCGTACACGCTATCCGCAGGCGTGCCCCGAGATCCCCGGCATTACCCAGAACTGGAATCCCAGCTCTCTGCCGCCGCTCGAGAAAGCTGAGCATAGCGGGAAGCCGCGCTCTTTCACACAGACCATCATTGAGATCGTGATGGGCGTTCTGTTTCTCGGATGGCTGCTCTTGATTCCGCACCATCCATTCGTGCTGATGGGGCCGGGAGCCGCATATCTTCAGGCTGGTCCGTTTCTGCTCGCACCTGTTTGGTGGACCTTCTACTGGCTGCTGATCGCAATGAACATCATGCAGGTTGGTTGGAAGTGCATTGAGCTTGCCCGTGGTACATGGGAGCGGCCTTCCCCGATTCTGCAGATTGTCAGCAAAGCTTTCGGGCTCATCCCAATTGTTTTTTTGCTCACCACACCAGATCACCGTTACGTTTTGCTGAAGAACCCTCTAGCCAATCAAATGCACTACGCTCAGACTCTGCACCAGGTCAATGAGGGTCTTCACTTTGCCTTCATAGTCGTCTGCACCATCATCGTCGTGCAGTTGGCCTTCGATATCGGCAAGCTGATCTGGGGCGGCTATCGCAATCACCTGGCGGGCTAGCAACTGGTGTCGGTAGTCTCCGGCTTTTGAGTTCTGACCATTGATCAATTCAACTCTGCGGGGCAAACCCGTATTGGAGGCGATATGCGCCGTTTAATTGCTTACCTCGATCCTCTGATTCTCGGCATGATCCTAGGAATGATCTTCGTCGCGATCGCGCACGCTTGCCCGTCCCATTGGCAGGAGAAGGTCCGCACAACTGGAATCACAGTTCGCTACGAGCACATTTGCTGTTTCAAGATGGAGTAAGGGTGCCCTCAGTTCGCCCGATCACAGCAGCCGCCATGCAGTTCCCAACCACGTTCATCATTGTGCGGCCCATGTCCATCAGCGTGTCCACACCGAGAATGAGAAGAATCGGCGCAGTGGGCAGATGCACGGCACTGGCAGTTGCGAGCAGCATGACCAGTGAAGCTCGGGGTACGCCGGCGATTCCCTTGCTCGCCGCCATTAGCACCAGCACGATTGCGAGTTGCCGGCCGAACGAAAGATGCATACCTGCCGCCTGGGCGACGAAGATAGCAGCCATCGAGAGGTACACGCTCCCGCCGGTCATGTTGAAGCTGTAGCCGGTGGGAATGACGAACGAGACAATCCAGCGCGGAACGCCGAACTCTTCCATGCGTTCCATGGCAAGTGGAAGAGCAGCCTCGGAACTCGTGGTTGCGAAGCCAAGTGCTGCCGGCTCGCCGACTGCGCTGACGAACCTGGCAACCGGGACTCGAAAGAGCACGAGCGTAGGAATCAAGACGAGCAGAGCGAACACCGTGAGCGCAACATAATAGGTACCCACCAGCTTCAAAAGGGGCAGCATCGTCGCGATCCCTGTGGTCCCGACAGTGTAGGCAATGGCTGCACCTGCGGCGAGCGGCGCAAGGTACATGATGATGCGCGTGAGTTGGAACATCACGTCGGCCAGCGATTGCAGCACAGCTACCAATGCCGCGCGTTTCTGCGCGGGGAGCATCGCCAGTGCCGATCCGAAGAGAATGGAAAAGATGGCGACCTGAAGAATTTGATTCTGCGCGACCGCCTCTGCAATATTGTTGGGAAACAGATTGAGGATGATCTGCTGCCAGGTCTGCGGCGCCTGCGCCGCGGCTGGTGCTCCTTCAAGTGCCGCGGGAACCAGCACACCCCATCCCGCACCGGAGAGGTTCATTGCAACCAGGCCAATAATCAGGCCCAGTGTCGTGACCACTTCAAACAGTACCAGAGCCTTTATGGCGACGCGGCCTACTGACTTGAGCTCGTTGTGGCCAGCAATGCCAGTCGTAATCGTCGCGAATAAGAGCGGCGCCACAATCATGCGGATCAGACGAAGGAAGAGGTCTCCAGGCAAACGAACCTGTGCGGCAGCGTGTGGCGCGTCGATACCGAGTTCAACTCCGGCAATCATCGCGAGAAACGTCCAGGTCATTAGCGATGGCCGGCGCAGAGCAAAAAGTAGGCAGGATGCAATCCCAATCCAGCGAACGGCGACCGGGATCGCGGATTCATGCACGAGTCCGAGAGCGAATCCCGTGGCAATCAGTAAGGCGCCCGCTGAAAGAAACAACCGGGCTAGTCGGTCCTTCGCAAGCGAGCGACTTGTCGTCGTGGCTGCCATTGAGTGCTACTGCGTCGCCGGGCGCTTCAGCTTCATCGCCTCTGCTGTCATATCGATATATTTCAGGCCCGCTCCAGTGTTGAACAAGACTACGCGATCGGTGGGTTTTAGATAACCGTTCGCAAGCAGCTTGTCATAAGCCGCAGTTACGCTGGCGCCCTCTGGCGAGAGGAAGATGCCTTCATTGCGTGCCCAGTCAAGAATGGAGGCGAGGATGTCGCCATCGCTGACAGCCATGGCCATACCACTCGATGCGCGCACGATGTCGAGGATGATCGAGTCGCCATAGGGCTTTGGCACGCGAAGGCCGGCGGCAAACGTCGAAGCGTCCTGCCACATCGTGCTGACGTTTGCGCCCTCTTCGAAGGCGCGAGCTACCGGTGCACATCCGGATGACTGTACAGCGATCATCTTCGGCCGCTTACGTGGTGCTACCCAGCCAAGCTCTTCCATCTCTTCGAAAGCTTTCCACATCCCGATGAGGCCGACGCCGCCGCCCGTGGGGTAAAAGACCGCATCCGGATACTCCCAGCCGAGTTGCTCGACGAGTTCGTATCCCATGGTCTTCTTGCCCTCCACACGAAATGGTTCCTTCAGGGTGGAGATGTCGAACCACCCTTCCTTCTGCTTTCGCTCCTGCACAATTCGTGCACAGTCGGAGATGAGGCCATCGACCAGTTCTACGTGCGCGCCGTACGCGACGGCCTCAACGTAGTTGGCAAACGGAACATCGCGCGGCATGAAAATGTGGGCTTCGATTCCGGCAGCTGCAGCGTAAGCGGCCAAAGCGCCGGCGGCATTTCCGGCTGAAGGCACGGCTAATTTGCGGAGACCATAGTGCCTCGCCATCGTCACTGCCATTGCAAGTCCGCGTGCCTTGAACGTGCCGGTCGGATTGGCGCCTTCTTCCTTCAGCCAAGCGCATCGATGTCGGTTGCTCCTCAGCATCGGCGTCCATCCTTCGCCAAGAGTCACGGGCTCTACATCCGGCAGCACCGATTTATACCGCCACATGCCGGCCCAAGGACCATTTGCGGCTTCTGCCACAACGTCCCGTGCATTGCTTCCCTTCAAAGGCGACAAATCGTATCGCACAAACAGCGACCCGGCGGGTTGCGATGGACACTGCGGGCACACGGTCTGAGGCGTTTCAGCGGAGATATGTGCATGGCAGCGAGTGCATTCGAGATAAGCAATCGGCGGCATCGATTCTTCAAGACTCCCCAACCAGCTTAGCGGCGCGAGTGGCAATGAGACCAATCGTCATTGTCAAAATGCCTGGAACTTCGATTCGAAGTCACGGAATCGTCTCTCCAATTCCCACTGAGCCGCTGCCTTCTCATTCCCATCCAGGAAGCTCCTGCAAATAGACGCCGGCCTCGCTCCCCCGAGAACCTGTCCCTTGCAGGCAGCAGCCGGGGCGCTGAAGACATCGGGGGATGCCCACAGGCTCTGGCCAGGAAGAAAATCATGCTCCATGCCGGTGCGCGCCAATCCCTTCAGATCGGCATAGCTCAAGTGGTAGTCGTTTGCTGCGCGCACGTACTCGTGCGTCAGATCAATACGACTCACGCCCTGGTCGTCCGTGGAAAGCGCGACTGGAACGTGGGCAGCACGATAGTACTGAAACGGATGCTTGTCCCCGGTAATGCCCAGAATGCCTTCGTTCGAACTGAGATTGATCTCGACCATCACGTGCTTGCGGGCCATCTCTTTCAGCAACTCCTGCGGGTCGTTCTCGTACATGACATCCACACCGTGGCCTATCCGTTCAGCACGGCCAATTTCAACCGCCTGCCGGACGTGGAACTTCAACCCTTCGGGGGGGACCATTCCAGGTGCAAGTTCGCCCGCGTGCAGCGTGATGTGCACCTTTGGATAGAGGCCGTGAAGATACTCGAGCATTTTCATGTGCAGGGTGTAATCGCGCATCGCGACCATATAGTCCTCAGGCTGCACGAAATTGATGCCGACCCAATCGTCAGAACCCTGCTCAATCGCTTGCTCCACTGTTTCAAAACCAAGCAACGTCTGTGCGAAAACTTGTTCGGCAGGAAATGCGCGAAGCACCTGATAGATGAAGCGGATTTGCACCCTGCATGCGCTCGAAGCCCGCGGCGTGCCGCATTGCTGAATCTGGTTGCGCGTTTCGATCACTCTATGAATCTCTTCGCGATCCGTCGCGACTTCATCGCGCAGTCCGTGATCGAGGAGCGCCTGGCGCATCTGGGCAAGATCGGGATTCCAGCCGAACTCGTGCGCAATCCGCGCCGCATGTCCGAATGCGGGAGAGTGCATCAACTCCAGATATTGATTATTTTCGGCGTCAGACCGGCGAGTGATCTCGTCCAGCCATTGTCCCGTGTGACTCTTGTCGAGCCCGCCGAACCGATCGAACGTCGAGAAGAATTGATCATGACCGCTATAGCCGGTGGTCGGAACGTAATTACGCATCGAGAAAGCGTTCACGACCAGATCGTAGAGACTTTGTTCGCTTGGCGTGAGGCTGTTGCCATTCAGCGCAGCAGCCGGTACGAGAGGCTGCGCGCAGGGCTCCTTGAGTGTCTTTCCCTGCTCATCTCGTGCGAATTCTGCTTTCACCGGATCGATGCAAAGCTTGTCTTCCGCAGCAACTCGAATCAGTGTTTCTGCGTACACACCGGCGCCAAGGTGGAAATGAAGGTCTGCTCCTTTTGGAAAGTCAGCCAGGAAAGCCTGCACAGCGAGTGGTCCCTCGCGAACTGCGGCCTGATATGCGCGGGATGCGCGAGCTTCGCTGCTGGCTGACGCTGCTGTCATCGCGATGACCGCACCTGGCGTAGTCAAGAAATTGATCGCAGTCGAAGCCGAAGCTTCTGCCGGTTCTGGAATGAGCATCGCGGCGGCAACGCAAGCCAAAGCAAGACAATAATGGCGAATCTGTAGGTTGCACATGGTTTGTCTTCCAGTTTACGAGGCGAGTGCGGCTCTTAGATGCCTAATCTGCTACAGACTTCTTTGTCTTGAGTTCATGGAAGTGTCATCTATCTCCTGTTTCATACCGGTATATGCGAATCGCACACGTGCAGGACTGACTGGTCATCAAAATGCATCATAAGATAAGGGACAAGGACACCCGAGCGCGGCTGGATCCTCTTCGGAGGTAAATCCCCAAGTAGTTCGTCTGTTATGCCCCCGCCGGCTCCGCCGGTAATCTGGAATATTTACAAGGTCGGATAAAACATACATGGAATCAACTCTCACTGCCGTTGGGCAGCAGGTATCCAGGCGCTCTTTCCTTAAGGGAGCCACATTCGGCGCCGGGGGCCTCGCGCTGTACGCAGGAGTATTCGAACGTCATTGGCTCGAGATCGTTGACAAGGAAATCGCGATCGGCGGGCTCCCTGCACCGTTCGACGGGATGAAGGTCGCACAGCTAAGTGACATACATCTTGATGAGTTCACTGAGCCATTTCTACTGCGTGAATCGATAGACGAAATCAATCGGGCCAAGCCGGACCTGGTTTTGCTCACTGGAGATTACGTGAGCGCCCAGGTATTACCGCACAATCTTACTGTCCGGGCTGCATGGCAATGCGGCAGCATGCTGAGCCGGATTGAGTGCCCGCACCGCTATGCAATATTCGGCAACCACGATATCTGGGCAGGCGAGAGACATGTGGGCGAGGCTCTTACCGCGCACGGCATCACAGTGCTCAGAAATTCCTATCTACCTTTAGAAAAGCAGGGTGCCAGAATGTGGCTCGCGGGGCTCGATGATCCCGTGTGCGGACAGCCCGAACCCGATCAAGCGATCCCTGCTTCGATACGCAACAAAGCCGGTGAGCCCATCATTCTCATGTGTCATGCGCCGGACTATGTTGATGAATTGCGCGAACATCCGGCGGGTCGGGCAGTCTCGTTGGTCCTGAGCGGCCATACACACGGTGGGCAGATCCGCCTGCCCTTCATAGGGGCCCTGCACCTTCCACCCGGAGGGCGAAACTATGTAGAAGGGCTTTTCCAAGTTGGGTCGATGCAGCTCTATGTCAACCGCGGAATCGGCAGCGTCGGAGTTCCGTTCCGATTCGACTGCCGCCCCGAGATCACGATCTTCACGCTTCGCACTGTTTAGTCGCTTCGACCCTGCTCGTCTCTATTGATGTGCAGGAATATTATTCGAGGCTTGCGGCTGAGGCGCTGAAGCAATCTGGTCCATCGGCAACTCCAGCGCGAACAGGCTTCCGTCGCCTTGATCGGCGTGCACCCACATTCCATGGAAGGCCTGGCGTAAGCCGGGATGCTGGACAAGAAGGGCTGTCATCACATCGGTCACTTGTTTACGGGCAAGCGTGGGCGTTCTGAGTTGTGCGGTTTGCGCCGGATCTGGGATGTAGTGAACGTCGAGATCCAGTCCGCCGAATTGGGTAGTGGTATCAATCGCACTCAAGTTGAAAGAAGAGCCCTGTGTATTGAGGCTCACCGGCTTTTTGTCTGCCGGGAAATCCTTCGGATGGACCTGTTCTGTTTCCTGCTGCAGTTTCTGCAGATTCGGGCTCGAGGAAATCGACTGGGTTGAGTGTAGATTCTCTGCGATCCGGTAATAGAGCCATGCCGGCCAATTCTCTTTCACCTGGGCATATTTACGGGCTGATACCCAGTACCAGAGGCCATCGTGGTCCGCTTCCACCATAGGCTTCGCGTAGAAGCCGGCAAGTTGCCATTGGTTTCCGGGAGCGCTGGCAAGAACGATTGCGATCTGTTGTGGCTTTTGGACGCCCGTAACATGCAGGATGACGAGCGCATAGGTTCCCGGTGGCAATCCATTGAATGTGAGAACAACAATTGGGGAACCGCAGAAGAATTGCGTGCGTTCCGCTCCCGGCGCATCTTTGGACGCGTCGAGAAGGTAGAGAGAGTCGACGGTGACGGTTGCTGTCTGGACGAGTGGCTTGAGAGTTGTGACGGATGCTGCGATGCCGTCGAAATCGGATGCAATTGCGGGCAGGATCTTGGCACGTAGAGCTTGCGTGTCTCCGCTTTGCACGATCGCAGCGATGGTGTGAGCCTCTCCGGTAAGGCCCGTGCGAAGCCCCGGATTCATCTGAGATTGAGTTGAACAGGTGGCGGCGTTGACGTTGGCCGCGAAACAAACGAAAGCGATCGACGACAGCAGCAGGGATGCACGACGGAGGATTTCCGTTTTTTTGGACATGTTCTTTCTTCCAGCGAATTGGAGGTGGTTCAACGCTACGAAGTAAGATGCGCGTTTTCCCACTTAAGCGGTTCAATCCCCGGCCGACCCGAATCCGGCGACTACACAGCCGATCATGGAGCACTCGAATGGGCCGGAACTAAGGCGGAAAGTTCAGGCGGCGATCTCGAAATGTGAGCTCAACTGTTCTACAAGCGTAGGAAAAGACTGGATTTCCGGGTACTTTTTACCGGAATGGCGTAGGATCTCAGGACTGCCGATTCACGAAAGAGCGGCATCTGTTTCCGTTTGTTTTCTGAAGTGGATGTTCTGCTCTCTTTCGAACGCGCCTCCGGCATCAAGAACCGACGCCGCACAGCTGACAACTTGCCTCTTCGCCTCATCAATCTCCATCGGAGCAACGATGGTCAGACCCCCGATTAAGCGATCAAGGTCGAAGTAAGCCTGGCGGTTTTGCCGGATGAAATCGACAGGGTACTCCGGTTTTCTGGCGCGGGCAGCTTCCGGATCCGCATCGAGTAGAAAGCTCACATCGGGTCGAGGCACCAGTCGCATGATGAAGCGAACATAGGCTCGAATCATTGAGTTCTTGAGGTCGAGGTTGGCGAGTTCATCGTAGGTGTAGCGGTCGAAGATTACGAACTCAGCATCGCCGTTCTTCGCGTGGTTGAAGACGCTGCGCTGGGAAAACGCATCCAGCGTGTAGAGAAAGAACCGAACGCAGGTCATGGGCCAGCCGCGCACGTTTTTGTCGCGCCTGTTGATGGGAGCCTCTGGACTACCTATGCCCTTATCTCCCCTAAAGACCCGGTGTCCTGTTCCCTCCCGGAGATGTGTGAGTCGCGCAATGTCGTCCCAAAAACGGAAAACTCGATAGCGCACTCCCCGTTCTGTCAGGAATGCGCACAGGTTTTCAATTTGCGTAGTCTTTCCTGCACCGTCAACACCTGAAAAGCTTACGAATTTCACTTTTCGCGAATTATGCATATTCTCGTCTCGTTGCTCGCGCCCGGTCACGATCAAGGCTGGCTATGGCTGGCTTTGGATAATCCAGCGACTGCGCCGATGGCCCCTGCTCCCGCAAGAATTAAGCCAAGGCTGATCACGATCGCTCTGACGCGTCGCTGCTTTGCAGGAGCGATCGCCGCACCAGCGGGACGCGAACCCGGGACGCCGGTTGGCTTCTCGTAAGGCGCCGCGGCGGTGCCGACGGGCTGCTGAGGCGGGTTCAATTGCTGAGCAGGCGGCGCTTGCTGTTGCGGTGAAGATTGCGGAATCGGAGCCGAGGGCAGTTCGTCAACCGCGGAGGGCGGTTGCGAACTGCTGGTCTCAGATGCTGCTGATGCATTCGCGGCCGGGTTGGTCGTCGCCAGTTCCTGAGATTGCGCAGCGGCAAGGGCCGGTTGCAACAGCAGCAACGCACATAGAACAACAACGAGCGAACTCTTTGGACCAGCATCAATCTTAGAACTACCAACTAGAGGGAAGCTGCGATATTTCGACATCAGATTCCTCACTTTCATGCCGCATTCATTTGCGATTCCCGGGTGTCCTGAGAAGGCCTTTCGAGTGCAACAAAATCGAGTTGAGGCCGGTGGAAGCTGTCAACTGCTTCGCCGGTTTCGGCGAAGATCTGGAAAAGCGAATCCACTTCAGCAGCCTGCAGCGCACGTTGCGCATCTGGACGCAAGGATGCAAGCCGAACATCTCCATTGCGCTTCATCGCTTCTTCGAGGCAGCACAATAGGAGGTGAATGGCAGCCCCATCCAGGACACGCAGCGCCGAACAATCGAGCACAACCGCAGGCCGGTCGACATTGATGCAGGTTTCAAGGTCCTTGTAGACCTCGTCGCGCTGTGCCCCGGATATTCGCTCAGGCAGTTTCCTAATTGCAACAGATCTGATTTTCGTTCTCATAATGTTATTTCCCTTTTTAAGCTGATAAAGATGATCTACAGATCGCGTTCAACATTTATCCAATGCATCTCGAATCAAAGCAATCGAGCGAGTTCGGCTGCTGGGTTGCGCGTGGAATGCGTAAGGACATTCCTGGCGTAACGAAAGAGGGTAACCAGATTCGTCCGGTACCAGCAGCACTCAGTCATGCGTGGAGAAAGTCCACAAATGAAGCGCAACTTCGTTACATATTCCGGCGATCGCAGTATCGCCGCCATCAAGCGGTGATTCCCATCGAGCACCGTTAGGGGTTCAGCTTCGCTGACACCAATGACAATGACGGCACTGAAGCCCGGGTCTTCGGAATCGAACCGCTGTCCAATGGCATGGATCTTGGAGACAAATGCGGAATCGAGCTGATCCTCTCGTTTGCGCATGCCCTCGGCGATCTGAAGCGAGGAGAAGCGGCCGCTTGCAACCCTGCGCCACTGCGCACGCGGAAACATGCGAATGCTGGCAAGATCATCCGCTGTGATTTCGATTTCGTACCACTCGGTATCCTGCGGTATCTCACGCCAAAGATAGAGATGGCGAATATTGAAAAGTGCCCTGCGCTTCGCGTTTTCTTCCGGGTCTCCGAAATTTGGATTCATGACGATTTCACTCAACGTCTTGTGATAATCGCGGAATGCAGGGATATGGAAGTCGCTTTTGAGGAATTCGGCGATTGCCGCATCTTCGGAAATTCGTCGAATCAACCGCACCGGACGGGAAGGCCCGGGAGCCAGGATGTCTTTAGGATCCGTAAGTGAATTGATCAGGAACGGCACTGCCACAAAGATGAACAGGAGAACCATGAGCCCGAGCTGAACGAGAACGACTTCTCGCAAGGAGGAGTGGAAGAGGGAGATCGCTCCCAGAAGAACCCCGCTGAACGCCAGCTGTACCCAACTGGTGTTTGCGATTTTATATGACATTTCGAAGGTGATGATGACGCCGGCAAGCGAGTAGATGACGGTCGCGAGAGCATACAGAGCGAGAAGATAGGGCAGGTTATATTTGCCGGCAATTGCAAAATCCGCTCCGAACAAATGCGTCCACAATTCAGCGGGAGCAATGCAGAGCGCTACAGATATCGCAGCTCCCACGCCCAGAACGAGAAGGAGCGCAGTAGCGATGACGCGCAGATCCCTTCTTTCCTCGTTGCTTGTGCCAGCCACCAGGGGGAAGGTTGAGTTTACAACGGCCTGCGAAAACGAGAAGATAACGCGACCGACCATCGCGACGGCAGCGTAAAATCCAGCCTCCCGGGCTAGTAAGAAATGGTTCACCAACACGATTCCACCGTTGTTGATGATCATCTGTCCGGCAAAGAAAATGGCAGCCTGGAAGGTTTCGTGGGCGGCATGTGAGAAGCGCATCGGCATAGGTTCCCGACCGGTGAGCTTCACGCGCACAGTGTAGTAGGCGATGGCGATTGCCGCTGAGTTGGCAGCAATCACGCCGTACAGACCCCACCCAGCGGCGATGAGGGCCAGGGAGCCGAGCAGTCGGACCGCCTGCTCAGTGACGAGATTCGCAGCCAAGTTGCGAAAACCGTATGTACCTTGAATGAATCCGCGACGTGCGCCAAGGGGAACGTAAAAAGCTGCACCAATGGCGATGATGCTGACCAGACTGGCGGCAGGAAGATTCAGGTAATTGGCAATTGGGCCTTGAAAGGCGACAAGGGACAGAGCAACGACGACTCCGCAAACCCACGCAGCGCGGTGAAAGAAACGGTAGATGGAGGATTTGGCCGCCGCAGATTTTTGCTGGGCGATCATCTTGGTGGCAATGATTTGGATTGCAAGTGTGACAGCAGAGAGCAGCACGAGGATCGTATAGATCACCGTGGCATGTCCGAAACCTTTGGGTCCTAGAAAACGGGCAACAACAATGTTGTACGCAAGATTTATGGCAGTATTCAGGCCTGAGCCCGAGAGAAGGACAACGCTGCCTGAGACAATCCGTGCCTGCAGGGTCTTTCTTCTTGGCACTACGGAAGTGGCCACCGAAACTCCAAATTTCTATGAATATGAAGCCATCTCGCCTGCAATGACCACTGGCATAGATTCTTTAAAGACGGCCGCTATTAGTCGGATGCGATAAACAACATCATGGCTGCTCGCAGGGAAGCTCTAGATGGGGCACAATTTCCCCGACAACCGCGCGCGCGAATAGGGCTTCTAAATCCTGTATTGATGCTGAACCGTTTAAGTGTGCTTCTGCTCTTCTTTCTTCTCCCGCACGGGTGTCTCAGTCCGGCGTCGGAGGCTCCTGTTCAACTGAAGTACAAGGCCGTTGGCAATGCCCCGCAGGTGCTTGCTCTGTATGAGGCGTGGTTTGGGCATCCGCGACATATCTCCGTTGGATACTCGTCGCAGGACCCCGACGTCATCAAGCAGCAGATCAAAGCGGCTAAAGCGATGGGAATCACCGGGTTTGTGGTGGATTGGTATGGTGATCGCGAGCCGTTCATCGATCGAAGCTACGCCGAGATGCAGAGCGCGGCAGCCAAAAATCACTCCCAGGTCGCGCTCATGCACGA
>Ga0207667_10001613_pt1 | contig 28366 bp, 25 predicted proteins | sample KBSCornC52_FD_184301 | JGI IMG/M metagenome (GOLD analysis project Ga0207667, IMG submission 184301) | Corn rhizosphere microbial communities from Kellogg Biological Station, Michigan, USA - KBS Corn C5-2 (SPAdes) (version 2) | ecosystem: Host-associated > Plants > Roots > Rhizosphere > Soil ...
TGGAGGACAGGAAGCTCGCCGGCGACGTCGATTTCGCTGCCGCGGTCGAGGTCGCCGGCGCGATCACGCCGGTGCCCGGCGGGGTCGGGCCGATGACCATCGCCATGCTGATGCGCAACACGCTGGTCGCCGCCCATAGACGCGCCGGCCTGGCGCCGCCGGCCGGGCTTTGACCGAGCTTTTTCTCTCGGCCTTCGTCACCCTGTTCGTCGTCATCGATCCATTGGGCTGCGGTCCGATCTTCGCCGGGCTGACCTCCGGCGCGAGCGACGCGCACCGCCGCGCGATGGCGATCCGCGCGACGCTGGTCGCCGCCTTCGTGCTGGTCCTTTTCGCGCTGGTCGGCCAGCCGTTCCTGCGCGTGCTCGGCATCGGCCTCGATGCCTTCCGCATCGCCGGCGGCATCATGCTGTTCCTGATCGCGCTCGAGATGGTGTTCGAGAAACGCACCCAGCGGCGGGCCGAGCGCGCCGAGGGCGTCGCCCGCGACGCCGCCGAGGCGCACCGTCCGCTCGAGCATGAGGATGTCTCGGTCTTCCCGATGGCGATCCCGATGATCGCCGGGCCCGGCTCGATCGCGACGGTGATGCTGATGATGGCGCGCGCCCAGGGGCTCGAGCAGAACCTGGTGGTGATGGGCGCGCTGGTCGCGGTGATGGTGCTGATGCTGATCTCGCTGCTCGGTGCCGCGGTCTTGATGCGCATGCTCGGCGCGCGGCTGGAGGCGACGATCAGCCGGCTACTCGGCGTGATCCTCGCCGCGCTGGCGACGCAATTCGTCATCGACGGGCTGAAGGCGAGCTTCGCCTAGGGCGGCGAGTCGAGGGAGAGCCCGCCCTAAGCTTCGATGCCTCTCGTAATCTGCACGGCCTTCTCGAATGGAAGGCTATGGACGATCACCCCCAGCGCGTCCTCGACGTCGATACGTTGATCGAGCGCGATCTTTCCTCCGCGCGCGTCCGCGCCAATGATGGCGCGAGCCTCCAGCAATGCCGCCGCAAGGACTGCCGGCATATCGATCAGCATTCGCCCATCCGGATCCAACAGGACATCCGCGCCATCGCGGAGATGGAAATAGTAGATTTTCATGCACGCTATCCCACGCGTCAGGCGGGAGCGCTTGGTCTCTCAGCCGCCGGGGCCTGAAAATAACACCCGGCGATTCCCGCCTTATACCCGCCGATTAAGCCTCGGACAATCCAGAGCAATATAAGTTAGTCCATATTCCGATAACTTATCTTGTGTTACCCCCCCCACAAGGTGTTAGGGTGACGCCATCGTCGATCCGCTATTCGGGCATCGACGGCTGAGAGATGGCACGAGCTCCCGCCCATAATTGCGGAGAGCGCCATGGCCTCGGCCCCATCAATTTTCGAACGCATGATAAGAAAGTTCGGACGACGTGCGCCGCTCGCGGACGGTGACCGCGAGGCGCTTCTTCGGCTGCCCTATCGGCTGCAAAAGATGGAGGCCGGCAAATATATCGTCCGCGAAGGCAGCTCGGCGACGCACAGCGCGTTGATCATTGCCGGGTTCGCGGTCCGGCAGAAAAGCACCCCGGATGGGTCACGCCAGATCGTCAGCGTCCATATTCCGGGCGACTTCATCGATCTGGAAGGGGCATTTCTGACCACGGCGGATCACAATATCCAGGCGCTGACGCGGTGCGAGCTGGCGCTTGTCCCGATCGCAGCGATTCGGGCTTTGGTGGCAGAGCACCCGACGATTGCGCGGGCGATGTGGGTCGACGCGCTGGTCGACGGATCAATCTTTCGCGAGTGGGTCCTCAATGTCGGGCGTCGTGACGCGCGCGAGCGCATCGCCCATCTGCTGTGCGAGTTCGCCCGGCGGCTGGATGTAGCCGGCCTTGCCAATGGGGATGGCTATGAGTTGCCGATGACGCAGGAGCAGCTTGCCGATGCCACCGGTCTCACCTCGGTGCACGTCAATCGGACCCTGAAGAGCATGGATGCGGAGGGTCTGGTGGTGCGACACCGGCGGTTCATCCGCATTCCCGATTGGGAACGGCTCAGAGACGTCGCCGGCTTCAACGAACTCTATCTTCACCTCGATCAGGTGGCGGGAGATCGGGCTGAGGCGGGCTGAACCCAGGTTATTGCATCATGATTTCGGCGTGCGAATATACGCGAATGCCGAGGTATTTCTTCCACCTGCTGAATGATGTGGCCGAGGTTCCCGATGAAGAGGGGCGGGAGTGCGAGACTGTTGCCGATGCGCTTGTAGATGCACGGCGATCGATCGGCGAAATCATTGCTGAGGAGGTCGCCTACGGCAAGAACGACGTGCACATTACCGTCACCATTACCGACGCCCGAGGTATCGCGATAGCCACGCTCGCCGCCGTAACTGTCGTCAAGATTTCGAAAACACGCGCCCCGGGCGCCGAATAGCTTATCGAGCGCGCTCTTCGCTAATATTCGTTTTCCACCCGTAGCGGACAGCGGTCCGGCCTAGCCCGTGACTTTCCACGCGCGGAACGGCGAGTTCTTCGGCAGGGCGATCCGCGCCAGCCAGGGCGGCGGCTTGTTGTGCAGCAGCTGCATGTAGAAGCCCTTCGGCGCCTCGGCCATGTAGATCGTCGATTCCGACATGCCGGGGCAGATCAGCACCATGCCGATCCTGTGCCGCTGGACGATCTCATGGGCGATTGCCGGATTTCTTCCGCGCCAGGCGTGGATCACGTCGAGCAGCGCCTCCTGATTGCGGTGATAGGGCCCGGCGATCGCGCTGTGATGGGTGGTGTTGATCAGCCGCGGGCCGAAGTCGATGAAGGTCAGCACGGTCGTCGCCGGGATCTTCTCGATCGCCGCGAGCGCGGGCAGCGTCGGGCACTGCGCGCTCTTGTCGGCGATCACCTTCATCCGCTTGTCCCTGGTCTGCTTTGCCTGGCTGTTGGGGATCAGCTGCAGGGTGAACTGCACGACCAGCCCGGTGGCGATCACGAACAGCGCGCCGATCGCGAGGACACGGAGCAGCATCGGCTTGATCGCCAGGACGCGCGGCAACAGCAGCCAGGCGAGCATGGCGCCGCCCGGCGCCGCCAGCGCCTGCGCCACCGGCCCGGCGCGGATCTGCCAGAACAGCAGGGCGAAGGCGCTCGCCGAGACCGCCAGCGCGCCGCACCAGGCGCGCAGCAGCTCGGGATCGCGCCGCACGTGCCATAGCGCAAGCACGCCGCCGATGACGCCCGCCACCGGTAGCTCCAGCATCGTCAGGGCGAGCTTGTAGTCGAGCATATAGGTCGGCCGCGCCTCGCGGATATGGCTGAACCACAGCTTGATCAGCTCTGGCGGCAGCCGCTCGAGCGGTCCGACGCATTGCGGCCAGGCGGTGACGTAGAAGCCCAGGATCGCCGCGCCGGCGCAGGCCGCCAGGGCCAGCCGCAGCCAGGGCGATTTCGCCGGCGCCAGCGCGAGCAGCGTCCCGAGCGCGCCGCCCAGCAGCACCACCGACAGCCAGATCGGCGACAGCGCGTCGCAGGTGAGCGTGCTGTTGTCGTAGGAGGCGAATCCGAGAAAGCCCAGCGTGGCGAGGCCGGCGAGCGCGGTGCTGAACATCAGCAGGCGCGACGCCTGGCGGCGATCGACCACCCACATCAGCGCCATCGCCGCGCCGGCCGCGGCGAATTGCGGCAGCATCTCCAGCCCGATCGTCATCGAGACCGCCATTGCTGCGCCGGTGATCGCGCCACCGCGCGCGGGGCGCGGATCGACCAACCCGCAGACCGTCAGCAGCACCAGCGCGATCTGCCAGCCATGATGGTCGACCCGCATCGGCGCCCACATCGTCATCGTCGAGGCGCCGCACAGCAGCATCGCGCAGGCGAAGACATAGGCGAGCGGCGCGACCAGCCGGCGTGTGGCGACCGCGGTGGCGAACAGGCCGACGCCCATCGGCAGCAGCGGCGCGATCGCCGCGGCGATCTTCTCGGCGGTCAGCCAGTCGGTGAACGGTCGTACCGCGAGGATGATGCCGGCGATCGGCAGGTCGACCAGCCGGGTCCAGTGGATCGACGCGCCGACCGGCGGGTTGAGCTTATATTGCCTGAGGTCGTACCAGCCCTGGCCGTGAAGCAGCCCGCGGACCTGGGCCATGCGGATATTGTCGTCGGTATCCGACAGCGTGTACCAGCCGATCGCCTTCCAATCGTGGACGATCAGCCATGCCACCATCACCAGCCAGATCAGCGCGACGCACAGCCGCCAGTGCCGCAGCGCGAATTGGACGACCTTGTCCGGCTCGGGTGCGGCCGATCCATCGCTCATCGCCGCCCCGTCCCTTTCGGCTTGCCTTGGGCGCGCATTAGTCCATGGCCGGTAAAGAACAAGCTTAACCAGGAAGGCGGGGTTTCCGACGGCGATGGCCGAGCATGTCTATTCGAGCGGGTTCTACGATTATATCGATGCCGGCTCCTCGGCGTCTGCCGCCGTCGTCACCCGCCTGATCCTCGGCGAAATGCGCGTCGACAGCCTGCTCGATGTCGGCGCCGGGCATGGCGCCTGGGCGGCGGCCTGGCTGGCCGCGGGCGTGCGCGACGTGCTGGCGATGGATGGCGATTATGTCGCCCGCGATCGGCTGGCGATCCCGCCCGAGCTGTTCGTTCCGCATGATCTGACGGCCGCCTTCTCGCTCGGGCGGAAATTCGATCTGGTGCAGTCGCTCGAGGTCGCCGAGCATCTTCCCGAACATCTCGCCGACCGCTTCGTCGACGATCTCACCGCCCATGGCGACGTCATCCTGTTCTCGGCCGCGGTGCCGCATCAGGGCGGCGAGCACCACATCAACGAGCAGCCGCCGGAATATTGGCGGCGGCGCTTCGCCGTCCGTGGCTATGCCGCCTATGACTGGCTGCGGCCACAGCTGCGCCGTGAGAAGCGTGTCCAGCGCTGGTATCGCTTCAACAGCGTGATCTACGCCAATGAAGCGGGCGCTGCGCGGCTGTCGCCGGCGATGCGCGCGACGCGGCTCGACGATCGCCAGAGGCTGCGCGAGCGCGGCAATCTCGGCTGGTATGCGCGTCGGAGCCTGGTCTGGCTCTTGCCGCCCAAGCTGGTCGAGCCGGTGGCGATGGCCAATGCCTGGATCGAAAACCGCATTCGGCGTACGGCGAGGGGCTAGCCGCATGAAACCCTGGCAAGACCGCAAGCTGCTGTTTCAACTGATACGCTATATCTTCACTGGCGGCTTCATGACGCTGGTCAGCGCCACCCTTTATTCCGGCATGGTCCTGCTCAAGCTCCAGCCGAACGCCGCGTTGGGTGTGACTTGGGTGCTTTGCCTCGTGCTCGGCTACAACCTGCACAGCCGGATCAGCTTTGCCGGCCATGGCACGCGCGGCGATATCAAGCGCACCGGTGGGCGTTTTCTCGCGGTCAATCTGATCGTGCTGGCAATCAATCAGACCTGGGTCTCGCTGACCCTGCTGCTCCACCTCTCGGCGCTATGGGCCAATGTGCCGATGGCCTTCGTGACGCCGCTCCTCACCTTCACCCTGCATCGCTATTGGGCGTTCCGCTGAGGCGTCGACGCCGAGCCGCGCCGAAGCGGGCGGCGGCCCGACCAGATCCTGGACGACATAGAGCGGGCGTCCCTTGGCCTGGTGATAGAGCCGGCCGAGATATTCGCCCATCACGCCGAGGACGAACATCTGCACCGCGCCGAGCGCGACGACGATCAGCATCAATGAGGTCCAGCCGGGCAGCGCCTTGCCCGACATCCAGCCGCTCAGGATGTAGATGACGATCAGCACCGAGCCGGCCGAGAGCCAGAGGCCGGCATGAGCGGCAAAACGAAGCGGCGCCGAGGAGAAGCCGGTCAGCGCGTCGATCGCGAAGCGGATCATTTTCGACAGCGGATATTTGGTCTCGCCGGCGATCCGCGGATCGCGGTGATAGACGAAGGGGACCTGACGGAAGCCGATCCAGGCGACCATCCCGCGGACGAAGCGCGCCTGCTCCGGCATCGCCAGCAGCACGTTGAGCGCGCGCCGGCTGATCAGCCTGAAATCGCCAGCGTCGATCGGGATGTCGGTGTCGGTCGCGCGCTTGAGCAGACGATAGAAGCTATGCGCGGTCGCCCGCTTGAACGCGGTCTCGCCGCCGCGGCTGGCGCGTACGCCATAGACCACGTCGGCCTGCTCGCGATGCATCGCCGCGATCATCTCGGGCAGCAGCTCGGGCGGATCCTGGAGATCGGCGTCGATGATCAGGATCGTCCCGCCACGGCAGAGGTCGAGCCCGGCGGTCAGCGCCAGCTGATGGCCATGGTTGCGCGACAGGTTGACCGCCATGACATGACGGTCCTGCTCGGCGAGGACGCGCATCCTGGCCCAGCTGCCGTCGCCCGAGCCGTCGTTGACCAGCACGATTTCATAATCATCGCCCGCGACCCCGGCGGCGGCCGCCGTCAATCGTTCGTGCAGCGCGTCGAGGCAGTCTTCCTCGTTGAAGCAGGGCACGACGATCGAGAGCAGGGGCGCGGCTGGGTTCAAGGACGTCCTTTCTTGCCTTCGACGGCATAAAGCACCGAGGCCCCATCGGCATAGAGCGGACGCAAGCCGGGATAGGCCGGAAGCCTTGCCGGCGGGAAGCCGAACACCCAGACATAGTCGAAGACGTCGCGCGGCACGGCGGCAACCTTCTTCGCCAGCCTTGGCCGCAGGTCGGTCGGGCAGCGCTTGAAGTCGTAGACGAACTGGGACGGATCGGCATTGTAGGCAGTGCCGAGCGCGCCTTTGGGCACGAGCAGCTCGGCACCCGGGGTGCTCCAGTGGGTGTTGACGAAAGCGTGGCGGCGAACGACCGCGAGCGATGCGAGATGCTGGGTCCGCGCCTCGCGCCAGGGACGATCGCAGGCATAGCCGACCAGCGCTGCGACCTTGCTGCCCGGGGCGATGCGGTCGAGCGCGCGCAAATGGCTGGTGAAGTCGCGGTCATAGGCGGCGTAGCCCTGGACGCCGACCGTCAGGCGCGAGGCCAGCAAGGCGACGGCGGCGATCGCGCAGAGCTGCTCGATCAGCCCGCTCGGCGGCTTGATCGCGAGGATGAAGACGATCGCCATCACCGGCGCCAGCCGCGTGTCGGCATAGGCCGAGCCGAAGATTTGATAGGGCATGACGAGGTAGAGCAGGGCGAGCGCCAGCGCGGCGATGCCGAGATGCAGGTCGATCGCCAGCCGTCGCTGGCGCAGCAGGGCGACCAGCAGCACGGCGACGAGGGCGAGGCCGATCCCGACCACCGAGAGCACGTCGAGCAGCTCCGACTGGTCGTGCAGCATCTCGTTCAGCCACTGCAGCTTCTGCTCCCAGAGAAACCAGCCGGCGATGTTCAATCCGACGCCGCCCGAACGCCACAGCAGCATCGGCAGGATCGGGAACAGCAGCGGCGCGCAGCGGGCGATGATCCGGCCGATGCCGGCGATCGGTCGCAAAGGCCGGCGCCGTAGCACCTCGGCTAGTTCCCAGCTGCCGGCGAGCATGCCGAGCACGCCCCAGGCAAAGGCATGGCAGACCCAGACGGCGAGGCCGACCGGCACGAACACCAGCCAATGCCGCCGACCGGCGAAGCGCGGCCAGAAGGCGAAGGCGTGGAAAGCGAGCCCCAGGCCCAGCCAGAAATTCACGAAGCCGAACTGAAACGGATAGGCCAGCGCGAAGGGCAGGGCGGCGAGCGCCGTGCCGGGCAAGCGGCCGTGGATTGTCCGTGCGGTGCGCACCATGCCCCAGGCGAGCAGTGGCGGCAGCGCGGCGACGATCACCCAGACCGCACGTTCCAGGCCGATCAGTTTCGATAGCGGCCAGACCAGCAGGTCGACGCCGAGATTGCCGATGATCGCCCAATGAAAGCCCCAGTTGCGCTGGAGCAGCGGATCATTGGCGAGGTCGATCTGGACGCGGTAGCGCGCCATATGGGTCAACAGGTCGACCAGCGGCGGCAGCGCGGTGAACCACAAAGGCAAACTTACCGAGAGGATCAACGCGGTGACGGCTGCCGGATGCTCCCACCATCCTCGCCCCCCGGCGGCGGTCACCGTCGGTCGCGCTGTCCGAGCAGCTTCAGCCTGAGGGCGTTCAGCCGGATGAAGCCTTCGGCGTCTTTCTGGTCATAGGCGCCGGCGTCGTCCTCGAAGGTGACGACCTTTTCCGAATAGAGGCTGTCGGGCGATTTGCGGCCGACCACCCAGGCGCTCCCCTTGTAGAGCTTGAGCCGGACCGTGCCGTTGACCCGCGCCTGGCTGTGGTCGATCGCCGCCTGGAGCATCTCGCGCTCCGGGCTGAACCAGAAGCCGTTGTAGACCAGCTCGGCATAGCGCGGCGCCAGCTCGTCCTTGAGATGGGCGGCGCCGCGATCGAGCGTCAGCTGCTCGACCGCGCGATGGGCGGTGTGGAGGATCGTGCCGCCCGGCGTCTCGTACATGCCGCGCGACTTCATGCCGACGAAGCGGTTCTCGACCAGATCGAGCCGGCCGATGCCGTGGGTCCGGCCCAGCTCGTTGAGCCTGGCGAGCAGGCCTGCCGGCGACAGCGCCTCGTCATCGACCGCGACCGCGTCGCCCTTTTCGAAATCGACCGTGATGTATTGCGGCTGGTCGGGCGCATCCTCGGGGTTGACCGTGCGCGAAAACACATAGTCCGGCACCTCGGCCCAGGGATCCTCCAGCACCTTTCCTTCCGAGGAGGTGTGGAGAAGGTTCGCGTCGGTCGAGAACGGGCTTTCGCCGCGCTTGTCCTTGGGCACCGGGATCTGATGCTTTTCGGCATATTCGATCAGCGCCGTGCGGCTGGTCAGATCCCATTCGCGCCAGGGCGCGATCACCTTGATGTTCGGCTCGAGCGCATAATAGCTGAGCTCATAGCGGACCTGGTCGTTGCCCTTGCCGGTCGCGCCATGGGACACGGCGTCGGCGCCGAGCTCGCGGGCGATCTCGATCTGGCGCTTGGCGATCAGCGGCCGCGCGATCGAGGTGCCGAGCAGATAGAGGCCCTCGTAGAGCGCGTTCGCCCGCATCATCGGAAAGACATAGTCGCGGACGAATTCCTCGCGCAGATCGTCGATGAAGATATGCTCGGGCTTGATCCCCATCAGCAGCGCCTTGGCGCGCGCCGGTTCGAGCTCCTCCCCCTGGCCGAGATCGGCGGTGAAGGTGATGACCTCGCATTGGTAGGTCTCACGCAGCCATTTGAGGATGATGCTGGTGTCGAGCCCGCCCGAATAGGCCAGAACCACGCGGTTAACCTGCTGCGTCATCATCGCTCCATGAGGGATCGGGGGCGGCGCTCGATTAGCGGTCGGGGGGCACGCGTTCAAGCGCGGTAAATCAACCGCCACCTAGCCTCGCGGCGGATCAGGGAGAGGGAGGCCGCCCGTGCATCGCAGGACCATGCTGGCGATCGCCGCCGCAATCGTCGCCGCCGGAACCACCTATGCTGCGGAAAATCCTGGCAAGATCTACGACGCGATGATGCCGCAGACCCGCGCCGACGCGCAGGCCAAGGTCAAGGCGATGTTCGATCGAATCGACACCAATCACGACGGCATCATCACCCTGGCCGAGTTCAACGCCTATCGCGCCGCGCGGCTGGCGGCGTGGCAAGCCAAGCGCGGCGAACGCCGTGACGAGGTCTTTGCGGCGATCGACAGCGATCGGAACGGCCAGATCAGCAAGGCCGAGTTCGACAGCTTCGCCACCTCCGACAAGGCAAAGATGATGCGCCACATGGCCAGTGCCGGCCTGATCAAAGCGCGCATGGGCGATCGCTGGTTCGATCGGGTGGATGGCAATCACGACGGCAAGGTCACCCTCGACGAGGCGCAGAGCTCGGCGATGGCAGTCTTCGATCGGGCGGATGCCGATCACAATGGCACGGTGACGCCCGAGGAGCGGCGGCTGTCCTGGGCCAAGCAGCGGGACGCCCGGCAGCAGAACCAGAACTGAGGGCAGACCCTATGGCGCGGGCATTTCCTCGCGCAGCGGCGCCTCCTGGCGCAGCGCCAGCTCGGCCTCTTGCATATAGTCGCGCGTGATCGGCAGCGTGCCGCGGCCGCGGATGAGCTGGACCTGATAGTTGACCAGCCCGCCATGGCGGAAGGCGCAGCAGGCGCCGGCGAGGTAGAAGGTCCACATCCGGTAGAAGCGCTCGTCGTACAGCGCGACGATCGCGTCGCGCGCGGCGACGGTGCGGCGGTACCAGTGCTCCAACGTCAGCGCATAATGCAGCCGCAGCGTCTCGATGTCCGAGATGATCAGCTTGGTGCTATGGGTGGCCGTCACGATCTGCGACAGCGCCGGATTATAGCCGCCCGGGAAGATGTATTTGGCGGTCCACGGATCGGTCGATCCGGGCTTGCCCATCCGGCCGATGGTGTGGAGCAGCATCACGCCATTCTCGGTCAGCAGCGATCGGCACTTCCTGAAGAAGACGCGATATTGCGGCGGCCCGACATGCTCGAACATGCCGACCGAGACGATCCGGTCGAACTTGCCCTCGACATCGCGATAGTCGGTCAGCGAAAAGGTCACCTTGTCGGAGACGCCGGCCTCCTCGGCCCGCCGGCGGGCGACCTTGAGCTGTTCCTCGCTGAGCGTGATGCCGTGGACCGACGCGCCGGTCTTGGCGTGGATATAGAGCGCCATCCCGCCCCAACCGCAGCCAATGTCGAGCACCTTGTGGCCGGGCCTGAGATCGAGCTTGGCGACGATATGCGCCTTCTTGTCGGCCTGGGCCTGCTCGAGGCTGTTGGCGGGGTCGGTGAAATAGGCGCAGCTGTACTGGCGGTCGCTGTCGAGGAAGAGGTCGTAGAGGCGGTCGTTCAGATCATAGTGATGGGCGACGTTGCGCTTTGCCTTGCGCTGCCAGTTCAGCAATCCGATCACGGCCTTGAGCTTGCCCGACCAGCCGCGATCGATTGCGTGGCGCGAATCGCCGCCGCGCTCCCAGCGGCCGTTCCAGGTCACAAGATCGATGAAGTCGAGCACATCGCCCTGCTCGACGACAAGCCGCCCCTCCATATACGCCTCGCCGGCGCCCAGCCGCGGGTTGCGGGCGATATCGCCGGCAACGCGAGCGTCGGTCAGCCGGATCGTGACCGGCTTGCGGTCGAGACGAGGCTTGCCGTAGCGATGCGCTTTGCCGCCGGCATCGATGAGGGTCAGCTCGCCTTCGCGGATGACGCGGGTCAGTAGCTTGTCGAGCAACCACATAGGCCACTCCTACCGATCGCCGCGCGGGACGCTTGTCCCGCTCACGCCGCCTGCGCCTCGGCGCGACGCCGCGTCCTTTCGCTCGCCGATTTAAGCTGGCCGCAGGCGGCCATGATGTCGCGGCCGCGCGGCTTGCGCACCGGCGCCGAAATGCCGGCCTTGAACACGATGTCGGAAAAACGCGCGATGCGCTCCGGCGTCGAGCATTCATAGGCGCTGCCCGGCCAGGGATTGAACGGGATGAGATTGACCTTGGCCGGCAGGCGGTATTCGCGGATCAGCCGGACCAGCTCGCGGGCATCCTCATCGCTGTCGTTCTTGTCCTTCAGCATGACGTACTCGAAGGTGATCCGCCGCGCGTTGTTCGAGCCGGGATAGGCGGCGCAGGCGGCGAGCAATTCGGCGATGCCGTATTTGCGGTTGAGCGGCACGATCTCGTCGCGAACCTCCTTGGTCACCGCATGCAGCGAGACCGCGAGATTGACCCCGATCTCCACGCCGGCACGCGCCATCATCGGCACGACGCCCGCGGTCGACAGGGTGATCCGCCGCTTGCTGAGGGCGAGGCCATCGCCATTCATTACGATGGCCAGCGCGTCGCGAACATAATCGAAGTTATAAAGCGGCTCGCCCATTCCCATCATGACAATGTTGGTGAGCATCCTGCCTTCCGGGCTCGACGGCCATTCGCCGAGCGCGTCGCGCGCCAGCATCACCTGGCCGACGATCTCGCCGACGGTCAGGTTCCTGACCAGCTTCATCGTGCCGGTGTGGCAGAAGCTGCAGTTCAGCGTGCAACCCACCTGACTGGAGACGCACAAGGTCCCGCGATCCGCATCGGGAATGAACACCATCTCGAACTCATTGCCGTCGCCGGTCCTGAGCAGCCATTTGCGCGTGCCGTCGATCGAGAGCTGGGCGAGCACCACCTCCGGCCGGCCGATCGCGAAACGCTCGGCGAAGGTCGCGCGCTGGTCCTTGGCGATGTCGGTCATCGCCGCGAAATCGGTGACCCCGCGATTGTAGATCCAGTGCCAGAGCTGCTTGGCGCGAAGCTTGGCCTGGCCGGGCGCAAGACCCTCCGCGGCGAGCAGCTCGCGCAGCGCCGGCCGCGACAGGCCGACCAGGTCGACACGGCCGTCGGCGCGCGGCGGGAGCGCGCGCGGCACGGTTACCGGATCGGTGATGCCGGGGATCTGCATGGCGGTCACTTAGGGGGTCGGGCTGCTTTTTTCCACAACTCAGCGCAACTTGGCGCAGCCGAGCTGGGCGGCGTCGATCGCGGTCGCCGCGCCCTTCAGCACATAGGCGTCGCGAATCGGCCCGCCGGCGCCGTCCGCGACCACCATCATCGCCCGCGCGCTGCGCATCGTTGCGACGATCGTGGCATCGGTCTTCGAGTCCACCGCCCAGGCATCGGCGCCGCCGGCAATCAGCCGGAATCGCTGGTCGTCGACCAGCAGCACCGGCGCAGTCCGGCCGCCGTAGCGGCGGCTGAGGCGGAGATGAATCTGGTTGCGCTTGCCGAGCGCGGGCCAGGTCGCGACGGAGGCGAAGGCATGCCAGCCCGAGCCGGTGCCTTCGATGTGGTCGGGCTGGGCGATGGCATAGCAGCGCTGCGGGGCGGCGTCGCGGAACGCTGCCCAGCTGTTGAAGACGCCGAGCGTGTCGCGCGCCGACGCCGGGCCGGCGACCAGCAAGGCGGCCGCACAGGCTGTTGCTGAAATACAACGGATTATCCCGTTTATCTGGCGTTCATGCAACAGATTGTGCTCCTCGACAGTCGTGCACCCCGTCCCCGTTGGGACGTTCAAAGGGAGTGTAGCTCATGCGTAGCCTTGTGACTGTCGCGGCATTGGCCGCCACAGCTTTCGCCGTGCCAGCGTTGGCCCAGGATAATGCGGCATCGGCCGATAGCTCCTTCGCCGGTCCGCGCGTCGAGGGCCTGGTCGGTTGGGACCGGGTGCAGAATCACGGTCATGACAGCGGCGTCAACTACGGTGTTGGCGCGGGTTATGATTTTCAGCGCGGTGGCATCGTCTTCGGCCCGGAGATCGAGGCCGCGGATTCGACCACCAAGCGCTGCGTCGGCGCGCGCACCCCGGTCGATCCGCGGATCTGCGCGAGCTCCGGCCGCGACCTCTATGTCGGCGGTCGCGTCGGCGCGGTCGTCGGCAGCCGCACGCTGCTCTATGCCAAGGCCGGCTATGACAACAGCCGGATCAAGGCGAGCTTCGACGACGGCACCAACAAGGTCCACGACGGCCGCAACCTCGATGGCGTCCGGCTCGGCGCCGGCGCCGAGTACAAGCTCGGCTCGCGCACCTATGTGAAGGCGGAATACCGCTACACCAATGCCGAGGATCATTGGTCGCGCAACCAGCTGGTCGGCGGGGTCGGCTTCCGCTTCTGAGGCCAGCGTTCAGGCCCTGGCGGGGCGGGCGGGGTGGCCCGTCCGCCCCGCTTTCCCGCTGGCTTGGCGGCGGCGCTCGGCTATAACGCTGGCGTGAGCTGGGTCAGAGGGCGAGATGAAGGCGACGATTGAACGGGCGGTACTGCTGAAGAGCCTCGGCCATGTTCAATCGGTCGTCGAGCGCCGCAATACCATCCCGATCCTGTCGAACCTGCTGATCGAGGCGGAGGAGGGTGGCCTGCGGCTGACCTCTACCGATCTCGACCTTCAGATCGTCGAGTCCGTTGTCGCCCAGGTCGATCAGCCTGGCGCGACGACCGTGCCGGCGCACACCCTGTTCGACATCGTCCGCAAGCTGCCGGAGGGATCGCAGGTCGAGCTGACCGCGGCCGAGGGCAAGATGCGGGTGGTCGCCGGGCGGGCCCGTTTCACCCTGCCGACGCTGGCGCGCGAGGATTTCCCGCTGATCGCCGAGGGCGAACTGCCGACCCACTTCGATCTGCCGGCCGAAACCCTGCGCCAGATGGTCGACCGCACCCGTTTCGCGATCTCCAACGAAGAGACGCGCTATTACTTGAACGGCATCTTCCTCCACGTCGCCGACGAGGCGAAGGGGGATGGCCCGGTGCTCAAGGCGGCGGCGACCGACGGCCATCGCCTGGCGCGGGTGACGATCGCCCGGCCGGACGGCGCCGAGGCGATGCCGGATGTCATCGTCCCGCGCAAATGCGTCGCCGAGCTCAGGAAGCTGCTCGACCTGCTCGACGGCTCGGTGGAGGTCTCGCTGTCGCCGACCAAGATCCGCTTCGGCCTCGGCCAGGCGGTGCTGACCTCCAAGCTGATCGACGGCACCTTCCCGGATTATTCGCGCGTCATCCCGACCGGCAACGACCGCTTGCTGAAAATCGATCCGCGCGCCTTCGAGGACGGCGTCGATCGCGTCGCGACGATCGCCAGCGAGAAGACCCGCGCGGTCAAGCTCGCGCTCGACCGCGACCGGCTGACCTTGTCGGTGACCAGCCCCGAGAACGGCGCCGCGGCCGAGGAGGTCGCCGCCGATTACAGCGCCGAGCCGTTCGAGATCGGCTTCAACGCGCGCTATCTGCTCGACATCCTCGGCCAGATCGAAGGCCAGCAGGTCGAGGTCCATCTCGCCGATGCCGCAGCGCCGACTCTGATCCGCGAGAACGCCGGGTCGAACGCGCTCTACGTCATCATGCCGATGCGGGTGTGACGGCAGCGATCCGGCTCGCCCGTCTCGCGCTGACCGATTTCCGCAGCTACGCCGAGGCGGTCTTTCGTCCCGGGCCGGGCCTGGCCGCGCTGGTCGGCGAGAATGGCGCCGGCAAGACCAATCTGCTCGAAGCGGTGTCGCTGCTCGCCCCCGGCCGCGGCCTGCGCCAGGCGGCGCTGAGCGAGATCGCCCGCAGCGACGGGCCGGGCGGCTTCGCCGTGTCGGCGCGGCTGGACACTGCCGGCGGCGGGATCGACATCGGCACCGGCACGACGGTCGCCGCGCCGGAGCGGCGGCTGGTCCGGATCAACAGTGCGCCCGCGGCGGCTGCGACGCTCGCCGAATGGCTGTCGGTGCTGTGGCTGACCCCGGCGATGGACCGACTGTTCGTCGAAGGGGCGGGCGGGCGCCGCCGCTTTCTTGACCGGCTGGTGCTGGCGCTCGATCCCTCCCACGCCCATCACGCAACGCGCTACGAGGCGGCGATGCGCTCGCGCAACAAGCTGCTCGCCGAGGAGCCGCGGGCGGATCCGGCCTGGCTCGCCGCGCTCGAGACGGCGATGGCCGAGCATGGCGCGGCGCTGGCAAGCGGGCGGACACGGACCGTGGCGGCGCTCTCGGCGCGGCTGGCGCATCAGCCCGAGGGCCCCTTCGCCCGCGCCGGCCTGTCGCTGTCGGGCTGGACCGAGGCGGAGGGCGATCCGGCCGCCGCGCTCGCGGCGGCGCTCAGCGCGGGACGATCGCGCGATGCTGGCGCGGGCCGGGCGCTCGCCGGGCCGCATCGCACCGATCTCGTTACGGTCCATCTCGACAAGCGCCAGCCGGCCGAGCGCTGCTCGACCGGCGAGCAGAAGGCGCTGCTGATCGGGCTGATCCTCGCCCATGCCGATCTCGTCTCCGAGGCGACCGGCCGGCGCCCCCTGCTGCTGCTCGACGAGGTGGCGGCGCATCTCGATACGCGTCGCCGCGCTGCCCTGTTCGAGCGGCTCGCGGAGGGAGGCGGGCAGGTGCTGATGACGGGTACCGATCGCGAACTTTTCGCCGGCCTCGGCGAGGCGGTGATCCACCGTGTCGCCGACGGCCAAGTCGATTCGCCAGCACTGGGATGAATACGGCGGAAATCCGCCAGCGACTCGGATAAGAAACGCCGCTTTTACCTTGGGTTTTCGTTTCGCAATCGCTATATACTGGTCATGGCAACTGACCCCCAAAATGGCGAATACGACGCAGAGAGCATCAAGGTGCTCAAGGGCCTCGATGCGGTCCGCAAACGCCCCGGCATGTACATCGGCGACACCGACGACGGCTCGGGCCTGCACCACATGGTGTTCGAGGTCTCGGACAACGCGATCGACGAGGCGCTCGCCGGCCATTGCGACCGGATCCTGATCACGCTCAACCCCGACGGCTCGGTCTCGGTCGAGGACAACGGCCGCGGCATTCCGACCGGGATTCACTCCGAAGAGGGGGTGTCGGCGGCCGAGGTCATCATGACCCAGCTCCACGCCGGCGGAAAATTCGACAACACCTCGGATTCCAACGCCTACAAGGTCTCCGGCGGGCTGCACGGTGTCGGCGTCTCGGTGGTCAATGCGCTCAGCGAATGGCTCGACCTGACGATCTGGCGCGACGGCGAAGAGCATTACATGCGCTTCCAGCTCGGTGACGCGGTCGCGCCGCTGATGGTGAAGGGCCCGGCGCCGGACAAGAAGGGCACGCGCGTCACCTTCATGCCCTCGGCCGAGACCTTCAAGATCACCGAATTCGACTTCGACAAGCTCGAGCACCGCTTCCGCGAGCTGGCTTTCCTCAACTCCGGCGTGCGGCTGGTGCTGACCGACGCGCGCCATGCCGAGCGCCGCGAGATCGAGCTGTTCTACGAGGGCGGGATTGCTGCGTTCGTGCAATATCTCGACCGCGCCAAGACGCCGCTGATGCCCGATCCAGTGTCGATCACCGGCCAGCGCGACGATGTCGCGATCGAGGTCGCGCTGGAATGGAACGACAGCTATTACGAGCAGGTCCTCTGCTTCACCAACAATATCCCGCAACGTGATGGCGGCACCCATCTCGCCGCCTTCCGTGCGGCGCTGACCCGCACGCTCAACAATTACGCGGAGAAGTCGGGGGCGCTGAAGCGGGAGAAGATCTCGCTCACCGGCGACGACATGCGCGAGGGGCTGACCGCGATCGTCTCGGTCAAGCTGCCGGATCCGAAATTCTCCAGCCAGACGAAGGACAAGCTGGTCTCGTCGGAGGTGCGCCAGCCGCTCGAAAGCCTGATGGCCGACAAGCTTGCCGAATGGCTCGAGGAAAATCCCGGCCATGCCCGCTCTATCATCCAGAAAGTGATCGACGCCGCGGCCGCGCGCGAGGCGGCGCGCAAGGCGCGCGATCTCACGCGGCGCAAGGGGGTGATGGACATCGCCTCGCTGCCCGGCAAGCTCGCCGACTGCCAGGAGCGCGACCCGGCAAAATGCGAGCTGTTCCTGGTCGAGGGCGACAGCGCCGGCGGTTCGGCCAAGCAGGGCCGCGACCGCAACATCCAGGCGATCCTGCCGCTGAAGGGCAAGATCCTCAACGTCGAGCGCGCGCGCTTCGATCGCATGCTGTCGTCGAAGGAGATCGGCACGCTGATCCAGGCGCTCGGCACCGGCATCGGCCGCGACGACTTCAATCTCGAGAAGCTGCGCTATCACAAGATCGTGATCATGACCGACGCCGATGTCGACGGCGCCCATATCCGCACGCTCTTGCTGACCTTCTTCTACCGGCAGATGCCGCAGCTGATCGAGGCGGGGCATCTCTTCATCGCCCAGCCGCCGCTCTACAAAGTCGCGCGCGGTCGCTCTGAGGTCTATCTCAAGGACGACACCGCGCTCGACCAGTATCTCGTCGAGGCCGGGCTCGGTTCGGTGGTGCTCGAAACCGCGGGCGGCGCCGTCGGCGCGCCCGATGTCGCGCGGCTGGTCGAACATGGCCGTCGGATGCGCACGCTGATGCGCTATGTGCCGCGGCGCTATGATCCGGCGATCGTCGAGACGCTCGCCCTGATCGGCGCGCTTGCACCGGGGCTCGAGGATCGCGACGGCGCGGCGGCGCGCGCCGCCGAACGGCTCGGCCGGGCCGATCCCGAAGGCCAGTGGGATGGCGTTGCGGTCGACGGCGGCTATCGCCTCAGCCGGCTGTGGCGCGGCGTGACCGACTATCACGTGATCGATGCCGCCTTCGTCGTCTCGGCCGAAGCGCGCAAGCTCCATCAGCTCGCGCGCGAGGTTGCGGATGAATATGGCAATGTGATGAGGATCACGCCGCTCAAGCAGGCCGCGCGAGCCGAGGCCAGCGAGGACGGCGAGGAGGCAGCGTTGCCGCCAAGCGGGACGACGATCAACCGGCCGTCCGAGCTACTCGAGGCGGTGCTGGCGGCGGGGCGCAAGGGTCTGTCGATCCAGCGCTACAAGGGCCTTGGCGAGATGAATGCCGAGCAGCTGTGGGAAACCACGCTCGACCAGTCCAATCGTTCGCTGCTCAGGGTCGAGATCGCCCAGGCCGATGTCGCCGACGAGATCTTCTCGCGGCTGATGGGCGATCTGGTCGAGCCGCGCCGCGAGTTCATCCAGGAAAATGCGCTGTCGGTCGCGAACCTCGACGTCTAGCGCGCCGACCCGCATTGCCGATCGCGGGTAGGCGCCATCGAATTTATCCTGCGCACCGCGCGATGATGCAGTAACGCTCCGCATCGACACGGGCGCCGCCCGTCGGCAGCGCGATCACGGCGTCGCCGACGATCAAGGCGCCCGGCAGGGAGGGGATAGGCGATGCGAGCGGGGACGATTGCGCTTCTGGCCGTGGCGACGGGCCTGGGTTTGACCATGGTCGCGGTGGCGACGCCGCCGCTGCCGCTTCCCGACGATGCCGCCCGCGGCGAACGGCTGTACAACACCGGGACCTGCCATGGCTGCCACGGCGTCGACGCGGTCTATCCGATCGGCGCATCGCTGATTGGCCCGCCACTGATCGGCCCGGACTGGAAATATGGCGGTGATCCGCGCAGTGTCGCCAGCAGCATCCGTGACGGCCGCGGCTGGGTGATGAAGGCGAAGGGCGGCATGGCGCTGAGCGAGGGGCAGATCAGCGACCTCACCGCCTATCTCAAATACCGCGAGCGAACCGCCAGCCCTGAGGAGCGCGCCATTGCTGCTGCCCGCATGCCGGCCGGTGTGCCCAAAGGGATCGTGCATTCCGTCGTGCAGGATTTCCGTGTCGAAAAAATCGCCACGACCGGCACGCCCTATTCATTCGACTTCCTGCCCGACGGCCGGATCCTGATCTCGGAGACCGGCGGGACGCTCCGCATCGTCGATCATGGCAAGTTGCTGCCCGAGCCCGTCGCCGGCGCGCCGGCCGGCGACATGACCGGCATGGATCAATGGATGCGCCGCGCGAACATGAGCATCGCGGTTCACCCGAACTACAAAAGCAACGGCTGGATCTACCTGCTGACCGCAAGGGTCGCCGCTGCCAAGCCGGTCCATGCCGATGCACCCCAGGTCGCGACGATCTGGCGCGGCCGGCTGCGCAACGGCCATTGGGTCGACAACCAGAAGGTCATCGACTTCGCGATCGAGGCGACGGATTCGCTGCGCATGAAATTCGATGCGCAGGGCCTGCTGTATGTCGGCAACTTCGATTCCGTCCATGAATATACCGGTGTCGACGGCGACAAGGCGCCGGCACAGGATCTGACGAGGCCGGAGGGCAAGATACTGCGGATGAAGGACGACGGCAGCGTCCCGCCCGACAATCCCTTCGTCAACACGCCGGGCGCCTATCCCTACATCTGGAGCTATGGGCACCGCGAACCATCGGGGCTGACCTTCGACGGCAATGGCGAGCTGTGGAATGTCGAGGACGGGCCGCATGGCGGCGACGAGATGAACCACATTCGCAAGGGGCATAACTACGGCTGGCCGGTGATCACCTGGGGGCATCGCTACGACGAGGTGCCGGTTCCCTCGCACACCGAGCAGCTCGGCATGGACCAGCCGGTGGTGAGCTGGGTGCCATCGCCGGCGGTGTCCGATATCGAATGGTATGGCGGGAGCGCTTTTCCAGCCTGGCGCGGCAGCTTCTTCGTTGGCAGCATGAAACAGCGCGACCTGTTCCGGATCACCGTCGACGGTGATCGCATGACGCTGATGGAGATCGTGCTGCACAACGTCGATCGCATTCGCGACATCGCCACCGGCCCCGACGGGCTGATCTATCTGCTGACCGACAGCGGCGATCTGCTGCGACTGATCCCGGCGACCTAACCGCGCGTCAGCTTGGCGGCCATGTCCATCGCCGCGATCGATTCCAGCGCGAGGCCGTAGCCGAGGTCGTCAGCCATCGCCCGCTTGATCGGGCGGGTGAACAGCAGCCGGGCGTAGCGCAGCGCCAGTGTCGGTTTGGCAGCGAGGGTGCGGGCGACCTCCCAGGCTTTCGCCAACACCTGATCATGCGGCACGACATGGGCGAAGACGCCGATGCGTTTCGCTTCGGCCGCGTCGATCTCGTCGCCGGTCAGCAGGAAATGGCGCGCGCGATTGAGGCCGAGCACCATCGGCCACCAGACATGCACGCCGTCGCCGGGCGTGATGCCGTTGGGCATATGGCCCTTGTCGGCGATCGATGCGCGCTCCGAGGCGATGACGATGTCGGACATCGCGACCAGCTCGGCATGGACCCAGGCGGGGCCGTTGAGCGCGCCGATCACCGGCACCGGGATCAGCAGCAGATTGTCGATAAGGTCGCGGCCCTCGCGCTCGATTCGCGACCAGAAATCGGTGCTGGCGAAGTCCTCCAGCGGCTCGCGCTCGTCGCGGCCGATGAGGAAGTGTTCGCCGGTGCCGGTTAGAATGACGACGCGATTGTCGGGATCGCGCGCGACCCGGAGGAACGCGTCGCCGAGCTCGTCATGGATCCCGCCGATGCCGCTGCTCCACGCCGCCTCCGCATTGTCGCGATGGATGCGGATCTGGAGGATGCCGTCCTCGCGCATCAGATCGACGTAGCGGTAGCGCGCGCGGTAGTCGTCGAAGGCTGTCATACTTCCCTCCGCTTCTTCTACTATTCGTCATTCCGGCCTTGAGCCGGAATCCCGCTTCTTCCTTGACGCCGGAGCGCGCGTGTACGCCCAAAAGGCAGCGGGATCCCGGCTCGGGGGCCGGGATAACGATGAAGAAATCAGACGCGCGGCTCAGCTGTAGCGCAGCCCTTTGTAGCCGGTCTGGTCGGCGAGCGCTTCGTGGAAGAGCTGAACGCCCTTCTCGTTCTTGCCGATCAGCGCATGGTCGTGCTGGCCGAGCGCGAGGCCGCGGCCGCAGCCTTCCCACACCGGCGCATCCTCGCGCACCGCGGCGCCGGCGCGCTGCACCATCTCGTCATAGGGCGGAAAATTGCCCGGCGGCGTGGTCGGCCCCATCCAGCCATAACGGAAATAGCTGGTGTCGGTGGTCGGCCCCGGCTCCATGAAGCCGATATCGAGGCCATAGCTGTCATTGGCGATCAGCACGCCCGGCGAGAGCAGCCAGACCTGCACAACCTGGCGCCAGTCGAAATCGCCGGCGTCGCGGCGCTCGCGCATCTCGTCGAGGCTCTCGCGGCCGAAGGTCGGCAGCGAATAGCGGATGTGCGGTCCGAAGCGGTCGAAGATCGCCATGTCGATCGCCATGCTGGAGACGAAGCGCTCGCCCTGGGTGCCGGGATCGATGTTGAAGGTCGCGCGATGGACGAAGGGGACGTGGAGCGATTCCACCACGCCCTCGGCAACGCATTTCCAGTTCGCCCCGATCGGCTCGAGCGGCAGGGCGTTGGTGTATTTCAGCTTCTCCAGGCCGAGCGCGGCGAGCTGCGCATCGCATTCGCCGAGATGGGCGGCGACGTCGATCGGCAGCCCCGGCGTCAGGATCGCCCAGACGAAGCCGTGACGCTCCTCGTTGGGCAATTCGAGAAGGCCGTATTGCGCATAGTCGAGGTCGGCGTTGCGATCGGCGAGCGGCATCGCGACCAGCTCGCCTTTCGAATTATAGGTCCAGTTGTGATAGGGGCAGCTGTGCCGCCGGGCATTGCCGCAGCCGCTCGCCGGCTCCGCCCCGCGATGACGGCAATAGTTCAAAAAGACATGCGCTTTGCCGTCGACGTCGCGGGTGACGAGCAGTGATCGCCCCATCGAGAAGCGGACCATATAGTCGTCAGGATTGGGGATCTCGCTCGATGCCGCGATCGGCCGCGGCTGGGTCATGAACAGATGCCGCTCGGCCTCGTCATGCTCCTTGTCGCGGTAATAGCCGAGCGGCACCTGCATGTAACGCTCGGCGAGTTCGGGAATGCGCTGCTCGACGATGTCGATCGAGCGGGCGAGGACGTTGGGATCGGCGTCGGCCATTGTACTAAATCCTCGTGATCAGCCCAGCGCGCGGTCGAACAGGCCGAGCATCGTATCGTAATGGCGCTCGGCGGCATCGGCGCGGAAGGTGTCGCGTCCGGGCACGGCGAAGCCGTGCGGCGCATCCGGATAGAGCTCGGAGGTGAAGGCCTTGCCCGATTCCTTCAGCGCCTTTTCGAGCTTTTCGATCGCCGCCGCGTCCATCAGCTCATCATTGTCGGCATGGCCGAAATAGAGCTCGGCGCTGACGTTCTTGAGCAACAGATGCGGGCTATCCGGCCCATCGGTCGCGAGCATGCCGCCGTGATAGGAGGCGGCCGCGCCGAACAGGTCTGGCCGGGCTGCCGCGAAGCGCAGCGCCATGCCACCGCCCATGCAATAGCCGGTGACGCCGAGCTTGCCCTTGGCGACCTCGGGCTGCGCGGCGAGGAACTCGCCCTCGGTGCCGGCGTCGTCGGCGATGCGCTCGGGGGTGAGCGACATCATCTGCGCCATGATCTCGTTGCGGTCCTTCTCATTGGCGAAATCCGCCTCGGGATTGACCACCGGCGCCTTGCCGCCGCGGTAATAGGGATTGGGCACGAGCACGGCATAGCCGCTGTCGGCGACGCGCTGCGCCATGGCGTAGACCTGCGGCCGCGGGCCGAGCGCATCCGCGCACATCACGACGCCCGGCCAGGGACCCTTGCCGTCGGTGGTGATCAGCTTGGCGTCGATGGTGCCATCCTTGGCGGGGATCGAAACGTCGCGGCTCGGCATGTCGGTCATCCTCTGGTCGGTTGTCGGGGCGATATTCGCCCGTTGAAAGCCGCTTGTCGACGATTCTCAGGCAGCGGCAATCGCCCGCTGGCGGCGGCGCTGGATCGAGGAGCCCAGGCCCAGCGCCTCGCGATATTTGGCGACGGTGCGCCGGGCGATGTCGAATCCGCGCTCGTTCAACAGCTCGACGAGCCGGTCGTCGGAGAGGATCTGCTCGCCTTCGCCCGAGATCAGCGTGCGGATCTGGCTCTTGACCGCCTCGGCCGAGACCGCCTCGCCGCCATCGGCCGCCTGGATCGCGCTGGTGAAGAAATATTTCAGCTCGAACAGCCCGCGCTCGCAGGCAAGATATTTGTTCGAGGTGACCCGGCTGACGGTCGATTCATGCATGCCGATCTCGTCGGCGATGGCCTTCAGGGTCAGCGGGCGGAGTTGGTCGACGCCATGGCTGAAGAAGCCTTCCTGCTGCTTCACCAGCTCGGTCGCGACCTTGACGATGGTGCGGGCGCGCTGGTCGAGCGCCTTGACCAGCCAATTGGCGCTGGCGAGGCATTCGGAGAGCCAGGCGCGGCTCGCCTTGTCCTGCGGGCCGCTCGAGAGCTCGGCGTAATAGCTCCGGTTGATCAGCACCCGCGGCAGCGTCGCGCTGTTGAGCTCGACCGCCCAGCCTTGTCCCAGGCGCCGGACGAAGACGTCGGGCACCACCGCCTCGATCCGCGTCGAGCCGAAGGCCAGGCCGGGCTTGGGGTCGTAGGCGCGCAGCTCGCGGATCATGTCCGCGAGATCTTCCTGGTCGACCTCGCAGATCCGTCTCAGCGCGGCCATCTCGCCGCGGGCGAGCAGGTCGAGATTGTCGAGCAGCCGCGCCATCGCCGGGTCATGGCGGTCGGCCTCGCGCGCCTGGATCCTGAGGCATTCGGCGAGATTGCGCGCGCCGACCCCGCAGGGATCGAAGCCCTGGATGATGGCGAGCACCTGCTCGACCGAGACCAGCGCGACGCCGAGCCGCTGGGCGATGTCGAGCGGGCTGTCGGTCAGATAGCCGGCATCGTCGATCAGATCGATCAGATGACGGGCGATCGCGAATTCGCTGCCCGACAGCATCTCGCCGGCCTGGGCGAGGAGATGCTCATGGAGCGAGCGCTCGCCGGTGAGCTGGTCCTCGATCCAATCGCCCTCGCCGTCGCCGGGACCACCGGACTCGACGACCCCGGACAGCGAAGGGCCGTCGTGGTGAAAGGTCTCGGCGGCGTAATCGACGTCGAGCGGGGCATCGGCGGCGCCGTCGCCCGCCTCGATCAGCCGGTCGGCGGTGATCGGGTCATCGTCGAAGTCATCGCCTTCGGGCGCGGCGTCGCCGCTGTCGCCCTCCTCGACCGCGACCGGCTCGGGCGCATCCTCCTGGCCAGTTTCGAGCAGCGGGTTCTTCTCCAGCTCCTCGCTGAGCACCGCTTCCATTTCGAGGTTGGACAGTGCCAGCAGCCGGATCGCCTGCTGGAGCTGCGGCGTCATCACCAGAGACTGGCTCTGGCGGAGGTCGAGGCGAGGTCCTAGGGCGATGGCCGCACTCCAGACACCCTAAAGTTCGAAGCCTTCGCCGAGGTAGAGCCGGCGGACCTGCGGATCGGCGACCAGCGCTTCCGGGCTGCCGGCGAACAGCACCTGGCCATCGTAGATGATGCAGGCGCGATCGACGATTTCGAGCGTCTCGCGGACGTTATGGTCGGTGATCAGCACGCCGATGTCGCGGCGCTTCAAGTCGCGGACGAGGTCGCGGATGTCGGCGATCGAGATCGGGTCGATGCCGGCGAAGGGCTCGTCGAGCAGCATGATGGTCGGATCGGCAGCGAGCGCCCGCGCGATCTCGCAGCGCCGCCGTTCGCCGCCAGACAGCGACATTGCCGCGGCGTCGCGCAGATGCGCGATGTGAAATTCCTCGAGCAGCTCTTCGAGCCGGCGGTCGCGCACCGCCTCGTCGGGCTCGGCGACCTCGAGCACCGCCATGATGTTCTGGGCAACCGTCAGCCCGCGGAAGATCGAGGTCTCCTGCGGCAGGTAGCCGAGGCCGAGGATCGCGCGGCGGTACATCGGCAGGCCGGTGATGTCGTCGCCGTTGAGCAGGATGCGGCCGGCATCGGGCTTCACCAGCCCCATGATCGAATAGAAACAGGTCGTCTTGCCGGCGCCATTGGGGCCGAGCAGGCCGACCACCTCGCCGCGGGCGACGCTCAGCGACACGTCCGATAGCACCCGCCGGCGGTCATAATCCTTGGCGATCGACACCACCGCCAGGCCGCGCGCCGGGGTCGGTGGCGCGACCGGCATCGGACGGGTGGCGAAGGCGGGGTCGTTCATGAAGCTCCGGTCCTCTGATCCCGACAGGACGCGGAAAGTGCCTTGCCGGAAACTGGCAGGCTTGTTGCATGAAATTTTTGCCGGGTCGAGGCGCAGACCCTCTTGCCGCGGCGTTTACATGCTGTTTGGGCGCAGATAACCGTAGTCCGAGGGAGCGGATGCGCGAGTTCGATTTCATCATCGTCGGCGGCGGCTCGGCCGGTTGTGCGATCGCCAACCGGCTCTCGGCCGATCCGACCCGCGAGGTGCTGCTGATCGAGGCCGGCCCGCGCGACAGCTCGCCGCTGATCGCCATGCCGATGGGGCTGGCGCGGACGCTCGCCGATCCGCGCCACACCTGGCATTATCCGGCCGAGCCGGAATGGTCGACCGGGAACCAGCCCGGCATCTGGCTGCGCGGCCGCGTGCTCGGCGGCTCGAGCAGCGTCAACGGCATGGTTTATAGCCGCGGCCAGCCCGAGGATTACGACGGCTGGGAAGCCGGCGGTGCGGTCGGCTGGGGCTGGGACACCTTCGCCCGCGCGTTCAAGGCGATCGAGGATCATGAGCTTGGCGCCGACGAGTGCCGCGGCGTCGGCGGCCCGGTGCATGTCTCGGTCCAGCGTCATCGCACGCCGGTGACCGCGGCGATCCTGCGCGCCTGCGACCGGCTCGGCACGCCGGCGAAGGAGGACAGCAACCGGCCGGACCAGAACGGCATCAGCTATTCGCTGCTGACGATCAAAAGCGGGCGGCGGTGGAACGCCTCGACCGCCTTTCTCAAGCCGATCCGCCAGCGGCGCAATCTGACGATCTGCACCGAGACCCAGGTCGATCGCGTCGTCATCGAGAATGGTCGTGCCGTTGCGGTCGAAGGTCGCGACGGATCGGGCCCGGTTAAATACACCGCGCGCCGCGAGATCATTCTCTCGGCCGGGACGATCGGCTCGCCCAAGCTTCTCCAGCTCTCCGGCATCGGGCCGGGCGCGCATCTGTCGTCGGTCGGCGTGCCGGTGCTGCTCGACCGGCCGGGGGTCGGCGCCAATCTCAGCGAGCACAAGGTCAGCTGGGTCGAATATCGTCTGCGCGAGGATCACAGCTTCAACGCGATGGTCAGCGGCTGGCGGCTGATCGCCAATCTGCTGCGCTATGCGCTGTTCCGGACGGGGCCGCTGGCGACCTCGGTCGATCTGAACGGCTTCTTCAAGACCCGGCCCGATCTCGACCGGCCCGACGCCCAGGTCAATTTCTGGTCGCTGACCGCGCAGAAGGATTTCGCGCGGATGAAGCCGGAGGCGTTGCCCGGCATCGGCGCCGGCGCCTGGCCGTCGCGGCCGACCAGCCGCGGCTCGGTGACGATCCGCTCGGCCGATCCCGACGACTGGCCGGTGATCCGGCCGAACTTCCTCGCGACCGAGGAGGATCGCCAGGCGCAGATCGGGTGCGTGCGCTGGATGCGGCGGGTCTTCGCCGATCCGGAGGTCGCCAAGTTCCTCGTCGCGGAGACCGTGCCCGGGGTCGATGTCCAGAGCGACGACGAGATTCTGGCGGCCAGTCGAATCGGCGCGGACGGTTATCACGCTGCCGGCACCTGCCGGATGGGGTCGGACGAAGATGCGGTGGTCGATCCGCGGCTGCGAGTGCGTGGAATCGAGGGGCTGCGCGTGGCGGATTGCTCGGTGATGCCGACGCAGGTTTCGGCCGGCGCCAATGGCCCGGCGATGGCGCTCGGCTGGCACGCCGCAACGCTGATCATGGAGGATCAGCGTTAGGGTCTTCCGTCCTTCCCTTCCCCGTCATCCCGGCCTTGAGCCGGGATCCCGCTGCCTTTCGCGGGAAGACGATCCCGGCCTCGACGGCTGTTGAAAGAACAGAAGCGGGATCCCGGCTCAAGGCCGGGATGACGACAGAGAGATCGAGAACGGAGCGGCGTTAGGCGCGATGATCCAGCGCCGCTGGCCGCGGCCCGCCGGTCGCCCAGTCGAGCAGCTCGACGACATGCACCACCGGCACCGACGTGCCGCGCGCCAGCTGCGTGGCGCAACCGATATTGCCGGTCGCGATCACTGCCGGGGCGGTGCGCGCGATGTTGGCCAGCTTGCGGTCGAGCAGCCGCCCGGCGATCTCCGGCTGAAGGATGTTGTAGATGCCGGCTGAGCCGCAGCAGAGATGCGCCTCGTCCGGCGTGCGCACGGCAAAACCGGCGGCTTCGAGCAGGCGCGCCGGCGCGTCGATCACTTTCTGTCCGTGCTGGAGCGAGCAGGCCGCATGATAGGTGACCGCGATGCCATTGTTCTCGCCTTCGGGAATCCCGGTCTCGGCGAGAAACTCGCTGATGTCTTTTGCGATTGCCGACACGCGGGCGGCATCGGCGGCATAAGCGGGATCGTCGCGCAGCATGAAGCCATAGTCCTTGATCGTCGTGCCGCAGCCCGAGGCGGTGACGATGATCGCGGTCAGCCCGCCATTGTCGATCTCGCGCCGCCAGGCCGCGACATTGCGCCGCGCCGCGTCGAGGCTCTCTTCCTCCCGGCCCATATGGCGAACCAGCGAGCCGCAGCATTGCTCGCCGGCGGCGAAGACGACGTCATAGCCCAACCGGTCGAGCAGACGGACGCTGGCGGCGCGATAGTCCGGCGCGAGCACCGGCTCGACGCAGCCCTGGAGCAGGACGACGCGACCCTTGGCGCCGGGCGTGCTGGTCGAGGTTGCCGCCGCCTTCGGCGGTAGGCGACGCGGCGCGAGCTTCAGCATCGTCGCGATCGGCCCGAGCGCCGGCAGTCGCGCGATCAGACCGGTGAGCGGCCGGGCAATGCCGGCAACGCCAAGCGCGGCGCGGAACAAGGTCGGCCGAGGCAGGACGCGGGCAAGGAGCGCGCGGAAGATCCGGTCGAGCAGCGGGCGGCGATAGCGCTCCTCGATATAGCCGCGGGCATGGTCGACCAGATGCATGTAGTTCACGCCCGACGGGCAGGTG
>Ga0207667_10001614_pt1 | contig 28352 bp, 22 predicted proteins | sample KBSCornC52_FD_184301 | JGI IMG/M metagenome (GOLD analysis project Ga0207667, IMG submission 184301) | Corn rhizosphere microbial communities from Kellogg Biological Station, Michigan, USA - KBS Corn C5-2 (SPAdes) (version 2) | ecosystem: Host-associated > Plants > Roots > Rhizosphere > Soil ...
GCTTCTCCCACATTGACTTCGGCATTACAGCGTGGTAACTTTGCGCCATCATTATTTACCACTAATTCCAAATAAAATGACTGAAGTACAAAAACTGGCAAAATTCGTTAGCTCCAGGAGTTATAACGATTTGTCAAAAGATGCAATTCGTGAACTGAAAATCCGCCTTCTTGATTCTCTCGGTTGTGCCATGGGCGCTTTAAAAGGTAAACCAATTAAAATGCTTAAAGAACAATTGGATGATTTTGGAGGAAATCCCCTGGTAAGCCTGATTGGAGGAGGAAAAACTGCTCCTGACCGCGCCGCTTTTTACAATTCTGCTTTGGTGCGTTATCTCGATTTTAATGACAGTTATCTTGCCAAAAATGAAACCTGTCATCCTTCTGATAATATTGGAAGTGTTTTGTCTGCTGCGCAATACGCCGGTAAAGATGGAAAGGATTTTTTAACGGCACTTGCCATTGCTTACCAGGTACAATGCAGGTTGAGCGACGTCGCTCCTGTTCGTGATAAAGGATATGACCACACTGTTCAGGGTGCTTATGGAGCGGCTGCCGGTGCCGCTTTCGCTCTTGGCCTTGATGCCGAAAAAACTGCAAATGCAATTGCGATTGCAGCAACTGCTTACAATGCATTGAGAGTTACAAGAACCGGAAATTTATCAAACTGGAAAGGTTTGGCTTTTCCATCTACCGGCTGGACTTCCACCCATTCAGCTTTTCTTGCAATGCGCGGAATCACAGGACCGGAAGAAGTTTTTGAAGGCAACAAAGGTCTTAAAGAAACCATCTCCGGTAATTTTGAAATTGATTGGGAAAAAGAAAACCTGGAAAAAGTAACCCAGACAATCATTAAAAGATTTAACGCTGAAATCCATTCACAGTCTACTTTGGAAGGAATTGAAGATTTGATGCTTCTCTACAAATTTGACCCAAAAAATATTGAGCGTGTGGTACTCAACACTTTTGATGTTGCTTATAATATTATCGGCGGTGGGGAAGAAGGAGGAAAGAAAAATATTACTACGAAAGAAGAAGCAGACCACAGCCTTCCTTATATGATGGCAGTTCTTTTGCTGGATGGAAATGTGCTTCCTGCTCAATATCTGCCGGAAAGAATTATCCAAGATGATGTGCAACAGCTTTTGCAAAAAGTATTTGTATTTGAAAAGAAAGAATATTCCGACAGGTTTCCAAATGAAGTAGCATGTGATATTACAGTTACATTAAAAGACGGAACATTATTAAAAATTGAGAAAAAAGATTACAAGGGATTTCTTACCCGTCCTGCTTCCTGGGAAATGATTGTTGAAAAATTTAATAATCTTTCTGCTCCTTTCGCAGATGAAATGCTTGGTAAAAAAATTATCAATACAGTGTCCGATTTTCAAAATTACCGCGTAAAAGATTTGATGGATTTATTGGAAAAAGTTCATGGGCAATCAACCACAAAAAATTTAGAATTTTCTCACCATTAAAAAATATTTATCATGACAAACAAAAACGATTTTATTACAAACCCAATTGCTTTTGAATGGCTTCAACGCAATAGCCGTCCGGCAAAACCACGCAAAAGAGGAATGACCGAAATCCGCGCCGCTTATTATTCCAATTTTGGATTAACTTATTTTAAAGACATTTTAGAAATGACCGGTAATTACGTGGATAGCATCAAATTTGCTGGCGGTTCATTTACTTTTATGAATCCCAAAAAGATAAGAGAGATTAATGACCTCGCGCATCAATATGGAACGCTTGTTTCTACCGGCGGCTTCATTGAATATGTACTTACAAAGGGAAAAGATGCCGTAAAAAAATACATCCAGGAATGTAAAGAACTCGGCTTTGACATCATTGAGATTTCGACAGGTTTTATTTCTATTCCTACAGACGATTGGCTGCGCGTGATTGAAGATGTGCAAAAAGCCGGGTTAAAAGCCAAACCTGAAGTTGGTATTCAGTTTGGCGCCGGTGGCGATACCACCACAAATGAATTAAAAAATGAAGGTTCACAAGATGTAAGTTATGCAATCGAACAGGCCAAACGCTTTTTGGATGCCGGCGCCTATATCATCATGATGGAATCTGAAGGTGTTACAGAAAATGCATCCCCGTGGAGAGTGGATGTTCCGGCAAAATTCATAAACGGTTTGGGTTTGGAAAATGTGATGTTCGAAGCCGCCGATCCGCAGGTTTTTAAATGGTACATTAAAAACTATGGACCTGAAGTAAATCTTTTCGTAGATCACAGCCAGATTGTTCAATTGGAATGCACCCGCCAGGGTATTTGGGGGACAAACGATGTGTGGGGAAGAATCGTTACTTACAAGTAAAATTATTTTTAAAAAAAATAATCAAAACCACCGGAAGAAGTTGATTTTTTCTGGTGGTTTTATTTTAACTACTTCTCAAGAAAAAACTCAATGTTAATCAACAAGCGGAATAATATTTACATTTAGTTATCAATCATATGCCACATGCAGCCCACATTCCTTCTTCTCATTATTCTCCCACCACGAGCGGCCCGCTCTTGCATCTTCTTCAACAGGTAATTCTGTTGCAAATGGAAGAATTTTTGCAACATCCTTTTGTAATGGATTTTTCATTTTTATGTGTGTTTATCACCTCAGAAATATCTTGCAAAAAAGGTTCAATTTCTTTGCTAAATTGGGAGAATCAGCGTGTTTCCGTTTACCTGATGCAGAAAAAAACAGAGTCAATAAAAGCCTTCACTTGAATTATTATATTTTTGTTTTATAAAAATCCAATCATAAAAACAGCGCCATGGAGTTAACCATTGTATCAGTTGAAACAAAAGATATCCGATTCCCAACCAGCAAATCTTTGGACGGCTCCGACGCCATGAATAAAGATCCGGATTATTCAGCCGCTTACGTCATTTTAAAAACAAATAATCCAAAACTGGAAGGCCACGGAATGACATTTACGGAAGGTCGGGGAAATGAATTGTGTGTGGCTGCCATTCAATCATTATCGTATTTAATAAAAGGAAAATCTTTAAAACAATTTACCAACGACATGGCAGGTTTTTGGCGAATGATTACCGGCGATACACAACTACGCTGGCTCGGCCCTGAAAAAGGAATCATTCACATGGCTACCGGTGCTATCGTAAATGCCGTTTGGGATTTATATGCCAAAGCAGAAGGAAAGCCAGTGTGGAAATTAATAGCTGATATGACTCCTGATCAGTTGGTTGAATGTATTGATTTTACTTATATCACCGATTTAATAACGCCTGAAGAATCTGTTCAGATGCTTTCAAAACTGGCCGATAATAAACAGGAAAGAATTGATTATTTAATGAAAAACGGTTATCCTGCATACACCACTTCTGCGGGATGGATGGGTTATTCAGAAGAGAAAATAAGAAGATTGAGCCGCACCGCCCGTGAGGAAGGATGGAAATACCTGAAGATGAAAGTAGGCGGCGATGTAAACCGCGATGCAAAAAGAGCTGAAATCATCAGGGAAGAAGTAGGAAATGAGATGCGGCTGATGATGGATGCCAACCAGGTTTGGGGCGTAAACGAAGCAATAGAAAACATGAAAGTGCTGGCAAAATTTAATCCGTGGTGGATAGAAGAACCGACCAGCCCGGATGATATTTTAGGTCATTTGGCAATTAAAAAAGCAGTTTCACCAATTAAAGTGGCTACCGGCGAACATTGTCAAAACCGCGTGATGTTCAAACAATTTATGGTAAGCGGCGCCATTGATATTTGTCAGGTAGATAGCTGCCGCATGGGCGGCGTAAACGAAGTGCTGGCGGTAATGCTGATGGCAGCAAAGTTGAATGTTCCTGTTTGTCCACATGCAGGAGGAGTTGGTTTGTGTGAGTATGTACAACATTTATCGATGATAGATTATATCTGCATCAGTGGCAGTTTGGAAAACAGGATCACCGAATATGTAGATCATCTGCATGAACACTTTATTTATCCGGTAATTATCAAAAATGGTAATTATATGCCACCATTGGCTCCCGGATACAGTATTCAAATGAAAGAATCATCTATCGAAGATTACAGTTTTCCAAATGGAGAAGCATGGAAGAGCCATTGACGTTCAGCAGAACAAGAAATAAACGGTTTTTATATTTTTTTTTCAGATAAATGAAGAGAGATTCATACGATCATAAATTGTATTCAATTTGACCATCGATTTCTCTTTTAGCCTTTCCCAATGCCTGTTCCAGCGTTTCAAAAACATTACCTTTTCCAATAGAAAATAACAGCCGGCTGTCTTTTAACTCTTTCAAGACCTGTTTGCTGTTTACTTCTGAAAGAATCAGTTTGGTGTGACGTTTTTTCAATTCTTTGCTTACATCTTTTAAGGCCTGGATGCCTGTCGCGTCAATCAATGGAACATGCCTCATCCTGATGATCAGCACTTTTGGATGCTGCTCGATATATTTCATTGCGTCTTTAAATTTATATGCGGCACCAAAAAACAACGGCCCGGTAATTTCAAACACTTCAACTCCTTTTGGAACTTCATATTTATCTTCCACCAGATCATAACCAAAATCTTCATCATCAATTTCAGCGGTATAAGTACTGACGCCGCTAAACTTAATCATATTTCTCATAAACAAAAATGCGGCGAGGACTATACCCACTTCAATGGCAATAGTAAGGTCAATCAAAACGGTAAGAAAAAAAGTGATTAGCAAAACGAGTACGTCTCCTTTGGGCCCTTTTAATATTGACTTAAAATTTTTCCACTCGCTCATATTGTAAGCAACAATTACCAGGATCCCGGCAAGATTGGCAATTGGAATGAAAGAAGCCCATTTACCGGCTACGATTAGAATCAGCAAAAGCGTAATTGCGTGAACAATTCCTGCAACCGGAGTTCGTCCGCCGTTTTTTACGTTCGTCGCAGTTCTGGCTATGGCTCCCGTTGCGGGAATACCACCAAATAAAGATGAAAAAATATTGGCGGTTCCTTGCGCAATCAGCTCAGTATTGGACCGATGATTTCCACTGATCATTCCGTCTGCTACCACAGCCGATAACAGAGATTCGATGGCGCCTAACATGGCTATCGTAAAAGCCGGTTGAATCAATAGTCGGATGGTTGCAAAGTCCGCTTTCGGAAATTCAGGAGCCGGAATGGAAGAAGAAATTACTCCAAAGTGGCTGCCGATTGTTTCAACAGGAAGATGGAAAAATTGCACAATCAATGTGGTTACAAGAATGGCAATCAAAGAACCCGGAATCTTTTTACTAACCTTTGGCCATAATAAAATGATGAGAATAGTAACAACAGCGATGCCAACCGCATATAAATTGATCGTATGCATATGCAGGAAAAACGCTTTCCATTTTTCAATAAAATTTGCAGGAACCTCGCCCATCGATATACCCAGAAAGTCTTTTACCTGTGAAGAAAAAATTATCAGGGCAATGCCGCTAGTAAATCCAATGATGAGCGGATGCGGAATAAATTTTATGATCGTTCCCAGTTTTGCAAATCCCATAATGATCAGCATAATTCCAGCCATAAAAGTGGCGATGATCAAACCACTAACTCCATACGTTTGCACAATTCCATAAACAATCACAATAAAAGCGCCGGTAGGCCCACCGATCTGAACCCGGCTTCCTCCCAATGCAGAAATAATGAAACCTGCTACCACTGCAGTGATCAAACCTTTTTCAGGAGAAACTCCTGAGGCAATCGCAAAAGCTATTGCAAGAGGTAAAGCAACCACGCCAACAATGATGCCGGCGAAAAGATCATTCGTGAATTGTTTGCGGCTATACGTTTTTAAGGTATCTATCAGCTTGGGCCTGAACAACTTTTCCATTGGATAAGATGTATGTTTTATGAATCTTTTTTACTTAAAATTAAAAACGGAACTTTTAAAAAAATGGATGCATTATAATAAATAAGCCAGGAGCTGGCTGGCATTCTTTTTTTGAAACTGATAATGCACTTATTTATCATTTACCATTTCAATAAATTGTGATAAATTTTTTGCAATATTAAAATCAATCAGTGTCATTTTAAATGAGGCGAATCATAAAGAACAAACAATATTACATGATCTTTATCATCATGTATCTTTATTATCGAAAAAGTGAGTGATGAATTTTCAGCATTATCTTTACTGATCTTCTATTCTGAAATTCTATTTCTTTCTGTTTTTAAAAAAGCAGACATCAAAGAAAAACACATAATTAACAGTCCAATAAATAAAAAAATAACAAAAAAGACGGATAGTTGTGAGAACTGAACGGCAGTATCGTGCATGCTTTTTATTCCAATCCCTGTATATCGTGCGTATCTTCTTGGAATACTGCTGAATCCTTCAAAATAAAACATTAATACAAATCCATAACCACCTGCAATAAAGAACCAAAAGCCAATCTTTGCAATTTCACCTCCATAGTCTCTTGTCTTTTCACAAAAGAAATAAAATAAAAAACCCAAAATAAACAAGGTAACTCCCATCAGCATGTTTGTGTGCAAATGCGCAGGAACGAACATCGTGTTGTGGAAAACTTTATAAACAGAAATCGTAGATTCTACCGTTGCTGCAAAACCTGCAATCGCCCATCCGGCTACTCCAAATAAAAACATCAGCGGAACAACACTCCATTTAATTTTTGAATGATAAAACTGAACGATTACGCCATACATGGTAATGATGGTTGCCGGTATTGCACTTAGAAAATTCAATATTTGGCCTGAAAACTCCCTTGCTCCCGGTTCTACAAAATCCATGTATAAATTTTGAAACCACGCAATTAATATCAGGAGAAAAGTGGCATTCCAGAAATACACAAATACTTTACTTATTTCCCATTTGCGTCGTGTAAATTCCGGCAAAAGCTGATGTAGCCAGGCTACTCCGCAAAACAAAGTAACACTGACAAACGTATGTGCAAAAAAGAGCGTAATATTTTGTAAAAGAAGCGGATCAAATTTCAGCTCCGGGTCTATAAATTGGAGCAAATACATAACGAGCATTACAGCACCGACAATAAACGCAAGTAAGGCCGGCACCAGACTAATCGTAGTGACTAAAATTATTGGAGGAAGCTCTTTCTCAACTTCCTTTTTTCTCAAATACTGCCATCCTAATAAACTTCCAAATCCTCCAAATTCTTTTGCAAGCCGGTATAACAAATGCAAAATTCCAATAAGCCAGGCGATGCCAAGGACGATCAAAGAAATAATCGTGACGCCGGCGGACCACGAAAGCCAGGTACCGCTTTTGAAAGGCAAAGGGTATAACAAAAACCATCCGGGTCCAAATTTTCCAATCAGTATACCGATGGTCAAACCGCCAATCGCAATTAATAGCGTGAAGTAAACCAGATATCCTATTCTTATATTCAGCGATGTAAACCTCGTGCTGGTCAAATACCATAAAATGGCAAAAGCAAAGCTGAACATAACTGCCGTCATACCAAGACCATGAAGCGTCATTAAAGAATAGAAATCGGCCAGCAAGAGTTTTTTCATTTCTGCCTGACCAATCCGCATTAGAAAACCAAGAAAGATCAACAATATAAAAAGAACGAGGAAAGTGATACTCCAGGTTATTATAAGCACTCTTTCTTTCTTTAATCTAACTGGCTCCAATGGTATCATTATCGGCTATTAAAAATTTTAATTAACATAAACGGTGCCGGCCATAAATGGATGTGCGAGGCCGCAATATTCCAAACAAAGGATTGTATATTTCCCTTTTTCTGTAAAAAGATATTCCAGTTCATGTTTGTATTGCGGCATCGCCTGGATTTGGGTAAGCAAGACGCCCGATTTGTTGTAAATCGCAAAACTGTGGGTTACATCGCTGGAAGTAACAATAAATTTTATTCTTTTATTTACTGGCACCGATATTTCATTCTTGCCAATAAATTCATCCGGCTTTTGATTACTTTGTCCAACTGCCATTAGCCAATCCCATTGAACTCCAACAACTGTAACAACTTCATCCGCCTCATCCTGATAACGACGATTTGGTAGTAGAAGCATAGATAGAAATAAAATGCAAACCAGGAATAAAGCACTTCCCCAAAAATACCGGTCTTTCGTTCCAAAAAATTTATTCTTATCAGATGCGTGATCTGCACCTTTATTTGAGGTAATTATTAAAAAAACAACTACCGCGACCACAACCAGCACGCCGCCAAGTATGATGATACCGGCAACATCCTGTAAAATTAGCTGGGGCAAAAAATTCATCTCACTGTGGATTTGAAGTTATTTTTTAGTTGTGTGTTTGTGTTGTACCAGGTTATGCTAAAACGAATGTAATTATATTTCACGGATACGGTTCTCTTTTCAGCAAACAAAGAAATAACCGATATTTCAAATTGACGGAATTTATTTTTTTGCAAATAATACTATCCTTCTCAAAAGAGAAAATCGGATTATTTGCTTATTTACTGCAATTATAAAATCTGATTTTCCGCTTTCTTTCTTTGTTTCAACTTATAAAATTCAAACCAAATGACGGAAACAAAAGCGGTAGCAATTGTCCATCCAAGCTGCATCACATTTAAAGAAGCTATTTTGAAGAAAGTGGAAAACGAAGGAATGTATAAAATCATCGCGAGCATCACAAGCGTCGCAAAAATTACGATCCTTAAAAGGGTATTTTTGTTTCTCAAAGTACTGAAAACAGAAAAATAAAATGACCGGTTTACAAGAGTTAAAAATAAGTTCGAAAAAATTAAAGTGGCAAAGACAAGTGAACGCGTCACGTCTTCCCCATAGCCCTTCTGAACAGCAAGTTGATACATAAAAAGCGTTCCGCATGTAATGGCCAATCCCTGAAAAATGCTCATGCTTAATTCCTTCAAATTGAAAAAAGTATTGCTCATCACCCTTGGCTTTTGCTGCATGCTGTTTTTTTCCAAAGGCTCATTTTCATAAACGATGGAGCATGTTGGGCCCATGATCAGTTCTAAAAAAATGATATGCACCGGTGAAAAGATTGCCGGATAAATCCATCCTAAAATCAATGGCAAAGCAACAGTCAAAATGATGGGAATGTGGATAGAAATGATGTATTGAATTGCTTTTTTCAAATTGGAGTAAATTTTTCTTCCCATCGCAACGGCATCTACCATCTTTCCGAAATCATCATCTGTCAAAATCAATGAGGAGGCTTCTTTCGCAATTTCCGAACCTCGTTTGCCCATCGCAATTCCAATGTTTGCAGCCTTCAGCGCCGGCCCGTCATTCACCCCATCGCCGGTCATGCCAACAATTTCATTCTGTCTTTTCAGACTTTCAATAATCTTTAATTTTACTTCCGGAAACATCCGGGTAAAAATATTATTTTCAATCACAGCAGTATCAAATTCAGTTTTATTTAGTTGCAATAATTCGGCGCTTGTAATTGTCTTTTCATATCCTCTGAAATGCGCCTGTTTGGCAATGGCCGCTGTGGTAACCGGGTTATCTCCCGTAATAATTTTTAATTTTATTCCTGCATCATACAGTTGTTTGAATACATGAGCAATATTCTTTTTCGGTGGATCATAAAAGCCAAGCAGTCCTAAAAAATTAATAGAGAACTCCTGTTGTGTTTTTGGGAAATCGTTTCCTTTGAAATCAATCATTCCTACCCCCAAAACCCGCAAACCTTCTTTGGCAAAGGAATCTAGCCGATCATTTATCTTTTTCTTTTGCTCTTCATTCAATAAAGAGTTTTTCAAAATTGCTTCCGGCGCGCCTTTTACTGCAATGATCCGATGAGCATTTTTATTTTCAAAAATATGCGTCATCATAGGTGGATTCCCATCCAACGGATATTCGTGGATCATTTTAAATTCAGGTCTTAAATCAGCAGAAACGTTTTCTTCATACGCTTTATGAATCGCTTTTTCCATTGGATTAAACGGAACAATTTCGCTTGCCCACATCGCCGAACTGATTACGTTTTGTGCAGAGCCGGTTTTGTAGTTTTCTTTAGTGACCGTTTTATCTGTGATAAAGTCATAAACCTTGTATAATTCCATCTTGTTTTCCGTAATCGTTCCCGTTTTATCGGTACACAAAACCGTGGCAGCACCTAAAGCTTCGACCGTAGAAGTGTCTTTTACAATAATTCCCATCTTCATCAACCGCCAGGCGCCCAGGGCCATAAAAGTTGCCAGGGCAACAGGAATTTCTTCGGGCAAAACCGACATGGCAATGGTTAATCCTTTCAATAAACTTTTTAAAATATCCCGTGATTGAAAATAATTAATGCCCCAGATAATGAGAAAAATAATGCCGCCTGCCAATGCCATCCACTTTACGAAAGTTCCTATTTGTATTTGAAGCGGCGTTTTTTCTTTTTGAATGTTTTGGATGGATTTCCCTAAAAGACCTAATTTGGTTTGCTCGCCAACAGCCGTAACTTCAAAGACACATTGTCCTGATTCGGCCAGCGTGCCGCTATATACTTTATTGTTATCTTTTGAATGAACGTCTTTTGTAACACTAAAAGATTCACCGGTAAGAATAGATTCATTTACAGAAAAATCATTCAATTGCTTTATCACACCATCGGCCGGCACCAATTCACCTTCGGAAACAACCACATAATCGCCCACTACAATCTCTTCTGATAATACAAACAGTAATTCGTTATTCCGGATAACGGTTGCATGTGGTTGGGTAAATTCCTTCAATGAATTCAATGCATTCTGGCTGCGGTTATCCTGGTAAATTGAAATGGCAGAAACCAAAATAATGGCGCCAGACATAAACCATGCATCAGAAAATTCACCCAAAATAAAATATATAACGGCCGCGGCAATTAACAAAATAAACATCGGTTCAGTAACGGCATCTTTCAAAGAATGCCAAAACGGACTTTTGGATCTTGTTTCAATTTTATTGCTGCCAAAATTCTTCCGGGATTCATTTACTTCCTCTAGTGTAAGTCCTGGAAAAGAAAAGGGATTGTCTTTTGTCATTTTATTGATTCATTAAAAAATCCAGCGAGTTTGTAAAAATAGCGATCATAAATTTTTTATTTCTGTATCCAAAGCTAATTGACCGTTCAATTCATCAGTCACAATTCCCTGTTCACAAATGCACTATTCACCATCATTCTTCCTCTTTATTTTTCAAACTCATTAGCAATGTATAAGCTCCCCTTGTTACAATTTCTTTTCCAGTTAGATCTGCTTTTGAAATAATTTCAGTAAATCCATTTTCACTTTCACCGGTCTCTATTTCAATCATTTCAAATTGGTTTTCGCCGGTATTTTCGAAGAGGTATTTTCTACCTTCAAAACTTACTGTCGCTTCTTCAGGTAGCACATTTTGTAAATTATTCTTTAGCTCTATTTCTGCATTCATATACATTCTGGGAAAAAGGCTTTTATCATAGTTATCAAAATGGCAATGCACTTCTGTCGTGCCATCCGGGGCTACATCTTTGCTGATTAAAATAATATCGCCTGCGTACTTTTTATCCGGATTATTATTAGTATAGGAAACAATTTTTTGTCCAATAAATATTTTGTCCAAATCCTTTTCAAATATTTTCAAATTCAGATGAATGTCGGCCGGATTCACCAATTCAAAAAGGACATCGCCTGGTACCGCATACTTGCCAATATTTGCATTCACTTTTGAAACGAAGCCATCAATTGGTGAATATAACCGGATACTTTTAGAAATATTATTTTCATTAAGAATTTTCGGATTCAACCCGATCAATTCTAATTTTTCTTCCAAAGATCTGATCAATATTTTTTGTGTTTCATAAGTTGCTTTCGTCTGCTCAAATACCTTGTCACTGCTGGCTTTGCTCGCATTCAATTCTTTCTGACGATTGTATTCCGCTTCCTGGAAACCGAGCTGTGCTTTTGCGGTAAGATAATCCTGCTGCAACTGGATATATTGATTATCCTCCACAACAGCAATGACCTGGTCTTTGTCTACATGCAATCCCGGCAACAATTTCGTCGATTTTAGATAACCACCCAAAGGAACACTTACCGAAACCATATTTTGTGGCGGCACGTCAATTCTTCCATTCACTTTCAGAATAGAGGACAACTGCTTTTGTTCAATTTTGCCGGTTTCGATATGTGCATTTTTCATTTGAGCATTAGTCAGCGTAATTGAATTTTCCATAACCGGACTTTCTGTTTGCTCTACTGCTTTTTCATTTTTGCAGGCAGTAAAAATCAGCGTCAGCAAAAGGATAAATAAGTTCTTTTTCATTTTTAATTTCTTTATTTATTGTATCAGGTAATTGAGTTGATTGATGGTTCCATTCAGGCTTTTAATTACATCCAGGTATTCACTTTTGATCGATATCGATTGATTGACGAGCATCACCCATTCGAGGTAATTAATATCGCCATTAATAAATTGTTTGGTTGCTGTGGAAGAAATTGTTTCCGCATTTTTCAAAGCTGTTTGTTCGTACCAGGCGGCTGTTTGCAAAAATTTCTGATAGTTAATCAATGCTGATTCTCTTTCCTTTTGCAAGGTTTGCAATCCTGATAAATAACTATTATCTGCAATTGTTTCATTCACTTTTGCAGCGTTGATCCTTGCTTTTTGTGCGCCATTAAACAGTGGAATTCCAACACCGATCTGCACCGCATGAAATCTTTTAGAACTGCTGTAATATTTATCGTCAGCACCTGTGCCGCGAATGCTGGTGTTGTTATAACCAAAAATTAAATCAGGAGATAATTTTGATTTTTGTAATTGCGTATAGGCAGATGCAATTTGTTTTTGTTTTTGCAAAAATTGAATCCTCACGTTTTGATTTAAATCAGAAATATTTTGGTCAGAAATTCTTCGCTTAAAATTTTCTTCAGAAGGAATAAAAAGAGTAGGTGTATTAAGCAACAATTGAAACTGCAATTGCGCAATTTCAATATCCTGCTGCAATTGTTTTAATTGAATGGCAACTTGTCCCTGTTGGTTTTCGGCGGTTGATTTTTCCAACACATTACTTTCTCCTTTTTGAAAACGAAGATTCGTCTTGTTTAAAAATTCGCTGTAAATGCTGTCGATTCCCATCAATAACTTTTTCTTTTCGAGGAGATAGGAAAGTGTGTTAAACATATCGGAAACATTCTTTTTTAATTCAGTTTCTTTTACAGATACCGCAATTTCGCTCGCCGAGAATTCCTCTTTTAACAATGCTTTTTGCCGCGCGTAAACGGTAGGAAAATTAATGGTTTGGCTGATTCCAAATTTTGTATCTGTATAAAAACTATTGATTTGTCCGGCTTCCACAAACATCGATGTAGCCGGTATTTCATTTGAAGTCTTTATCAGTTTTTCCTGATAGGCTGACTGCAACTGTGCATTTTTTAATGGTAAATTATTTTTTAAAGCTGTGTCAATTGCTGCCTGCAAGCCTATCTTCGTTTGTGCATCAACGGTAGTGAAAAAACTGGCTGACAAAAAGATGAACAACATTGCAACACTTGCATTTAATTTTATTTTTTTCGGTTTTATATTTTCAAACAGGATATAAAGTACCGGCAACACAAACAATGTGAGAAATGTGGCAATCATTAATCCGCCAATCACCACTGTTGCCAGCGGCCGCTGTACTTCAGCGCCTGCTCCGTTGCTTAATGCCATTGGCAAGAATCCGAGTGATGCAACAAATGCCGTCATCAGTACAGGTCGCAACCGAACTTTGGTTCCCATCAAAACAATCCGTTTTTTATTTTTCATACCTTCTTTTTTTAAACGATTAAATTCTGCTATTAACACGATTCCATTTAAAACAGCGATGCCAAATAATGCGATGAAACCCACACCGGCGCTGATGCTGAAAGGCATTCCACGTAATGCTAAAAAGAAAATACCACCAATCGCAGAAAGCGGAATTGCTGAATAAATAAGTAGTCCTTGCTTCACAGAATTGAATGCGAAATACAATAAAATAAATATCAACAACAATGACACCGGGACTGCTATCATCAACCGCTGTGTGGCTGCATTCAGGTTTTCAAAAGCGCCACCATAAGTTGTATAATAGGCTGGTGGAAATTTTATTTGCGCATCTACTTTTTGTTGCAGTTCATTCACAATACTTTTTACATCCCTGCCACGCACATTAAATCCTACTACAATCCTTCGTTTTGCATCTTCACGTTGTATTTGGTTTGGTCCATTTTTTATGGACACATCCGCAATCTGTGATAGCGGAAGCTGGTTTCCGTTCGGCGCCGGAATTAATAAATTCTCTACATCTTTTATACTTTGCCTTTTTTCTCCTGAAAGGCGAACCACCAAATCAAAATGTTTTTCTCCTTCATAAATATTTCCCGCGTTTTGCCCGGCAAAGGCAGTATTTACCTCTTTATTTACATCAGCGATGTTCAGATTATATTGCGCAATCATATTCCTGTTGTAATCAATAATGATCTGTGGCAAACCTGTAACGGGTTCAACATACAGATCTTTTGCACCATCAACTGTATTTACAATTCCTCCTAATTTTGCAGCATACGCGGCGAGTGTATCCATATTTTCACCGAATATTTTCACGACTACATCCTGTCTTGCGCCGGTCATCAGTTCGTTAAAACGCATTTGAACCGGATATTGAAAACCTGCAGTAATTCCGGGAATATCCTTTAAAGCTCTTCCCATTTTTTCAGCCATTTCATTAAATGTTTTTGCTGACGTCCATTGTTTTTTATCTTTCAAAATCACCATCATATCACTCGCTTCCATTGGCATTGGGTCTGTCGGTACTTCGCCGCTTCCTATTTTCGTAACAACTTTTTCCACCTCCGGAAATTGTGTTTTTAAAATATATGCGGCTTTGCTAGTATATTCAATCGTTGTGCTTAAATTACTTCCTGTCAGCACCCTTGTATCTACCGCAAAATCACCTTCTTCCAAAGCAGGAATGAATTCGCCACCTAAAGTGGTTAGAGTAAAAACAGCGATTGCAAAAAGGCCAATTGTAGTTGCTAAAACCATTTTTGGAAATCGTAACACTTTCGCTAATGTAGATTGATAAACACGTTCCACCCGTTCCATTACTTTGTCTGAAAAATTCTTTTTATGCTTTATATTTTTACTTAAAAACAAGGCACTCATCATTGGAATGTAAGTAAGCGAAAGAAGAAAAGCACCCAAAAGTGCAAACGCGACCGTTTGTCCCATCGGCTTAAACATTTTTCCCTCTATTCCCTGCAAAGTGAGTATGGGAAGATAAACCACGAGGATAATGATTTGACCAAACACAGCACTGTTCATCATTTTTCCCGCGCTTTTCTGCACCTCTTCATCCATTTGTTTTTGTGCAAGGCGGGTTACCGTTTCGAATTTATTGCTGTGCGAAAGCCGATGCATTACAGCCTCCACAATGATGACCGCGCCATCTACAATCAATCCAAAATCCAAGGCGCCAAGGCTCATGAGATTTCCGCTTACACCAAAAGCATTCATCATGCAAACAGCAAACAACATGGAAAGCGGAATCACGGAAGCGACCAACAGTCCGGCTCTAAAATTTCCCAGGAAAAGAACCAGTACAAACACAACGATCAAAGCGCCTTCCAACAGGTTTTTTTCTACAGTGCTGATGGCATTATTTACCATTTTGGTGCGGTCTAAAAATGGCTCAATCACTACACCTTCAGGAAGCGTTTTTCTAATCTGCTCAATCCGTTCTTTTACATTAATGATCACTTCATTGCTGTTGGCGCCTTTCAGCATCATCACGACGGCACCGGCGACTTCGCCTTGATCATTGTAGGTCATGGCTCCATAGCGAACCGCATTTCCTATTTTTATATCCGCTACATCTCTTATAAACAATGGAGTTTCACTGTTTTTATTTTTTATGGTGATATTTCCAATGTCTTCAATGGTGCCGATTAATCCTTCACTTCGGATGTACAAAACCGTGGGGCCTTTTTCAATATAGGCCCCTCCGGTATTCTGATTGTTATTTTCCAATGCGTCAAAAACATCATTGATGGTGATGCCATACGATTGTAATTTATTGGCATCCACTTCGATGGAATATTGTTTCAGTTTTCCACCAAAACTGCTTACTTCCGCTACTCCTTTTACACCAAGCAATTGCCGTCTTACGATCCAATCCTGGATTGTGCGTAATTCGGTTGCATCAAACTTTTGTTCATAACCTTTTCTTGGACGCACCACGTACTGATAAATTTCTCCAAGTCCCGTTGTTACAGGCCCCAGTTCAGGATTTCCAATACCTTTTGGAATTTGTGATTGTACTTGTTGCAACCGTTCTGCTACTTGTTGCCTTGCCCAATACACATCCGTTTTATCATCAAAAACAATAGTGACCAATGATAATCCAAAGCGGGAAAAACTGCGGATTTGTTTCATGCCCGGAATATTGCTATTTGCCTGTTCAATAGGAAAAGTAACGAGCCTTTCAATATCGGTTGCACCAAAAGAAGGCGCGATGGTAATTACCTGCACCTGGTTATCGGTAATGTCAGGAACCGCATCAATAGGCAGTTTGGTGAATTGATAACTTCCGTAAGCGATTAATCCCAATACAAAAAGGCCAATGATGAGTTTGTTTTTTATGGAGAATGCGATTATTTTATTGAGCATAATTATTCATCAATTTTGGTTTGGGAATTGGTTGCGTTGTTCTGCACATTTACAAACGAGTTTGATGTTTCAGGATGCCGGATTTTTCCTCCAAGATTTCCTGCCCAGGCCATCGCAAAGAATGTGATGGCTGAAAAGACAAACGCAATCAAGAATGCTTTTGGGACGAATGCTGATTTAGTTTTATAAAGTATTATCGCAAACAAAGAAAAAACGCCTGTTATTTCCATCAGCCAAAAAGCTTTTTCTGCAGCTTCCTCATGTGCATGAATCAGGCTTTTGGGAATTGCGGGAAGATATTTTATACTTTCTTCTGCAGGTTCGCCTGTGAGCATTACCGGAATAGCGATAATGGCCATGACGACGATGATAAAAGCACCGGTAATTTTGCCGGTATTTTGCTTCTTAATAATGCTGTAAAGCAATATGGCGCTGCCAATCAGGGTTCCAATAATGGGGAAATGATTCAGCAGCAAATGAATATGAGTTGGGTTCATTGCTAATAATTTTAAAATGAAATGATATAGGATTACTGTTCAAATCAACAGTAAACAAACAAATAATTTGAAAACATCATCAACAAATCCTCGGCGGCTGCCAGATGTTGGAAAGATGAGAAGTAAGTAAGAACTGATCTTTTTTTATGAACGGTTTCTTTTGTAAAAACTGTACCGGTTTTTCTATTGAAACTTTTGCCGAAGGCAAATAAACATTTGAGATGGTTGTAACACAATTATCGTGTGTTTTAAAAGGCAATTTCATGTCCTTGTCATAATCGGAATCTTTTAAATCGCCCATTCCATAATGAACGTATAGGAATTGCATTAACGTGATATTTTTATTTTCTTCCCTGTGATCCATAAAATGTTCTATAAGCAACGGCATTTTTAGCAATTGATGCAACTCAGTTGTTGAAAAGAGATAGATAAGAAGAAACGATATGGCAAATAACTTTTTCAAGAGTTCAAAAATAAATTGAATTGTTTAGCAACAGGATGATTGTCGTCATTGAAAAATAAAATCCTTATCATTTAAGAAATGCTTAACTAATGATGCAAAAAAAATGATACCGAAGGAGAACTTCATAAAATTGCTCATTTTTTTATCATGCGGAAAATCATTTTTATAAGTGACTTGTGTCATTGTTAAAAAAATGGTTGAGGGATAATTTTATGTTTTCATTATTTATCAACAAATCGTTTTATGAAAAATATATTGGTTCCGATGGACTTTTCAAAAGCGTCTCTTAATGCCGCAAAGTATGCCGTTTCATTTGCTGAGGCATTAGGTGCGAATCTTCATTTGCTGAATGTGATACCTGCACCTGGAATTATTGATGATTCAATTCTTGCTTCAGTGTTGATCATGCAGGCTGAGCTTCCAGAAAACAATCATCGCCTGATGAAGGAGGAAGTTGACTCACTTTCGAAGAAAGCGAATGTGGAAATAAAATCAGTAGTTGCAGAAGGTTTACCTTCAGACGTTATAGCTGAAGTAGCCAAAGAATTAAAAGCCGATCTGATCATAATGGGAATGAAAGGTAAAGGAAAAAGCAATTCTGTTTTTGGAAGCACTGCCACCGCTGTCATCCGCAAGTCCGGCTTTCCTGTATTGGTCATTCCTGAAAACGGTGACTATCAGCCAATACGAAATATTACTTTCGCTTCTGATTTTGATCCGGACGTTGAATCCGACAGCTACGATTTATTGATCAAACTGGTGCAAAAACTCTACATACCTGTTTACATTCTAAATGTGCAAAAGAAGAACTGTGCGCTTGGTGCAGAAAGAGCGATTGGCAAGATGAAAACAAGCCTTGCTTTTTCCAGCCTGCATCCCGAATTTTATTCTGTTTATGATAGAAATGTAGAAGAAGGCATCCACACGTTTATTGAAAAGAATCCAACAGATGTTTTAGCGATGGTAGCTCATCCTCACAATCTTTTTGAGCGAATGTTTGGAACCGTCCATACAAAAGAAATGAGCTATCAAACTAAAATCCCTTTATTGATATTAAGTGACAAACAGAAAATTATTTAAAGGTGGCATCGTAATCAAATTGTGTTTTAATTATATTTTGCATAATCATTATTTTTAAAGAATTAAAAAAATAGCCATGGGTACAAAAGAATTTTTTACAACTACCGGCGAAAATTTACTGAAAAAAATTAAAGAATTAATTGAAGAAGGCAATGTAAGAAGAATTACCATTACTGAAAAATCCGGAAGAGAATTAATGAGTTTCCCTTTGACAATAGGAGTTGTGGCCGCGCTCCTGGCTCCGGTACTTGCTGCCGTCGGCGCTTTAGCGGCATTGATCGGCGAGTGTACCATCACCGTGGAAAGAGAAGATGATCATACAAAATCCTAAAAAAATTCGCGGACCCGCCCTTTTTTTTGATTGAGTAACGCGCAAATCTGATTTCTTTTTTTGATGAAATCCAATACGTCTCTCATTTGCAAATAAGAAATAACCCTATTTGTTTGTTTACTGCAAAAATAGTTATTCAAACAGTTTACTAGTTATTTCTGTTTCTCACAAAAGTATTCTCTTTCTAATATTCATGCCATCAGTCATTATCGAATCCGGTAATAGCTTCAAATTTATCAGCCTGAAAATATGATTGAAATAAGAACATGTTATGACAACGATCATATTAAGGAAAAGGCTTCTATCCTACTTTGCAGATGTTTTCATTCAGAAGAAAAAAATTACAACAATGAAATTGATTAACGGATTTAATTCAATCTTTGAATGGGTAGACTATTTGGTTACACAATTTTTGAAAAATATAAAATAGGGGTCATTCATCTGAAATGGTAAGCTCAAATCACAAAACAGCAGATACAAAAAATCATGATTCTCATGATTTGCAGCAAGCGATGCTTCAATTGAAAAAGTCCAAAGACCGCCTGAATCGTGTATTATCTTTTCAAAAAACATTGCTTGATACTTCCGGCGCCATGATCATAGCTACAGATGAAAATGGTCTGATCACTCTTTTTAATCCTGAAGCAGTTCATAATCTTCAATATTCTGCAGATGAGATCATCCAACAAAAAACACCGGTATTATTTCATAACCGAATGGAACTGCAGCAGCAACGACACAGATTGCAGAATGAACTGGGAATAACTTTTAAAACTGATTTTGAGGCATTGGTAGCAAAAGCACGCCGAAATATTCATGAAGAGCAACAATGTAATTATGTAAGAAAAGACGGGTCTTCGTTCCCCGTCTTGCTCACCGTTACAACACTGCGCGATGCCAAAGAAAATATTACCGGCTATATGGGAGTGGCTATCGATATCTCTGAAAGAATAAAAGCAGAAAAAGAATTAAAAAAAGTGCAGCAATTATTTTTACAATTGCTCGAAAATTATCCGGACGGGACCATCAGTATTATCGACAAGAACTACAATTTTGTATATACTGGTGGCGAACTTCATCAACGATTAAAAGCAGATGTGGCTACATTGATCGGAAGAAAAATGTATCCTCATTTTCCTATTCCTCTTCGTAAAATCATTCTTGAAATACTCGAAAAAATTTTTAAGAACAAAATTTATATCTCCGATTTTGAACTCCCGTATCCAATCGGAAATCACGCTTATATTATGGATGCCTTTCCATTAATGGAAGAAGATGGTTCTGTAAATCATATTGGCGTTATTATTAAAAACATTTCGAAACTAAAAATGGCGGAAGAAGGATTGCGGGAAGCGCTGCAAATTGAAAAAAATTTAGGCGAATTAAAGTCACGCTTTGTCTCAATGGCCTCACATGAGTTTCGCACGCCGCTTAGTACGGTGCTTTCTTCGGCGTATCTGATAGAAAAATATTTTTTGACTGAAGATCAGCCAAAACGTGAAAAACACATTCAACGCATTGTTTCATCCGTAAATATGCTTACGGATATTTTGAATGAATTTTTGAACGTCGGTAAGATTGAAGAAGGAAAACTGCAGGCAAAATTTTCAGAATTCAATATAAAGGAAACAATTCAATCTACGATTGAGGAAATGAAAAACAATTTGAAAAAGAACCAGCAAATCGATTATCAACATGAAGGAAACCTGATGGTTTTTCTGGATAAATCGTTACTGAAGAACATTGTGCTCAATCTTATTTCCAACGCCAGCAAATTCTCTCCTGACAAATCGATGATTGAAATAAAAACCTTCTGGCAAAAGAATAAGATGATCTTATCAGTAAAAGATCAGGGAATCGGAATTTCGAAAGAAGACAAGAAACACCTGATGGAACGTTTTTTTCGTGGATCGAATGCCGCAAATATACAAGGTACGGGCCTTGGCTTGCACATCGTTTCGAAATATGCTGAGATGATGAATGGAAATATAAAATGCAAAAGTGAACTCGAAAAAGGAACAGAATTTATCCTGACATTTAATATTTAAAAAAGATATTTTATTAACAACGTTAGCGATGAAATCTTTTGAAACGACCTTGCGAATAAAATCAAAAATCAAAAATAACACCAATGAAAAAGATACTTTTAATAGAAGATAATGATGATGTTCGCGAGAATACCGCAGAAATACTCGAATTATCAAACTATCAGGTGATCGTTGCTGAAAATGGCAAAACCGGGATTGAAAAAGCGCTTGAACACTTGCCCGACCTGATCATTTGTGATATTATGATGCCTGTGCTGGATGGCTATGGAGTGTTGCATGCTCTTCATAAAAATGATGAGCTAAAAAATACGCCTTTTATTTTTCTTACTGCCAAAACAGAACGGGGTGATCTTCGTAAAGGAATGGAATCAGGTGCTGATGATTATATTACCAAGCCATTTAGCGGCACAGAATTATTGAATGCTGTTGACAGCCGTTTGAAGAAAGTGGATTTATTGAAAAAGGAATTTTCTACCGGTATTGAAGGTCTTGAGCATCTGTTGAACACTTCTTCAGGCAAAGATGATTTGAAACACCTGGCAGAAGAAGGCAATATTAATAAATATAAGAAAAAACAAATTATTTATTCTGAGGGTAACCATCCAAACCGGCTTTATTATGTTTTAAAAGGGAAAGTAAAAACTTATAAAACCAATGATTATGGGAAGGAACTGGTTACCGAGCTTTTTTCCGAAGGTGATTTTCTTGGTTATGTAGCCATGCTGGAAGGCACCGCATATAAAGATTCTGCTGCTGCTTTAGAAGAAACAGAACTGGCGATAATCCCAAAGGAAGATTTCGATAAAATGATTAATAATAACAAAGAAGTGGCTCAAAATTTTATCAGGCTCCTTGCAAAAAACATTTCTGAAAGAGAGGACCACCTGGTGAATATCGCTTACAATTCTTTACGCAAAAAAGTAGCAGATGCGCTCCTGATGCTTTATAAAAAATACCATCAAACGAATGAACCTGAAAATGCCATGCTTATTGGCAGGGGAAGCCTTTCTGCCATTGCAGGTACGGCCAAAGAATCACTGATACGAACACTGAGTGATTTTAGAAGTGAAAAACTGATTGATATAAAACTAGACGGCAGCATTCTTATTCTGAATCCTAAAAAATTAGAAATGCTATTAAATTAAGATGATCTTTTCTTTCAATAAACAAAAAAAAACCTTGAATTACTATTTTTATTTTTCAATGTTTACCCTCGCTGATATTTTTTGTTGAAACTCATTAAAGGCAGATTTTAAATAACCAAATTTTTTTGAAGAACTGGCGAGGTTTCTGCGAAATTTTTCCACAGTCATATCAAGTGATCCTTCGATTCCACCATCTTCAAAAATTTTATCCAATTCAATTACATCTTTCTTCAATGACTTAATCCATTCATCCTGTTCAATGAATTGAGTTTGAAAATCCTCGATATCTTCCAGAGAATTTGCATTAAAATTATTTTTGAGTATATCAGCAAGACTGTTTTTGAGTAAAACATTTTCTTCCGTCCTGCTACTGAGTAATTGTTTCCAGGATTCCGTTTCCGCCTGCAATTGCCTGAGGTCGTTACCGAAATTATTTTTATAGGTGATTTTATTTTTCAAGACGACTTTTTTTACTTTTCATAAAGTTATCAGCAAGAGCAAAAGAACAAGCCGGTGTTTTTCCTGACATTTTTTATCTGCTTACTTTTATTTTTAGAAAATAATTGGGATTGCTTTACAAAAATATATTCTGTAAATACCGATTCCGACGATGGAAGTCATTGAAAACAATGAGATTGGTCATCTCTGAAATTATTAATCAACTCAGGGCAAGTTATACTTGCGCGGCAAGCAAACAAATAACTATGAATTGTGTTTTAAATAAACAGATTTAGGGCAGTTTCACCATAACTCTGCCAAATTAATTGAATTAAAAACCGTTACGGATCCTGTTTATAAGTTGAAATTTAAATACCATCTTATTTCAATTCTCTAATCTTAATACTCCTGAAAGACACTTGATTGCCATGATCCTGCAAAAGGATATGGCCTTTGTCCCAAAGCCCGAAATTTTTCCAGTCTTTATATTTACTGATCGCAACAAGATGTTTAAACTCATCTGATCCTCGCTGATATTCGAGCATTTTATAACCATTAAGCCAATGCTCGACATGATTATTGGGGTAAACAATAATTCTTCCATGATTCCATTCACCGACATCTTTCAAAGCTGCTGGAATATTTTTTCGCGGAATCAGATCATACAAAGAAGATAAAGTTCGATCGCCATTACGGCCGAGCTTGGCATCAGGATGAAGTTTATCGTCTAACACCTGGTATTCCAGGCCAATCCCTGACATCCCGTGTGTATCATAGGTTTCTTTTACAAAATACTTCACGCCGCTATTAGCAGCGGGAGTCAGTTTAAATTCAAATTGCAATTCAAAAGCGCCATATTCTTTATCAGTAATGATGTCACCGCCGGAACCTTCCTGTTCTCCATTCGAAGCTAAAATCGTTAATACTCCATTCTTCATTACCCAACCCGAATCGGGAAAATGATCTTTATTGATTCCTCTCCAGCCTTTGGAGGTTTTACCATCCCAGAGAAGATGAACATTATTTTTCTTTTCCTGCGAGGAAAGCGTATTTGGAATTAAGTTTACTACAAAAATGTGATCGTCTGGCGATGGTTTCAGACCAGTTGTTTTGATCCTGATATTTTTAAAACGGATTTGTTCACCGGCATGTGCTGCATTTGGCACCTGGTGTACCTGTAAAGCGATAAACCCTTTGCGCGTCATGCTGTCGACAACATTTGCTGCCGGAACTCCATTGAGCCATGTACGAATGCTATTACCAATGCATTCTATATAATAATGATTCCACTCACCATTTTTAAATGACTTTTTTGCTGGTGGATTCAATTCTAAGGGATACAGCCATCCACGCCGTGCTTCGTCATAAATACCGCCGCTCCACGCTCTTTTTGAAGGGTCAATTTCTACCTGGTAGCCATGAACACGGCCATTATTATAATCCGGAACGCTTTCGCTTCTGATCTGAATTCCCGAGTTCATCGCGGTATCGACTTTTATATCCAGTTCCAGGAAAAAATCTCCATAATCTTTATCAGTAGCAAGAAAAGAATTCGGTGTATTTGCTACTGTCGTGCCTACGATTTCTCCATTTTCAACAGAATATTTTGCATGGCCATTCAACTGGTGCCAGCCGTTCAGATTTTTGCCATTAAAAAGGTTTGTCCAGCCTGGCTTTGTGGTTTGAGCCGAAGTATACGTGGTAATGAGGAAAGGCAAAAAAGCCAAAGCGCCGATCGAATTCTTTAAGTTCATTTTAAAAAATATTTTATAAAAAGAATAGATGATATTTATATTAAAGTAATGTTAGGTTTCCAGCCTTTTTGATATTGCCGGCTCCAAAGTTCCTGTGCTTCCTTATCATTCAGGATTTTTCCACCTTTGGTTGAATCGCAATGAAGCGTTCTGCCGACTCTTTGTGCAATGTTTCCCAAATGGCACATCAACACACTTTTATGACCCTCTGAAATCGGCGAGTTTAGTGGCTTTCCTTGTCGCACTGCATCAATAAAGTTACTAAAATGATACGCATCTAATTGTACTCCCGGGCCCATAGCATTTATGGTATCTGTTTTTTGTTCTTCACGGCTTTGTTTGATGAGTTTATTATCTGCGTCATAGATTTTATAATCATCGCCACCACCATTTACAAGTGTTCCTTTCTTCCCAAAAATCTTAAAACCTCTGCCACCACCGGCTTCCGGATAATTATTGCAACTGCGTCCTTCCCAGCTAATCGCTTTTTTTCCAGGAAATTCAAAGGTGATAACTTGTGTATCGGTAGTTTGCCAGTCGTCATTAAAAGCATATCGCCCACCTCCGGAAACGACTTTATCCGGATAATTAACATCAAGTGCCCACCGCATACAATCTATTTCATGGGTTCCGTTGTTGCATGATTCTCCCGTACCCCAGTTCCAGAACCAATGCCAGTTGTAGTGTACCAGGTTATCACGATAATCTTCCCGCGGCGCTGGTCCCTGCCACAGTTCCCAATCAAGATTCGCGGGAACCGGCACCACTTTTCCATGTCCAATAGAACCACGGTTGTTGGCATACCAGCCACTTCCAAAATAAACTTCGCCAATAATACCCTCATGAATTGCCTTCATTGCTTCTGTGATATTTGGCCAGGAACGCCGCTGATTGCCCATCTGCACCAGCCGGTTGTATTTTTGTGTTGCAGCTACCAGCATTTCCCCTTCTTCCGGATTATGGCCACATGGTTTTTCAACATAAACGTGTTTTCCGGCAGCACAAGCGAGAATAGCAGCCGGTGTATGCCAGTGATCGGGCGTGGCAATAGAAACAGCATCCAGATTCTTATCATCTAAAATGGTACGAAAATCTTTGATCGCTTTTGGCCTTTTACCATTCAGTTTTTCCGCCAGGTTTATTCCTTTTGCAAGCGCCTTTTCTTCCACATCGCAGATGTAGGCAATCTCTATATTCGGAATCGTGTGATAGGCTTCAATATGTGCGAGGCCGCGGCCGTTGGTTCCTATTACCGCTATTCTTACTTTGTTAGCAGCGCTTTTATGGGCAAGTGAGGATAGTTTTAATCCGGTAAGTCCTACACCCAAGCCGGCAACGGTAGTATTTTTAATGAACTGACGTCTTTGCATGATATTCTTTTCGTAAATGTAATGCTTTTGTACATTGCCTGTTGACGTAGATTTTCAATTGTTGAAAAATGTTTCTTGCCAATACGTTCATTAAATCGATAACACAATTCTTTATTATTTGTCCTTTTGCTGGAAAAGGTTGAGTTGTTTTTTTTGGTGAAATGTCTTGTTTTTTTCACAAATAATTTCCCCATTCTCTCGCCATTTCTATTTTTAATTATACTTTTACCGCGTTCTATAAAAGATTTAATAAATAAGTTTTAAATATGGTTGATGTTATTCTTGGGCTCCAATGGGGCGATGAAGGGAAAGGTAAAATTGTAGATTATTTTGCGCCTGCTTATGATATGATTGCACGTTTTCAGGGTGGCCCCAATGCAGGTCATACTCTTTATGTAGATGGAAAAAAAATTGTGCTTCACCAGATTCCTTCCGGTATTTTTCGTGAAAATAAAACGAACCTTATTGGTAGCGGCGTCGTGCTGGATGCCGTCATTTTGCAAAAAGAATGTGAAGCAGTAACTTCTTTTGGTGTGGATTTCCGCAAATCCTTGTATGTGAGTGAAAGGACTCATCTCATTTTGCCTACACATCGCGCAATTGATCGCGCCAGTGAAGCAGCGAAAGGCAGGGAAAAAATTGGTTCCACACTTAAAGGAATCAGCCCGGCATACATGGACAAAACCGGCAGAAATGGATTACGGGTAGGCGATCTTCTGAATAAGGATTTTCAAAATAAATATCAGCAACTCAGAAAAAAGCATCAGCAAATATTGGATAATTTTTCGTTTGATGAAGATATTTCACAAGTAGAAAATGAATTTTTTGAAGCGCTTGAATTTTTGAAAACTTTGAAAATAGTAAATGGGGAATATTTCATAAATGATGCCATCAAAGCGGGTGATAAGATCCTTGCAGAAGGAGCGCAGGGAAGCATGCTCGATGTAGATTTTGGCACTTTTCCCTATGTTACTTCTTCCAATACGATTACTGCGGGTGTATGCAGCGGGCTTGGCATTTCGCCACAAAAAATAAACGAGGTAATCGGTATTACAAAAGCTTACTGTACACGGGTTGGAAGTGGCCCCTTTCCTACAGAATTGCATGATGAAATGGGTGAATTAATTCGTGAAACAGGACATGAATTTGGCGCCACAACAGGCAGGCCGCGCCGCTGTGGATGGATTGACCTGGTTGCTCTGAATTTTGCATGTATGATCAACGGAGTTACCCAATTGGTAATGACCAAAGCAGATGTGCTGGATAATATCGACGTACTTAAATTGTGTACAAACTATTTAGTGAATGGGAAAGAAACTACACACGTTCCTTTCCAAATGGAAGGGGCGAATGTAGAGCCGGTATATAAAGCTTTTGAAGGTTGGAAAACCGATATTACCGGTATTCAAAATTTCAAAAATATTCCTTGCCAAATGGATACTTATATCAATTATATAAATGAAACTTTAGGTGTTCCGGTAAAGTATATTTCAAACGGTCCAGGCACCTCGCAAATCATTGTGGCTTCATAATTGTGGTCGAAAAAGCGGTAGTTTTTTTTAAAAAAACTATTCTTTATTTTTGGATAATTGAAAATGAAATTGAAATTTTACAAAAAAATCCTTGGAAAATATGAAAGCAAAATCTGAAAAGGAAAAACAATTTCCACCTAAAAAAACTGCGGGCGCGGCGCCAAAATCTTCTTCAAAAAAAGCAGCAAAAAAAGGTGACGACGATGACGATGACGATTTCGACGAGGAAGATGATATTCCTGTAAAGAAAGGCAAATCTTCTTCTTCTTCAAAAAAGAAGAAAGACGAGGATGATGATGACGAGGATGTAGAGGTAGAAGACGATTGGGAAAAAGTAGAAGAGGACGACTTTGATCCTGATTTTGAAGAATTTGATATTCCTAAATCAAAAGGAAAAAAAGCCGGAAAGAAAGGAAAAGAAGATGATGATTTTGAAGGGGAGGATGATTTCAAAAGCATCAACCTTTTTGATGAAGGCGATGATCTCTTTGACGATGATGAAGATTTTTAAAAAATATCTTGCATGGGCTGACAACTCATTTTGAAAAGAAAATATTGCTCATACGCCGTTACTGATTTTTATCTTTTTAAATATCAATTGCTGGAGTTCGGAAAGAAGTTCAGCAATTTTTGTTTTCTGGATAATCATGATTATGAATTCGACAAATCATACGATTGTATCGCCGGATGCGCGGTGATGAATTCGATCATTTTCCCGGAAAAAAATGCTCTTGCATCGCTTGATCACTTTAAAGAAGAAAACAACGATTGGATATTTGGACACCTATCGTATGATTTGAAAAATGAGATAGAAAATCTTTCTTCAAATAATAATGACCAAATTGGCTTCCCTGATTTTTACTTTTTTGTTCCGGAAATTATTTTTATCCTATCAAAAGATTCGGTGAAAATTGGTGTACCGGAAAACATGGATCCGCATCAAATTTTTGAAAAAATTATTTCAATCACAGCTGGTAAAAAACTTTTTGAACAACCTGTTTTTAAAAGCCGGTTTTCGAAGAATGAATATGTGCAAACAATAGAAAAATTGCAGCAGCATATATTGAGAGGCGATTGTTATGAGATTTGTTTTTGCCAGGAAGTTTTTGCCGAT
>Ga0207667_10001619_pt1 | contig 28309 bp, 5 predicted proteins | sample KBSCornC52_FD_184301 | JGI IMG/M metagenome (GOLD analysis project Ga0207667, IMG submission 184301) | Corn rhizosphere microbial communities from Kellogg Biological Station, Michigan, USA - KBS Corn C5-2 (SPAdes) (version 2) | ecosystem: Host-associated > Plants > Roots > Rhizosphere > Soil ...
GTATACGCGACCGCACATCCGGATAAGTGGCCGACGTTGCGCGCCATGGGCGTGCGACACATTATGAGTTCTCGGGACAAGAACTTCGGCGATATGGCAGTGAATGCGGACGTGGTGCTAAACAGCCTGACCGGAACGATGATCGATGCCAGTCTGCGGGCATGCGCCCCGGGGGCTCGGTTCATCGAAATCGGCAAGAAGGATATCTGGCCGGCAGAGCGGGTTACTGCACTGCGGGCCGACGTTGCGTATCACGCGTTCACATTCAGTGAAGTGGCTGACCGGCGGCCGGAATTGGTCGAGGAGTTGCTGAACAAGTTGAAGAGCGCGCCGCGGTTACCGGTAACGCGCTTTGCAGCGGCCGAAATTCCAGCGGCTTTTCAATTCATGGCGCAAGCGCGGCATGTGGGAAAGGTCGTGATCGAGATGCCGCGGCAGGGCGGAATGACGGTGCAGTCCGACGGAACGTATTGGGTGACCGGCGGACGCGGGGCTCTCGGGATGAGTGTCGCGAACTGGCTCGTGGAACAGGGCGCCGGGCGCGTGTTGCTGTCAGGGCGCAGCGCCGGGGTGAGTTCCGGTCCGGCGCTGGACGAACGGATCGAGTATTGGGCCTGTGATGTGTCTTCTGCCGCGGCTGTGGAAAGGCTTGTCGCGGGAATCGGAGCAAGCCTACGCGGCGTTGTGCATGCAGCGGGCGTGATCGACGACGGGGTCATAGCAGCTCAATCCCAGGAGCGGTTTCGGCGGGTGTACGAGCCCAAGGGAGTTGCAGTTCGGAATATCGCTGCGGCCACCGCTGAACTCCAGTTGGACTTCCTCGTGCTCTTCTCGTCTACGGCGGCGATTTTAGGGCCGCCGGGGCAGGCGAACTATGCAGCCGCCAACGCTTCCATGGATGCGATGGCTCACAACCTTCGTGCGGAAGGCCGGCCGGCTCTCAGCATTCAGTGGGGTCCATGGGGTGACCATGGGCTCGCGGCAGCACTGAGCGATGAGAATCGCAAGCGGCTTGCGGCGCGCGGCATGGAATTCATGGGTGCGCGCGCCTGCCTGGCCGCAATGGATGCTCTGGCTGGAACCGACCTGGCGCAGGCGGCCGTGGCTCCGGTGCATTGGGAACGCTATGTGGCCAGCCTTCCGCCGGGATGTCCGACTGCGATGTTCGAGCGTCTGGCGAGGGCGCGCAACACGGCACGAAGAAATCTGATGGCAGAGCTCGATGCCGCGCCTGCTACCCAGCGCCGTGGGGTTCTCGAGAACTTTGTACGGGACCAGATTGCGCGCTCGCTCGGGATGGCCGATGGCAACACGATCGGTGAACGGCAAAGGTTGTTTGACCTCGGCTTTGACAGTTTGATGGCGGTGGAACTGCGCAATCGCCTTGAGGGCGCGCTGAAAAAGCCGTTGCGACGCACGCTTGCGTTCGATTTTCCCCGAGTAGATGCTTTGACGGAGCACCTGGCGGATGTGCTGGGATTGCCGGCGCGTGCTCAGGCGGAAACAACAGAAGCTGAGGAAACTCCAGGGGAGAGTCTCGACGCCGAATTGGAGAGCAGGCTGGCTGCCGCTTCGCAATACTTGGGGGAGGAGCTATGAGCGATACGGCTGCTCCTCAATTGAAGCGGGCGCTGGCCGCGCTCGAGAAAATGCAGGCGCGCCTCGAAGCGGCGGAGAGCCGCGGGTCGGAACCGATCGCAGTGGTTGGCATGGGATGCCGCTTTCCGGGTGTTGCGAACCCTGAGGACTTCTGGCAGCTACTCTCCGAGGGCCGCGATGCGACTACGGAAGCTCCGCCTGGACGGGATTCGCTTCTTGGGCGCGGAGGGTTTCTGCGCGGAATAGAGGAGTTCGATCACGAGTTCTTTCATGTGACGCCGCGCGAAGCCACGGCGATGGACCCGCAGCAGCGCCTGCTTCTGGAAGTTGCGTGGGAAGCACTCGAGGATGCCTGCATTCCTGCGACGTGTTTGTTCGAAACAAACACGGGCGTATATGTGGGCGCGTGCAGTTTCGACTTTGCTCTATGGCGTTCCCGGCGCATGAAAGAGGGCGATACCGATTCCCACTTTGCGACGGGAGCGGCGCTCAGCGTGGCAGCAGGAAGATTGTCCTATTTCCTGGGATTGAACGGGCCCGCGATCACGGTGGATACGGCGTGCTCCTCGTCGTTGGTTGCCGTGCACCAGGCTTGCGCCGCGCTGAGAGCCGGTGAGTGCGAAACGGCGATCGCAGGAGGAGTCAGCCTGCTGCTGGCTCCCGAGTACAGCGTCAACTTCCGCAAGGCAGGCATGCTCGCCGACGATGGACGTTGCAAGACCTTCGACGCGGCGGCAGATGGCTTCGCCCGCGCAGAAGGCTGCGGGCTCCTAGTGCTGAAACGCCTGAGTGTTGCATTACGGGCAGGGGATCGAGTCCGAGCAGTTATTCCGGGCTCCGCCGTTAACCAGGATGGGGCATCGGGTGGTCTGACTGTACCGAGCGGTCCATCTCAGGAGGCGGTGATTCGAAACGCGCTGAGAACGGCCGGACGCAATCCGGCCCAGATCGACTACATCGAGGCGCATGGGACGGGAACCTCGCTGGGCGATCCAATTGAGGTGCAGGCAATCAACGAAGTGTTCACCGGCCGCGATCGGCCGCTTGCGATCGGCTCGGTGAAGACGAATATCGGTCACTGCGAAGCGGCAGCCGGCGTGGCGGGACTAATCAAGACGATCCTTGCGATCGAAGCGGGAGTGCTGCCGCGGCATCTCCATTTCCAGCGGGCAAATCCCAATCTCGACCTGACCCGGTTGCCTCTGAAAATCCCGACTGAACCGCAGGCCTGGCCAGGGCGCCGCGGAGAACCGCGACGTGCCGGCGTGAGCGCATTCGGATTCAGCGGGACCAATGCGCATGTGATTGTGGAACAGGCGCCAGCGGCGGAGGTTCTGGACCTCGAAGCCCGAGAGTTGCCGTTCGTATTATCCGCTGCTACCGACAAAGCACTGCGAGCGATTGCGAGAAGCTGGACAGTATGGTTGAAGCACAACACGGATTTTCCGTTGGCCGACATCCGCGCTGCCGCATTTTGGGGGAGATCGCGGCTGGAACGCAGCCTCGCTTTGAAGGTGGAGACTGTCAGCGACTTGATTGAAGAGTTGATTCGGTTCGCCGAAACAGGCACGGTGACACGGGGCGTACGAGTGGATGTGCCTCCGCAGGGGCCTACGAGCGGGCGTTGGAGAAGGCTTTCGATGCCCTTGTATCCGTTCCAGAGAACGCGTCACTGGCTTGAAGGGCCGGCCAGGGAGACACTGCGGACCGAGGGCGGTTTCCGCGCATGGCTTGCCGGCGAACTTGCGGAGATTATCGGGGAAGCGGATTCCACGCAGATTGACGCACGACGCGGGTTTGCAGACCTCGGCCTCGATTCAATCATGGCGGCACAACTGGCCGAAGCCATCGAGCGCGAACTCGGCATCGACGTGCCCGTCATGACGGTCTTTAACTATCCAACACTGGAGGCTCTGGCGACGCATTGCGAGGCCATGCGAGATAGTGAGACGTATGCCAGGAACTAAGCCAATCGCGATCGTGGGCATGGCGTGCCGATTACCCGGGGCGCCAGACCTGGATGCCTTTTCGCGCCTCCTTCACGAATGCCGGGATGCGATCACTGAGCCGCCGCCGGATCGCCGCAGTTTGCTGGCGGTGCCGCATGGTGCTGAGGTGGCGACTCTGCGTGGAGGATACCTGAACGGCATTGATCTGTTCGAGCCGGAGTTCTTCGGAATTTCTCCTCGGGAGGCTGCCGAGATGGACCCGCAGCAACGGCTGGCGCTCGAGGTCTGCTATGAAGCGCTAACCGACGCGGGAATTGCCGCGACTGACTTGCGGAACTGCGGCGCAGGCGTCTATCTGGGCATCAGCCAGGCCGACTATGGACGTCGATTGCTCGATGCGGGAAGAGCCGCGGAGATTTCGGGCTATTCCGGCATGTCGGCAAACACGGGCGCTGCGGCGGGGCGCATCGCATACTGGCTGGGTTTGCACGGCCCATGCATGGCTGTGGATACGGCGTGTTCGTCATCGCTCACTGCAATTCATCTGGCCGTACAAGCGTTGCGCGCGGGCGAGTGCGACCTGGTGTTGGCGGGAGGCGTACAACTCAATCTGTTTCCCGAGATGCTGGTTTTCCTGAATCAGGCAAAGGCGCTGGCCCCGGACGGGCGCTCCAAGCCATTCGAAGCCAGGGCAAACGGCTATGGCCGGGGCGAAGGGTGCGGAATCCTCGCGCTCAAGCGGCTGGAAGACGCGGAAAACGATCGGGTGTGGGCTGTCATTCGCGGATCGGCCGTGAACCACGACGGGCCAAGCAGCGGGTTCACTGTTCCGAACGGACTGGCGCAGCGGGCGCTGATGGAGAGTGCGTTGCGAAACGCCGGAGTGCAACCGCGAGACATTCAGTTCCTTGAAGCGCACGGAACCGGAACGCTGCTGGGCGATCCGATTGAATTGGACGCCGCGGGAGAGGTCTATTCCGTCGGCCGTGCGCCGGACGCGCCACTTTATGTGGGTTCGGTAAAGGCGAACATTGGCCACCTCGAAGCTGCGGCAGGTGTGGCGGGCGCCATTAAAGCGGTGCTGGCACTGCATGAGGGATTCATTCCGGGGCAGCCGGGATTTGGCGAACCAAATCCGCGGATTCCATGGGCGCGGCATTCGATGCTGCCCGCAGCGCACACCATCGAATGGCCTGCCTCCAAGGGTTTCCGGCGCGCCGCAGTAAGCGCCTTCGGACTCAGCGGATCCAATGCGCACATCGTGCTGGAGCAGGCAGAAGCGCGGGAGTCTGAACGCAATCCGCTGCCGCGGCATGTCTTTGACCGCAGGCGCTTCTGGATGCGGGAACAGGCGACGTTGTGGGATCAGCGCATCGAATCGCCGCTGCTCGATGGCGCGCTATTTACCGCGGCCATTCGTGGCGAGCGGCGGCTGCTGTTTGAAGAACACTGCGTCCGCGGCAGGATGGTCGTGCCCGCCGCTTATTACCTGGCGATGGTTGCGGCCGCTGCAGATGGGGTGATCGAAAGCGTGGTATTCCCGCAGGCGTTTGCACCGCAGGGCGGTGAGACTCTGCATCTCCTGGTGCAGTGCGACGAGGATGGGCAGAAGCGATTTCGCGTAGCCAGCGATGCGGGTGCGCTGCACGCGACCGGCGTAATTCATACTCTTCAGCCGGCACGGGACCGAATCGATGTAGCCGCGGTTATCAGCGGGTGCACCAGCAGTGCGACGGATATCTACCGCGAACTGATGGAGCGCAAGATTGGGCTGGGAGAACGCTTCCGGCGTCTGACGGACGTGAGGATCGGTGAGAATGAAGCCATCGCACGGGTAATTCCAACGAGTACGAGGGAAATGAGGTTCGCGCCGGGGCTCGTCGACGCGTGCTTCCAATTACTTTCGCCATTAATTGGCTGCAGCGGAGAAACCTTGGTTCCCTGGCGCGTGGGTCGATGCGAATTCCGGAAGAGCGACTTGGATCGCGCAGCGTGGGTGCACGCGGTTCTTCCTGATACTGCCCAAATTCTCGACGGCAACGGCGACGTTCTGCTGCGATTTACCGGGATTGAGTTGCGAACCATGAACGCAGGACCGGTAACACGGCCCTTCGCTTACAAATTTGAGTGGAAGGCAGTTGAGCAGGCGAATGCGGCCGAATCCGACGCGCTAATCTTTGCTCCGCGAGGCCCCACAACAGCTGCAACGCTCGTGGCACTTGCGCAAGAAGCTCGCAATGCGGACCTCCGCAGGCTGCTGGTAGTCACACAGCAATCTGATCCGCTCGCGGGGCTGCTGCGAGGATTCACACGGTGCCTTGCCGTGGAGCATCCGGAACTGCGACCGGTTTTGGTGGACTTGGAGCATGGGGATGCGGACGCGCGGCTTGCGGCGGGAGCTCGCGGCTCCGCATGGAGGCGTATACGGGGTACGCGCGTTGAGGCGGCGAGGTTGGTCCGAATGCCACTGGGTGATTCGCAGCCGCTTCCTCTGCGGTCGGATGCAACCTACCTGGTGACCGGTGGGATGGGTTCGTTGGGCCGGCATATCGCGGAATATCTGAAAGCGCGGGGCGCGGGACGCGTGGTGGTTTGCGGCCGTAGTGGCGGAGACCGGGTGTGCGACGTGTCAGATGCGGCGCAGGTGAGGGCACTGATTGATGACCTGCCGCACTTAAGGGGCGTTGTGCATGCTGCCGGACTTCGCCGCGATGGTCTTTCAGTCGATGAACAGGCGATCGAAGACGCAATGGCAGCCAAGGTGCGGGGCGCCTGGAATCTCCATGAAGCGACGATCAATCGCGCCCTGGACTTTTTCATCCTTGTTTCCTCAGCCGCAGGTACCCTCGGCTCGCCCGGACAGGGGGCCTACGGGGCTGCCAATGCCGCACTGGACGGCCTTGCAGCAGAGCGGAAACGGCTTGGGTTGCCGGCGATGAGTGTGGCATGGGGTCCATGGGAAGACAGCACGATGCTTGCTGGGCTTTCGGCGCAGCAGCAGCAGGCATGGAAGGACCGCGGCGTGAGGCCGCTGAAAGCCGAGAAGGCACTTGAAGATCTGGGGGCTCTTGTGGCCAGCGGCGAATCGCATGTTCTATATCTCGATGCCGATTGGGACAGACTCACCCGGATGTGGGGAGCGGAACCGCCGGAGTTTTTGGAGGGCCTTGTTGCGAGGACAACTCCAATCCGCGCGGAGCAGACCGTTGAGTGGGGGAAATTGCCGCCGGAGGAGGCGCGCGCGCAGATGACCGCTTTGCTGCGCAGCGACGTCGCTGGGGTGCTGGCTCTTGACCGGCCATTCGCATCGAGGACGCCCTTCTTCGATTTGGGAATGGACTCCCTTACCGCCCTGGAATTGCGGAACCGATTGCAGACGAGATTCGGCGTGCCGATTCCGGCGACCCTGCTCTTTGATTGCCCGAGCCTCGAGCCGTTGAGTGCGTGGATGCTGAATCACATCGTGGGCAATGAGGAGAACCAAGAGCCCTCAGAGAGTGAACTGGAACGGATGCTCGCCGCCAAGCTTGAAGAACTGGAAACCAGGGGGCTGCGATGAGCAGTGAACACAAGTCGGCTCTGTGGCAGGCGTACCGCACGATTGAAGCGCTGGAGACGCGGCTCGAGCGTGCCCCTTCCGCTGGGCGGGAGCCCGTAGCGATTGTCGGAATCGGGTGCAGGTTTCCGGGCGGGGCGAATTCTCCGGAGGCGTTCTGGAAGCTGATTTGCAACGGCGTGGATGCGACGCGGGATATGCCGGCGGGGCGCTGGAATCGAGAGGAGTGGTACGATCCTGATCCCACAGCCGAGGGGAAACTCTACGTAGATCGCGGCGGTTACCTCGATGAAGATCCGGGCCTCTTTGATGCGGAGTTCTTCGGGATCAGTCCGAGGGAAGCCGCCGCCATGGATCCGCAACAGCGGCTTTTGCTGGAGGTGGCATGGCACGCGCTTGAGGATGCGCAAATTCCACCCGATGGACTGCGCGAGAGCGAGACCGGTGTTTACATAGGGCTGATGACGAACGACTACGCGCGTCTTCAGGTGGAACATCGGAGTGCGCGACACGATGCGCAATACCTTGGCAGCGGCACTGGATTGGGATTTCCGGCGGGGCGTTTGTCCTATCTATTGGGCTGCCAGGGGCCGAGCATGGTAGTGGCCACGGAGTGTTCGTCGTCTCTGGTTGCTCTGCACCTGGCTTCGAATGCGTTGCGAGACGGCGAGTGCGACCTCGCGCTGGCCGGAGGCGTGAACCTGATTCTGTCGCCCGAGCCCACGGTCATGCTGTCGAGAATGCGGGCGCTTTCGCCGGATGGACGCTCAAAGGCCTTCGCTGCCGGTGCGGACGGATACGGGCGCGGCGAAGGTTGCGGGATCGTCGCGCTGCAACGGCTCTCGGATGCGCGGCGAGAAGGCCGCAGAATCTATGCGGTTATCCACGGATCAGCCACAAATCACGACGGTCCGAGCGGAGGGCTGACGATTCCAAGCGGTCCGGCGCAGGAGAAGGTGATCCGAAAGGCGCTAGCCGCTGCACAGGTGACCCCGGAGAGGATCGCGTATGTGGAGGCGCACGGAACGGGCACGGCACTGGGTGATCCCATCGAGGTGCATGCGCTGGGCAAGATCTGGGGGGAAGCAGGCGCGGCGCCTGTCGCCATCGGTTCGGTAAAGACCAACATCGGGCATACGGAAGCAGCGGCGGGTATTGCCGGGGTCATAAAAACGGCATTGGCATTACAGGCAGGCATAATCCCAGCCAGTCTCCATTGCGCGGAACCCAGCCCGCATGTGCTGTGGCAGAATGTCGCAGTCGCGGTCGCAGTCAAGAAAACTCCGTGGCCGAATGATCGGATGTTTGCCGGCGTCAGTTCGTTTGGTCTGAGCGGTATAAACGCGCATGTGGTGTTGGGGCGCGCTCCGGAATCCTCAGCGACGGTTGCGAAGAATCGCCGAGGTCAGCAACTGCTCGTACTGTCGGCTCGCAATGATGCGGGCCTCTCCGCGCTTGTGACGCGATATGCCGAACTTCTCGAGGGTCCCCCGTCGCCGGAGTGGGACCGGGTGTGCGCGTCGGCTGCGCGAGGCCGCGCGCACCTGGAATATCGGCTGGCGGTGAACGCGTCCAGCTGCGAGGAAGCGGTTCGCCGTCTTCGCGGCGGCCAACATGTCCGCCGGGTCGCTGGACGTGTTTCGCCGAGAGCAGAAGCAGGTATCGCATTTCTGTTCACCGGACAAGGCTCTCAGTACGCATGCATGGGTCTGGAATTGTATGAGTCCGAGCCGTTTTTCCGGGAGACGCTGGACCATTGCGCGGAACTGCTGAAGCAGGAGATGCCTAATCCTTTGCTCGAGGTGCTATTTCCCGCGCCGGGATTCAGTACTCCACTGGACGATACCACGTGTACTCAGCCGGCACTGTTTGCGCTGGAATACTCGTTAGCTCACCTGTGGATGCGCTGGGGTATCCGACCCCGTTACGTGATGGGACACAGCGTTGGCGAATTGGCCGCGGCGTGCGTAGCCGGTGTGTTTTCGCTCGAAGACGGCCTGCGCTTTACCGCACGGCGTGGACGTTTGATGGGAGGGCTTCCGCCGTTGAAAGGCGGAATGGCAGCCGTATTATCGAACCCGAATCGCGTCAAGGAAATTCTGCGCGGCGATCGGGAAGTCGTAATCTCGGCGATCAACGGCCCGGAGAACGTAGTGATCTCCGGCGATCGCGTGGCGCTCGCACGAGTGCTAACCCGGTTTCAGGATGCAGGCATTGCTAGCAAGTGCTTGAATGTCTCGCACGCGTTCCATTCGCCTGCTTTGGACGAGATACTGCCGGAACTCGAGGCGGCTGCGCGAGAGATCCGCTTTTCACCGCCAACGATGCGCACAGTTGCGGGGCTCACCGGGAAATGGGCAGGCGCGGAGATAACCACTCCGGACTACTGGGTGCGCCAGGCGCGGGAGGCGGTGCGGTTCTCTGACGGGCTGCTGGCCATCCATGCGGCGGGATGCCGAACTTACCTGGAGATAGGGCCCAGGCCGGTCCTGACTGGCCTGGGTGCGGCGATGCTTGAGGATACCGATTGCCAGTGGCTCGCGAGCCTTTCCCAAGGCATGAGTGATCGCGAAGTGCTGAACCAGAGCGCGGGGAAGCTGTTTGTCTCCGGGCACACCTTGGACTGGCACGAGTTCTATGGGGCGTTTGCCGAATCGCATGTTGATCTTCCGCTGTACCCATTTCAGCAGCAGCGGTTCTGGATTCAGGAACGAGCTCGGCCAGAGCGAATGGCGGATTTAGGTGAGAGTCTGCTTGGGCGGCGCGTTGAATCTCCACTCACCACGATTCAATACGACTCGACGGTAGGCATCCTGATTCGGCCGTGGTTGAACGATCATCGGGCGCTTGGAGGCGTGCTACTTCCAGCGGCGGCATATGTCGAGATGGCACTCGCTGCGCGGGGCGAGGAGCGCATCAGCGCCTCTCTCACGGACATCCGTCTGGAGAACCCCTGCAAGCTGCCGGCAGATCGTGATCTCCAGTTACACACGGTGATGGATGGGGATGAATTGTCCATCTACTCGCGGAACGGACAGGCTGAGTGGAGCAGGCATTGTGCGGCACGCATAGCCGAGAGTGAGGAGAAAGTTGAACCAGTAGATAACCTGGATGCGCTCCGCATGCGCATCGCGGAACCAGTTGATGTGCACGCGTTCTATGAGGACGCGCGAGCGAGAGGGCTCGATTACGGGCCCGCCTTTCGGGGCATTCTGGCGATGTGGAAGGGCTACGGCGAATCGCTTGCGAGCATTGCGAATACGGAGCGTCTGACCATTGCGCTCGATTGTGTTCTGCAGACCGCGGGCGCGATCCTGCATGACGAGAGCTCCACATTTATCCCGACTGCGTTCGAACGTATCCGCTGGTCCGGAGGGCAGGTGGCCTGGGCCCACGCCCGGCAGATCGAACGAACCGCCACAGGCTGCAAGTTCAATCTCACGATGTATGGGCCCGCTGGCGAATCCATCGGCGCGATAGTTGGAATGTTTGCGCAGAAAGCGCAGAAAGCCGCACTACATCTTGATTGGCTGTACACCCCCAAATGGGTGTCGGCCCCTCGAACGGTGGGGTCTTGCGCTGCCGGACTGAGGGAAGTTACGGCTGCGGCGGAAGCTGAGGCGCGGCAATGGAGCGAGAACGCGAATGTCGACGCATATCGTGCGATGCAGGCCACGCTCAATGCGCACGCACAGGCGTGGATCGGCGATGCGGTGCGCGGCCTGGCGTCGGAAGAGGTTGTGCCAGAGCAGCGCCGTCTATTTGAGCATCTGAAACGCCATCCAAACGGTAAGCGCAGGGAACGGATCGGGAATTCCCCCAGCGCACAGATCGTGGAACGCTGCGGCAGTCATCTGCGGCAGCTACTGCGCGGAGAAATCGATGCACTCGAATTACTGTTTCCAGGTGGGGCCGGTATCGATGCGACGCGTTTGTATGAAACAGACCTGGCGGCACTGGGGGCGAACGCACGGGCTCGCGAAGCCTTGAACACCATAGTGCAGGGCCTTCCGGCAGGTCGAAAGATCCGAGTGCTGGAGGCGGGCGCTGGAACGGCGGGAACCACTTCGCACCTGCTTAGCGTGCTACCAGGGGAACGCTCCGAGTACTGCTTCACGGATGTGTCGGCTTTCTTCGTGAATCGCGCCAAAGAGAAGTTCCGCAGCTATGAATTTGTACGGACGCAGGTATTCGATATTGAGCGCGATCCGTTGTCTCAGGGATTCGAGCCAGAGAGCTTCGATGTCGTGGTCGCCGCGAACGTTGTGCACGCGTTGCGGGACGCCCGACAGGCCGTGCTGCACCTGCACAAGCTGTTGGCGCCTGGAGGCATTCTGCTGCTGATTGAGGCGACGCAGCCTGCCGCGTGGCTCGACATAACATTCGGCCTGACAAGTGGCTGGTGGCGCTTCCAGGATGATGTGCGAGGGAACTATCCACTCATTGCTGCGGACGAATGGTGTGCATTGACTAAGAGCAGCGGGTTTGCTGCTGCCACTGCCACTGAATTCGAAGGACAGAGCTTGATCCTCGCCTCAAAGCCTGGAGCAAAAGAGCCTTCACGCACACCCGGAGAGCTGTGGCTAGTGTTTGCCGATCGGCACGGCGTGGGCGCTGCGCTGGTGGAGCGGCTGCGTCATGACGGATGCCGGGTGATCACAGTCGAAAATGGCACGAGATCCCGCCGGATCGGAGCGGATGCGATTGAAATCTGCGGGGCCAGTTCCTCTGAAGTGCAACTGTTCGCGTTTGAGCATCTGCGGCAGAGAGAGGTTGCGGGGCTGGTTTATCTCTGGGCGCTCGATTCGGCGAATGCATCGGAAGCACCAAATGTGCCAGATATGGAAGTGTGTCTCCCCCTGCTGAATGTTCTGCGAAATGTGGCGCGGAACGGGGAATCGCTGCCAATATGGGTGGCCACCCGGCGCGCAATGACCGCATCGCCGATCGACGAGTTGGACGGTTGGGATCGCGGACAACTGTGGGGGTTGGCCAGCGCCGGGCGGCTCGAGCACCCTGAACTGGGAATGACATGCGTGGACCTGGATGGGCAATCGGCCGCGAACGATGCTTCATGTCTCTACGCCGAGATTGTGTCACAAGACGGCGAGCGTCAGGTGGCTTATCGCGGACCGAATCGCCTGGTGGCGCGCCTGAGTCGCGCGCCCGGCGAGGGGACCAATGCGCATATTCGTCCGCACGCCCCGTTTCGTCTCGAAACGGCGGCAAAAGGAAGCCTTGATGCCCTGGAGTTGCGTCCTACGGCTCGTCCGGCGCCTGCCGCGGGCGAAATCGAAATCGAGGTGCGGGCCGCGGGATTAAACTTCCTGGATGTCCTCGATGCGCTCGGTGCACTTCCCTTTGAACGCGGCTGGCTAGGTGGAGAGTGTGCTGGGATTGTAACGAACGTGGGAGCCGGCGTCAGCGAGTTTGTACCGGGAGACGAGGTCGTCGCTCTCGCGGCCGCTTCGTTCGGAACCCACGTGATCGCCGACGCGCGGGTAACGGCTCGCAAGCCTCAGCGGCTGAGTTTCGCTGAGTCCGCAGCATTCCCGGTCGCCTATCTCACGGCACGGCTGGCGTTTGAAGGGGTGGACCTGCGTCCCGGCATGCGAGTTCTGATTCACGCCGTATCCGGTGGGACCGGGATGGCCGCATGGCAGATCGCGCGTCTGGCCGGAGCAGAAGTCTTCGGCACGGCTTCCCCCGGCAAATGGGAAAAATTGCGGACCTTCGGCATTGAGCAGCCCATCAACTCGCGAACGGCAACGTTCGGAATCGAAGTGCAGGCAAGAACCTTCGGCCGCGGAGTGGATGTCGTGCTCAATTCGTTGACTGGGGAATACATTTCGGTGGGATTGCGTGCGCTCGGGCCAGGCGGGCTATTTCTCGAAATTGGCAAGACAGAGATATGGAACGATCAACAGGTCGCCGATGTGCGAGATGACGTGACCTACCGACCGGTGGATCTTTTCGCGTATTCGAGTCAAAATCCAGCCGGCACGGGAAAACTGTTGCGGGAGTTGGCCGCGGCGCTCGACGATGGATCGCTTAATCCGCTGCCAATTACTGCGTTCCCGATGGAAAAGGCCATCGATGCATTTCGCACCTTGCAGCAGGCCAGACACGTCGGTAAGATCGTTCTCACAATAGAACCAATCCGCGAACTCATGCGGAGTGATGCTACATATTTGATTGCTGGTGGATCGAGCGGGCTTGGTAGGTTGACGGCCGGGTGGCTGGCGGAGAAGGGCGCACGCGATATCGTATTGATCTCGCGGCGCATTTCCGAAGCGGGCTTGCAAGAGACTGAAGCCGAATTGAGCAAACTCGGTTGCCGGGTTACCGCCTTCCCAGCGGATATCGCTGACCCAGAAAGCATAAAGAAACTTTTCAGCACCCTGAGATCGGAAGGGCGCGTTGTGCGTGGTGTTGTACATGCGGCAGGAGTGCTCGATGATGGCCTCCTGATGGAGATGGAGTGGCCGAGGTTCCAGCGGGTTCTCTGGCCCAAAGCAGTGGGGCTTTGGAACCTGCATCAAGCGACACAGGCTATGCCGCTCGACTTTTTCGTGGCGTATTCCTCAATTGCGTCGGTGTTCGGATCTGCGGGACAAACGAATCATGCCGCGGCAAATGCTTTCCTTGACAGCTTGATGCAATGGCGGCGACAGCGAGGATTGCCGGGATTGAGCATCAACTGGGGACCGTGGAAAGAGTTCGGGGCGGCGGCGAGGCTGAGCGGGGTAGCCCGCGATCGCTATGAACAGAGCGGCATTCGAGCCATTCCTACGGAAGAAGGCCGCGCACTCCTCGAATTGCTATGGAGGCGGACGTCGCCGCGGCTTGTTGTGGCGTCGATCGATTGGGAGCGGTTCCGGGCGCGGGCAGGCGGCCTATCCCTTTTCGAGGAATTTCAGATAGCCGAGGCAAGTTCCTCAGTCAGAAATGCGCCGGACCTATCGGGGTTCGCCGGCGCTGCATTGAACGCAAAGCTGGAAGCACTGGTTATCAGCGAGTTGCGTGTGATGCTGGGGCAGAGTGACCGATGGCTGCCGGACGACGAACAGGGTTTTTTCGGAATAGGGATGGATTCGTTGACTTCACTGGAACTTCGAAATCGGCTGGACAAGACGCTGGGCACCAAGTTGAGCGCGACCGCTCTGTTCGACTTCCCAACGCCAAAGAGGTTGGTGGAGCACCTTGCAAGACAACTTGAGCCAGCAACGGCGCTCGTGGAGGCGGCCGCGCGCAATAAACGAGAAGAAGAATTGAATGACTTGAATACCGCGGATCTGGCGGAATTGCTTTCGCATAAACTCTCCTCCTTGGACGCTCTTGGATGATGGAACAAACTTCCCCAAATCACGCCGCACTCATCCGGACAGCACTCCTGCGCCTCGAAGAGATGGAGCGCAAGCTGCGCCATTATCAGGACGCGGCACATGAGCCGATCGCCATCGTTGGAATGGCCTGCCGCTTTCCGGGAGCGTCAAACATCGAGCAGTACGAGCGGTTGCTCGCCGGCGGCGTGGATGCGATCCGGGAAGTGCCCCGGGATCGATGGGATCTGGAGAACTGGCATGACTCGGATCCTGAGCGGCCAGGCAAGATGGCGGTGCGCCATGGCGGGTTCGTCGAGGATGCGGCGCTTTTCGATGCGCGTTTTTTTGGCATTTCGGCCGGCGAAGCTCAAGCGATGGATCCGCAGCACCGCATGCTGCTGGAGGTAGCTTGGCATGCGATCGAAGATGCCGGGCTCACGCGCGAGCGATTGCGGCAAGACCGGACGGGCGTGTTCGTGGGCCTGTGCGGAAATGACTATGGCGCGCTCACGCTGCGCGGCCCGATGGAAGAACTCAGTCCCTACGCGGGAGTCGGCAATGCGCAGAGCGTGGCCGCAGGCCGCCTGGCGTACTTTCTGGGATCGAACGGTCCTGCAATCTCTCTCGATACGGCGTGTTCGTCGTCGTTAGTAGCCATTCACTTCGCGATGCGATGCCTCAGGGCCCGCGATTGCCGGGCCGCGCTCGCTGCCGGCGTGAACCTCCTCGCCGCGCCCCCCTATACCTTGAGTTTCGCCAAAGCCGGCATGTTGGCGCGCGACGGCAGGTGCAAAGCGTTCGACGATGCAGCCGACGGATATGTGCGCGGAGAGGGCTGCGGGGTCGTCGTGTTGAAGCGGCTAACCGATGCCATCGCGGACAAGAATCGGATTCACGCTATTATTCGCGGCAGCGCGATCAATGCTGATGGGCGCACGAGCGGGATGACCGTGCCGAGTGGGGCCGCGCAGCAGGAAGTGATTCGGGCAGCCCTCGAGAACGCGCGCCTCGACGCAGCCGACGTGACGTATGTGGAAGCGCACGGCACTGGGACCGTACTCGGAGATCCGATCGAACTCGCCGCGCTCGATGCGGTGTACGGGCAGGCCGACGGACGAGTCGAACCACTGCGCGTTGGATCTGTGAAGAGCAACATCGGGCATTTGGAAGCGGCTGCAGGAGTTGCGAGCTTGATTAAGGTGGCGCTCGCAATCCGCACCGGCAGTATTCCGCGATCGCTCCACTTCAATCAGCCGAACACCCGCATCCCTTGGGACAAGCTGAACGTGCGCGTGGCGGACAAGCCTCTGGAGTGGGCTGGCAACGCGCGCCGGGCGGGAGTTTCTTCATTCGGATTCAGTGGCACCAACGCCCATCTGATTGTGGAAGGTTGGACCGAACAGAGACAGCCCACCGCCGCCCACGAAGGGCCGTTGCGCCTGACTGTCTCGGCACGCACAGACGATGCGCTTCGCGAACTGGCCTTGGCGTATGCCGCACAACTGAACCAGGTGAATGCCGTACCCGTCTGTGCGGCTGCATCCCGGCATCGGGAGTTGTTCCCCCAGCGCCTCGCGGTGGCAGGCGACAGTGCGGCTGATGTGCGAGCTGCGCTTGAGCTGTTCGCGTCGACTGGAAGAAAGCCTCGCTTTGATCCGGATGATGCGTTTACACCGGATAGCCTGGACGGCGGAGAGGATGTACACGTCGATCTTCCGCTCTATCCGTTCCAGCATGAACGCTACTGGCTCAATCACTCTTGGGACACGTCCGCTCCGGCTCAGGTATCAAAGCCTGTCACGGACATTTATCGCATGGAATGGAAACGGCGTCTCTCCGGTTGTTCGGCCACACCTGAGGAGCTGCGAGCCCTCAGTCGCACAGAATTGCGAGACTCTGCTGAAGCTGCGGGCCTGGAGCATGCAGGATCTGAGATTCAACAACTGGAGCTTGCGGCAGCGTGGTACGCGCGCACGGCGCTCGACGCCGTCCAACGGCCCGTGCCGAAATACCGTCGCCTGGTGCGGCGCATGCGGAATATTGCCGCGGGGGCGCCGCTGTCTTTGCCCAAGGATGTAGATACGCCGGAGAGAAAGCTGCTCTCATGTTGCGGCGAGAACCTTGCTGACGTCTTGGAAGGGCGACAGGACGCACTCGATGTGTTGTTCCCCGCCGGCGATTCTTCCCAGGTGTCGGCCATTTATCGCGACTCGCGCGGCGCGCGGCTGATGAATCGGGCATTGACCAGGTTGGCGACGGAAGCCGCGGCCCGCACAAGCGAAAAGCTGCGTGTGCTCGAGATTGGCGCCGGGACGGGCAGCGCAACGCAAAGTCTTTTACCTGCACTCAGATCGTATGCCTCTGAGTACTGGTTCACCGATGTTTCGCCGGCCTTTGTCACTCAAGGTTGCGCTGCGTTTGGTGAAGACGGGCTGGTGCGCTATAGCGTGTTGGACCTGGATCAGGATTTGACCGCCCAGGGATTTGCGCCCCAGAGCTTTGAACTGATCGTCGGTGCCAATGTGTTGCATGCGACGCTGGAGATGAAGCCCGTGCTGGACCGCTTGGCACGGCTTCTGGTTCCGGGCGGCGTGTTGCTTCTTCAGGAAGGAGTGAAGCCGCTTGCATGGCAGGACCTTACATTCGGACTAACCGACGGGTGGTGGAGTTTCCGCGATAAGGAACTGCGCCAAGACCACCCGCTGATCCCGGAGAATGCATGGCTCGATCTGTTGCACGCGTGCGGATTTGAGCATGCGTCGATCGAGAACCTTGCGGCCTACGGCGGAGATGTCTTCGGCCAGGCAATCGTACTGGCCAGAGTGCCGGAGACGCATCCCCAGGCGGACAAGCTCACCGTGGTGCTTGAAGGCGAGCCGGGCTTGGCCACTTCCATCGCGACGGGCGGCAGAGCCATCTCCGGGACCGTGCGACGCGGCGCTCGACTCGAAGAAATTGCCCCCGATCATTGGATCGTCGATGGGGCCAACGCAACCCAAGTTCGAGACTGGATTGCAAACATCGAGAGGACCGCGGGCAACATTGACACTGTTGTGCACCTGGTGGGAGCGGAATTTAGCGCTCCTGGCGATCAGCAACAGGTATGCGGATCGGCATTGCACCTCGTACAGGCACTCGACCGCAGAAAATGCAGACTGCTCATTGCCACTGCTGGTGCGGTGCATGCGCTCGAGGGCGATGCCTGTCCGGGTTACTGCTCGGCAACCCTGTGGGGATTGGGGAAGGTTGTGGCGCTCGAGAATCCGGAATTGCAGCTGCGGCTCATCGATCTGGATCCCAACGACAGAGCAGGCGCCTTGCGAGCGCTGCGATTGGAACTCAGCAACCATGACCGTGAGGAGTTGGTTGCATGGCGTGCGGGGCAGCGTTACACGGCGAGACTGCAGCCAGGGCAACCACCGGAATTGCGCAAGGTCAGCATCGATGCCGGAGGCTCTTACCTGATCACCGGAGCTTTCGGAGGATTGGGAATCCTCACGGCCGAATGGCTTGCACGCGAGGGCGCGGGCGAGCTGATCCTTCTTGGACGACGTGAGCCGGATACCAACAGTGCGGAACGGCTTGCACGCATTCGAGCGGCGGGCACTCGCGTCATTACCCTGCAGGCCGATGTAAGCCACGCAGACGAGGTGGGGAAAGCAGTGGCAAGTTGCACGCTGCCGCTCAAGGGCGTTCTTCACCTAGCGGGTGCGCTCGCCGACGGGCTCATCGCGCATCTCGATTGGGCGGCCTTCGACCGTGTTCTGGCGCCGAAGGTGTCGGGACTTGTGAACTTGCACACCGCGACCGTGTCGCAACCGCTCGACTTTTTTGTGATCTTTTCTTCGGCAGTTGGTCAGTTGGGAAATACGGGGCAAGCCAACCATGCCGCTGCATCGGCCGTGGCAGAGGCGTTCGCATGGTATCGCCGTGCGCAGGGGCTGCCGGCGCTTGCGGTGGACTGGGGTGCGTGGATTGAGGCCGGCGCAGCGGCCGCGCGCCAGCGAGAAGCCGGTAGAGGTCTGTCGGGAATTCGCGGCATCACTTCACAGAGAGGGCTGGAACTGCTGAGCGGTTATATTGCCGCAGACGAAACCCATTCGGTAGTGCTGGATGTCGATTGGACAGCATTCAATGAGTGTTTGGTGAAGGCGCCTCCGCATCTTCGTCAGATGATTGGTAACGTCCGGCGTAAGTCGGTGCCTGATGACAGATTCGTGGAGCATGGCGATCTGCGCGCATATCTGACGGATCAGGTTGCGCGCCTGGTCGGCTTCCCGCCGCAGGAAATTGACCCGGATACAGGTCTGAATGAACTCGGCGTCGATTCGTTGATGGCGGTGCGGCTTCGCAATCGATTGAAAGCCGACTGCGACCTGGACGCGCCGATTATTGAATTCATGGAGAACTCGAGCATTCGAATGTTGGCTGAGTCCCTTCAGGGCAAATCCAAGTCCGCAGTTGTGGAAGGGGTGCTATGAGTGTCGCGGAATTGCACGAGGAACTTACCGCACGCGGCATCGAGCTTTGGCTGGATGGCGGCCAGGTGAGGTATCGCGGCCCCGCAGGCGCGCTCACTCCGGCACTCTTGGCGAAGCTCCGTTTGAACAGGACGGAACTCGCCGCATGGTTGCAGGCGGAAGAAGCGAAGCCGTTTCCGCTCACAAGTGGGCAGCGCGCTCTTTGGTTTCTCCATCGAAAAGACCCTGACAGCCCGGCCTATCACATTCGGTTCACGGTTGAGCTGGTTGAAAACGCAGTAGTATCGCGGATTAACGCAGCCATGCGGGTGCTTGTGAATAGACATCCGATGCTGAGATCCTTCTTCGGCATGCAGGATGGCCAGCCCGTTCAGTTCATTCGCCCCCACATGGACTGGAAATTGAACGAGCGAGTTCTCACGCCCGGCGCCTCACCCCATTCTGAGGCCGACGAGCCCTTCGATCTTCAAACGGGACCCGTTTGCCGCATCACACTGTTCCGCAGAGCCGGCATGGCACCGCTTCTCCAGATCAGCGCCCACCACATAATGTTCGATTTCGCCGCGCTCGAGATTCTGATTGTTGAGCTGCGCGCCCTCTATCAAGATCCCACTGCCCCTCTGCCACCCCTCTCGGCCACGTTCCGCGCTCATGCTGAAGCTGAAAAACGGCGACTTTCGAGCGAAGAGGGAGAGCGGCTCCGGAGATTCTGGAAATCCGAGTTGTCGACGCCGTTACCAGTCTTGGAATTGCCTGGCGCCCGCCCAAGGTCGGCTGTCCAGACTTGGAACGGAGATACCTGGCAGGCTGAGATACCAGCCGATTTAACAGCCGGCTTGAAAGAACTTGCGCGCGCTGAAGGCGCCACGTTGTACTCCGTGCTGCTGGCCGCGTGGCAGTTACTGCTCTTTCGCCACACCCACAAAGAAGACCTCATAACCGGTACTCCGGTCAGCGGTCGGGATAGGCCGGAACTCGAGGCTGTTGTGGGCTACTTTGCAAATGCGATTCCGATTCGCATGCGATTCGCGCCGGCCATGACCTTTCGAGATCTACTGGCCGTGGCAAGACAGCGAATATTGGATGCCATTGCTCATGGCAGCTACCCTCTCCCGACGATGCTCGAAGATCTCCAGATAGAGCGCGATTCAGGAAGGCCGGCGCTGTTCCAGTCAACGTTCGTGTGGGACCAGCGCAACGAAGGGCGAGAACCGGGGTATCCCGGCGATCCGCTGTACACGGGACATTTCTCCAGTGAACAACGCGGCGCCAATTACGACCTGTCGCTTACCATCTATGATGTCGCCGGGCCGCTGCGAATGGCCCTTGCCTACAATCGCGACCTGTTCGATTCCCAATCCATCACCGGGCTTGCCGACCGATTCAGACACTTATTGCAATCGATAATTGCCGATTCCAATTCGGGTTTGGACTACCTGGGCATAGGTGCCCCGCCGCGCATCACAACGCCACTGCCTCAACTAGAGACGGCAACCGTGCGTTCGTTTCATCAGAACCGGCTATGGTTCATCGACCAGTTTGAATCAGGCAAGATCTACCCGGGGCCGCCGACCTATCACAACCTGATCGGTTGGGTGCGTGTCGAAGGCGAACTCGACGTTGAACTATTGCGTGCAGCGCTTGCAAGTTTAAGGAGCCGTCACGACGTGCTCTGTGAGGTGGGTGAAGAGCTGCCGTTCACAACGGAGCCATGGACCGAGGAAGCTCTCGAACGCGAGCGGGAGAAGCCGTTTCGCCTCGGACACGAAGCGCCTGCTCGGGCCGCGCTTTTCAGCGCGCAGGATTCCAGTGTCGTCGCCCTGGTCCTGCACCACTATGCGGCCGACGCATGGACCGCGCGATTGCTGGTAGAGGAATGGATGGCGCTTTATGCGGGTCGACCCTTGCCAGCCGCAATCCCTTACCCCGCATATGCAGCTCGACAGCAAGCGATGACGGATGACGAACTCGACATTCTGCGCCGCTATTGGTTTCATTTGCTTCGCGGCCGGCTGCAGCCGCTCGTGCTTCCCTACGATTCCCCACGCGCGCCGATTCACGTCTTTCGTGCGGGTGTTGTCAATTTTACGGCACAGGCATCTCATGCGCAGGAGACAAAGCTCCTTTCAGCATTCGTCGCGCTCCTGCGCCGCTACAGCGGCCAAGACGAAATTGTGATCGGCGTGACGGACGCAGGGCGCGAAGGATTTGAGACATTGGCGGGGCCTGTCTCGAACCTCCTGGTCTTAAGAGTCCGGGTGGATGAAGAGACGACACTCGGCGCGCTTGAGGGGCAGGTTCGCGAGGCGGCCGCGAGTGCGCAGGCGCATCGCGATTTTCCTTTCGATCGTCTTGTCATGGAGCTCAATCCTCCCATCGATATGAGCCGGACGGCATTGTTTGATGTCCTCTTCTCATTCAACGATTGCGGCGATTCTCCGGTTGAGGTAGGGCCAGTCGGTTTCGGGAAGTACGATTTGCACCTTTACGTAACTCGGAATGTTGAAGGAACGCGGGCACAACTCGTCTTCAATCGCGAGCTGTTCGATGATCGGACTGCTGAGGCCATGGCCACACATTGGGGCCTTCTGGTCGACGCTTTCGCCGATCCGACCTTGGTTTTGGATGACGTGCCGCTCCGAAACGGAGGGTCAGACCAGCAACCTGCCAAATCCGCGGAAGTGAGTTGGCCCCGGACCGCGACCATTACGAGCTTGTTCAGCGATGCGGCCAAACGGAGTCCGCATCGCATTGCAGTGACTTCCGGGTCGCGAACCATGAGCTACAGGGAGCTGGATGAGAGAAGCAATCATCTGGCCGCCCGGCTCTTAGCTGCCGGAGTACATCGCGAGGAACTGGTTGCCCTTCTTCTCGACCGCGATGAATCGATTCCGGTATGCGTACTCGGCGTCTTGAAGGCTGGCGCAGCTTATCTGCCACTCGATCCGACTCTGCCGCCAGCTCGCATCGCGATGATTGCCGCCGATGCAGGATGTCGCCGGATCGTGGTGAGTGCAGGCCGGGCTGCCGAGGCGCCGGGCAGCCTTGAGGTTATCGAGTTGATTCACGACCATGGCCAGACCTTACCCGAGCCTCCACCGATCGAAGTGGGACCGGCGAACCTGGCCTATTGCATCTTCACCTCGGGATCGACTGGAAAACCGAAGGGCGTGCTGCTCGAACATCGACACGTCGTTCGCCTGTTCTTCAACGACGCGCCTCTTTTCGACTTCAGCGAACGCGATGTCTGGACCCTTTTTCATTCCTGCAGCTTTGACTTCTCGGTTTGGGAGATGTTCGGGGCTCTTCTGTTTGGGGGTCGCCTGGTCGTTGTGCCTTCCCAGACGACTACGGACCCGGCTGCCATGGCCGAACTCCTGCACTCCGAACGCGTAACGGTATTGAATCAGACACCGCCGGCCTTCGGACCGCTCGCTAACGAGTGCTTGCGGCAGCGTCCCCATCTCGACCTGCGAATCATTGTATTCGGTGGCCAGCAACTGGATCCGGCAAGGCTGCAGGCGTGGCACGCTCAGTATCCGGCTGTAAAGCTGGTTAACATGTATGGCATTACTGAGACCTGCGTTCACGTCACCTACCGCGTAATCACCCCTGCCGACATGCAGAGCCCATTCAGCCCAATTGGTCGACCCATTCCCACGATGGAGACATGCATTGTCGATCGGCGATTGCGCCCGGTGCCACGCGGGATCGCGGGCGAGTTGCTGGTCGGAGGCGCCGGAGTGGCGCGTGGTTACCTGAACCGGGTGGAGTTGACGCTAGAGCGGTTCATCCCGCATCCGCTTCGGCGCGGGGACCGTGTCTATCGATCCGGAGACCGTGTGCGTGAGCTTGCAAATGGCGACTTGATTTATGAAGGGCGTATCGACGAGCAGATGCAAGTGCGCGGGTTCCGCGTCGAACTCGGCGAGATCCGGTGCGCATTGCTCAAGCAACCAGCGGTTGCCGACGTTCATGTCGGACCATGGGGACCTCCAGGGGAAGAGCGCATTGTCGCGTGGATCGTGCCGCGGCTTGACCTGCGCCAGACGGAGCGGCGCATGGCGCGGTTCCGCCGTGAGGACGAGAATTCGGATTGGCTTCCCCTTGAGCTGCCGAATGGAATGATGATCGCTTCGCGCAATCCGAGCGAAACGGAGTTCACCTATGACGAGATCTTCGAGCAGAACTCCTACCTGCGTCACGGAGTTCATCTGCGGGATGGGGCGGTGATCATCGATGCGGGTGCGAACATCGGCATGTTCTCCCTCTTCGCGGCTACAGCGTGCCGGGATGCACGCGTGATCGCATTGGAGCCGATTCCGCAGACATACTCAATTCTTCGCGTGAATGGATCCCTATACGACTTCCGGATCGAAGTGATCGAGAGTGGAGTGGCATCACGGGAACAATTAGCGACATTCACGCACTACCCTGCGGTTTCCATCTTCTCGGGCCGCTATGCGGATGCCGCGCAGGAACGCGATGTCATCGGAACGTTCATCTACAATCAGGCACGGCAAAACGGTGAAACGCCGCCCACCGCTGCGGAGATCGACGCCATTCTCAATGAGCGGTTCCGCGGGGAACCGGTGGAATGCCGCCTGCGAACCATCTCGCAGATCGTTCGAGAGCGCCGGCTCGATCGAGTGGACCTGCTCAAGCTCGATGTGGAACGAAGCGAACTGGACGCGCTGCGGGGAATTGAAGAAAGCGATTGGCCGAAGATCAGGCAGATTGTCATCGAGACACATGGAGGCCCGGAGGAAACCGGGGAGATCGCAGGCTTGCTTCGCACTCGCGGATTCAACGTAGCGGTGGAGCAGGAGCATGCCTTAGAGCACACGTCAGTTTCCATGCTGTTCGCGGTGCGGGACGAAGGATGCGAAGCCGATGTAACGCACATTCCAACGCGGGCCAATCCGATGCCGAATAGCGCCCCCGCGCTGGTCCGCGAGTTGCGTTTGCAGTTGCGGCGCGAACTGCCGGAATACATGATCCCAGGCGCGATCGTCCTCATTAACGGTGTGCCATTGAATTCGAACGGCAAGGTGGATCCTTCGCTTCTTCCTTCCCCGGATAGAACAGCCGCGGCTACGTCCGACTTTGTTGCTCCTCGCGGCCCGGTCGAGCAGCAGGTGGCGCACATCATCAGCGAAGTGCTTGCCGTCCAATCGGTGGGAGCATTCGACAGCTTCTTCGATCTGGGCGGCCATTCCCTGCTCGTGATGCGAGCCATCTCGCGGCTCCGGCTCGCGTTCAATATTGATTTTCCGGTTCACGCTATTTTTGAGAATCCAACCATCGCTGCAATTTCGACTCTGGTAGAGGAGTTGCGGCTCAACCAGCGGCACGACATGGAGCCTCTGTTGGCGGAGTTGGAGGAACTGTCGGAAGAAGAGGTAGCAGAGCGGATCTCCGCGTTCGGCGCTGCGCCAGGGGGAATGGCATGAGCGACCATACTCAGCGGGTGGCCATGTTATCGCCGGCCAAGAAGGCGCTCCTGGAGAAGATGCTGAAACAGCGTGGCTCGACGAATGAGAGCGCTGCGGGTATTCCTAAATGCAATCGCAGTGAGCGCCTCCCCTTGTCGTTTTCACAGCGGCGCCTTTGGTTCCTCACGCAATTGGGAGAAAGCGGCCCGGCGTACAACATCGTCTCCGCAATCCACATGAAAGGCGCATTGGATGTGCCTGCGCTGGAATCAGCGGTGGCCGGATTGATCGCTCGGCACGAGGCACTCCGCACACGGTTTCCTGCTTTCCATGGTGAGCCATTTCAGGAAATCTGCCCGCCGGAACACGTGTCGCTCGAACCGTTCGGCTGCCAGACCGAATCGCAAGCTCTCGAACTGCTTTCCGCCGATGCGTGGACGGGTTTCGACTTGGAACGCGGTCCCCTTGTGCGTCTGCGGCTTTACCGGCTCGGCCCGTTCCATCATGTGCTGTCTTTAGTTATGCACCACATCATCTCCGACGGCTGGAGCACAGGTGTCATCACGCGCGAGCTCACGGAGCTTTACAGCGCGGCCAACAATAACAGGGAACCCAACCTCGCCGTATTGCCGATCCAGTACGTGGACTTTTCTCAATGGCAGCATCAGCGGCTGTCGGGATCTCACCTTTCGGAATTGCTGCGCTACTGGCAGTCGCGGCTCGACGGAATGCCCCGCGTACTCAATTTGCCATTGGATCTACCCCGGCCTGACCAGCCGACCTTTCACGGAAGGTGGTTAAACTTCTCTCTCGATGCCCAGCTGACCGGTGCTATAGAACAACTCGGAACTCGCTTCAATGCGACTCCCTTCATGACTCTTCTGGCAGCCTTCGGATTGCTGCTGGGCAGGTTGGCAGGGACCAGCGATCTCGCGATTGGCGTGCCCGTCGCCAATCGCACGCACCCCGATCTGGAGCCGCTCGCGGGCTTCTTTGTCAATACGCTCATCATGCGCCTGCAACCCTCCGGCAACGGCAACTTCTCGCAATACCTGCGAGAAGTGCAGCGAACGGCCCTTGGCGCCTTCCAGCACCAGGACCTTCCCTTCGAGCGCCTGGTCGAAGAACTGCGCCCCGAGCGCGAACTGAGCCGCAACCCGGTCATTCAGGTCGTGTTCGCATTTCAACAGACTGAGGCCATGCAGCAGAACATGAGTCTTCCGGGTCTTGAGACCACCCCGCTGGAGCTGCACGAGCTTCCTGTGCGATTCGATATCGAGCTGCACATGTGGAAGGAAAGGGACTGCTTCCACGGCGCGTTCATCTATGGCACAGATCTGTTTCTGCCGGCAACCATGCAGGCATGGCTGGAACACTTCACAGCATTGCTGCGCGCTGTCGTGAAACAGCCGGACGCGCCTCTTTCCACCATCAGCTCCTATTCAGACGGGGACCTGCTTGCCCGCGGCCGTGACCGGAACGGTCCGCCAAACGCATTGCCATCAGTGCCGATTCATGAGCTGTTCGAACAGCAGGTGGACGCCTTTCCCGATCGCATTGCCATCGATCGCGCGGGTGAATCGGTAACCTACGCGGCGCTCGATCTGCAGGCATCGCGCATTGCCCGCGGTCTTCAGAACGCGGGCGTGGGAATCGAGAACGTCGTGGCCGTGCACATGACGCGGACCACTGCAATGCTCGCAACCCTGCTCGGAATAGCCAAAGCTGGCGCCGTTTACTTCCCGCTTGATCCTGCCAACCCGGGCGAACGCAATCAGAACATGCTCGCCGACTCGGGGGCGGCATTGGTTGTTTTCGAAGGAGTCGCTCCCGAATTCGCGGGGGCCGCGATGGTGGATGTTCAGACCCTGCTGAACTCGCCTCCGACGCCCGCAGGGCCTCGACTCGATCCCGCTAATGCAGCGTACGTGAATTTCACGTCAGGTTCGGGCGGCCGTCCTAAGGGTATCGTCATCACGCATCGCGCAGTCACGCGCCTGGTGTGTAACACGAACTATATTCACCTGCGGCCAGGTGACACCATCGCGCACGCCAGCAACATCTCCTTCGATGCCGCGACGTTTGAGATCTGGGGAGCACTGCTCAATGGCGGGCGGCTCGTCCTGGTGGATCGTGAGACTCTGCTGCGGCCCGCCGAATATGCCCGACTTCTCCGCCAGGAGCGCGTCAATCATATCTTCCTCACCACCGCGTTGTTCAACCGAATCGTAGATGATGCACCGGACGCATTCGCGGGAATCGACAACGTCCTGTTCGGCGGAGAGATGTCGGATCCCCGTCGCGTGGCTGCACTCATTCAGAGCACGCCGCCAAAACGTCTGCTGCACGTGTATGGTCCCACAGAGGCAACCACTTTCAGCACCGCGGGCCCGGTTTCCACTGCTCCTCAGTCCGGGTGCCTGCTGAGCATCGGTCGGCCCATTGCAAACACAAGTGCGCGCGTTCTGGATGAGAATCTTTCTCACCTCCCGGTCGGAGCGCACGGGCAGCTTTATGTCGGGGGACTTGGCCTGGCGCGCGGATACCACGGGAAACCTGCGGAAACGGCGGCCGTTTTTCTGCCCGATCCGTGGTCCGAACAGCCTGGAGCAAGGCATTATGCCACCGGCGATCGCGCTGCCTTCCGCGCCAGCGGCGAAATCGACATCCTCGGCCGCGTAGATCGCCAGGTAAAAATTCGCGGCTTCCGCATCGAGCCCGGGGAGATTGAAGCGTGTCTGCGAGATCATCCGTCCGTGCGCGACGCTGCGGTTGGGGTGCGGCTTGACCCGGATGGAAATCGGCAACTCTACGCCGTAGTCACCAGGTCGGCGCAACAATCATCCAGCAAAACGCCGGATGCGGACGAACAGGTCTCCCGCTGGGCCGGAGTGTTCGAGGAGCACGTGTATCGGGACGAAAATCCGTCGGCGGATCCACTCTTCAATACAGCAGGCTGGCGCAACAGTTTCGATGATTGTCCAATTCCCCTTGATCATATGACAGCATGGGCCGACGACATCGTCGCCCATGTGCTGGAGAAGCCTGTACACAGGGTATTGGAAATCGGATGCGGCACCGGTATGTTGCTGTTTCGCATCGCACCACATTGCGATGCCTACGACGCTCTCGACTTCTCGGAACGTTCCCTGAGCTACGTGCGATCGCAAATCGGGGAACGGCAGGGGCGATTCGATCACGTTCATCTCAGGCGGCTGGCTGCGGATGAGCTGGAATCATACCAAGATGGCGCTTTTGACACCATCATTCTCAATTCCGTAGCGCAATACTTTCCCTCTCTCGAATACCTGCGGAACGTCATTGATCAAGGGCTTGCCAAACTGCGCCCCGGAGGAAGATTCTTTCTCGGCGATCTCAGGAATTACGCTCTCATGCCGACGCTGCACAGTGCCCTCGCGCTCTTTGAGGCTCCGCCAGAAGCTTCCTGCGACTCCGTGCGCCGCTCTTTCGCTCGGATACAGGCCAATGAGACGGAGTTATGCATCTCACCTGAGTTTTTCGCAGCCCTGCAGCAGAATTGTGAGCACATCGCAGCCGTCTCGGTGCGTCTGCAGAATTCGCCATATGCGAACGAACTCAGCCGATATCGCTTCCACGCGGTTCTTACCAAGGGGAGAAGACAGGCCTCCGCTGATCCGCCGCTTTACGAAGACCTTCGCGAGTTCGACTTGCAAGATCTCGCAACACGGCTGAGGCCGGGTGCGATCATCCGGCTTCGCAACGCGCTCGTCGCCGGCGATATCGCCGCCCAGGACGCGCTCGAACATGCGCCCGCCGGCGCGGCTGTCGCCGAGGTGCTTACCACCAGCGCCTCTACTGGCGTGTATCCCCATGAACTTACGCTGTTGGCGAGATCGATGGGTTTGCATTGCCACACCGCGCCCGCCACTGATCCGGCATGTTTTGACGCGGCATTCACCTCCGCTCCCTTGCCCCTTCCGAT
>Ga0207667_10001620_pt1 | contig 28303 bp, 21 predicted proteins | sample KBSCornC52_FD_184301 | JGI IMG/M metagenome (GOLD analysis project Ga0207667, IMG submission 184301) | Corn rhizosphere microbial communities from Kellogg Biological Station, Michigan, USA - KBS Corn C5-2 (SPAdes) (version 2) | ecosystem: Host-associated > Plants > Roots > Rhizosphere > Soil ...
CACCAGATCTGGCCTCTTATATGACACTCATCGCTCAGCACGCGGGCCTGATTGCCGGCTGCACGGTCGCTTTCTTGCTGGCTGCACTGGTGTGGTTGATCTGGACGCCGCAAGTGTATGAAAGCTCGATGCTGTTCCACGTTGAAGAAGACAGCCCGGCAGCACAGCGCAACATGGTGTCGGACTTGTCGACCGCATTCGACAAAAAGGCTGCCCCTCTGGCCGAAATCGAGCTGCTGCGCTCGCGGCTGGTGGTGGGTACAGCGGTCGACCAGCTCCAGCTTGCGGTCACTAGCCAGCCGCGCTACTTCCCCGTGCTCGGTGCCTTGAGCGCGCGTTACGGCGGACGTGCGGCGGCTGCTGTTGTCGGCGGCTACGCGTGGGGCCGACAAGCGCTCCAGCCAGTGCGCTTCGAGGTACCCGATGCATGGCTCGGCAAGTCGCTACGCGTGACGGTGCTCGACGGCCAGCGTGTCCGGCTCGACGACCCGTCCGGCAGCAAAGTGCTGGAAGGGCCAGTAGGCACCGAACTGGAAGGGCAGGGGAGTGCCGGCATGGTGCGCTTGCGCATCGGCCAGCTCGATGCGCTCCCTGGCGCCCAGTTTGCATTGCGGCGCCGTCCCCGCCAGGATGCAGTGGACGACTTGCAGAAGGCCCTGCAGGTGAACGAGCAGGGCAAGCAATCAGGGATCCTCGAAGTGCGGCTGGAAGGCACCGATGCGCGCTTGACCGGCCGCATACTGGCCGCCATCGGGCAAGCCTTCATAGGGCAGAATCTGGCGCGCAAGCGGGAAGAAGCTGGCAACCAACTCGATTTCGTCAGCCAGAAGTTGCCGGAATTGACCAAGAAGCTGGAGCAATCGGAGGAGAGCTTGCGCGCGCTGCGCAGCCGCTACGGCAGCATCGACCTCGCCGAAGAGGCCCGAATCGCGCTCCAGCGCACCGCCTGGCAACGCCAGCGTCGCGATGAGCTGCTGCAAAAGCGCATCGACCTGCTGGCTGGGTTCACCCCCGCGCATCCCCAGGTAGTCGCCCTCGACCAGCAAGTGGCCGAACTCGATCGGAGCCTGGCCGAGCAGACCGCCTACATCAAAAGCCTGCCGTCGATCGAGCAGGAGCAGGGGCGGTTGCAGCGGGAGATCCGCCAGTATAGCGAACTGGTTGGCAGTCTCGGCAAAACCGCAGAACAGCTGCGCATCGTTGCCATTGGGCTGGTCAGCAACGTGCGCCTGGTCGACCCGGCGCAAGTGCCGGAGCACCCCGTGCGGCCACGCGCGGCAGTCACGCTGGCATTGGCCGCAGTGACAGGCCTGTTCTTCGGGTTGATGGTTGCCGTCACGCGCCATACCTGGCGTGGCGCCATCACCGACTCGGCCGCCGTGGCCGGCATGCTGGGCCGCCGCGCGCTGTACGCCAGCATTCCGCACAGTAGTGCCGTGCAGGGCCGGCGGCGCGGCCTGCTGGCGTGGTCAGCACCCGGCGATCCCGCTGTCGAGGGGCTGCGCAGCTTCCGCGCCGCACTGATGTATGCGATGCCCTATTTTCACAACAATATCGTGCACATCTGCAGCCCCGGCCCGCACTCGGGACAGTCGTTTGTATTGTCCAATGTGGCGGCACTGCTGGGTGCGGCTGGCAAGCGCGTGTTGCTGCTCGATGCCAATCTGGCTCGCGGCCGACTGCATCGCTGTTTCCAACTGCCCGCGACGCCTGGGTTGGACGACGTGCTGGCCGGCTCCGTACCCCTCGACGACGTCTTGCATCGCCAGGTCAGCGATGGCGTCGACTTTATTGCGAGTGGCCAGGGATCGGCCGAGCGCGGCGAGCAGCTGGTTCACGTGAACTTCTCTCAGCTTCTGGAGACCCTGTCGAGCCGCTATGACGTGGTTCTGATTGGTTCGGCGCCCGTGCTCGACAGTGCCGACGCGCTGACGATCGGTAGCCACGCCGGTGCAGTGTTCGTGCTGACACGGGCCGGCGTAACCCGCGCCGACCAGTTGCGAGAGGCTGTACTGCGCCTCAATCAGGCCGGTATCGCACCGCAAGGCGTGCTCTGCAATGACCTGGCAGCGCGCCTGGGCGAGAGCAGGGGACAGGCAGTGGCCCAGCGATGAGGGTGGCCGGGCATGCCGGGTTCCCGGGGTTGTGACATAGAACGAAAAAAAGCGGGTGCACAGTGAGCACAGTCAAACTTGAGGTAGATGGTCGGTTTGATACTGATTAAAAGTTAATAAAAAGTGCGGTGCTCGATGCGGTAGCGCTGAGAGCGGGTCAGCACCGACGCCATGGTCGCCACCAGTGCGGCTGTCTGAACTGAATGGGAAAGCCATGATTGATACATCGCAGTGGACTGGCCAGAAGTTGGTAGCATCCCTGGTTGCTCTGGACCGCCTTACCAAACTGGCCTTGATGCTTAGTGTCGACAGCCTGGCGCTGGCAGCCTGTCTGGTGCTCGCGGAGCTTGTCAGCGGTCAGACCGTAGCGGAGCTTGCGCTGACAGCGCTGGCAGTGACCGGCGGCCTTGCCGCGCTGGCCGCTGCACGCCTGTACCGTTCTGTAACCCGCTATCTGGTCTGGCGCAGCCTGGCCTTTGCCAGCGCTGGACTGTTGTTGCTCACCGTAGGGCTGGGACTGAGCGCAAGCCGCGCTGGCTCGCAAGCACCCTTGCCCTTGGCCTTTGGCTTCGGTGCGGCAGCAATGGCCTATCTGTGGTTGTCACGGTTGTGCGTGCGCATCCTGCTCCAGCAGCGCAGGACGCCGCGCGCGCTACCCGTCGCGATCTATGGCGCGGGCGAAGCCGGCGCGCAATTGGCACGGGCCATGGCCAGCAGCGGGGAGTTCCGGCCAGTCTGCTTCTTTGATGAGAAAAGCGCATTCACTCATCGCAGTGTGGCCGGCCTGGAGGTGTTTCCTGTCGATGCGCTGCGGGAGCAGGTCGCGCGGCACGGTATCGGCTCCATCGCGATCGCCCTGCCCAGCAGCTCTCCGTTACGGATGCGGGCGCTGACCCGCAAGCTGGTTCAGGCCGGCGTCCGGGTGCGCTGGTTCCGGAACCTGCTCGAGGTGCACGAACAGGGTGAGGTAAGGGGCGCACTGAGCGAAATACGCCTCGAACATCTGCTCGGGCGCATACCTGTCCCGCCCGATATGCGCCTGTTCGGCCTCTGCGTGGAGGGCAAGAGCGTACTGGTCACTGGCGCCGGCGGGTCAATTGGCGCTGAATTGTGCCGCCAACTGTGCGCCTTGCAGCCGGGACGCCTGGACTTGATCGATCATTCCGAGTTTGCCTTATATACCATCAGCGCCGAACTGCGCCGTCGCTGGCCCAAGGTAGCAGTGCATGCGCACCTTGGTTCTGTCTGCAACGCGGACCTGGTCAAACGCGTGATCGCAAGCGCCGGGACCAATACCATCTATCACGCGGCGGCCTACAAGCATGTGCCGATTGTGGAAGAGAACGTGGTGGAAGGCATACGCAACAACGTGCTCGGCGCCATGGCGGTCGCGCAGGCCGCCCATGAAGGCGGTGTGGCGACCTGTGTGCTGGTATCAAGTGACAAGGCAGTGCGGCCGACTAACGTGATGGGCGCCAGCAAACGTATTGCCGAACTGGTCTTCCAGGCCGCCGCGGCAGCGCCCGGCACCGGCACCCGGTTTTCGATAGTGCGATTCGGGAATGTCCTTGGTTCCTCGGGGTCGGTGGTGCCTCTGTTCCAGCAGCAAATCGCGCGCGGCGGGCCGATCACCATCACGCATCCGGACGTCATTCGCTATTTCATGCTGATTGCCGAAGCGGCGCAACTCGTCGTGCAGGCCGGCGCGATGGCGCGCGGGGGGGAGGTGTTCGTGCTGGATATGGGCGAACCGGTCCGCATCCTGGATCTGGCCAGGACCATGATCGGTCTGTCCGGCCTGACCGAGCGCAATGGACGCAACCCGGACGGCGACATCGCGATCGAATTCATCGGACTCTTCCCCGGTGAAAAACTGTACGAGGAACTACTGATCGGCGATGGCGCCGAACCCAGTGAACACCCGGCCATCCTGCGGGTACGCGAACCATCGCTGGTGGGCCCAGAGCTGGCCCACCGGATCAAGCAGTTGCTCCTGGCGTGCCAGAGCAATGACCGCCGCCAGATCGACGCCACGATCGTTGCGCTGGTGCCGGAATTCCGTACTGCCCCCGAACGGCCCTCCAGGCCAGTCACCACGGCTGTCCAGCGTGATGTTTCGCACGCTAACAATACAGTGCGCGCCTAGCGCTCCTTTAACCCTGTTTCCTAGAAGGCCTCATCATGCGCGACCTCGATAGCTCAACCCCACTGGCCAATTTGCTCACCAGGCTGGACCAACGAACCGCCACCATTGGTGTTGTTGGTCTCGGCTATGTCGGCCTGCCCCTGCTGCTGCGTTTTGCGGACGCCGGCTACAAAGTGCTCGGCCTGGATATAGACCATTCGAAGGTGGACAAGTTCAACCGGGGGCGTAGCTATATCGAACATATTTCCGGCCAACGGATCGAAGTCGCGCGTGGCGGCGGCGCCGAGGCCAGTACCGATTTCAGCCGCGCTGCCGAGGCGGATGTACTCATCGTCTGCGTGCCCACGCCGCTCAACGCCTACCGCGAGCCGGACTTGTCGTACGTGCTTACGACGGTGGATGCGCTGGTGCCGCACATGCGGATCGGCCAGCTGCTGTCGCTGGAAAGCACGACCTATCCCGGCACCACCCAGGAAGAGCTGCTTCCGCGTCTGCAGGCGCGTGGCTGGACAGTGGGCGAGGACGTATTTCTCGTGTTTTCGCCCGAGCGCGAAGACCCGGGCAATCCGGATTTCGATACGCGCACCATTCCGAAAATTTGCGGAGGCACGACGCCAGCCTGCCTGCAGGCCGGACTCGCGCTTTACCGCGGCGCCATCGATACCGTGGTACCGGTCTCGTCGACGCGCGCCGCCGAGTTGACCAAGCTGCTGGAAAACATCCATCGCGCCGTCAACATCGGGCTGGTCAACGAAATGAAAATCATCGCCGACCGGATGCAGATCGATATCCATGAAGTCATCCGCGCCGCCGCCACCAAACCGTTCGGCTTCACGCCCTATTTCCCCGGCCCGGGACTGGGCGGGCATTGCATTCCCATTGACCCGTTCTACCTGACCTGGAAGGCGCGCCAGTTCGGCTTGCATACCAGGTTCATCGAACTGGCCGGTGAGATCAACAGTGACATGCCCAAGTGGGTGGTCGACAAGCTGGGCGACGCACTCAATCAGCGCGGCCTCGCGATCAAGGGCAGCAGGATCCTGGTCCTAGGCATCGCGTACAAGCGAAACGTCGACGACATGCGCGAGTCGCCGTCGGTGCAACTGATGGAGCTGCTGCGCTCCAAAGGGGCGGAGATCGCCTACTCGGACCCGCATGTGCCACGCTTCCCGAACATGCGCGAACATCAGTTCGACCTCGATAGCGTGGAACTGTCGGCCGAATCGGTGGCCGGTTTCCATGCGGTCCTGCTCGCCACCGACCACGCCGCCTTCGACTATCCGATGATCCTGGAGAGTGCCCAGCTGATCATCGACACCCGTGGCGTCTATCGCGATCAATCAACCAATGTGGTGCACGCATGAAACGCGACGCGATTACGGGGTGCAGCGCGCTGCACGATCTACCGGCGCCCTTGAGGGAACGCCGCCTGCGCCTGGCACTGGTCGGTTGCGGCCGGATCGCCCAGAATCACTTCAAGGCGATTACCCAGCACGCCGAGCGCTGCGAGTTGACGGCGGTGTGCGATACCGACCCGCTGGCGCTGGAGGCCGCGGCCCAGCTTACCGGTGCGCGTCCTTTCGCCAGCATGCACAAGATGCTGGCCGAGTGCGATGCCGACTGCGTGATCCTCACCACGCCCTCGGGCCTGCACGCTGAACAGGCGATCGAGGTGGCTGCCAGCGGACGCAGCGTGATCACGGAGAAGCCGATGGCCACCCGCTGGGAGGACGGCAAGCGCATGGTGGCGGCCTGCGACGCAGCCGGCGTGCACCTGTTCGTGGTCAAGCAAAATCGCCGCAACGCAACCTTGCAGCTGCTCAAACGGGCGGTCGAGCAGCGCCGGTTCGGCCGCATTTACATGGTCACCCTGAACGTGTTCTGGACCAGGCCGCAGGAGTATTACGACAGCGCCAGCTGGCGCGGCACATGGGAATTCGATGGCGGCGCATTCATGAACCAGGCCAGCCACTACGTTGACCTGCTCGACTGGATCGTGGGCCCGATCGAGTCGGTGCAGGCTTACACGGCGACCCTGGCGCGCGATATCGAAGTCGAGGATACCGGGGTGATCAGTGTGCGCTGGCGCAACGGTGCGCTCGGTTCCATGAACGTCACCATGCTCACTTATCCCAGCAACCTGGAGGGTTCGATCACGATCATCGGCGAGATGGGCACGGTGCGGATCGGCGGCGTGGCCGTCAACAAGATCCTGCAATGGCAATTTGCGGACAAACGCCCGGAGGATGAGGGCATTGTGCAGGCCAGTTACGAGACCACCTCCGTGTATGGCTTCGGACATCCACTCTACTACGACAACGTCATCAAGGTCATGCGCGGAGAAGCCACACCGGAGACGGATGGGCGGGAAGGCCTGAAGTCACTCGAGGTGCTCATTGCAAGCTACATGTCGGCGCGTGACGGCAAGCGCGTCGCCTTGCCTCTGGAGTATTGAACATGGAGCAATTCATCCACCCCAGCGCCATTGTCGACGACGGCGCGCAGATTGGTGCCGGCACCCGCATCTGGCACTTTACCCATGTGTGCGCGGGCGCTCGCATCGGGCCGAACTGCTCCCTTGGACAGAACGTGTTCGTCGGGGCCGCAGCCGTAATCGGGCGCGGCGTCAAGGTACAGAACAATGTGTCGGTGTACGACGCGGTGACGCTGGAAGACGATGTCTTCTGCGGGCCCAGCGTGGTATTCACCAACGTCTACAACCCGCGGGCCGCCATTGTGCGCAAGGATGAGTACCGTCCTACCCTGGTGCGGCGTGGCGCTTCGCTCGGTGCCAACGCCACCATTGTCTGCGGCGTCACGATCGGATGCTACGGCATGGTAGCTGCCGGCGCTGTCGTCAAGTCCGATACCGCCGACTATTCCGTCGTGGCGGGTGTGCCGGCACGCCATGTCGGCTGGATCAGCCGGCACGGTGCCTCCCTGGTTCCCGACAGGGACGGCTATGCCACCTGTCACTTGAGCGGCGAACGCTACAGGGTGGAGGCAGGGCGGTGCACCATCCTGTCGTCGGCATTCACTGCTTCGCCTGGCCAAGGATAATCAAATGGAATTCGCCGACCTGAAGTCGCAGTACAAGGTATTGCGCAGCACTATCGATGCCCATATCGCTCGGGTACTCGAGCACGGCCACTACATCATGGGACCCGAAGTGGTTCAACTGGAGCGGCAACTGGCGGAATATACAGGAGCGGAGCATTGTATTACCGCGGCCTCCGGCACCGAAGCACTGCTGATGTCGCTGATGGCCCTTGGCATTGGCCCTGGTGATGAAGTGATTACCACGCCGTTCTCCTTCATCGCCACTGCCGAAGTCATTGTTCTGGCAGGCGCGCGTCCGGTGTTTGCGGACGTCGAGCCCGACACGGGCAATATCAGTGTCGACCGCATCGCCGAGCGCATCACACCGCGCACGCGGGCCATCATTCCGGTGTCGCTGTACGGCCAGTGCGCCGACATGGACGCCATCAATGCCCTGGCCAGCCAGCACCAGCTTGCGGTCATCGAAGACGCGGCGCAAAGTTTTGGCGCCACCTATGGCGGTCGACGCAGCTGCAATTTGTCGCAACTGGCTTGTACCAGCTTCTTCCCGAGCAAACCGCTCGGCTGTTACGGAGACGGTGGTGCGATATTTACCAGCGACGACCAGATAGCCGCTGCTTTACGGGCGATCCGCGTGCACGGCGCCCAGGAACGCTACGTGCATACGCGAATCGGGGTGGGCGGCCGCATGGATACCCTGCAGTGTGCCGTCGTCCTGGCCAAACTGCCCAGTTTCGATTGGGAGTTGGCGCAGCGGCGCCGCGCGGCTGAACGCTACGCCTACTGGCTCAAGGACAATATCCCCATCATGGCATTGCGTGACGGGCGGACCAGTGCGTATGCGCAGTACACCATCATCAGCACACAGCGCGAGGCCTTGCGCGCGCGCCTGGAAGCGGATGGCATCCCAAGCGCAGTCCATTATCCGCTACCGATTACTCACCAGCCGGCTTACTGCGAGATGGACAAGGAAGCCCACTGTCCTGAAGCGTTGCGCCTGTCGCGCCAGGTGCTCAGTCTGCCGATGGGGCCGTATCTTTCCGATGCCGACATCGACCGCATCTGTACCAGCGTATTAGCGGCCGAATACGATGCCATAGGTGCCATGGAATGAGCGCCACGCCAACCGCCGGCAAGGTGAGGCCTGTGCTGACAGTACTGGCAGGCACGCTGGCAGCGCAGATGCTGCCCATCCTTGCGGCCCCGCTGCTCACGCGCCTGTGCACGCCGGCCGAGATCGGTGCATTCGGTGCCTGGCTCGGGGTGGCGGCCACCGCAACGGTGGTAGCTACCTTGCGCATGGAGACGCCGATGCTGCTCGAAACGGATCCGGCCGGGCAGGGCGCATGCCTGCGCGTGGTGGCCTACTGGGCGGCGGTATTGGCACTCGCGCTCGTGATGGCCGCATTTGCCGCGCGGCTGGCGGGCCTGCGACTGGCCTGCATGCAGAGCTGGCCGACGCTGTTCATGCTCGGCGGCGCTGTCTGGCTGATGGCATACCAGAGTATCGTGAATGCCTATGCTGTTGCCCATCAGCGGTTTGGCGCTGCCGCCCGGACCAAAGTGTGGACCGTGGTGGCGATCACGACAACCCAACTGGGACTACTGTGGTGGCTGGGGCGCGGCTCTGTCGCCCTGCCGCTTGGCCTGCTCGTGGGGCAGCTGGTGGGTGTGTTTGCCGCGCGCCGCTGCGTACGCCCGCCCGCCGTGGCGTGGGATTGGCGCCTGCGTCCTGCCGACCGGGGCGTCGTGAAGCGGCACGTGCGGTTCGTCCAGTTCAGCCTGCCTTCCGATCTCCTCAATACCCTGGTCGGACAGTTGCCGCTGCTGCTGATCGGCAGTGCCCATGGCGCTGCGGCGGCAGGCATGTATGCGCTGACCCACCGGGTGCTGGCCGCCCCCGCATCGGTGCTGTCGAGCTCGATCCTGGAGGTCTTCAAGGCGCAGGCTGCTCAGGAGTGGCGTGGAAACGGCGACTGTCGCCAATCCTACCGTCGTACATTCAAACTGCTACTGGGAATTGGCGCGGTGCCGTCGCTGTTGCTGTGGTGGCTGGGCCCCCCCCTGTTCGCCCTCGTATTCGGCGCCAGCTGGCGCGCGGCAGGCGACATGGCCAGACTGCTTGCGCCCCTCTATCTCGTCGGCTTTATCGCCAGCCCGCTGGGCTATGTCCTGTATATCACCGGCCGCCAGCATCATGAGCTGGCCTGGCAGGGCGGGCTGCTGCTGGTCACACTGGCGGCCTTCCTGCTGCCGGTCACGCTCCGGCAATGCCTGCTCGCTTATGTCTGGGGCCGTATTGCCATGTACCTGCTCTACATGAGCCTATCCTACCGCGCGGCGCTGGCGATTTCACCGTCGAGGGAGCACTGCAATGTACGCTGACCATGCCGGCACCGGACACGCTCCGCAGGGATTGCCTCAGGTCGCTTTCCTGATACTTTTTCCCGGCTTTTTCTTTTATCACACCGCTCTCGGCCTGGGTTACATCGGCGCTTTCATGGGGGGATACTTCACCCCGGCTGCTCTCGTACTGCTCCTTCCGCTCCTGTTTGCCTATGCGGGGCAGTTGCGGCGCTCGGGCGGCCCCGGGCCCGGCGAACTGGCATTTTTCGGCTTCCTTCTCTATATGGGCGCCATCTGGGTGGTGCAGGTTGCCGCGGGTGCAAACGAAAGCATCACCCGCAGCCATCTGCTGTTCCTGCTCGACGCGGTGGTGGTGTTCATCATCTTCCGGCTGCTGGACGTGCGTGCTGTCTCGTTGCAGCGCAAAGCGCTGGTCAGCCTGCTGCTGATGTCCGCCATTGTCTTTACCTTCGAACAGGATGGGATGTTCTACCTGAGCGCTCTTGGCCTCGCACGCGACCCGGAGGCGGTTGCTACCTACCAGGGCTTTTCACGTTCCTATCTCTTTGTCTATCTGGTCGTGAGCGTACGTTTGCAGTCGTTCAGCGCGCGCCTGCCCCTTTACCTGCTGGCCGGCGCCACCCTGTATGTGAATGGGGCCCGCAGCGAATTCGTAGCGATGCTGGGCAGCGTTCCACTGATCGAGCTATACCGGGCGCAGCAGCGCGCCCGTCTGCTGGGCCTGCTGTGCGCCATCGCGCTGGCCGTCAAGCTGGCCCTTGTGTACGGAACCCAATACCTCCCGGAGAACCGCACTCTGGAACTGCTCGATCTTTCCCAATCGACCTCGGCAACACTACGCCATCAGTTGAACGTGCAGGCACTCGAGACCATCGCCAAGTATCCACTACAGGGCAGCTATGCCAGCTATGAACCGGGCAGTTACGCGCACAACATATTGTCAGCCTGGGTCGATCTTGGCCTGTTTGGCTTCCTGGCCCTTGTGGCGCTGCTGTTATGGCCACTTCAGCGCCTGCTCGTCCAGTGCTTTTTACGACGCAACATGGGTCAAGACGTCGAGCTGCCGCTTTGCCTGTGTTGCACCACGGTGTTGCTTCTGCTGGGTTCTCATCACTATCACGACATGTTAATTGCCGCTACTTTAGGATCGTATGAACTCTATAACTCACGATATCGCGCGGGCTCGAATCGTTCATCTCAGTTCAGCGCATCCGCGGCATGATATCCGCATTTTTACCAAGCAGTGCCGCAGCCTTGCCGCATGCGGCTACCAGGTGTCCCTGGTGGTGGCCGATGGCCTTGGCGACGAGCAGCGCGACGGCGTACGGATTGTCGACGCGGGCGGCTGTGCGGGCCGGCTGCATCGCATGAGCGTGGGGGCGTGGCGCGTGTATCGTTCGGCACTGGCGCTGCAAGGTGACCTGTATCAGTTACACGACCCCGAGCTGTTGCCGGTGGGTCTGTTGCTCAAGCGCGGAGGGAAGCGGGTCGTCTTCGATGCCCATGAAGACGTACCGTTGCAATTGCTGTCCAAGCCCTATCTGGCGCGGCCGCTGCGTCGCATACTCGCATCCGCTTTTGGCTGGCTACAGAGGGTAGCGGCGCACCGGTTCGACGGCATTGTTGCTGCCACCCCCAGCATTGCCAGCCGGTTTGCGCCCTACAACAGCGCCACGACATGCGTTTGCAACTATCCCTTGCTGGCCGAATTTCCGGCCCCGACGCCATGGGACGAGCGCAAGGACACTGTGTGCTACCTGGGCGATATCACGGCCATACGTGGAGCGCATGAAATGGTCCGTGCGATGGGCCAGGTGCGCGGGGCGACGCGCCTGAACCTTGCCGGACGCGCCGCGGCGCCAGAGCTGCTCGGCCAGCTACAACGCGAACCCGGCTGGCAGCGTGTCAATGCCCTCGGGCAGGTCGATCGGAAGGGCGTGTGCAGCGCGCTTGCGCAATCGCGCGCCGGTCTCGTCACGTTGCACCCGACGGCGAACTATCTGGATTCGCTCCCGATCAAGATGTTCGAATACATGGCGGCCGGGATTCCCGTGATCGCCTCGAACTTTCCCGCCTGGCGGGCGATCATTGATACTTACCAGTGTGGCGTGTGCGTGGATCCACTCGATCCCGCAGCGATCGCCGGCGCGATCGATCGTCTTAACGCCGATCCGTTGGCCGCACAGCGGATGGGGACAAATGGCCGCACGGCGGTCTTATCGCACTTCCACTGGGAGCACGAATTCGGGTCGTTGCTCGCCTTGTATACGAAACTTCTCGACCGTGAGCAGGCCGCAGCGGGCGTGTCCGCCACGGCTCCAGAGCACGCAGGTACAAGGATCGTGGCACGCTGGCACAAGTATCGTGCCCTGTTCGGTGAGTTGCGACGCATGCCCAGGGTACGACTGCAGTTCCAGGCCCATCTCAATCCTGCCGAGGTTCGCGCTACCTACCTCAGTTTTACCAAGCCGCACCCGCGTTTTCCGCTGGTCCCCCACAAGTCGATTGGGGTTGCGCTCGTGAATCTGCGACAGTTCGAGTCCCCGGAACGCTATCTGGACGAGATTGGTGGCAAAAACCGGGGGGCCAGCTTTGCCAAGCGTGCGCGCAAGCGTGGCTACACGTTTGCCCCGATTGACCGCAATGCCTATGTCGATCAAATTCACGCCATCAACACGTCGCTCACCGAGCGCCAGGGGCGCCCGATGTCGGCCGCTTACACGACCCGATCGGAGCACTTCGATCAGCTCCCCAATTTCCGCTACTACGGGGTGTTCGCGCCCTGCGGCAAGCTGGTAGCGTATGCCAACATGGGTTACTACGGCGACTTCGCGGCACTGGCACAGCTGATGGGCTACCGCAACAACGACGGGATCATGCATTTGCTCATCGTCGACCTGGTCAGTTCGCTCATTACCGAAGGGCGGGCGCGCTTTCTGATGTATGACACCTACTTTGGCGCCAGTGCGGGTATGCAGTCCTTCAAACGCATGCTCGGGTTCCAGCCCCATTACGTGAGCTTTGAGTTCCATGATTAACATTGGCCGCCGTATCTATTCAGATTATCTGATGGCCGACCGTACATCAGACTACGCCGCGCTGCTGCGCGCAGCGATCAGCGCCGGTTATGCGCTCATGTCAGTGCGCGACTTCGTCGCCCTTGGGCAGGTCAGGCCACAGCGCATCATGGTGCTGCGCCACGATATCGACACCGATCCGGGCACGGCCCGCTGCTTGTTCGACATCGAGCGCTCCCTTGGAGCCCGGGCCAGCTATTACTTTCGCCTGAGCACGCTTGATACCCGGCTGATGGTCGAAATTGAGGAGTATGGCAGCGAGGCAAGCTACCACTTCGAGGAAATCGCGGATTTCGTGAAACAGTACGACATTCGCTGTCCTTGCAAGCTGCGGGCGCGCATGGGTGAGGTCGAAGACCGGTTCTTCATCAATTTTACCGATATCGAAAGGCGCACCGGCATCAAGCTGCGCACGGTCGCCAGCCACGGCGACTTTGCCAACCGCAAGCTCGGCATCATCAACAACGAGTTGCTGCAGAACGCAGCGCTGCGCCAGCGCTGCGGCATCACCCATGAGGCCTACGACGAGGCATTGATGCGCTGCTTTGACATCTATATCAGTGACCGGCCCTTTCCTGAACTGTATTCCCCGTGTTCGCCGCTGCAGGCCTTCGATATTCATAAGCGCATCTACTTCACAACCCACCCGGTGCACTGGCGCACGAACTGGCGCGAAACCAGCAGACACAATCTCACTCGACTGCTCGAGTCGTGGGCATGGTAAGGAACCCTCATGCAGATATTGCTCATCAATCATTACGCCGGCTCACCCCGTCATGGCATGGAATTCCGTCCCTACTACATGGCCCGGGAGTGGGTCAGGGCAGGCAATGCCGTCTGCATCGTGGCTGCCTCGGCATCGCACTTGCGACAGCAGGCGCCAGTCATGAACGGCCAGGCCATGCAGCAGGAGTGGATCGACGGTATCGACTATCGATGGATTGCCACACCACGTTACCGGGGGAACGGGCTCGGTCGCATGGCGAATATCGCTGTTTTCCTTGGCGCGCTCGCACGTCGTGCAAAAGCCCTGGCCAGCGAGCTTGCGCCTGATCTGGTCATCGCCTCCAGCACGTACCCGCTCGATATCTGGATCGCGGCCGCGATTGCACGCCGCGCCGGTGCACGCCTGGTGTATGAGGTGCATGACCTGTGGCCGCTGACCCCGGTGGAGTTGCACGGCATGCCCCGCTGGCACCCGTTCGTGCAATTGCTGCAGGCAGCCGAAGACTACGCCTGCAGGCGCGCCGATACGGTGGTGTCGCTGCTGCCCCATGTAGGCAGCTATCTGCAAGAACACGGCATGGCTGCGCACAAGCTGCAGTGGATACCCAATGGTATCGATCCGGACGAGTGGGGACAGGGTGGCGAGCAGCTGCCGGCGCCGGTGGCAACCCTGCTGGCACAACAGAAGGCGGAGGGTCGTTTCGTGGTCGGCTATGCGGGGGGACATGGCAAGGCCAATGCGCTTGAAGCGATGCTCGATGCGGCGCGGCGGCTCGACCCTCGGCGCTACGCTTTCGTGTTGGCAGGCGCCGGCACCGACAAGGCAGCCCTGATGGCATCCGTGCAGGGCCAGCGGAACGTATTTTTCCTTGACCCGTTACCCAAAGCCCAGGTACCGGCTTTGCTCGCACGGTTTGACCTGGCCTATCTCGGCTGGCGCCCGCATCCCCTGTACCGTTTTGGTATCGCCCCGAACAAGCTGATGGATTACATGATGGCCGCGCTGCCGATCGTTCATGCGGTCAACGCTGGCAACGATCCCGTGGCCGAGGCCGGATGTGGCATCAGTATCGCACCAGATGATGCGAGCGCGCTGGCCGACGCCATCGCAACGCTAAGCGCCCTTGCCCCGTCTCAGCGGGTGCGCATGGGCGAACGGGGCCGCGCCCACGTGCTGGCGCAACACAACTACCGCCATCTGGCGCCGTCCTTCCTAAATGCCTGCGCTGCAGCGTGCGGTGCAGCGTCCCTCTTACCTGATGGAGACCACCATGAAGCTGTCCGTCCCTGATCCGAACCCGCTGGCCGCCGGGCCGCAGTTTCTGCCATTCTCGTTGCCTGACATCGGCGAAGAGGAAATTGCCGAGGTTCTGGACACGCTGCGTTCCGGCTGGATTACCACCGGCCCCAAAGCGCGCCGCTTCGAGGCGGAATTTGCCGACTATCTGGGCCCTGGGCTGCAGGCACTTGCTGTCAGTTCAGCCACCGCCGGGCTGCACCTGGCGCTCGAAGCGGCCGGGGTAGGGCCAGGCGACGAGGTCATCGTGCCCACCATGACGTTTACGGCCACGGCCGAAGTGGTACGCTACCTGGGCGCGCATCCGGTACTGGTCGACATCGAACCGGCGACGCTGAACATCGACATCGAAGCCATGCGGGCAGCGCTCAGCCCACGTACACGCGCCGTGATGCCTGTGCATTTCGCCGGTCTGCCATGTGACATGGACCCGATCATCGCGCTGGCACATGCGCATGGGGTGGCCGTGATCGAGGATGCTGCCCATGCTTTCCCGGCGCGTTACGGCGGGCGCCTGATCGGCACCCTTGACAGCGATGCAACGGTATTCAGCTTCTATGCCAACAAGACCATGACCACTGGCGAAGGGGGCATGCTCGTCACCCGTGATCCCTTGCTCGCGGCACGCGCACGCGTGATGCGCCTTCACGGCATCCGGCAGGATGCGTTCGACCGTTACGTCTCGAAGGTCCCAGCCTGGTTCTATGAAGTGGTGGCGCCGGGATTCAAGTACAACCTCAGCGATATTGCCGCTGCCATCGGCATCCAGCAACTGCGCAAGATCGATGATTTCCTGCTGCGGCGTACCGAGCTTGCACGGACATACCATGAGGTCCTGGCCGGCTTGCCATTGGACCTGCCGCCAGTTGCTCCTGCCGGCGGCACCCATGCATGGCATTTGTACCCGGTGCGCCTGCAAGCCCATGCCGCCATCGATCGCGACGAATTAATCCGCAAACTTTACGAACGCGGCATCGGCGCCAGCGTGCACTTTATTCCTCTCCACCGCCATCCTTACTGGCGCGATACCTACGGACTGCGGGATGGACAATTTCCGCACGCCGACCAGGCGTTCCGCACCATCCTGTCGCTGCCGCTCTATACCCGCATGCAACAGGCCGATCAGCGGCGCGTGTGCGACGCCCTTGCGGAACTGTTATGAAGCTCAAACGCTGCTTTGACCTGCTGGCGGCCCTGATCGGCTTGTGCCTGCTGGCGCCGCTCATGCTGCTCATCGCGTGCTGGATCAGGTTCGATTCGCCGGGCCCGGCTTTGTTCGTGCAACAACGAGTCGGCCGTCATGGGGTGCCATTTTCAATATTCAAATTCCGGACGATGGCATGTGATGGCGCGGCGGGCAGCGCACCGAGGATGTGGCCCCATCCGCGCATCACTCGCGCAGGCCACTGGCTGCGCCGCACCAAACTCGATGAGTTGCCGCAGCTGGTCAATGTCGTCCTTGGTCAGATGAGCCTGGTGGGCCCGCGACCTGAACTGGCGCGCTACGTCGCGTGCTATCCGGGTGCAGTGCGGGATAAGGTGCTGTCGGTTCCTCCTGGCATTACAGAATGGAGCTCGATCCAGTACCGCGACGAAGGTAGTTTGTTGGCCACGGAAGCCGACCCGGAGCGCACATATATCGAGACCGTTTTGCCAGTCAAGCTGGCTTTCTATCAGCGTTATGTTGACCAGCGCAGCTTCTGGATGGACCTGCGCATTCTCGCCAGGACATTGAGCACATTGTGGCGCTAGGACAGGCGCATCAACCTGCATTTCAACCTTCCGGAGACTTATCGACTCCGGGTTCACCAATTGCATCTGCGCATGATTGCCGGCACGATGCGGATACTGTTGCGCCATGACCTGGCGCTGGGCGCGACACGCGGCTCCCGGCGCTGTACATGCACATTGCATTGGAAGCGCCGGGAGGGGCACAAATTGGTGCCGGTATCTTTCCCGACCGCCGGCTCCGGTAGAGCGCTGCAACAACGCTGCCATAGGGCGTCCGTCATTCAGCTCTACATCCATCCTAGTGGGCGATCTTCTCACGCAATTTGACGGTGCACAGTTTGCAAAACAAGAAGCCTCCCCTCACGAATTCTGAGCCGCGCCTAGGATTTTCCCTATCCCATAACTAGTCAATATCTGTGCGATTGCGGACGCCTGGCCGATTTCTTGCGGCTAATGTCGATGCGAAACTGTTTACCACCTCATGATGTTCGGCCCTAAAGACCAGTCGAGTCACCGCCAGGCCTCGGGTATCGGAACCGTCATTGACGAAGGAGCAGTTCGATGGACTCTACGATCGAACACGGAAGCGATTCCAACAATGGGACCATTCATCAGGATTCTGGATGGGCATGGGCAGAGCGCCAGCGTCCCTGCAGTGTGTCGGCAGCCGACGTGTACCTGACGCTGCAAGAGCGAGACCCGTGCGAGACGCACCGCTGCCTGCCTCGCTTACGGCGGGTACGGTTCGAGTGCGGCCAGCGCCTGTTCGAAGTCGATCAGGTGTTTCATGCCGTCGCCATCGTCCGCCTGGGCTTCCTGAAAACCTTCACCGTCAACGACGGGGGAGGTGAACAGGTGCTCGGTTTTCCCATGCCCGGCAGTATTTTAGGTATCGATGGCATTGATTCGGGCCGCCACCAGTCCTGTACGCAGGCGCTCAGCAGTGGCGAGCTGATTCTGATTCCTTACGCGGCACTTCTGAGCCTGCGCCAGACCCATCCAGACTTGCACGAGCTCATCTTCCACGCGATCAGTGCCGAACTGGGAAGCCAATTGTCAATGATCAGGCTGCTCTCGCTGCGCTTCGCCGAAGCACGCATTGCGCGCTTTCTCATGCTCCTTGCGTCGCGCCACGCCGCGCTGGGCTATTCCAATTCGGAGTTCATGTTGCGCATGCGGCGATGCGACATCAGCTCTCTGCTCGGCGTCACCCCCGAAACCGTTTGCCGCACCCTGACCACGCTGCATGCCTTGGGCATTATCGAGATCCGGCGCCACAATGTGCGCATCGTCGACCACCACGCATTGTCGACTCTGGAACGCCTGCCGGCAACTCCGGCGCGACTTAAACAGATCGAAGCCAACCGCGTGCGCAGGCGCGTCCTGCGCCAGGCCATGGCGCAAGCGCACCCCCCTTCGAGTCGAGCATCGGCTGGGGTATTGTCATGCTGATATTGCTGGCACCGGCTGTCACGCCTGAGATTTCCTGGATATGCGACGTGCTGTTCAAGAATTTCCTCGGCCTCGATTATGCCCTGCGACAGGGGCAGACGCGCCAGTATCGCTTGCAGTGCGGGGCCGGCTGGATCGAGATGCCCGATGTGTTTTTCGACCAGGTCTATCGTCAGGTCTCCGATGCGGGAACGCAGGTTCGCTTGCCCCTGCCGCTCTGGGACCCGCGCAGCGCCGGGCTGGATGCTGTGCTTTGCGGAGAGACGGTGCCGGTCATTTTCGGCGAAAGCTTTACCCTGGCGCAACCGGCCGGCGCGATTCGACTGCCGCTGGATATTATCGGCTCGGCGTTCTTCATGCTGAGCCGCTACGAAGAACTTGATAGCCTGGCGCAGGACGAGCATGGGCGATTTCCCGACCAGGCTGCCCTGGCCGTACGTGCAGGCTTCCATGAGCGTCCCATTATTGACGAATACGCCGAGATCCTGTGGGCCGCAATTCAAAAGCTATGCCCGTCCATGCAGCGCGCGACGCGGGTCGCGCGTACCCTGATCAGCTGTGACGTCGACCTGCCGGTCGACCCGGCGTGCGCCTCGGCCTACCGTCTGTTGAAACGCATGGTAGGGCGCAGCCTGCGCCACGGAACGACACGCGGCATGTCGACCCTTGTCGGCAATTACATGGCAGTGCGCCGCGGTGAACACGGGCGCGATCCTTATCTGCAGGCGCTGGACTGGATCATGGACGTCAATTCGCGCGAGGGGAACCGGGTCGCGTTCTATCTCATTCCGGCCGTGACCGACCCCGCAATTGACCAGAGCATCGACTTGCATGATCCGCGGCTGCTCGATCTGATGCGCACGGTGCATGCAAGGGGGCACGAGATCGGTATTCATCCTGGCTATAACACCTACCACCATCCGAACGCCATGTCACGTAGCGTTGCCCGCTTGCGCGCCGCAATGGCCCATCTGGGCATCAGCCAGCCGATTCTGGGCGGACGACAGCACTACTTGCGCTGGCGTGTTCACGTCACGCCCCAATTGTGGGAAGAGAATGGTCTTGATTACGATTCCAGCCTGGGTTATGCGAGGCATCCCGGTTTTCGCTGCGGTACCTGTCGCGAATTCGCCATGTTCGACCTGGTCGGGCGACGCGCCATGCGTCTGCGCCAGCGGCCCTTGCTGTCGATGGAGCCAATGCGCTACCGGTCAGCGGCGTGGAGCGGCGGCGCTGTGGAAATCCTGACCCATTATCGACAGCTATGCCGTCGCTACGGCGGCGACTTTACGCTGTTATGGCACAACTCGAACCTGGATCATCCGCGTGAACGCAGCGTCTATCGCGATGTGCTGGCCGCCTAGTCGTGGCGGCACATTGGCGCCTGAGCCCCCCCCGTACACGCGGGCCCAGGGGATGCGAAGGACTGTTAGCAATCAAGCAATCTGTGGGCCACCGCATAGTGCACGAGTTCCACGACCGATTGCACGTTCATTTTCTCCAGAATGTGTGCCTTGTAGGTGCTCACCGTCTTAGTGCTCAAGAATTGACTTCGCGCAATCTCGGCCACGGAGTGCCCCTGGATAAGCAGCCAGAAGACCTCGTACTCGCGTGGCGACAGACAATTGTGCGGGAGGTCCGGGCTCGGCGACAGCCAGGCCTGGGCCATCAGTTCGGCGACTTCCGAATCAATCCAGCGCTGGCCTTTGGCGACCCGTCGAATGGCCTCGAGCAGCTGGTCGGTTTCGCGCTCCTTGTTGACGTAGCCGCGCGCTCCGGCCCGCATGGCGCGCAGCGCATACTGTCGTTCATCCAGACCGCTCCAGACGAGGATGGCCACCTTGGGTGCTTCCGAAACGATCTGGGCAATGAGTTCGATGCCATGCCGGCCCGGCATGTTCAGATCCAGGACCAGGACGTGGATATCGAGCATGCGCACCGCCGCAATCACTTCAAGACCATTGCCGGCCTCGCCCACAATTTCAAGATCTTCGGTACGGCCGAGCATGTACTTCACGCCCTCGCGCATCATCGGGTGGTCGTCCGCAATCACCACGCGGATCATGGCCGCTCCCAAGGCACTTGCGGAGGCGCGGCGGCCGACTGTGCCGACCCCATTTGGCCCAGCACGTCGTCCAGCGCCGCGGCGATGCGTGCGATATGGTGCCAATTGCGTTCAACCAGTTCACGATCGAGCTCCGTGCACAGGCGGGCTACCTCAACGGCATTGACCATGCGTGCACTGGGCGACAACTTATGGATCTGGCGCGCGATTTCCGACGACTGGCGGGCGGCACAGGCCTTGCGTATTTGTGCCGAGCAGTCCAGCGCGACCAGCAGGAAGAGTTCACGCAGGCGTTGCTCAGCCTTCGAATCGCCCTCCATCCAGCGCAACAATCCTCCGGTCTGATCCGGTTGATCAGATACTGGTCGCGATCGCGCCAGGGCTTCGCTAATGCGCTGGTATAGCGCGCGCGGGGAAAAGGGTTTGGCCAGGATGGCGTCGAAACCGCTATCGCCCCAGCGCTGAGTATTGTCAACCAGCACATCGGCTGTCAGCGCAATCACGTGCAGTGACGCGGTAGCAGGGTTGCGCCGGATGGCCTGTAGCGCAGCGTGGCCGTCCACCACGGGCATTTGCAAATCCATCAAGATGCAATCGATGCGCTGGCGGGCAAGCACCTCCAGCGCAGCACGGCCGTCGTCGGCAAGCACTGTCTCGATGCCGCATCGGGCGAGCATCTCCAGCACGATCTGCTGGCTCACTTTGTTATCGTCTGCAACGAGCACGCGGATATGGCCGCACTCGCTCACCTGGCGCCGCAATTGCTCCCGGGCCTGCTCTCCGTTGACGTGCGCCGTGCTGCGGCACCCGATGGCCTTGCCCCACTTGATTGGGATCTGAAACCAGAAGGTGCTACCGACACCAGCATCGCTGCTGACCCCGACCTTTCCTCCCATCAGTTCCACCAGCTGTTTGCAGATAGACAGACCAAGGCCGGTGCTGCCGTAATGGCTGACCTCCGGACTGCCTGCTTGATAGAAAGGCCGAAACAAGTGACTTACCTGGCTCGGGGTAAGCCCAATGCCGGTATCAGCTACCTCGAACAATATCTGTGGAGTGCCATCAGGCGCTGAGCGCAAGCTCGCATTGACTGCAATTCGCCCGGCGTTGGTGAATTTGATTGCATTAGAGATGTAGTTTAGCAGCACCTGCTTGAGGCGCACGCTGTCTGCCCGGATGACGCGATGGAGCAGGGGATCGCTGTCGAACGACAGCACCAAACCCTTATCCGCTGCGCTCTGGCTCATGCATTTCAATCCATCGAAAAAGGACTGGAAGTCGAAGTCAGCAGGGCGCAGGCAAAGCTTGTTGGCTTCGATCTTGCTGAGGTCAAGAATATCGTCGACGATACTCAGCAGATGGGTGCCAGCCATGCGGATCTTGCTCAGGTAGTCGCGCTGGCGCGGATCAGTTGCATGGGCCAGCGCCAGATCGGTCAGGCTGATGGCTACCCCCATGGGAGTGCGAATTTCGTGGCTCATCCGGGCAAGGAAATCAGTTTTTGCCTTGCTTTTGCCTTCAGCAAGTACTTTTTCCTCCCTGAGCCGTGCGGTGCGGATGGCCACCTGTTCTTCGAGGTTCGTGTTCAGGCGCCGCAGGGCTTCCTTGGTACGGAGCTGCTGCGAAATGTCTCGCACCGTGTGAAGGTAATAGCTGCGTCCATCTATTTCAATACGCTCCAATTGAACCTCGGCAAGAAACTCCTGGCCGAGTCCCTGACGCACGGTGGTTTGCATGCAGATGGGCTGGTCCCACGACAGGGACAGCAGATGCCGCGGGTTGAGCCAGCCGTGGCCCTGCGCCGCCAGCTCGCGTACGTTCATCTGTACCAGCGCCTCCGCAGTTGATTCCAGCAGCTCGGTCCCCTGTTTGTTGACGAACACGATCTTGCCCGCGTCGTCTTGTACGACTAGCGCCCCGCTGGCCCTGCACCGCACGTCCGTGACGCCTTTGGGCTGCTGAGATGCCAGGCGCGACAGGCCTGGCGCGGGTGTAGCGAAATTTGATGCTTCCGGCCCTGTGCCCACCGGGCGCCAATGAAAACGGCATTCTTTTACCGGTATGGCGTTGCTTTGATTAATCGGCATAGTTTCCCTTTGGTCATTATTGAACCCATGCGATCCCTTCTACGAGATCGGCTCAGCAAGCAGGGTCGTCCATACGAATTAACAAAGTAAAGTTCCTTGAACTACACACTGTCTGTACCCGGCACGCTCGAACCCGATGGCCCGTCTGCGTGTTCCAGCCAGCTTTCGCGCCAAAACAGATATTCAGCCCGGGGACATTGGTTCACGCAATTGCCTTCGCAGACAACCCCGTCCAACGCGACCGTATTGCTCAGGTGAACCATCTTTCCGTCCTGTTCCAGGATGATCTTGCGGACGGGATGGAGCACCTGATGCCGCTGCCCCAGGGCCGGCATCATGGTGGGCGTGAAACCAAGGCCGCAATTACGGCCATGTTCATCCAGCGACTCCACGATACCGTCCGCACTCTTGACATCCACCCAATCGCCGCTACCCAGCCCCAATGCTCCCCTCGATTTCTTGCCCGGTGTGCCGGCCAGCGCCTCGCTCTTCCGGCCCCGGAACAGACGCCGGCGTGCAGCACGGGCGGCAATCCGCGCAAATGCGGGCCACGACAAGTCGCCGTTGGCTATCTCGCGAAGAAATGGCATGACACTCCAACGCGACAGGGGCAGGGTGGCGCCAGCCAGTTCAGTAGATTGGCAGATATAGCGCTCCCCGATGCGGGTTGGCAGGGAAGTCGGGCTCTGGCTGATGGCGGCTGCACCGGTTCGTGACGGTACTGCCTGAATCGGGAACAACCAAGCGGTTTTCCAGAACATTTGACAGGCGCGCTGGCAACCATCATGAGATTGACCATTGCAGCGCGCGTTATCGAGGAAAACCGTATTGCGCATCTGACGAATGCCTATCCCAACCACACAAGTACGTTCAACCTGGCGTTTAACACGGAAGGTTTGCCCGCACAGCGCTGCCATTTCAGGCATGAATGGCAGACCGTCAAGTTTCCCGTCAGTGTCGAGCGTGGCGAGGATATCACCCAGCTCATGCACTTGCACTAGCTGTCCACGGGAAAGGACTGGAAAAACAGTCGGCATTTTTAACCTCCAGGCAATGATCTAAAACAAAAATTCTAGATCAGGTATTTGACTGAAGTTTGCGTGAACTCACGTCGCCAAAAAAAATGGCTGTACATTGATAATCGAAAACAGCGCATCCGAATACTGTCATAAATATTGTTCTCATAATTGCTCCGAATATCATAAGCCATAAATATCGATGTCTTACTTCATTGGCCGCCGCAGTCCCGCCCAATCGAAATTCACTATCAACCGTCCGGCTTATTTTTTAATTATCTACAATATTTGCAGCAATTGTTAAACTCAAGATTTTGTTGCTTCATGCACTTACCAAAAATCACCTTTGCAAAATATCTGGCCGCCACATTTCATAATGAGTGAAATTTTCTAGGCCTCAACAGGCTTATTTGCCATGGCGATATTATGCGGTGTGTGTTTGATATGAACCAAACTATATTTTCCGGATAGAGGCTGGGCTGGGCAATAGGAATCTGGGCCCAAAAAACCCAGTACGTTTGCCTATGCCTATAGTATTTCGCGATCAGGATCCGCGGCATAGTAGGTCTTTATTTCGGACAAAAGCGATGCCGGGCGATATGGCGGATATTGAACTTCCTTACGTTATTCGATCTTATAGAAATAATTTCATATTTTCTGCGGCACGCGTCGTTTCCAATGTCCCCACGAGAAATCTTCCGTCTGGGAATAACATTTCCGCAGAGTGGATCCCGAATGATTGGAGAGATCGAAGCGCTCCGGTCGCAGCTCCCTCGCACTCAAAACCTTACCGCGAGGTCTGCATGCTGCTGTTTTTTCGCCACGTAGCACAACCGACGAGTAAGGGGAAAGATCGCCTGCCGGTACGGGAATACAAACGACGATAAATACCGCGACGACACGACGGAGGACACAGCTTGCGCCGCAGATCGGGTAGAAGGGGTGGAAGGGCATGCTTGCCTAAACATACCCGCAAAAAAGTAAATTCGAGCCTTTTACATTTTGCGAACAGCATCTCGTACAAAACGCGCTAACCATCAGGTAACGCCGCCATGTGGCCAGCAATGTTCGACCAGGCGCGCACGTGCACCGAGGACGGATCGGGTCGTCCATTAACTCGACGTTACCCAGTATTGTCGATTCAGGACTGGAAAGGGGCAAACTGTTATACTGTACAAAAACACAGCCCCGCCAGCCCGACATCCCACCATCCATGCCGAATTTTACGCCCATCGACCTCGGCCCATCGATACCGGAAGAGATCACGACCGGCGCCAGCGGCCGCCTGCACGTCAAGATGTACCGCCAGGCCGACGACGCCATCACGGAAGCAACGACCGACATCGAACTGGCCCGCGAATTCATCGCTCACGGCGAGTTGAGTGCGAAATCCATCCAGAACACCCAGAAAGAATTGTTCCGCTTCCTGACGTGGTGCCGCGAAGAAGCCCGCAAGACGCTAGGACAGCTGAACGTCGCGGACCTGAACGCGTACAAGGAATTCCTCAAGGATCCGCCGCCGGAATGGGTATCGAAGACAAAATGGCCGCGTACGGATCCGCGCTACCGGCCGTTCACGGGGCCGTTGTCGGACGCGAGCCGGCGCCAGGCAATGATCGCCGTCAAAGGCCTGATGGGGTTTGCCGAGCAGACGGGCTATTTGCGCCGCAATCCGGGCGCGCTGGTGCGCAATGTCCGGGCGCCATCGGCCAGTCGCATCACGCGCTACCTGACCCATGGCGCGATCGCACTGGCCCTGGAGACCGTCGCGCAACGCCCGGCCGACACGCCGGCGGCGTTCAAGCGGCGCGAACGCGACCGCTTCCTCCTCGTGGCCTTCGCCCACACGGGCGCGCGCCTGAACGAGATCGTGAGCGCGTCCATGGGCTCGATCTACACGGAAGGCAACGGCCGCTGGTGGCTGGACGTTCTCGGCAAAGGCAACAAGCCACGCCGCCTGCCGGTCCCGCCGGACATGCTGGAAGCGTTCCGCGCCTATCGCCAGGCATTCGAGCTGCTGCCGCAGACAGGCCGTACGGACCGCACGCCGCTCGTGCTGTCGAGCCGCAGCCGCGACCTCGCGCGCATCACCGACGAAGCAGCGTCGGAAGCGATCAAGGCCGCCTTCGCCGACGCCGCGCGGGTCGCCGACGCCCGCGGCGATGCGGACACGGCCGCCACGCTGCGCCAGGCCTCGGCACACTGGCTGCGCCACAGCATGCTGACGAACCACGCGAACAATGGCGTGCAGCTGAAGACGCTGCAGGACACGGCGGGCCATGCGAACATCGCGACGACGGCGGCATACCTGCACAAGACCGACAACGAACGATACGACGAGATCATCGCGTCGGTGAACGGGCGCGGGATCCTGTAAGGCGGTGCGGGAGTGATCTGGCCGTACGAAGATCGATCGGGCCTTCCTGCCCGTGCTTCGGTTAAGATGAACGACCATGGAATTCCGCCAAATCAACTACTTCATCGCCCTCTTCGAGGAGGGCACGGTCACCCGCGCGGCGCACCGGCTGAACATCGTGCAGCCGGCGCTGAGCATGCAGATCGCCCGGCTGGAAGAGCAGGTCGGCCAGCAGCTGTTCGAGCGCACCAAGCAAGGCATGGTGCCGACGGCGGCCGGGCGCCAGATGTACAAGCTGTTCCTGCCGATCATGCGTGACTTCTCGAACGCCTACGCCGAGATGCAAAGCAGCGACGGCATCCGCGGCCAGGTCAACATCGGGCTGATCGCCTCGGTCACCGAGGGCGTGCTGGTCGATACGTTGGGCGAGTTCTCGCGGCGGTATCCGGAGGTGGGCGTGTCGGTGGCGGACGGCTACACGAGCGCCCTGGTCGATTGGGTGACGGGAGGACGGCTGGATGCGGCCATCATCAACAAGCCCCGACGCCCGCTGGCGCTGGACGTCGAGCACATCGTCGACGAAGAGATGATCCTGATCACCGGTGCCGCATCCGTCACGGGGTCGGGTGCCGCGGTGCCCGACCGCCTGAGCCTGCGCGAGCTGATCGCGCTCGATCTCCCGCTGGTGCTGCCGACCCGGGGCCACGGCCTGCGCGGCACGATCGACGCGTTCGCGGAGAGCGAGAGCATCGAGCTCCAACCCAAGTTCGAGATCGATTCGCTGGTCACCACGGCCAAGCTGGTCGAGCAGTGTCCGGTGGCGACCATCATCCCGCGCATCGCCGTGCATCGCGAGCTCGACGAGGGCACCCTGCGCGCGCACACGATCACCTCGCCGCGCATGGTGCGGCGCATGGTCAGCGTGTCGCACCCGCGCCGGCCCCTGAGCCCGGCGGCGCGGCTGTTCATCGCGATGCTGGCCGCGAATCTCAAGCTGCGCTCGCCAGGCGGGGGGACCGCAGAGCCGGCGACGGAGTCCGAACCCGCCGCCTGACGCTCAGTTGCCCCTGAACCGAGGCTTGCGCTTGCCGTGGAAGGCTTCGACGCCTTCGCGGAAGTCGTTCGAGGCGCGCAGGCGGCTGTAGCAATGGCCTTCGAGCTCGATCGCGATCGACAGCGGCGAGTCCTCGGTATCGTTCAGCAGCTTCTTCGCGGTGCGCTGGGCGATCGGCGAAAAGGCGCGGAGCTCGTCGACCAGGCGGTCGGTGGCGGCTTCGAGCTCGGCATCCGGCACGCATTCGGTGGCCACGCCCCAGTCAAAGGCCTGCTGGCCGGGGATGCGGCGCGAGCGCATGACGATGTCCTTGGTGCGGGTGATGCCGACCATCTTCTGCAGGCGCGCCGAGCCGCCCGAGCCCGGGATCTGGCCGAGCTTCTGTTCCGGCAGCGCGTAGTGCGTGGTGTCGGTGACGATGCGGAAGTCGCAGGCCAGCGAGAGCTCGAAGCCGACGCCGAAGCAGAAGCCGCGATTGGCGGCGATCACCGGCTTGCTGCAGCGTGCCGGGGCAGCGATGTTCCATGCGAGCCTGGAGACGTGCTCGGGCGATGCCTCGAGGAAGCCCTTGATGTCGCCGCCGCTGGAGAAGTGTTCGCCCTCCGCGCGCAGCACGATCACGCGCACGCGCTCGTCCGCGTCCAGCGATTCGAAGACCAGGCGCAGCTGCTCGCGCTGCTGCATCGAAATGATGTTGAACTGGCCGTTCGAGAGCACGATGTCGGCGCGCTCGCGCGCGGCGTCGACCTCCACGCGGAAGCCGTCGAGTCGTTCCAGCAGGTCATGTGCGGGGTGTTTCAGTTGGGTCATGCTGTTCTCCGTGGTTGTTCGTTGATGGGTTCAATCCTGCTTGCTCATGCCTTCCCAGCGTTTGACCAGGCCCTCGTGCGGCAGGTCGAACAGGTCGAGCAGGCGGCCGACGGTGTGGTCGACCATCTCGTCGAGCGACGCCGGACGGGAATAGAACGCCGGCACCGGCGGGAACACGATGCCGCCCATCTCGGTCACGGCCGTCATGTTCTTCAGGTGGGCCAGGTTCAACGGCGTCTCGCGCGCCACCAGCACCAGGCGGCGGCGCTCCTTCAGGATCACGTCGGCGGCGCGCGCGACCAGGTTGTCGGCCAGTCCGTGCGCGATGCTCGCCAGGGTCTTCATCGAGCACGGCGCGATCACCATGCCGCTCGACCTGAACGAACCGCTGGCGATGGTCGCGCCGATGTCCTTGACGTTGTGGACCACGTCGGCGAGGCTCTCGATCTCGGCGCGGCGCATGTCCAGCTCCTGCTGGGCCGTCATCACGCCGGACGCCGACATCACCAGGTGGCTCTCGGCGGCGCCCGACTGCCGCAGCGCCTGCAACAGGCGCACGCCATACACCGCGCCGCTGGCGCCCGTGATCGCGACGATCAGGCGGGGTTTGGCAGGGTTCCCGGTCATGCTGTCACCCCATCGGCGTGCCAGTCGACGTGCGCCTCCCAGTCGATTTCCCGGTCGATGTCGATCTCGTCCTCGCCCGGGATCCGCACCCGGGTGAACACGTGGCCGCGGTAGGCCACCGGCCTGGTTGCGTCCAGTCCCATCTTGGCGCCGATGCCCTGCAGGTGAGGCGGTGCCGGTTCCTCGCTGGACGCCCAGCCGCCCGCCACCGTCGTGGACGGATCGAGCACCGAGCCCTGCGCCCCGGCGATGACGACCAGGTCGCGGTCGGCCTGGAAGCGGGTCGCGACCGCCCACTCGACCTGCTGCGGGTCGTGC
>Ga0207667_10001621_pt1 | contig 28297 bp, 23 predicted proteins | sample KBSCornC52_FD_184301 | JGI IMG/M metagenome (GOLD analysis project Ga0207667, IMG submission 184301) | Corn rhizosphere microbial communities from Kellogg Biological Station, Michigan, USA - KBS Corn C5-2 (SPAdes) (version 2) | ecosystem: Host-associated > Plants > Roots > Rhizosphere > Soil ...
CGCCAGCACCGCCATCGAACACCTGGCTCTGGGCCTGGGCCTGGGCCGCATCTTCAGGGAACTCGATCGCATGTTGCGCGAATAGATCGGCCGCACTCTGAGCGGACGGGTCTTCGAGCGGCGGCAATTCATCGAGCGCCTTTAACCCGAGATCGTCGAGAAACTGCTTCGTCGTCGCGTAAAGCGCGGGCCGCCCAGGGACGTCGCGGTGGCCGATCACTTCGATCCAATTGCGGTCCTCGAGTTGCTTGATCACCTGGGTGTTGACCGTGACCCCGCGAATCTCTTCGATGTCGCCGCGCGTGACCGGCTGACGATACGCGATGATTGCGAGCGTCTCCAGCACCGCACGCGAATACTTCGGCGGCTTCTCGGGATTCAAGCGATCGAGATAAGGGCGCATCTCCGGCTTGCTTTGAAAGCGCCAACCCGTGGCCAGAGCAACGAGCTCGACGCCCCGCACGGACCATTCGCTTCTCAAATCCTCAAGTAACGCACGGACTGTATCCGCCGACAGACCGTCGGCGAAAAGCTTACGGAGGTCACCGACTTTCAGCGGCTCCTGCGCGCAAATCAAAGCAGTCTCGAGGACGATCTTCGCCTCTTGGGTATTCATGCAGCTAGGTCAGACCCTGTGGTCAACGAACCGGATCAAACAGACGATATGGAACTGAAGACGCGCTCGCCCGATTTTGATCGGTCATATTGATGGGAGCACGGACCGGGGGGTGGCGAATCGAAACAACCTCAAACCAAACCCAGCCGGACAAAGCAGCGGCCTTCCGGAGAAAGCGCCGCGTGACTAGACGCCATCTTACGCAAAAAGGCCGGAGGCGTAAACAACCAATCTAATGCGCTCCCCACGCCGCAAAGCGGACCCGCGACCAAATATTGAACCCCCTCGGGCACGCGGGTTTCTCGGCCAACTGGACACGCTTGCTGCGATCGCACAGTCCTGCAATTGCCCCGTGCATACCCACTGCACGCCAATGCGATCGCTTAACTCGGATATTGCCGACGCATTTTTATCGCACCGCAATATGTGGGCGGGCGCGCCCGAACGGCGCGCCGGCTGCACAAGATTGGTGATTGCCCTGATTTCCGGCCCGGACGTTTTGGCGTCTCATACGCCCCTAGCTGACGGCCCCGTAGGCCTATTGCGACGGGGCTTGCACGCATTCGCCACCCACATGGCACGCTTCATGCATTGCTCGGCGCCATGGTCGGTGCCGCGCGATTCTATGATCCGTTTGCGGCGCCTGACCGGCTCGCTCGACACTCGACCGGGGTGTCACAAGAGTGCGCGGCACGGGGCAGCGCACCGGAGTCAGTTTCGCAGAGGTGAGGACCTATGGTGTTCGACGATTTGAGAGATAACGAGTGGGCGCTAGTCGAAGCGCTGTTCTGTGCCGAACCTGCACGGAGCGAGCGACGCGGACGCCCGCGCGTCGAAGCACGGGCTGTCGTCAATGCCGTGCTGTGGGTATTGGCGACGGGCGAAGGGTGGTCGAAACTGCCGGGCCGCTATCCGTCACCGCCAACTTGCCGGCGCCGCTTCGACGAGTGGCAAGCGGACGGCACGCTAGCGGAAATCGTCAAGCGGTTGGGCACGTGCGGCCGCCAGGTCTCGCTACGCGGCCGCATCGGCGCGAGCGCAGCCAAGCCGCCCGCGACACGCAATCCAGAACGCCTGCGCGGCGCGTTCTGGACGAACCCCGAATCGTGGCGGGCGCCCATCAAGATGGCGTGATCAGCCCCTGGCTCTACCGTCGCAGCAATCGCGCAGGCAGGTCCGATAGACCGGCGCAAAGAAGCTAACGACTTTCCGTCTCCCGAGCGGTGCGGCGCACTCGATTGCGCCCCCGCCCCTCCCCACCGCGGCTGACCCGATTCGATATTCCGGCCATCCCGGATTCCGACGCGCTACGCATAAGCGCGGGCCATCGCCGGCCGTATCGGCGGCCGGCCATTCCGAAACATCCATTTACTAATATTTACAGCGCGCTTTCGCACCGACGCTTATCGTGTCCTTATGCGGACACGCCGCCGGCATGTCCCGCCGGGAGTCAACCGAATGAAGGCAGCGATTTACAAAACGCGTTTGCTTCTGTGCAGCGCCGTTTTTATGCATGCCGCTCTCGCACCTGCGCAGCCCCCGCCCTCGCCGCCGCGAAGCGGGCCCGAGATGGCTGCGGGCTGGCGCGGCCCGCCGCCGGATGCGCCTGCTGCCGCCTCTGCGCCGCGCGGAAATCTGCGCGGCGATATCGAAAGCAATGCACGTTGGAACGGTAATACCCCTCGCCCCCATCCCCCTCCGCCGCGCTGATCCGCCCGCATTGGCGCAATTCGCGCCGTTCAAATCAAAATGAAGGGAACCAATGGTCATTCCGCATAGTCGGAGTCAATGCCATGAGCACAGCGTGGCAGCAGAAATATCCGGTACCCGTATCCTCGCGATACGGGTTTTTTTTGGATAGCCGCGGCTAAAGAATGACGCAGCCCACAGGCGCCGCGCCGAATGCGGCCTACTGCCTGGCTTCCATTGCGGCGGTTTCGCTTGGTGCGTACTCGCCTCCACGCGCATCCGTCCAGGTCATGGCGCGCTCTTCTCGTGCAAGGCGATTGAATTCGGCGCGCCCTCGATCCGTGAGGACAGCAATGTCGACCGGAGCATGGAAACCGGCCCCCGGTGCAACCGTGCGCTGGCGGACCGTCTCCATCAAACCTAGACCGCGCAGATATTCGAACACACCTGGGCGCCTGGCCCATGGAACCTGACGATATTGCACTCGCCTGAGCGCTTCGAGCACCGCTTCGTTGGAATACGTGGTCATCTCGACTCTTTCTTAAAGTGCAGCCGTCGTGACGCGTGACGGCCCATGCCGTGCGGCGGCCGGAACGGATGAACGTCTAGCCGCCAAGCCGGGGCGGCAAGCGGGTGTGCCGGATGCCGTCGTGTCGTAGGTACTGCCTATAATCGGGCGCTTTGCCGCGCATAGGAATGCGTGTTCGCCCGTGGTCCTATTTCAGTGCACCGCCAACTGGGGCCGGTGCGATCCCCGAAACCATACGTTACCGCATCTCAATTGATCATATTCACTTTATTCGCGGTTTTTTTAGTGGTTTTTGTGCTATGGCGCCGCGCACGCCTGGCGATCGCCATGATGGCTCTCCTGCTCTTTTGGCTGCTGTCGGCCGGTTGGCTCACGGCTCCGTTGCTTGCGTTGGTGCAACACGGTGCATCGAGCTATCCGCCGCCGCGGTTCGGCGAGCGTACGGTTATCGTCGTGCTCGGCGCCGGCACGAGCAACGATGTGCACGGCGTGCTCGTGCCGAAGCCCGATGCCTTGCCGCGCATCGCAACGGCCGCGTCGCTGTATGCGCGATGCAAGCAGCAAGCAAGGCATTGCGAGGTCATCATAAGCGGCGGCAACCCACAGGGGCATGCGGCGGCGGAAGCCGATAACTATGCGCCGTATCTGCTGCGAGCGCAGGTCGCGCGTGAAGACGTCGTGCTCGAGAACACGAGCCGCACGACCTATGAAAACGCCGAGCATGTCGCTCGCATCTTGCGCAGCGAGCGTTACGATTCGCTGATACTCGTGACCTCGGCCTACCATATGCCGCGCGCGCTAATGGATTTTCATCGGTTCGGATTGACGCCCGATCCGGTGGCATCGAACATGCGAGTTGCCAAATGCGGGATCTTGCCGCGTCGGCCGAACCTCGCTTCCGCCAACATCGCGCTCCATGAACTGATCGGTATGGCCCAGTTCTACGTTTACCGCGCATTGGGCTGGTTTTGAGGGCGAAATCCCGACATGTAACGAGACGTAACCGACCGTCGCATTTGCTCCACACGAATCTCGTAGTTGGGCTTATGCTGGCTAGAATTTGCAAATGTCCAGCAGGACGGGCAGCATTTGGACCACCACCCATCCATTTTTCGCACGGAGGCAATAATGAAGAAAGCGTCCCTGACTGTCTTGGTTTCCTTTTCGATGCTCGCCGGCGCCGCCTATGCGCAGACCGAAGGCGGTGTCACGATGAGCACCGATCCGGCGACAGCCGCCGACGTCGAGCAACGCGCTCAGGCCTTACAGCAGCAACAAGATCAGATGCCGATGAACGAGTCCATGCCGATGAAGAAGTCCCATCACCATCACAAGCCGATGCACAAGCACACCGCGAAGGGCAAGGCGGCAGGCGCCGATGCGGCCGCACCCGCGAGCGGCGCGAGTCAATAACGCAATGCACGGCCGCTAAGCGGCTGCCGGCGCATGACGAGCCGAAGCCGGTCCTGCCGGCTTCGGCTTTGTTTTATTCGGCGAGGCGGCGCGACGGGTATGCTAAAGTCCCGCACCAAATCGTTTACAACCGCGCGCACCATGGTGCGGAGAGGACAGCATGAGCAACATCCAGTTGGATATCGAATGGACGGAAGCGGCATCGCAGAAGATCGAAAAGCTGATGCCGCGCGGATCGCAAGAAGCATTTCTCGCTTTGCCACCGGTCGAGTGCTTGCCGATGGAAGGCGACGTCCTATTCCTCGGCCCGGCAGGAAAGCAGCAGCCGTTCATCGTCGCCGAGCGGCAGTACCACCATGAGGGCGATGCCGATTGGACCATCATCCTGATTCTCGACGTTGCGCAAGTAGGCCACTGAACATCCCCGCCTCGGCCATTACTTCGGCTTCCTAACGAGTTCCTCGTGCTCGTCGCATAAAAAAACGCCCGCGTCCTGTGGAACGCGGGCAAAACCGTCGCCATTACGAGGATGGGCGGCAGGGCCACCGTCGCTCGCGCGAGCGTCGCGAGCCGTGTCTGTGTCTGTGTCTTTTTGTGAAGCAGCGCTTGAATTCGAAAGAGAACGCCAGCATGGTGACGAAGCGGAAATCGCTGGGTCGAGGCAACGTTACGCCGTAACGTCACGTGACGTGCGAGGCCGTGCGGGGAACCCGGCGCGAGGATAGCTACCCGCAAAAGAGAACCCGCCATTGCGGCGGGTTCTTATCGATGCTTCAGTGGGTCCAGCGTTGGAACGCGTTAGTGCAGTTGATCGACGAGCAGCGACATGATTTCCTTCGCGGGCGTTGAACTTTCAACGTCGCCCTTATCGTCGACGACGGCCACGCGCGTTTGATTTTCGGTCACGGCCTTCACGTTAATCAAATACTGCTTCGCAACCTTCTCCTTGCGCCCGTGGAAGACTTGGCTCCAGAAGCCCTGCTCGTCCGAGCTCTTGTCCTTCGGATCGACGTATCGGATGTAGTAGAGGCCCTTCGCACGGTCGCGGTCGTCGACCGTGAAGTTCGAACGATCGAGTGCGAGGCCCACGCGCGCCCACGCCTGATCGTACGGTTCGCCCAGCGTCAGTTCGGTCGACGTATATTGCGCGTTCGTCGCCGACGTTTGCGGTGCGTCCGATTGCGCGGAGAGCGCGGCGTTGCGGGCTGCGATGGCCGCTGCGTCGGCATTGGGCTTGCCCGGCGTGGCCGCAGCCGTGCCGCTCGCCGCTTCCGGTGCGATATCGGCTGCCATGGGGCCGGCTGCGTCGCCGCGTGCATCGGCCATCGACAGTCCCGCCATCAATCGTTTCAGATACTCGAGCTCGAGTGCCGGATCGTTCGGCTTCGGTTCCCATTTGCTCGTGTCGTTGTTCACGCCCTCGAGCGCTTCGCGCATGCCTTTCTGGCTAATGAATACGTAGGTGCCGCCGTTCGGGGCCGCTTCGAGACGCGTGCGGTACTTGTTGCGCTCGGCCGCGACGTACGAGTTACCCATCGCCTTCGAGAGCGTATTGCGAATAAGCCCTTCGTTGATCTGCGGACGCGTTTCGTTCCAGTCGGTCTCGAGCACGTGTTTGTCGCGCTGATCGACGACGAGCAGGAAACCCTGCTCCTGCCAGAAGCGGCGGATGCGCGGCCACACTTCGTCGGGTGAGCGATTATCGATGACGAGCCAGCTTTCCGTGCCGTCGCGTTGGATATGCATGCCCTTGACCGGCGGCATCACGGCATTGTCAGGGGGCGCCACCTTTTGTATTTGCTTGAGGCCGGACAGCGACGCCTCGCCGCCTTGGGGGGGCAGTGAGCGCTGATCGGATGCCTCGTCGAGGAAATTAGGCGGAACGGCGAGCGAGGCTTGCTTCGATCTCGAATCGCTCTTGTAGTCGATTTTGGTGGGGGACGACGTACTGCAACCGGCGACGAGGCCGCCGGCCAAAACCAAAGCGGCGAACCGCAAAGTAAAACGAAGATCGGTCATGTTCGGAAAATCCTTGCGCGTGCGCCGCCAGGGTGTGGATGGATTAGCCGAGCATTTTACCGGGCCCGGCGCGGCCTGTGCAAAAACACATCCCGGGCTTGCCTCGGCGAAGCCTGTCTCGCTGCAGAGATCGCCATCAATGGTCTCGCGAGCCTCGCTCGAGAATGTGCTCGAGCGCCGCCGATTTCGCGGCTTCTTCCGCTTGCTGCGCGGTGGGAAACGGGCCTTGAGCGAGATGAATAACCGGCCAATCGGCCTCGTCGCCTGGTTCGCCCGAGACTCTGAAGCGGGCGGCGAAACCGCTTGGCGTCACCGGTACGACCTGAATGTCGACGGAGACGCCCTCTAGTTGATGCCGCATGAAGCCGTCCATGGTCGCCTCCTCGTCATCGTTTCGAATGGACCCGCGAATATGCTAGCACCGTGCGGCGGACAGCCGGCGCGAGTACCGGGTGTGGCCTAGGATGAGCCGTAGCTGCGCGAGACGCGGGCGACCAGTGGTAGAATCGCGTCCGCCCTGCCCGGGTGATGAAATTGGTAAACATAGCGGACTTAAGTAATTGAGTGCCCGGTCGGAAACGGTCGGTGCAGAACCCTTCAAATTCGGCGAACCCCCTGGCGCCTTTGTTGCTGCGCAAGCACGACGAGCACGCCGAGGCAACGCCGAGCCAAGCCCGAAAGTCAGGCCCGTCACGCACGGCCATTTCGCGGAAGGTGTAGAGACTAGACGGGGGGCGCCTAATGCGGCGGGTGTGAGCCAAGCTCATACGCCGCGATGGTGAAGGCATAGTCCAGCGCACGAACGCCGATGCAGATGTCTCGGCGACATCGAAAGATGCAGTGTGACGAAAATCCGCCGCCTCACGGCTTGCCGGTTCGAGTCCGGTCCCGGGCACCAGGGATATGTTCCGGCTTGTGCCGATGTGTTCCGAGGAACCCCGCTAGATCAAGATCTTGCGGGGTTTTTTGTTCCTTTTTGGGCTGACTTGGTCCTTCGACAGCCGGTGGTATACGGTGGTATTTTTGGTGGTATCTGGGGCTAGGCTGCCCTTCTCCGATAGGAGATACCACCATGCCGCTCACCGACGCTCAAGTTCGCAACGCGCGCTATCACCCTGATGGTACCGGCAACCGCTTGTCGGACGGTGGGCGCATGTATCTCCGGCTCGACAAATCCGGCGCGAAGTACTGGCGAATGAACTATCGGTTCGCAGGCAAAGACAAGACACTCGCGCTCGGCGTCTATCCGGACGTTTCACTCGCAGCGGCACGCAGGAAGCGCGAGCAAGTGCGTGAGAGACTGGCTGCGGGGATTGATCCCGGTACGGCGAAGAAAGCTGAAAAGCGCGCCGCACGCATCGCCGCCGCCAACTCGTTCGAAGTCGTCGCCAAGGGCTGGATGGAAGAACGAAAGACGGTTGTGGAGATCGGTCAATACGAAAAGACGTTGGCCCGTTTCAAGAGCGACGTCTTTCCATGGCTGGGTAAGCGTCCGATCACCGAGATCGACGCGCCGGAGATCCTTGCTGTACTGAAACGCGTCGATGGTCGGGGGGCGCGATTTACCGCGCATCGGATACGCAGCGAGATCAGCCGGATTTTTCGGTACGGTATCAAAGAAGGAGTTTGCAAGTCCGACCCGGCCAAGGATCTGATCGGCGCCATCCCGCCGCCGGTCGAGAAGCATTTCGCGTCCATCACCGAGCCCGTCAAGGTGGGCGAGATGCTGCGGGCATTTGACGGGTTCTCCGGCACGTTCACCGTGCTTTGCGCGCTCAAGCTAGCGCCGATGTTATTCGTGCGGCCCGGCGAGTTGCGGCAGGCCGAATGGTCGCAGTTCGACCTGGAAAAGGGAGAATGGCGCTACCTCGTTAGTAAGACGAAGACGGAGCACCTCGTGCCGCTCGCTGCGCAAGCGATCGCAATCTTGCGAGAGCTGCATGCCCTCACGGGGCAACGGCGATACGTATTTCCTGGTGCACGGTCGAGACTCCGTCCGATGAGCGACGCAGCAATCAATGCGGCACTACGCCGGCTTGGGTATGACACTCGCACGGAGATTACCGGTCACGGCTTTCGGGCAATGGCTCGCACGATTCTGCATGAGGAGCTCGGGCACAAGCCTGAGGTGATCGAGCATCAGCTCGCCCACGCAGTTCCAGACAAACTCGGATCGGCCTACAACCGGACGAGGTTCATCCGGGAGCGGCGCATCATGATGCAGGAGTGGGCTGACTATCTTGATCGGCTCAAAGCTGGAGCGGAAGTCATTTCGATTACGGCTCGCGCTTAACATCGAACGCGCATGAGATCGAATCGCGTCGATGTTCAGCCTCCGACAGGTCTTCAGTATCAGGGCGAAACTTGGTCGTAGTCGAGAACGCATTTTGAATCTGCATCGATCCCGGCTGATTTTCGCCCCCTCCCCTTTTGTTGCCGTGTATCGACGCGCTGGTCGTCCGCTTGCGTTGAGGGTCTCTTGCGATCGGACGGCTGGTACCCTCCGCTCCTGCGCCGTGAGCCGGTTGCGTCAACATTGGCATCGGCAGCCGCTGGGCGATAAAGCGCATATTTGACTGCGCCAATGCTGACATCTAACCCTCGACTCGCCGCCTGCTGGACGATCTCGGCGAGCGTGTAGCCCTTCGCCTGCGTTGCAGCGATTTGAGCGCGCATCTCCTTCATTGCCTCGCTGACGGTCACGCGTTGCTCGTTCCGGGGCTTTTCTGGCAAGGCCTCGAGCGCACAGAAAAATTCATCCCACTGCTCCCTCGGATACCTCTTTGCACCCGGCATGATTCGCTCCTATGCCTCGCGTTCGAGACCATCATGCGAATAGGGAAACGTCCCGTCAATAGCCCCACAGATGCTCTATCTGCGAAATCGGAACCGCTTGGGATATGCGGGAAATCAATGGAACAGAAAGTTATTTTTAACCGTCTACGCGCGCCAACAGGTTTGAAGGATGTAGGTCGCAGCGCCAGCTTGGTGAGCCAGCAAACTATCGTATTGTGATGCCGCGACCATACAGACCGCACCAGGAAACATGTGGCAAGTAACGAGCCCTCGCCAAGGGAAACGCCGACGAACATGAGAACTCTGCCGACAGACTTGATTGGGTGCTCTGCCGTCGCCGGACGCGCACTTCGCGAACCGGCGAATACGACCTCACCGCCTCCGTGCAGTAATCGGTCAGACTGAGAATGGATATCGACGTGACATGCAGTGTTACCCACTGCAAATTCGCCAGAAGTACCTCGCGAACCGCCGGCCCCGAGCGAACAGACTGCCGCTTTCGATCACACCGTCTCGGTCGACCCCGTGGTCCGCGCGGACCGAATACGCTCGCGGACTTTCGGAACACGAGTAACGGAATCGCGTGAATGACCTCACCAGCTCAGCGGGTCGGCGTCGCGGAAATCGCCGAGCTGTATGACCGAAAGATAGTATTGCAAAAGTGATGGCAGGATAGGCTTGCGCCGGTTTTGGGCGCCATGCGCGTCGCGATGCGCTTACCATACCTGAAGGTGCCGACCAAAGCCCTCCACAGTTCCCTGACCTCGCGCGCACAGCCGTTGCAGCTGGGTCGGGTCTAGCCTGGCGGCCGTTGCCCTGACCACTCGTGCCCGGGATAATGCCCATACCTGTTGACTAACGCTGCTCGCACGGATGGCTGCATGACCGATTCTCTAAGCCCTTGGGGCGACGACGATTACCGACACTGGCTGACCGAGCTCAAGCAGCGGGTTGAACTCGCACGTCAACGCGCAGCGGCAAGCGCGAATCGCGAACTCGTCACTCTGTACTGGCAGATCGGGCACGATATCTTGGACCGTCAACAACGCCAGGGCTGGGGCGCGAAGGTCATCGACCGGCTCGCACGGGATCTAAAGGCGGCTTTTCCTGACATGCAGGGGTTTTCACCGCGCAACCTCAAGTACATGCGAGCGTTGGCCCAGGCATGGCCGACGCCCGCAATTGTGCAACAGGCCGTTGCACAATTGCCTTGGTCTCATATCGTGACCTTGCTGGACAAGCTCAAGGAGCCGGGCGCACGCAATTGGTACGCGGCCCAATCGCTCGAGCACGGCTGGTCGCGCAACGTGCTTGCGATGCAGATCGATACCCACGCTTATTCGCGTGCCGGTGCCGCGATCACCAATTTTGATGCGCGACTGCCGCCACCGCAATCCGATCTGGCGCGCGAAGCATTGAAGGATCCGTACGTATTCGATTTCCTGGGGCTGACGGAAGACGCTCAGGAGCGCCATATCGAAACTGCGCTCACGCGTCACATCACGCGTTTTCTGCTCGAGCTGGGTGCCGGCTTCGCGTTCGTTGGTCGCCAGTATCGACTCGTCGTCGGCGGAGACGAATTTTTCATCGACCTGCTGTTCTATCACTTGAAGCTGCGTAGCTACGTGGTGGTCGAATTGAAGGCGACGCCCTTCCGTCCTGAATACGCGGGCCAACTCAACTTTTATCTGTCCGCAGTCGACGCGGAACTGAAGGGGCCCGAGGATCAGCCGACGATCGGCTTGCTCTTATGTCGAGAGAAGAACCGGCTGGTCGCAGAATACGCACTGCGCGGGATGACCAATCCGATGGGCGTTGCGGAATACCAGCTTCTCCGTCAGGTTCCGGAGCCGCTCGAAGCAGGCTTGCCGTCGATCGACCAGATCGAGGCGGAACTCGGCCCCGATCTGCCCGACGTCGAATGAGGATCGGGTAAAAGACGCCGGGCACCGAAGATTGGAACGGCGGCTTTAAAGACGGGGCCGACGAAAGTGCTATTCGTTTGCGTCACGCTCTCGAGATTTTTGGTTTCAGTCATGCACGGACATCGACCTGCAGCTTGGACGCGAGCCGCTAGTGCCCCTCATGCGGTCCAATTCTAGCTTTCGCGACTTCTCATATTGTATATTGCCGAAGCCTGAAAGAGATTTGGCGGCTCTCCGGTCCAGCCTTTGAAAGTTCGCGAACAAAATTTAGGAACGCGCGATGCAGGCCAGTACTACAACGACATGCCCCGTGTGCCTGGGTTCAAATGGAATTCAGTGTGCCGAGTTTGCGACACCACGTGACAGCACTGGCTTCGAGTGCCAGGCCTGCGGTCGGTTCGAAATAAGCCGCTCGGCGCTCGTCACCTACTTCGACTCGCGCCGCAGGACCTTGTCTGCCCTTCAAAGGGCCGCGCTTTCGCATCGGCTAAGCACAGCGAACCGTGGCAGCGGCGGCGGCATAATGATCACCACGGACTGGATGGAGCGTTTCCAGCGTAACGCGCGATTGCCAAGGAGACGCCACTTTCGCCCTCCACGGGGCAACAAGCCTACGCCTGGTGGTATTTCCGGTGGTATCTCCACCCCGCAAATCCGCCCAACCCGCTCCCACCAACCGATAGCAAGATTTTTTCCATTCCGGTCCCGGCACCAGATGACCACCTAGCCCGAATGCGCGGTTTGCATGGGATATGCGCTCGCAGACGATGCAGATCCTCTTGCAACGAAACATGAATATTCGGCCCGTGCTCACCGCCGCACCGGGACAACGCATGGTGATCGTCGCCACGCGCGACATGAGGATTCCGCCAGAACGGGTGCAGCGGGATTGCCTACCCTGAAAGCGTCGCCTGGACCGTTCGGTGTGCCCGGCTATGCGTTGTGCTACGTCACCCTGGTACGATAAAACCGGTCGATCCGGCGTGGAACGGCAGAAATCAGGCGACATCGTTGCCCTGCTGGAGGCGGCTCGCCGCGCTGCCGCCGGCGGCGTGAACGCCCTGATGAGCGCTAGCTGCTGGGAGATTGGCCGACGCATTGTTGAATTCGAGGAAGGCGGCGCGGGGCGGGCGGGTTATCAGCTGATCTGTCGGAGCGCTCCGGCCGGGGTTTCGACGTAGATTCGCTCGAATCCATGCGACTCTTCTTCCTACGCGTCGACCGCGATGTCGCGGGAATACCCACGCCGCACAGGGCGCCGCGCACGAATTTACATGCCGCCAGGAAACCCTAGCGCGGTCGCTTTCGCGCGTAAGTCGGCAAAGCGTCCGCCGGGAGGATTGGCCACTGTCCCCGATGCCGGCGTGGGCGGAATCTGCTGACTATGATCGACTCCGCCGAGCCCCGGGATGATCCCCGCCGTTGAGCACGCGACGCCGAACGTTCCCTGCGTGACCCCAATGGCTGGCGAGTCGGTTCGCGCAGCATCGGTCAAGTCGAGCGCGTAGGCCATGTTGAAGGTGGTCGGCTCGATTGCGCGTACGCCCAATGGATCGAGACCAAAGCGCCAGGCAATCAGTTGATGAATCGAACTGGGATCGAACGGATAGCGCGACACCCTGTTCGCGCGCACGCGCGGCCCGAACAGCATGCACGGTACGCGAAAGCCTAGCCGGCCATCGTTGCCGATGCCCGCTTCCGCCGTCGACACCGGCTTGACCGGCGGCACGACATGCTCCATGAAGCCGCCCCACTCGTCATACACGAGAATCATCAGCGTCGTGCCCCACTGCGGCCCGGCGCGCAGCGCGTCGTAGATCTGGCCGAGCAGCACCTGCCCGTTGCGCACGTCGGCATGCGGGTGATCGTCGTTCGACGTACCCTGCGCCTCGCCCGCGAAACTTGGATCGACCATGCAGAACGACGGCAGGTTGCCGGAGGCCGCATCCGCCAGGAAATCCGCGAACAACCTCGAGCGGCCGACATAACGCGAGCCGTACAGCGCAGTGAACGGGACGTCGTGGAAGTAATACGCCGATGAGACGTTCTTCGCGTCGAGTCGGTCCCAAATGGTCGCCAGCGACGACGTGTCGCTGCTGTCGTCGAGACGGTCGGTCTCGCCGCTATGCAGATAGAGACGGTTCGGAAACGTGGCCGACAAGATGCCGCTCATGTAGTAGTCGCAAACCGTGTATTGCGTGACCGCTCCTCGATAGAAGTCGAGATCGGCCTGGCCGAAATAGCCGATGGGCAGCAGGTCGCCGCGCATAAGACTCGTGTTGGGCGTTAGCAGGAAGCCGCTCATCGCGCCGTTGGCCAGTTGAACGCGCCCGGCTTCGTAGCTATGGTTCGGGTCGGCGAACGAACACGCCTGGAATCCGTACGCTGCGTTCGACGTCAATGCGAACGATGATTGCGGCTGACCGAAGGCGTCGGTGAACTGGCGAATCTGCTGATGTTCCGCGTTCGGCACCCAGCCGAACATGTGATCGAACGAGCGGTTCTCCATCGTGACGAGAACGATGTGATCGACACCCGACGTGGCCGGGTTCGGCAAGGCAGGCCGCGGAAGATTCGCACGATCGGGCGGAATGCCGCTCGTCACGCCGGTGCTTTCCGATGATCCGCCGCCGCCTCCGCCACAAGCCGACAACGCGACGGTGCCCGCGAGAGCGGCCAGTATCTTGCGGCGCGTGGGATCAGGGGCATTCGAGAACTGATGATCGCTCATGGCGTTACCTCCCTTGTTGTCAAGACCATCGGGTCGCCGTCACTAGATTGATCGTTCGTCAGCACTTGACGTGCCCGTGCGTCATGCAGCGTTTGCGCTGCAGCGCAACGTGCGACGCATGCTGGGTAATCCCTGATCCGATCCCATCGCCCTTCAAGTGCGGCAAGCGCCTGAAGGCGCTCATCCCGACGCTGATCGATTCAATGACACGGCATGGTCATCTGTCGCTGCCGAACGACCTGCGCCGGCGCCTCAAGCAGATCAGCGCCGCTACCATTGATCGCCTGCTGCGGGATGCGCGCGAGCAAGCCTTCAGCGGCCAGCTCCGGCGAGCTGGCGGAATCGGCAATGCGATTCGCCGCGCGGTGCCGATCAGGACCTTTACTGACTGGAACGACCCGCTACCCGGTTATCTGGAGGTTGATTTCGTTGAGCATTGCGGTGGCACCAAGATCGACGGCGACTTTGTACACAGCTTCGTGATGACGGATATCGCAACGGGTTGGACCGAGTGTCTCGCTATGCCGTTTCGCAGCGGCGCGTTCGTTCTTGAGCACATCGAGCGGGTTAGCACTGCCTTGTCATTTCCGTTGCGTGGTCTGGACTGCGATAACGATAGCGCCTCCATGAACGCGGCTGTCTTTGACTTCTGCAAGGCAACGGGTATCGAGCTGACGCGCTCGCGTGCCTATAAGAAGAACGATCAAGCGTGGGTGAGCAAAAAAATGGCTCCGTCGTCCGTCGCCTCGTGGGCTACGGCAGGCTACGAGGTCTTGAGGCCACAGAAACGCTTGCCTCTCTTTATCAAGAGTCACGGCTGTACATCAACTTCTTCCAGCCGTCATTCAAACTGAAATCGAAGACTCGTCACGGCGCCAAGGTGACGAAGCACTATGAAGCTCCGTTGACGCCGCTTGAGCGCGTCCTGCGATCCGCATCTATTCCCGAGGCGACCAAACGTAGCCTTCGCGCGCGGTTTCGTAGGCTCGATCCATTGGATCTGCTGCATCGAATTCGCGAAGCACAACAGCGCGTTGCACAAAGCAGCGCTTCTGGCGGTCTGCCGGCGCCGACGAAGACAGCAACTGAGGTCCCACTCTCCGACCTCCTGTCGAGTCTTGGGATAGCGTAGCAGGCCGGCGAGATTCGACCGACGCATCACCGCAAAGCGCGCGTCCCACATGACTGGCGTACCCGCGAAGATCCGTTCGAACATACCTGGCCGAAGATACAGGGGTGGCTCGAAACCGAGCCCGGCATTGCGGCAAAGCAGCAGCGCCGGGTGAAAGTGTGGCCATCGGATCGAGCGAGGGAGCTGGTGACCCGGATACTCAGCGGCGCCGACGCCGAAGTGGTGAAGGATGACGCTGCTACGCAGCGCCAGCCTTCACCACAAAAAACGGGGTTCGTCGGTGACGACTAGCAGGGAGTTAACATCATTCCGTGAGGCAACACGCCGGCAGAAGTAATTGTCGCCGGCCAATCGTTGGCATTTCTGAGCTGCCTACGCGGCAGCGAACGCTTAGTTGGCATGTTGCCCGCGGAGATCTCGTTTCTGAGCTGCCTACGCGGCAGCGAACACCGGCTCCCCTGCGGCCGCCTCGGATGCGCGTTTCTGAGCTGCCTACCCGGCAGCGAACCTTGTGACCGGCGCGAAGAAAGTCATCTTCGTTTTCTGAGCTGCCTACGCGGCAGCGAACCAATTGCGCGTATCCAGGCTGATGCGGTCGATTTTCTGAGCTGCCTACGCGGCAGCGAACTTTTGCGGTTGCAAATTCAACACGGTTTGTTTTTTCTGAGCTGCCTACGCGGCAGCGAACGGTACTAGGCCCCCTGCGCTTTCCCTAGCGCATTTCTGAGCTGCCTACGCGGCAGCGAACGCGGAAATACTATACAGCCGTATTTTTCGCTATTTCTGAGCTGCCTACGCGGCAGCGAACTGGGGGCGGCGTAGACGATCCTGCGCTTATCCTTTCTGAGCTGCCTACGCGGCAGCGAACGTCATATATGGCACGGGCATGATGCTCACCGATTTCTGAGCTGCCTACGCGGCAGCGAACCTCCAGCGTACGGATGGCCGCGATGGCTGCCGTTTCTGAGCTGCCTACGCGGCAGCGAACGCGAAGACGTACTCGCGATTCCGTTCGGCTCATTTCTGAGCTGCCTACGCGGCAGCGAACACGTCCGCCATTTCCTCGGCGATTTCGTCTTCTTTCTGAGCTGCCTACGCGGCAGCGAACTGGGTGCAAGCTGGTGAGTGGGGCGAGATAGTTTTCTGAGCTGCCTACGCGGCAGCGAACGAAGGTCATCGACCCGTACCGCGATCCGAACTTTTCTGAGCTGCCTACGCGGCAGCGAACCAGGAAGCGATCACGCAGGCGCATCGCCTCGATTTCTGAGCTGCCTACGCGGCAGCGAACGCCTCCCTCACTACCGTAGGCTCTAGCGCACATTTCTGAGCTGCCTACGCGGCAGCGAACTCGGTGCTTGAGCGCACGGATCAATATGCGAATTTCTGAGCTGCCTACGCGGCAGCGAACAGATGCTTCGCCGTCGTGCGAATCACCTTCTATTTCTGAGCTGCCTACGCGGCAGCGAACTCGGCACGGATGAGGCGATGGACTGGTTTGACTTTCTGAGCTGCCTACGCGGCAGCGAACGCACGGGATTCTGTCGCATGAGCGCGGGCACATTTCTGAGCTGCCTACGCGGCAGCGAACGCGTTGTACCGGGTCTGCGATCGATTGATACATTTCTGAGCTGCCTACGCGGCAGCGAACTCCATAAGCCGGTTGCCGAAGCGTTCTTCTTCTTTCTGAGCTGCCTACGCGGCAGCGAACTCTTTTGGCAAGCGCGAAGCGCGCTCAACCATAGTTTCTGAGCTGCCTACGCGGCAGCGAACTGTTGCTTACTCCTTAAAAAATTGCGGGTATTTTTCTGAGCTGCCTACGCGGCAGCGAACGTCATCGGCGGTAGAGCCGTTTCGTCTATTGCTTTCTGAGCTGCCTACGCGGCAGCGAACCAAGCGGCCGCCGTCGGTCAGTCGGAAGCCGATTTCTGAGCTGCCTACGCGGCAGCGAACACCCGCGCGTTGCCGGAGACCAGCGCGTTGCCTTTCTGAGCTGCCTACGCGGCAGCGAACATAAAGACGCCGGGACGTTTCAGCGTTTCGAGTTTCTGAGCTGCCTACGCGGCAGCGAACATGAGACGCGGCTGCGGGTGCCTTCTAACGCTTTTCTGAGCTGCCTACGCGGCAGCGAACGAGTTCATCGGCGCCGCGCGCGAAGCGATAGATTTCTGAGCTGCCTACGCGGCAGCGAACGCGGACGGCTCGGGCGCGCAACCGGTTGTTCTTTTCTGAGCTGCCTACGCGGCAGCGAACGCGCGATCAACTTTTTGTCAGGCTTCGGCGCTTTTCTGAGCTGCCTACGCGGCAGCGAACGCCGCCTCGCTCATCGTCGGGGCAGTGGCGAGTTTCTGAGCTGCCTACGCGGCAGCGAACGCTCGGCTTCGCGCTCGAGCACGGCGCCGACTTTTCTGAGCTGCCTACGCGGCAGCGAACGCCATCGACCGAGCAGCGCGGCGTGCGCCGACTTTCTGAGCTGCCTACGCGGCAGCGAACAGCAGACGACGGGCGCATGCTCGGCTATTGCATTTCTGAGCTGCCTACGCGGCAGCGAACCACGATTCGCGTCTCTCCCTTTTCTATCGCACTTTCTGAGCTGCCTACGCGGCAGCGAACCAGCTACGGCGATGATTGCCGGGGCGCTCACTTTTCTGAGCTGCCTACGCGGCAGCGAACTCGTGCGGCAATAGGCTAGAGAATTGCGACAATTTCTGAGCTGCCTACGCGGCAGCGAACGGACGACGGGCGAGTGGATAGCGATTTTGCTCTTTCTGAGCTGCCTACGCGGCAGCGAACTCGAATTCACGCTCGCGCAGACCGCGCCGGCATTTCTGAGCTGCCTACGCGGCAGCGAACGCGCGCGCAGCTATATGCGCGCTTGCCGGCGATTTCTGAGCTGCCTACGCGGCAGCGAACAGCGCCCTTTTCGTCGGGCGAGTCGTTTTCTATTTCTGAGCTGCCTACGCGGCAGCGAACCACAGAAAGCGATTCTTGATGCGTGCGAGGACTTTTCTGAGCTGCCTACGCGGCAGCGAACTTGGTGGGCGTCCACGATGCCGTCGCAACACATTTCTGAGCTGCCTACGCGGCAGCGAACATACGGCGGCACTAATCAATTTACAGTCGGTCATTTCTGAGCTGCCTACGCGGCAGCGAACGAAGTCATCGGCCCCGTAGTCAAGCGTTGAAAATTTCTGAGCTGCCTACGCGGCAGCGAACCGCGTTCCTGCTCGGGGCGCGGCGTCTTCGTCGTTTCTGAGCTGCCTACGCGGCAGCGAACGGATTGGGGTAAAGGCCCGGCGCAAGCATGTGCTTTCTGAGCTGCCTACGCGGCAGCGAACCCGAGAATAACGCCAACATCGTCGCGGTGATCTTTCTGAGCTGCCTACGCGGCAGCGAACCGCGAGTTCCGGCGCATTGAGGGCGCGGCGATTTTCTGAGCTGCCTACGCGGCAGCGAACGCCGAGACTCTCGGTGCGCTGCTGAATGACATTTTCTGAGCTGCCTACGCGGCAGCGAACAACAATTCGGGGGCGTGATGAGCGACGGCGCGTTTCTGAGCTGCCTACGCGGCAGCGAACGCTCGACAGTCGGCGCGACGTGCTACCCGGAATTTTCTGAGCTGCCTACGCGGCAGCGAACGTAGGTCGGCAACGCTTGCCCGTTTGCCGACAGTTTCTGAGCTGCCTACGCGGCAGCGAACCGTATTTAGCCATTTCTCACGCATGCCTTGGATTTCTGAGCTGCCTACGCGGCAGCGAACCGGATATTCGCGGCAAAAATCCGGCGATTCTTTTTCTGAGCTGCCTACGCGGCAGCGAACTAGCGCCTCCAAGCCTCAGCATCCTGATTTTTAAAGGACGCCCACCCCATCAGCCATCATTCACCCTAAATTCCTCAAGAAAACTAACCTATTGATTTATAAAGAATTGAAAATCGATCCGAGAAAAGGGTTAAAACCACGGCACGGTCGCCCCCAGGCTCAGACCGTAGCTATTGAACGTTCCTGGCACCGCCTCGGCCGGCTTGGTGTCCTGGTCGACAAACAAGCAAAACGGCTGGCCGGTGCTGGCGCTGCGCAGTTGCACATACGGTAAATCCGGGCGCTGCTCAATACCGTCGGGAATCGCCGCAGCCGCCTGTTCCGCGGTTTCGCCCTTGCGCCGCATACGGCGGCGACGCAATCGTTCGGCATTGGTCTTGAACTGACGCCGTTGCACGACGCAGTGCGTCCCCGTCAGCGGCGCCGGCATCACTTCAGTCGCCCTCACGTGATCCCGCACGCCCTGCAGCCAAGGTTGCGCCATCAGGCGCAGCAAGACTGCTTCACCACCATGAAGTCGCAGCACCCCGCCAAGCGAGCGCGGATGCAGACTGTACCGAGGAAAGCTAATTCCGATGTCGTCGGATCGAAGCTGCACTAGCGCGCGATGCAGTTTGGCCACGAGCGCCCCCAGCAGGTGTGCGTCGCTGAATTCCGGGTCCGGCAGCAGCGCGATATCGATGTAGTGGGTCGTCATAGCCGTCAGCTCGCGTCGCCGAACACTCCGCCGCGAACGAGCACGGCCATCACAAAGTGCTGCTGTTCCACCGGAGGCGTTTTTTCCCTGAGCAGCCAGTCGTCCAGCAGCGTGTAGAAATCCTGTTTCTGCTTCGGCTGGCGGTACGCCTTGCCCTGCGTAGTGACAGAACCATAGGGCTCGACTGCGATCGGCCCGAGCTCCCGCGCACCTTCATACCAGGTATCGATGGTTCGCACCGCATTGCCGACCTTTTGCGAATGGATCGCAGCCACGCCCTGCACGTGATAAAGCGTCTTGCTTTTCCGGCTGCTGCCGGCGTCGAGAATCAGCTCTTGTGACGGAAACACTTCCTGCCCACGCCCGAGGCGCACATAAGCCGTTACTTGCAGCAATACGTGCGCACGTCCCGCCAAGCCATCGGCGATCAGTCCACCCAGCGCCTTCACTTCCGGATCAAGCTCGTCCCCCAAGGTGCGCAAATCCAGCGATAGCGCGTCAAAGGACCAGGTCTGTGCTGGCTCACCATTCCGCTCTTGCATCACCTCAACCAGAACACCCTCCGCTCCCACGCGGTTGCGCCAGAGGAATCGTCCGTTCGCCAAATGGCCGCAATAACGGTTGGCCAACTCGGTAAAATCTTGTTTTGCGACATAGTCGTTCAGCACGCTCTGCAACCTGGCTCGATACGCCGCGCTGTTGCAAGCCGAAGGCGCGCCAGCGCCAGCTAGAACTCGCAACGTAAACCGAACCCTGAGCGTATCGGCATCAGCGGGCAGCGTCGCAACGTCCACTGTTTGCAGGTTGGGATTTTCTATACGAGCATCGAGCTTGGCCGGATCTAGATCCTTGGCTTTCAGACGATTGGAGATCGTGCCACGCACCGATTTCTCACGAAGAATAATCGGCACCCAGGCCGATGCATTGGAGCGTTCATCCCAGCGGCCCGCATAGAGGACCGCATCGGACGGATCAAGCTTGCGCTCAAATGCGAGGACGGAAGCGGTGGTCAGTTTTTCGGACATGATAGATATCCTGCAAATAGGAGTTAGGTGAAGGCAGGCAGTACGTTCCGGCATGAGGCCGGTAGATCAATCGAAATCAGGCATATCGTCATCGGCCCATGCATGGGTCGATCCGGCTCGTATGTAACCACTGCGGCAGCGGTATAAACCGGTGGCGGCGTCGGTGTCGGGCCGCCACAACAGTGCATGCACATCATTTAGCCGATGCGGACTGATCCACTGACCGAACGAGTAGACCGACTCCACAAAAACGCAAGGCGTGGTCGTATCGCGCATATTGGCGACGGCGCCGGCGGGCCGCAACTTCGTTAGCGCGGCATAACCTACTGGTATCGGCACGGTCCAGCCCGCTCCCTTGTGCTTGGTGGGATCCGCCCAACGCTGCTTCTTGCCGGACGCAGGCTGTGCCTCGCCGCCTGGCACCTCATCCGGCACGGGCTGGTGATTAAAGCGTGCCGCGTGAAGCCAGGCATCGAGCAACGAGGCGTCGGGCCTTTCATCGCGTAAAGTCCGATGGCGATCCGTGAGCAAATCGTCCCGCCCGACCAGCGCATAACCGGGTAGCCACTGGCGGCGCCAACGGGCAAACACCCGGGCCTGTTCCTCGAGATCCTCGGGCAATACCTCCATCCACGGACGAGTGCGTCGCCCCGGCATAAGGCGAGCGGGCAGAAGCGTCCCGCCGGCAATCCGCATACGCGCAACGATCTCGCCGATCCGCGCAGCCCATTCGCTCAGTTGCGCATCATGGCCGTGTGTTAGCGCCGAGCGGACACCCTGCACGGTCGGCTGCGTCACCTGAAACACGACGGTGATGTCCAGGTGAATTCGGCCCTCTTCTACGATCGCAGCGGTGCCGCCATCCTTGTCCACGGGATTGCGCGTCAGCCGGAACGTTTTAACGTAACCGTCCATCACCTGCTCTTCGTGGTGATGACAGATAACGCCCACTTGCTGCAGTTTCAGCGGTATGCCAGCAGCAGCAAGCCGACGTTGCAATGCCCACATCAAACCGGTCAGTGCGGTGATCGACGGAAAGCCATGCGTGAGAGGACTGGAAATGGCGTTGGCGTTTTGCACGCACAGGTGCGGCAGCACAAGCAGCGCTTTGGCGCCGGCTGTCATGGTTATGTGACTCATTCGCCCTCCAGCCGAACCGTCGGCTCGTCATGTGCCTCGCGGGACAGGCCGTACTCCGGCACTTCGAGCCGCTCGCGTGTTTGGCGCACGTGCTGCGCCCACGAACTGTCCTCGTTCAGGAGTATCCGGCGCCATTCGCGTGACTCCGCGTATCCGACGTCGGGCAGCTTGTCTTGCAGTTGAGCGTTGAGCCATTTTCCGAAGCGCTCGCCGATCTGAGCAGGCCAGTCCATGCTCAACCAACGGCTGGCGAACTCACCTTCTTCCGGCAATTCGGCCCGCAGCGGATCCAACCAGAGTTTCTCGTCGTCGGCCAGATCGTCGAAAGAAGGGTCGCGCGTCCAACCTGCGGGGCGATGCAACAATTCGCCGGCGTAGATGACCAGTTCATCAATGAGCCCATCCAGCAGATCGTCGACCCGATCACGCGTATGCACGTTTTTTTGCGGGTTGCTCACCAAAAAGGTTTGCAACTCGCGGACGGCGGCGCGCACCGAAGGACGTGCGCCAAAGGCCCGCTCGAAGATAGAACTCGCGTTAACCGGGGCGTAGTGGCGCTCGCCCTGCCATAAGGGCGGTAGCGAAGCCAGCAGATAGTTGTTGCCTCCACGTTCGCTATTGAGTTGCGAGATGTTCTGAGGTTTGGTGCCCCCCAACTTCTGTACGGCGAGGTCGCGGTATTCGCGATAGACGCCGTCGTGCGGCAGGCCTTCGCGCCGGGCCTGACGTGCCAGCTTATTGGCTTCGCCGAAGCGTGCATCCTGCACTTGCTCGAATACAGACTGGGCGAGCGATGTTGCATACAAGGGCGCGAGCAAGTGGTATTGCGCGTCGTCGTCTGCATCGTCGCCTACGAGCCAATACAACTGCTTAGCGCGAACATGCGAGCGGGCGCTGTCTTCCCGCTCGGCGGTCAGACTAATCAGCGCATTGCATAGAGATCGCGCTTCCGCCGGGTCGTCATGGAGCGCTTCCAACGCGCCAGCATCGTTGGCATGGAGCGCTTCCAACAGGCTGCGCCCGCCGACCTCAAGCTTCAGCAACTTGTAGACGTCGAGCGCTGCCGCGTTGCCCACCACGTCGGTGGCGAAGCCCTCGCCTAGCGCATGGCTGCCCAGCTCGTCGAGCGTGGGTAAACTGGCTGGCACGATATAAAGATTCGTGCCGCGTGCGTCGGGGTGAATGGGTTTCAGCGAATGCGTGACGGCCTGGATCTGCTTGACGCGCTTGGCCGCGTTCTCTAGCCACGGGCCGCGTAGATGTTCGGCGATCAATTCAGGCCGCTTCGGATCGTCGGGCTGAAGTTTGTCGAGCTTGGTTTGCAGGCGGTCATGTAAAAATGCATCGATAGCCGCACGAAAGCTAGAACTTCCCCTCGTTGTAAGTGCGTCGGACATCCGGTCCCCTTTGGAACGAAGATGAGAAAAAATTTCCCCGATTAGGACATACCGACCGGGGGAACCACGAAAACTGGCTTCCCAGCCTCAGGCTCTTCTGAACACGCGGCAGCTAGCCACTGAAACACCTCCATCGCGGAAATGAGCGTTATTCGGTTCCCGTTGCCATGCACTGGCGCAGTCACGATGCCGTCGCTTGCCAGATTGTCGTGATGGCCCAATGATACGCTCGATTTCTATCCAGTCATCCTTTCGGTGTAGGATTTAGCTCATCGACCCGTGAGCAGCTTACACCGCGCACGCCGCTCAAATCACGAGAAAGTGCTATCGTCCGCTCCCTCTACCGCGCAGGTAGCTCAGAAAAGTCAGCCTTCGGGTGTGTGTTGGCGACTCATTTTTTCTGCCGAACAGGCAGCCGCCGAGCTCACTCCTTGTTGAACCCCAACTTCGAGTGAAACAGCCAGCCCTGGTCCGACTTCGGCAAACTCGCAGTGGCGACTCTTTCCGCACCTGCATACAGGCTCTGGTCCTGTGCATCGGCCCATTGCCGCAGCAGATCCATCAAATCGACGTGGCACCACGGGCCGATACCCGGCCCGGACAAATCGCGATCAGGCACGAGCATCAGTAAATTACGGATATCGACATAAGGCGTTTGCCCCCGATCGCGTCGATCGATGACCCGATGCAGACGCAATTCGTCGTCGTCCTCTGTGGGCAGCAATACGGTCTCCGTCCGCGGCAGCGGATCATGGCGAAAACGCTGGAACTGCGGCAGCAAGCCAGTTAAGGAAAGCCGTTGGTCAGGCTCACCGTCACCGCTGTACCACTGCAGAGTGGCGTCGCGCGCCACGGGCGTGTAACACGCGCTAGTCTCGTCTCGAGGCAACATGGTGTCGCGCATCCGGCCATGCTCGAGATCGATCAAGCTGAGCGTCGGTTGCAGCTTGACTGCCTGCCGAATCCGAGGCTGTGCGTCGATGGGCCAATCGCTCTTGCCATCGGCAAGGCCAAGCAAATCAGTCAAGCGATGCGAGCGCAAATGAAAGAAGCCGGAAGAATCCTGTCTTTCTGACTTGTCCGGATTCGACGGTCGATGCCGAGGCATTTCGAACCCTGGTTTGCAGAACACCGGAGCGATGTCGTTACCCTCTTCGAAATACCGCAGGTTCGTATCGAACACCACCATGTTCGCCCGTGCCACCGGCCCGGGCCGATGACGGCGAACCCGTCCCGCAAGCTGAATCAACGAACGCATCGACGAAGGTTCTGCAATCGCCCAGTCCGCATCCCAATCTCGTCCGACCTCGCAGACCGGCGAAGCCAGCACCACGAAGATGTGGTGCAATTCAGAGTGCTCATCGAGCAATGCCCGCACCGCAGGCCGCGACAACACCGGATCGTCGCCATTGCGCTCGGGACGACGGTCGAACACAGCATCGAGCTGCTGCTCGATATGCGAGCGTGCCAGCAGCGGAAACTGCGAGTGATACACGCACAAATGAACGCGCACGCCGGACGCCGGAGCACCCTGTCGGTAAATCGCCAGCGCGACGTCGAACAGCGGGCCGATGTTTGCCATGCGAATCAACCCGAAACTCACGTGCTTGCCGGTAGCGGAATCGACGCTGTGATTCTGCACATCCTGATGCAGCGCCCAGGCGCGCTCTAGCGCTAGCCGGGCGAATGCTGCGCAGCGCTCCTGCTTCCCGATTGACTTCCACGCGTCAGGCAATGGCGCGAGTTTGGCCCGCCGCCGAATCTCCGCGCGAGCCAATTGGGCGCAACGCTTGTGCACGAAGGCCTCATGCGTACTGGCGAAGCTTCCCCCATCGGTACAGTCCGCATGCGCCTGCGCGAACTCGTCCACCCACAGGCATGCCACGCGCGGCTGTTCCGCGGGCCGTGCGCCCCGGTTTCGCTGGTAGTGGCGCCGACCGTCCAGATAGGCTAGAAACAAGCCTTGCACGAGCGCCGGCGGCAATGTCGCCGACGAAACCAGCACGCGCGCCCCCAGCAGCCCAGCCCAATGCACGAGCCGAGTCAGCGCCGGAAGATCGGCCATGTCGAAATCGTCCGGCTCGTCGAGAACCAGATCGCCCGTCATCAACCTCAGCATCGGCGCGATCTGGCGTCCGCCGCGCAAGCTTTCAGTGGCGGGAGTAAGGTGATCGACGGTGCAAACCAGCAACGGCGCGGCGATCAACGAACGCACTTGCGCATCGTCGGTCAGTCGCTGCAGCAGCGGGTGGTCGTCGTTGCCTTCGAACAGTACCTGCCCGCCTTCGTCGAGCAACGCCTGGGCGGATGCCGAACCGGTGGCTTCAGCCTGCAATTCCCAGTACTCGAACAACGCTCGGCTGGCCAAACCGCCCACCTTGATCGCCAACTGTTCGTCATTCAGTCCCAGGTCGTGCTGAAAGCTGCGCCCGGTTTGAAGCGTCAGCGTGCGCAAGCCGATCGCGAATGCGCAGCGCATGCCTCGCTGAGGATCCGCCAGTGCATTCATGATGCGGGCGTTTGCCAGTGTCTTGCCGCAGCCGGTGGATGCCATGTTGACGACGAAAGCGCCCTGTTCGTCCGCGCGTGTTCGCACGCCGGCCGCCAAGTCCGCGGCCTTGTCCTGCCACTGGAAGCGTGCATTGGTGTTGCGCTTCTTGAGGCCGCGATGATTCTGCAAGGCAGGTAGGTTTCGCGCCAAAGTCGGCAAAGAGCGCGCCACCAGCGACCCATGGGCCTGCACCCCAAGCAGATGCTCATCAAGCGTCTGATTGAAAAACGGCCCCCTGCCTGTCAACTGCAACCGTTCGACGCCCCGTTTGCCGAGTGTATTGGCGTAAAGCGGATATTCGGCGTTGCGATAAGGTTTGCGACGGGCTTCGTCTTCGATGCTGGAGTAATGGTGATCGGCCAGCATCAGGCACAGTCGCGACACGTGCATCACAAAAGGATCGTCCAGCAAGGGGGAGACGGCCGGCATCCGAGACAATTCCAGCAGCTTGCGCGCATATCGCGCCGCCTGCCTGCGCCAAGTGTCGGTAGTAACCGGCAGCCCGAACGGGAAATGCCAATGCGCCGCCACGACGGAGTGCGCGACGTCCTCGCGAGGCTCGTTCCAGTCCGCACTGATTTCCCGAAACAGACCGAGCAAGTCGCCCCTGTTGACGTGATCGATGTGCGCGCCGAACCGACGCATACGATATTGCGGCAGATCGATATCGGCATCTGTGCTGCCCTTCCTTTGCAGAACGGGCATGCACGGCAACCTATGGTGCGTCAGCACCAGCCAAGCTACGGCTTGTGCGAGCGGCGGCAGAATCGCGAATGGCAAGCACTGTTTGGCTTGCGGTTCATCCAGCCCGTCGCGCAACAACCGACCTCCGCGGTGATCGATCCACTGGGCCCCGAACGCTTGCAAATCCACCTGCGCGTCCGCGCAGGCAGCCAATCGCTCAAGCCAATTGGCATCGTCGTGAGTATCGCCAACGAACGCCTGGAACAGCCGCACCGACACCCATTCGTGGCGGTAGTGGTTGCGCTCCCGCACGCCCGGCTCGCGCAGCCGCGCCTGAAACGTCTGCGTCGCCTTGCCTAGATCATGCAACAGCGCGGCCAACGCGGTCAGAGCGGTCATCGCGGGCAGGTTGTGCCAAGCATTTTCGTCATCGGCGCGCAAGACGTCGCTCGCCGTCGTATTGGTCGGCACGCCCCCTTCCGCATTGAACTGGCGAGCATCGCCGACGATCCACAGCAGTTCACTATGGTCACGCCCACGTATCCAGTGGCATGCGACGGAAGTGTTCTTGCGCGCACTCTGGCGCAGCAACTTCCGCACGGTGTCGAGTCCCACCTCAGTAATCGGTGTCTGCCAGGTGCGTTCGCCGCGCCGTTCGGCGAACTGGTCGAGAATGCGCCGGGTTTCGGTCAACGCGCGCTTGGTACACTGAGAGACAAACAACACGTTCATGACCGCGCCTCCGACGCGCTCGATAGGCGCGCCGTGTCGATCGCAATAGCCTTGAGCGTATCGATGATGAAATCCAACGATTCGTCGCGCGTCAACGCCTCGATGCATTGACGGCGAAACTGTTGCTCATCGTCTCCGCGCATAGCCGAGAGAAAGGCCTGCGGCAAAATAACCGCGTCCTTGATTAAATCGGCCGCGTCGAACACGAGACCGCCGCGCCGCGTCTTGCCGTGCAACACAGCCAACCCGTGTGGCAGACCCAATACCCAGGTGGCCGTCGCACCCAGGCCGTACCCAAGATAGTTCCCGTGATCCAGCAATCGGTTGGCCACATCGGTGCCACTACCGCGCTTGGCGCGGGTGAATTCCCCGTAGCTAACTGCGTCCACCGCAAGTTTGAACAGGGCCTTGGTTAGCCGGGCCTCGACCGTCAATAAACCGGTTACGTCCCGTGCATCGACGATCTGTCCACTAGCCTGCTGCACCAGCGCCTGCAGACGTTCGATGTCCACCGTAAAGCCGGCTTCCCTCAACGAGCGCGCACTCCATACCTGCTGCAATCGCCGCATGCGGCACGTTTGCAACTGCCTTGCGGCATGCAGGCGCAGCGCATCGTCGAACCAGAAGCGTACCCACGCTTGCAGATACTCGGTCGGTCGGTATTCGCTTTGCGGCGACATCCAGGCCACTTCGATATCGACCTCGTTGGCGCTGAACAGTGGCGTGCCGCCACCTCCGCAAAAGCCAACCAGCACACCTGCCTTGGCCAGTTCACGCATCGCCGCCTGCGTAATGGAAGTACCGGTCCCGAGCAGGATGCTGGTCGTATTGGCGATGGGAATGTTCCAGTACAGGCTCTTCTTGCCGGCGTCCGTCACGTATTCGACGCGTCCGCCGTTCACGAGCACTCGGCAGTGTTCCAGATAATAGAGGTTGGCGCGCTTGGAATGCAGAATGTTCTTGAGATCCGATGCCCGTATCGATTCCATATGCGCCCCCGTCCGTTTTTTTTACGATCGCTATTAGTAGAACAGATTTCCGGATCCAATCCCAGCGCCCCCGACTAACCATGTCGTCATCAGCCACGTCGCGATGAACACTGCACGCGACACAGACCAGAAAACTACCTCGAGCCGCATATATACGGACGCAATCACCCAGGTCGTCACAACCAGCGGGTCGCCCCAAAAAAGGAGTCGCCGTGCGTGGCAAAGCGCGTCGCCGATTCATGCCCTGCCCGCAAGAACCTCATATAACGTGCGACGAGCGCCACGAACATCGACAGCGCGAACTGCGGGGTGGCCATTGCAAGCATCCCCGCCTGAATGCCGAGGCGCTATGACCGGTCACGTCGCCGAAATCGTCGGTCACAATCCCGAAACCGCCGGTCACGTTCATCCGACA